>Ga0193717_1001173_pt1 | contig 16303 bp, 11 predicted proteins | sample U2c2metaG_FD_145900 | JGI IMG/M metagenome (GOLD analysis project Ga0193717, IMG submission 145900) | Soil microbial communities from a riparian zone of the East river system, Colorado, United States - U2c2 | ecosystem: Environmental > Terrestrial > Soil > Riparian zone | place: USA: East River... | reverse complement strand
GTGGGCGTCGTGGTCTTCCTCGGTGGCGTTGGCTTTGGGATCGAGGAAGCGAATGAGACCTTGATTGATCTGCGGCTCCCAGAGGACCTGGGCTCCGGGGAGAGTGCCGATGCGGGTGACGAGGGCATGGGCGTGCTCGCAGCAGCGATCGATGAGTGAGGCGACGCCGGTGCGGCCGAGTTGGCGAAGGGCGGCGTAGGTGGCGAAGCCTCGGGCGCGGCGGGACCACTCGGGGTTCCAGTCGATGGGATCGCGGGCGTCGTTGTCGTGGGAGATGTAGGCTGCCTGGAGTGTAAGGGCGGCGTGGTGGGGGGCGGGATCGGCGACGAAGGCGTAGCCGCAGTCGTAGGGGACGTTGAGCCATTTGTGGCCGTCGGTGGCCCAGGAGTCGGCCTTGACAGCTCCGCGCATGAGATGGCGATGGGTCGGCGTAGCGGCAGCCCAGAGGCCGAAGGCTCCGTCGATGTGGATCCAGGCGTTGTAGCGATGGGCGATGGGGATGAGGGTCTCGAAGTCGTCGTAGGCGCCGATGTTGAGGTCGCCGGCCTGGAGGACGACGATGGTGGGAGTGTCGGGCTCGGTGGCTAGATGCTGCTCGAGCGTGGCGCCGAGGAGTCGGCCTTGCGGGTCGGTGGGGAGGTTGACGATGTTCTTCTCTCCAATGCCGAGGATGCGGATGGCGCGGACGGTGGAGCCGTGACGCTCGCTGCTGGTGAGGACGCGGATGCGCGGTGCGCCGTGGAGGCCGTCCTGCTCGACGTCCCAGCCGGCGCGGCAAAGGACGGAGTGGCGGGCGGCGAGGAGGCAGGTGACGTGGGACATCTGACAGCCGGTGACCAGGGCGAAGCTGGCGGTTGCGGGGATATGCAGGAGATCTTTGAGCCATTCTCCGACGATCTCTTCGACGACGGAGGCAGCGGGGCCGACGGTGTAGAGGGAGGCGTTCTGGTCCCAGGCGGAGGTGAGCCAGTCGGCGGCGAGGGCGGCGGGGAGGGAGCCTCCATTAACCCAGCCGTAGAAGCGTCCGCCGGTGATATTGTGCAGGCCACCGGCGACGGAGGCGACGAGATCGTCGATGACCTGGGAGGCGGGGAGGCCGTCGTCGGCAAGCGGGAGGTCGAGGCACTGGCGGAGAGACTGGAGGCTGGCAGTGGCGGCTACGGGAGGGTCGTTGGAGAGGTAGGTGAGGGCGTGGTTGAGGGTGGATTGGAGCAGGGGTTGGAGGGGCGAGTCTGGCAACGGCATATCCGGATGATACTTCGGGTTTGTGCATGGGCTCCTTCGAGGGTACCCCCCTCCCCCTACTTTTGGCGTAAAGCGCTTTGATTCAGTTACTTGCGAAGGATTGGCCGTGCAAAGTCGTGCAGACAAAGAAGTTATGGCCAAAGTCTTGCAGGAAAAGGGGTTATCGCGTCTCCTAGTATTTATAAGTGGAAGAGCCCCGGTTTGCTGGTGGGCTTTTTTGATTCTGTTCTAAGAATAACGGATAGAGGGAAACTAATCGGCAATGTCGATGTGGTTTGTTTTCTTTGGGTTGTATGGTTTTAGGATTTGACAGGGTTTGGGTCGCTGCGTTCCGGAGAGGACCTGCCGGTTCGACTGCGTTCAGGGTGTTGTGAGGACGTAGGACAGACAACGCAACGGTGAATCTTCTGGTCCATTGCACTCCCCAGGAGGAGGAGATCGATTGGTCAGACATTTCTAACCCGGCTCACCGACCATCTCCAGCAGCTTCGACACCGTGCGCCAGTTCCGCGCCGTACTCACCGTCTTCAACTTCGAATCAAAGTAAGCATTCGTCAGCTTCGTTCGCCCCATCCCATTCGGAAGCTGCAGATAAATCTCCCGCCCTATCACCGCAAACGCATCCGGAGCCGAACGTCCTGCATCAAGCCCCGCTACATCTCCCGCCGTCGGCATCCCTGCAAGAAAGTAGACGTGCAACGACTCCTCAGCTGCCCCCGCCTTCAAAAAAGGATTGCTCCGCACCACCTCACCCAACTCCGCCGCCGTCCGCAACACTAGCGGAACCTTACACCCGAATCGCTCCTCGATCTGCTGCGTGATCAAACCGGCAAGCTTATCCACAACGCCATCGCGGGCACAGAAGACAACATTTCCGCTCTGGATATAAGTCTTCACATCCCCACAGCCAGCAGTAGCAAATATCTTCGTCAGCTCAGGCATCGGCAGCATGTTCTTGCCGCTCACATTGATTCCGCGAAGCAGCGCGATATGCCAGCCCTTTGCCTTCGATCGCGAAGCTCGTTGCACTCGCACTCCTAACCTCGTTACGGAGCAACACACCGCATAAACGACAGCCCAGCCGCCGCACGCACGGTAACCTCACTACCCCCAACCGGTATCGCAACCGCCCGCCCCGGCAGAATCTCCACCTCAGTCGCTCCGGTTATCACCACGCCCTGTCCACTCAGCCCCACGAGGCATCCAGCGCCATCCATCGCAACCTTTACCTCAGCCGACGCAACATCAAACCGATCCACCACAAAGTACTTCTGCTCGATCAGCCGAGTAAACCCATCCATCACCCGAGGCGCAACCTTCCCGGCCGCAGTTTCGGTCTTGATGACAGCAAGCCCCTTTTCCAGATGCAGTTCCCTCGGCCGCCCATAGTCATATAGCCGATACGTCACATCGCTGGTCTGCTGCGTCTCCAGCAACACCACCCCCGGCCCGATGGCATGCACCGTCCCTGCATCGACAAACAACATATCCCCCACCGACACCGGCACCTGTTCGATCAGCGACTCCATCGTGCCATCGGCCACCGAAGCCGCGATGTCGGCAACGGCAACGCCCTTCTTCAAACCGAGCGCAACCGTTGCCCCCGGCTCCGCCTCCAGCACATACCAGCACTCCGTCTTTCCTCGTGCCTCGCCAAACGCCTGCGCCTGCGCATCATCCGGATGCACCTGCACTGACAACTTCTCATTGGGAAACAGCAGCTTCACCAGCAGAGGAAACTCCGCGCTCAGCTTTTCTGCAACCGAAGCCAGCGTCCGCCCCGCGAACTCCCCCGTCTCCACAACGCACTGAGGCCCCGTCAACCAAGCCTCTCCCACCAGCTCCGTTGTCCCCGTGTCTGAGTACCACGGCGACAGATCCTTCTTGCCCCAAACCCTCTCACTAAACCACGGCTTCAATCGAAACGGCGCAACCTTAGTCGTCATCATCATCCTTCTTGGCTTTCTTTCTCTTCTCCAGCAGCAACCCCGGAACCGCCTGGTCGCCCATCGCGTCCTTCCATAGGATAACGTTCAGCTTCTGTGCGTCAGCCCGATCCGCATGACGAAAGTCCATCTTGATCGACTCCTTCGCCCCCGGAGCCGTCTTCGCATTCGCCGTATAGATCAGCTCATTGTCCCGATTCACATAGTTCGCCGTAAACGGAGCCTGATCCCCCGCCCCGGTAAACAGCGGCGACATCATCGAGCTGAACGCATCGTTGTTATTCATCGGCGGCAGCCCCAACAGCGTCTCCATCGTTCGAATCACGCTGACCGTCGAATAGAACCGGCTATCCACAAATGCCCCGCCATCTGCTGCCTTTGGCGAATACTTGCTGATCACCAGCGCCAGACTCCGATGCGCATCCACATGATCCGCCCCATTCTGGGCGTCGTCTTCCAGAATAAAGAAGGCCGTGTCATCCCAATAGGGCGAGTTTGAAACTGCCTCTACTGCCCGGCCAATCGCCAGATCGTTATCCGCAATCGAAGCCTTCGGTGTTGGACTCCCCGGAGTTGTGCCTGCGGTATGGTCATTGCCAAACCGGAGCATGACGAAGTTCGGCATAGTGTCCTTCCCCGCCTCGCGATCCGCCACCCACCCCTTGAAGTGCCGCAGAAAGACCTCAGCTCGTATCTGCTCCGGAACCTTTAGGTTGAAGTCCGCCTGCTCCGCCGCAAAGTGACCCACCAGCTCGGGCTTGGTCGCGATGTTCTTCGCCAGCAGCGGAATCGCCCAAGGCCACTTGCTCACTCCGCCGCCCCACTCCGCAGGAATCTCATCGCCTTGTTTGATCGAAGGCCGTGCACACTTCAATCCCTCCAGCAGCGGTCCCTCCTGCGAACTCCCGCTCTTCTTCACATCGCAAAAAGTAGAGGAGATGTACTCCCCAAAGTGGTAGTAGGTCTTCCCATGTCGTGCCAGATTCCCCCAAAGATACCCACTCGTAGGCTCATTCACATCCGGAATATGCTGCAGGATCGGGTATCCCTCCGCCACGACGCCCTCGAAGTCATACGTCCGCTGCCCACCGCGGTAGCTCTGCTCCCACGTCTTCTCCAGGTAATCCGTACCGATCGCCGCCGTCGACCACACGTGCCCATCCCCCGACACCTCACCCGAGTCGTAGAAGTTATCCAGCACCCCAAACTGCAGCGCCAGCGCATGTTGATTCGGCGTAATATCCTGCCCGTACATCGTCAGGCTCGCATCGCCGTTCCCCACAGTCTTCCCATTCTGCTTCAGATCTCCGAACACCTGATCGTACGTCCGGTTCTCCTTGATTATGTAGATCACATGCTTGATGCGGTCCTGCCTTCCGCCCGCAAACTGGATCTTCTCCTCAGCCGCCTTCATCCGGTTAGACTCCACCACCTCCGCCGTCCACCGTGGCAGCTCTTTTTCCATCGCGGTCATATCCAGCACCGCCAACGACCCATACAGCAGCGTCCCAATATAGGTGGAACTATTCTGCTTTACTCCCTGCTTCTTCTGCCATTCGGCCTGTCGTTGTGGAAAGTTATTCGGCCCCGTACCCTTGCCCTTGGCCGTAGCCACGTAGAGCTTGCCGCCGGTGAAAGCCATCGACATCGGCATCCACTCCGTAGGCACAAACCCAATCGGCTCCACCATACCCTGCTTCGCCACCTTCGCCGTCAGCTTGCGCGTATCCATCACCGCAATCGCATCGGAGATCGCATTCGCCACATACAGCCGCGAGCCATCCGGCGACAAGGCCAGCGCCTCAGGCTCCGCCCCAAAGTAGCTCTGCCGCGGCAGCCGTGTATCGAAGTAGCCCTTCACCGCAAACTGTCCCGCTCCGATGTTCACCGCCGCCACCGCGTCCCGGTTCGCCAGCGCCACATACATCGTGCGCCCGTCCGGCGACATCTCCAGCGCACAAGGATGCGTTCCGGCAGCCGTTGCACCCTTGGGCTTCAGCAACGCCAACTTCCGCCCCACAGTACCCTTCTTCAAATCCAGCTCAACCACTTCGCTCGCATTCCACAACGCCACAAAGGCCCGCGTCCCGTCCTTCGAGACGCTCAGCGCCACAGGGTACGTCGAAGGCACAGCATCGTTCTCCGACAGGTCAAACCGCGTCACCACCTCACCGGTCGCCGCATCCATCAGCAGCACATCATCCGAAAGATTGCCCGCCACCAGCAGCCGCTCCGACCCCGCACTCCCCACCACCGCGATGGCCGCTGGAAACGGAAGCCCTTTGTCTCCCTCCACCCCGCCGATCAGCATCGTCTTCCGACCCGCCGCCAATTGCTGCAGCGGAATCTTGATCATCCGTTCCCGCGTGATCTTCCCCCCATTGGAGTCCGTGCTGAATCCATACACCACCACCCCACTGCCTGTATCGCCCTTTGCCATCCCCAGCGGGTCGGTCTCCGACCCCATGCTCGCGTACACATGCTTTCCATCTCTGCTGAACGCCAGGCCTGAATACAGCGTCTGCTTCGCCCTCGTCGGCGTCCGATCGTCGGGGAAGTCGGAGACCGTTCCGGTCTGCGTATCCATCACCGCCAGCGACTGCATGTACTCCGACTCGAACGTCCCATATCCCGCATTCACCGTCACCACATAGCGCCCATCCGGCGACACCGCCATCGACATCGGCAGACTGTTCAGTCGCTGCGGGCTTCCCGGCACAGGCCGCACAATCTGTTTGCTCGTCGGCAGATCGATTGCCTGCCCAATCGCCTGCTGCCCCTGAGCCCAGGCCGCTCCGACCCCAACCACCGCCACAAACAGTCCACTCATTTTTCTCATCCCTACACCCTATCAACCCTTCCTACCGAAGAGCATTACAAAAGTCTTACAACCACAACTCCCCCTCAAAGAGGGCATTACAAAAGTCTTACACCACGGCCCCCGGCAGCGCTGGTAGCGTTGTTACAAGCAGCTCAAGGAAGGCTAAACCCATGACTCCGACTCTCATCTCCACCGAAGAAACCAAGGCAGGCAAGGCACGGCCCGCGGCCATCCCTGCCGTCGTCGAAATCAAGCAGAAGGTCAAGCAGGACCTTCGCATGGGCCGCGAATATCAGCAGGGCCGCATCAACTGGGTCACGACCATCGCCATGGGCCTGTTCCATGTCGGCGCCATCGCCGCGCTCTTCTTCTTCTCATGGACGAATCTCGCCGCATTCGCCATCATGTACTTCTTCGCCATCAACGTGGGTATCGGCGTGGCCTATCACCGCCTCCTCACGCACCGCGGATACCGCACGCCCAAGTGGGTCGAGTACTTCGTGACCATGTGCGGCTGCCTCGCGCTCGAGGGCGGTCCCATCTTCTGGGTAGCCACCCACCGCGTCCATCACCAGAACTCCGATCACGAGGGCGACCCCCACACGCCGCACGACGGCACATGGTGGGCACACGCCGGCTGGATCCTCTCCGGTCGCGCCATGCACTCCGAGACCGCCCTCCTCGGCCGGTACGCCCCCGACCTGACCCGCGATCCCGTCCACGTCTGGCTCAGCAAGTACCACTACGTTCCCCTGGTCATCTCCGGCGTCCTCCAGATCATCATCGGCGCAGTCCTCGCAGGCCCCGGCCACTACGTCATCGGCGCTCTCGGCATGCTCCTCTGGGGAACCTTCCTCCGCGTCACCATCGGCCTCCACGCCACCTGGCTCGTCAACTCTGCCACCCATCTCTGGGGCAAGCGCCGCTTCGAGACCAAGGACGACTCCCGCAACAACTGGTGGGTTGCCCTCCTCACCGGCGGCGAGGGCTGGCACAACAACCATCACGCTCATCCGGTCAGCGCCCGTCACGGTCTCGCCTGGTACGAGTTCGACATTAACTACTACTGCATCTGGCTCCTCTCCAAGCTCGGCCTCGCCGAAAAGGTCCAGATCGCCAAGTACGACAAGAACAACCCAAAACCCGCCGGCATCTAACCCGTCGACATCTCAAAGGCGAAGGCGCAGAGTATCCGCTCTGCGCCTTCTCCTTTTAAACAGTCTCTGTGGTATGGCAGTGTCAATTCGCTCTTCATCTTCCTAAAAGTTCATCTGCTTGAGTGAAGCCCAAAGGGTGAATCGAAACCTCCGCTTTGCAGTTGTCTATGCCCGCCGTTGCTGTTGCAACTACTGTTGTTAATCGTGCCTGTTCTCTTCCACTCTGATGCATCCCTGCAAGGCCAATCGCATCTCACTCGACAGACCCCATCTCTCGAGCGTATCGTCTTCCACCGGAGTCAGATACACACCCGTGAATCGCCCTCCTGTATCTCCATCTTCTGAAGCACGAATCCGGCTCGAAAGAGGCACTATGATCCGCACAGCAAAACTTCTCCTGCTTGCCACTATCGTCTCTCTTAGCGCAGCGTACGCTTCCTCCCAACCCCTCCTCGCCACCCCTGGGCTCCTACCGGAGGCCGCAGGTTTTCAAAGCTCCGGGCAGGGCCAGGTCATCACCTGTTCGTCCAATGATGGAAAGCGTAACTACTGCAACGTAGACACTCGCCGGGGCGTCCGCCTCAGCCGCCAGATCAGCGGCACCGCCTGTGTCGAAACGCAAACCTGGGGCTACGACAATCGCGGAATCTGGGTCGATCGAGGCTGCCGCGCCGAGTTCGTCGTAAATAGCGGCGGCGGCAACTGGAGTGGTGGTGGTGGTGGCGGTCAGGGACAAGTTATCACCTGCTCCTCCGATGATGGTCGTAGAAACTACTGCCAGACCAACGGCGACCTCAGGCGCATCAATCTCAGCCGCCAGATCAGCGGCAGCCCTTGTGTCCAGAACCAGACCTGGGGGGTCGACAATCGCGGCCTATGGGTCGACCGGGGCTGCCGCGCCGAATTCTCCTTCGGCGGTGGCGGTGGCGGCGGCAGTTGGCGACCCGGCCAGGGACAGGGCCAACGCCAGACCATCACCTGCTCGTCAGACGACGGCCGCAGAAACTTCTGCTCCGCGAACGGCTACAACCTCGACAGCGTCCTCCTCACCCGTCAGATCAGCGGCTCAGCCTGCATCCAGAACCAGACTTGGGGGGTCGACCAACGCCGCGGCCTTTGGGTCGATAAAGGCTGCCGCGCAGAGTTCCAGATCAGCCGCTAACCCGCAAGACAACGGGAACTGCGCGGAGTTGACGCCCCTTTTTCTTAGCGGGTTTGTTCGCAGGCCTTAAGCCCTGCGCTCTCACCGGAGGCAAGGACAGGAACGGCAAGGGCGGTAGATCTGGTTGTTGGAAAGGTCCAGATGGTTGTGGTGAGTCACGGCCCTCAGGATCCTTCGCTCCGCTCAGGATGACGACGAAAACAAACAACGATAACTACAACTGCAACTGCAAAGAAATGACAGGGCCACCTTCGTGCTGAAGCAAAGACGGCAATTGGTCATTCGCTAGCGGAGGAAGACGCTTAGTTCGTTGGCGGCGTTGCGGAGGTGGGTGAGGTAGCGGGTCTGCATCTCGATGACAGACATGCGGGGGGCGCTGCCGCTGAGGTTGATGGTGGCGACGGCGCGGCCGGAGGGGGCGAAGACGGGGACGGCAAGGGAGCGGAGGCCAACCTCGTACTCCTGATCGCAGAGGGCGTAGCCGTTGCGGCGGGTGTTGCGGAGGAGGAGGCGGAGCTTCTCGATGGAGTTGACGGTGCGGGTGGTGTGGGGGGTGAGGACGACGCGGGCGAGGTACTGCTCGAGCTGCTCGGCAGGTAAGTAGGCGAGGAGGATGCGGCCCATGCTGGTGCAGTAGGCCGGCAGGCGGCTGCCGATGTGGAGGTCGACGGCCATGACGCGGTTGACGGTGGTGCGGGCAACGTAGACGATGTCGTCGCCGTCGAGGGTGGCTACGGAGAAGGACTCGCGGAGTGCGGCGGACATGCGCTCGAGGATAGGTTGGGCGGCGCTCGAGAGGGTGTTGGAGGTGGTGTAGGTGTGGGAGAGGGTGAGCATCCGGGGGCGGAGGGAGTAGCGGGAGCCGTCCTCGGCGCCGGCAAAGCCTAGCTTGGTGAGGGTGTAGAGACAGCGGCGGACGGCGGCGCGGGAGAGGCCGGTGCGGACGCTAAGCTGCGAGATGGTCATCTGGGGGTTCTGCTGGGTGAAGGCCTGGATGACGATGAGACCTCGAGCGAGGGAGGTCATGAAGTTGGGATCGCCGGTGTAGACGTCGAGCGCCGAGGCCGGAGTGGGCTTGGGGGTAGGGGCTGCCAGGGGCGCAACGATGGGCGGGAGGGGTGGAGGTGCGGTGGGCGCGAGGGGGCGGCGGGGAGTGAGGCTCAAGGGGGTCCCTTTCCATGCGGCTTTCGCGAGAAACCATCAGGGCGATAGCCGGACTGTATCTACGATAAACGCACAAGGTGCATTATCGCAAGGAGGGTCACTCCTGCTAGACGCGTCGGGCTGTGAGAAGACGCACCCGGGAACGGCGTGTAATTTGCCGAGTCTTTGCAAACGGATGAAAAGAGAGTGATTCCAGGCGTCGAAGATTGTGCGTTTCACCATGCATCCGACCTCCGGCTCTAAACTAGAGTTGTGCACTGATGAGTGGATCGAACAAAGGAGAAGCAAAGCATATGCAGACAGCAACAGAACTTGCACCTCTCGGCGAACGCAAGGCCTGGAAGGCTCTTCAAACCCATTTTCAGCAGATCCGCGATAGACATCTGCGTGAGCTGTTCGCTGAGGATCCAGCTCGCGGTGAGCGCTTTACGGCGGAGACGGGCGGCATCTTTCTCGACTATTCGAAGAATCGCATCACCGATGAGACGTTGAAGCTGCTGGTCCAACTGGCGGAGGAGTCGGGTGTGCGCGAGAAGATCGAGGCGATGTTCCGCGGCGACAAGATCAACATCACGGAGAATCGGGCGGTGCTGCATGTCGCGCTGCGCGCTCCGAAGGGTGAGTCGATTGTTTTGGACGGAGAGGATGTGGTTCCGGCGGTTCATACGGTTCTCGACAAGATGTCGGATTTCGCGGAGCGTGTCCGTAGTGGCGCATGGAAGGGCCACACGGGCAAGAAGATCCGCAATGTGGTGAACATCGGGATCGGTGGCTCGGACCTTGGGCCGGTGATGGCGTACGAGGCGCTGAAGCACTATAGCCAGCGGGATCTCACGTTTCGGTTTGTCTCGAATGTAGATGGGACGGACTTCGCCGAAGCGGTGCAGGATTTGGACGCGGAGGAGACGCTGTTTCTGGTTGCGTCGAAGACGTTCACGACGCTGGAGACGATGACGAACGCGCACTCGGCACGGGATTGGGCGCTGGCGAAGCTGGGCGGCGATGAGAAGGCGGTGGCGAAGCATTTTGTGGCAATCTCGACCAACGCGAAAGAGGTGACGAAGTTCGGCATCGACACCGCGAATATGTTCGGGTTCTGGGACTGGGTCGGCGGGCGGTACTCGATGGACTCGGCGATCGGGCTGTCGACGATGCTGGCAATTGGACCGGAGAACTTCCGCGCCATGCTCGCTGGATTTCACGAGATGGATGTGCACTTCCGCACGACACCGTTCGAGAAGAACCTGCCGGTGCTGCTGGGACTGCTTACGGTCTGGTACACGGACTTCTTCGATGCGCAGACGGTTGCGATTCTGCCGTATGAGCAGTATCTGAAGCGGTTTCCGGCGTATCTGCAGCAGTTGACGATGGAGAGCAACGGCAAACATGTGACGCTGGATGGACTGAAGGTGGGGACTGAGACGGGCCCGATCTACTGGGGTGAGCCGGGCACGAATGGTCAGCACTCGTTCTATCAGCTGATTCACCAGGGGACGCGACTGATTCCGTGCGACTTCATCGGCTTCTACAAGACGCTGAATCCGCTGGGGCGGCACCACGACATGCTGATGGCGAACGTCTTCGCACAGGCCGAGGCTCTGGCCTTCGGGAAGACGGCTGAGCAGGTTAAGGCGGAGGGTACTCCCGATTGGCTGGTGCCGCATCGTGTGTTCGAGGGGAATCGGCCGTCGAACACGATCCTTACTGACGTGCTGACACCTGCTGTGCTGGGTAAGCTGGTCGCGCTGTACGAGCATGCGGTGTTCACGCAGGGAGCGATCTGGAACATCGACTCGTTCGATCAGTGGGGCGTTGAGCTGGGGAAGGTGCTAGCGACGCGCATCCTTGGAGAACTCGAGAGTCCGAGTGAGCCGGAGGGTTCGCACGATTCTTCGACGAACAGCTTGATTCAGAGGTACAGGAAGAACAAGTAGCGCTGGCGGTTGCTAGCTGTACTTGAATGTCTAGCTCACGGAGATCGAAAGCCTGTCCTTAGAAATGGGACAGGCTTTTGATCTGGTGGAAGGGTTCGTGCTTACGCACGAATGCCCACCTTAGCGCGATGAAACCGCGCGAAGATGGGGCACCCAGATTTGTGGCGGGTCGCTAGAGAACTGCGAGGACTTCGGTTGGTTCGGGGCGGACGCGGAAGTCTGCGTGAGCCTCGGCGAAGATGATGACATTGTCCTGATCGATGACGAAGACGGCTGGCAGGGGGAGACGCCAGCTTGCCTCGGTGGCGTTGTGGTAGCTGAGGCCGGCGTTGTTGAAGGGAATGTTGACGAGGATGGACTGGAAGTAACGGCGGTGCGGTTCGGGGACGGTGTACGCGAGGCCGAATTTTTCTGCTACTTCGGCACCAGGGTCGGCGAGGAGCGGAAAGGGCAGGTGGTGCTGCCCGATGGTGAAGTTGTTCTGGCGTGTGGTTTGGGGAGAGATGGCGACGAGCAGAGCCCCACGCTGGCGGAGTTGGGGCTGGAGGTCGCGCCAGGTTTCGAGCTCGGTGACGCAGTAGGGGCACCAGCGGCCACGGAAGAAGTTGATAACGAGCGGACCGAGGGCGAGGAGATCGGTTGAGCTGACTGGTTTGCCAGTGCTGGCGTCCTGGAGGGTGAAGGCGGGAGCCTGCGCACCTACGGGGAGGACGCGGTCTTCGATGCCGGTATTGAAGAGATCCGAGACGGCCTGTTCAGAGACGGCGAGGCGCTCTGGCTGGACGAGCGCTCGCGTGTTCTGGGTGATTTGATCAAGTTGGTCTTGAAGCGAAATTTTGGAAGAGGCAGCCACACTTACATTATTGCAGCCATCTCCGTGTTGTCGTGGCAGGCGGCGGGTCTTGCCTTCGAGGATCTCTTTGCGAGCGTTTTGTTGCTTGCAGATGGGATAGATGCGGTCTTCAGGTCCTTGAGGAGGGAGACGAGGCGGGTGAAGCCTTCATCGTGGGCCTTCTTGTTGCCGGGGACGGTGTTGCCAGGATCTTCACCGGCGCGCATGAAGCCGTGGCCTGCTCCATCGTAAGTAACGGGATCGAACTTCTTGCCGGCGGCCTTCATGGCTTCGGTGGTGGCGGGGAGTGTCGCACCAACTCGGGCATCGTTGCCGGCGTAGAAGCCGTAGACGGGGGCGGTGATGGTACTGACGTCAGAGGGGCCGGTGCCGTAGAAGACGAAGGCGGCGGAGAGGTCTTTGCGGTGGGTGGCGAAGGCGAAGGATTTGCCGCCGCCCCAGCAGAAGCCTACAGTGGCGATCTTGCCGTTGCCGGCGGGGATCATCTTGGCGTAATTGGCTACGGCGTCGAGGTCGGCGTTGACGGTGTCGGGATTGAGGCCGGAGACGGCCTTGGTGGTGGCGTCCATGCTGGTGAAGGAGTCGGAGTTGCCGCCGTTGGGGCCGGCGCCGGAGAGGAGGTCAGGGGCGACGACGATGAAGCCGGCGGCGGCGAGCTCGTCGGCCATCTCCTTTGGCCAGTCGGCGAGGCCGAAGATCTCGTGGATGAGGATGACGACCGGGACTTTGCCTTTTACTTCCGGGTAGACCACGAAGGTCTGGACGGTGCGGTCTCCGTGCTTGATGGGAACGTATTCGCGGTGGCGGGGAGAGGCTTCGAGGCGGGTCTTGGCCCATTCCTGTGCGTTGGCGGCGAGGGGGAGAAGCAGAAGGATGGCGAGGAGGTGCAGAGCTGATCGGCGCATGGGAGAAGTGTATTCCTGTAGTAAATGGCTCGACAAGGCGCACGTAAGAATTTGGCCTGGCTTTGATGGTTTCGCGTGATTAGTAATTGCCAGTGGTTATTCCGAGCTGTAGTCTTGTGGCTCGGCCGCGTTTTATTATCCTTCCATCCATCTTCCGATAAGGAGGATAACTCCGATGAGCTTCGACGTGATCACTGTGGGCGGCGGGCTTGCTGGATCAACGGTTGCTACAGAGTTAGCTCGCGCTGGCCGCAAAGTTCTCGTTCTGGAGCGAGAGACCCGGTTCAGGGATCGGGTCCGTGGCGAGAACATGCTGCCGTGGGGAGTGGCGGCTGCCCGCCGATTAGGGCTCGTCGACGACCTGGTTGCCGCCGGAGGCCATCAGCCGCATTATTGGATCACCTATATGTTCGGCAATCCGGTCACCAACCGGGATCTGCATGCGACAACGCCACACGGCGAAGTCTCATTGAACATCTATCATCCCAACATGCAGGAAGCGCTGCTCGAACGTGCGGGTGCTAGCGGAGTCGAGGTGAGGCGAGGCGCGACAGTCGTTGGCATCGACGCGAAGCCCGGCCGGATTCCAACTGTGACGTTCGAGCACGAAGGCCGCCGAATGACGCTGAGTGCACGAGTGGTGGTTGGAGCCGACGGCCGAGCTTCGCAGGTTCGCGGGTGGGGTGGGTTTGACGTACACCGCAATCCGGACCTTCTGACGATTGCCGGAACATTGATTCAGGGGACCGACGTTCCCGATGATGCCGTTCACCTCGCGTTCGGCGCCGGATGCGCGACGCTCCTTGCACCGCTCGGCGGCCGGCGTGCGCGGACGTATTACGTCTATCCCGGAGCGGCTGGACGTCGAGGTCTCTCGGGCAAAGACAAGGTTCAAGAGTTCCTTCAACTCTGCAGAGCAACGGGTCTGCCGGAATCGTGGTTCGCTGGAGCGGAGTCGATCGGACCACTCGCTGAGTTCGCGGGCGCGGATCACTGGGTCGAATTGCCAGTCAGGAACGGAGTCGCGCTGATAGGAGACGCGGCTGCGTCGTCGGATCCGTCCTGGGGCTGCGGCCTGTCCCTGACCCTATTGGACGTCGAGCACTTTGCGAACGCGCTGTGCGCAAGTGATGACTGGAGCACTGCGCTCGATCGCTACGCGAAGGAGCATGACGAGTACTATTCGGCCCTTCGCCGCATCCTCGGTTGGATGACTGAACTGATATGGACGGCTGGCCCTGAGGCTGACGCGCGACGGGGGCGTGTCTTCCCCCGAATGTCATCCGACCCGCGATTTCCCGATTCGATCGGACTCGGGCCGTTTGGTCCGAACGACGACCAGGCGAGGAGGCTCATGCTAGGCCTCGACTAAGCCGTCCACCCAATCGATGCCGCCAACATAACGACCGACGGCACACCAGGTCCGCTGCAGTGGGATGGCTGGTGGTTCGGGCTCTTATACTTTGCGGATGGGAAGCTTTCGTTTGCGGGTGGCTACGGCTGAGGATGTGGCAGGGATTCGTGCGTTGATTGACGCCTCGGTGCGGGGACTGCAGGCTGGAGACTATTCGGCTGCGCAGATTGAGGGGGCTCTGGCTACGGTGTTCACGATTGATAGTCAGTTGATTGCGGATAGGACGTATTTTGTCACATTGACTGAAGACAGTGAACTGGCAGGATGCGGCGGGTGGAGTAAGCGTAAGACGCTGTACGGTGGAGATCATCAGGTGGAGAAGATCATGCCGGAGTTGCTTGATCCGGCGGTGGATGCGGCGAAGATCCGAGCTATCTTTGTGCATCCGAAGTTTGCGCGAAGAGGACTGGGCAGCTTGATTCTGAGAGCTGCGGAGGAGGCTGCGGTGGCAGAGGGTTTTACACGGTTTGAGATGGGGAGCACTTTGACGGGCGTGGCTCTGTATCGATTGAAGGGGTATCGGGAGATGGAGCGGGTTGCCGTTCCGGTTGGGGGTGGAGAGACGATTGAAGTGGTCAGGATGGTGAAGGACGCTTAGAGTTCCTGTAGTCTTCGAGTTTGCGGAGGAAGCACTGATGGTTGAAATGCCGATGATTGCTAAGAGCGCCGATGAGTTGTATCTACTGCCGGGAATGTCGAATCGCCATGGGCTGGTGGCGGGGGCTACAGGGACGGGCAAGACCGTCACGCTGCAGGTGATGGCGGAGGCGCTGAGCTCAATTGGCGTACCGGTGTTTGCGGCGGATGTGAAGGGGGATCTTTCGGGGATCAGCCAGCCGGGGAAGAGCTCGCCGAAGTTCGATGAACGGGTGAAGGCGCTGGGGCTGGGTGAGGTGAAGTTTGCCGGGTGTCCGGTGGTGTTCTGGGATGTGTTCGGGAAACAGGGGCATCCGGTGCGGGCTACGGTGAGCGAGATGGGACCGCTGCTGTTCAGCCGCATTCTGAATTTGAATGACACGCAGACGGGTGTGCTGACGCTGGTCTTTAAAATCGCGGATGACAGCGGGATGCTGCTGCTGGATATGAAAGACCTGCAGGCGATGCTGCAGCACGTGGGCGAGGCGGCGAAGGAGTATCAGACGCAGTATGGGAATATCTCGGCTGCGAGTATTGGCGCGATTCAACGGGGGTTGGTGGCGTTAGGGCAGCAGGGCGGTGATCTATTCTTTGGAGAGCCAGCGCTGAATATAGAGGACCTGCTGCAGGTGGACGCTAACGGCAAGGGCGTGGTGAATATTCTGGCGGCGGACCAGTTGATGCAGTCGCCGCAGTTGTATGCGACGTTCCTGCTTTGGCTGATGAGCGAGCTGTTTGAGAAGCTGCCGGAGGTTGGGGATCAGGAGAAGCCAAAGCTGGTGTTCTTTTTTGATGAGGCTCATTTATTGTTCAATGATCTTCCGTCGGTATTGCAGGGAAGGATTGAGCAGGTGGTGCGGCTGATCCGGTCGAAGGGTGTAGGTGTGTTCTTTGTAACGCAGAACCCGATTGATGTGCCGGATACTGTGCTGAGCCAGTTGGGGAATCGGGTGCAACATGCTTTGCGTGCTTTCTCGCCGCGAGATCAGAAGGCGGTGAAGGCGGCGGCGCAGACATTCCGGGCGAATCCGAAGCTGGATGTCGAGGAGGTGATTACGCAGCTTGG
>Ga0193717_1001172_pt1 | contig 16312 bp, 16 predicted proteins | sample U2c2metaG_FD_145900 | JGI IMG/M metagenome (GOLD analysis project Ga0193717, IMG submission 145900) | Soil microbial communities from a riparian zone of the East river system, Colorado, United States - U2c2 | ecosystem: Environmental > Terrestrial > Soil > Riparian zone | place: USA: East River... | reverse complement strand
CCGCCGACGACACCGCCGACCACACCACCGACGACGCCGCCGACGACGCCGCCGACCACACCACCGACGACGCCGCCGACGACCACACCGCCCACGACGCCGCCGTTGCCCAGACCTCCGCAGGTCACTCGCACTCCGGAAGGTCCTGTGGGAACAGGGGATGCCTCTGGTGAGTCGATGTGCCTGATCGAGGCTCCGATCGTCCCGTGGTTCGGCTGGTTCGGGGCCGGCACGCCATGAGGACGGGCGCAGCGGTTCTGCTCGTCGCGACTGCCTTGGCTGTGGCCGGGTGCACCACTGAATCGGGCACGGGGCGGAATCAGCCCGGCCCGACCTCGGCCGACGTCGCGCCACGCAGGACCGCTGCGCCAACCACCACCGTGATCACGCCCAGGGCGCCCACGACAAGACCCACTATCCAACCCCGCAAGTCCAGCCCAGTACTCCGCTCGGAGCCGTCCCCCGAACCGTCTCGGCCACCCCCCGGCCAGGGGCGCGGGCCGTCGGCACCGATGCGGAAGTCCACCCCGATCCGGGTCGCGATCCCAGCGGTCGGGGTGGACTCAGGGCTGATGAACCTCGGCATCAAGCGCAACGGCAACCTGCAGGTCCCGCCGAACGGGTTCCCGGCCGGCTGGTTCACCGGTGGTCCCACTCCAGGTGAGATGGGGCCTGCCGTCATCGCAGGACACGTCCGCTGGTCCGGGCGGGCAGGCGTCTTCGCCCGGCTGGGATGGGTGAGACCGGGGGACAGAATCGTCATCACTCGTCAGGACCGTTCGGTGGCCGTGTTCCGGGTGACCAGGGTCAGACAGTTTCCCAAGACGGCGTTCCCCACAGCCGCGGTGTACGGCGATCTCGACCACGCCGGCTTGCGTGTGATCACCTGTGGCGGGCTGGACGACGCATCAAACAAGTACGAGGCCAACATCGTGGTGTTCGCCGACCTGGTCGCCTGAGCCTCGCGCGGGTGCATGATCGGTGTATGGGCAGCAGCGGTGGGGATTTGCAGGAGATGATCACCGGGTTCCGGGTTTCGGCTGCGTTGAGTGTGGCGGCCGAGCTGGGGCTGTCGGACGAGTTGGCTGGAGGGCCGCGGACAGTCGAGGACCTGGCGGGTGCGGTTCACGCGGACGAAGAGACCTTCCGGAGGTTGCTGCGGGCCCTGGTCGCGGTCGGGGTGTATGCGGAGCGGGAGGGACTGGTCACCAACACGCCACTGAGCGAGCGGCTCCGGTCCGATCTACCGGGGACGATGCGGCCCTTGGCGCGGACGCTCCAGGATCCGGCGATCTGGGCTGCGTGGGGTCACCTCGCCCACAGTGTCCGGACGGGTGAGAACGCATTCGAGGCATTGCAGGGCGTCGACGTCTGGACGCACCGGCAAAGTCATCCGGAACAGAACGCGATCTTCAACGACAACATGGCCGCGCTCAGCTGGTACGTCGGAGACGCGGTCGCCGCCGCCTACGACTTCTCGGGCATCAGCAGTGTGGTTGATGTCGGCGGCGGCCAGGGCATCCTGTTGGAGGCGGTGCTGGCCAAGCATGAGCACCTGAAAGGCACGGTGTTCGATCTGGCGCATGTGGTGGCCAAGGAACCGCGATCTCGCGCACTCGAGTCGCGGTGGTCTGCCGAGGTCGGGAGCTTCTTCGAGGCGGTGCCGCCCGCGGACGCGTACCTGGTCAAGTCGATCCTCCATGACTGGCCGGACGACCGCTGCGTGGAGATCCTCCGTACCTGCGCCGCGGCGCTCAACCCCGGTGGCGTAGTACTCGTCGTCGAACTGGTCCTGGATCGCCCGGGGCACGAGGTCGTCGCGGCCTACTCCGACCTCAACATGCTCGTGCTGCCTGGAGGCAGGGAACGCACGGAGGAGCAGTACGCGGCGCTGTTCGATGCCGCCGGTCTGCGTTTGAACCGGGTGATCGACACCGGCACCCGAATGGCGATCCTCCAGGCTCGCAAGGCCGGGTGATGTTGAGGTGGATCAGCCTGTCGGTGGGTGATGTTAGAAACTCGGTATGGCGCTGAGTCTGTCGGTCAGTTACGAGCAAGCAGTGCAGCACAGGTTGGTCGTGAATCGCCTGGCTGAGCGTCTGCCTGCTGGTTCGTACGTGCAGGCGGCTCGCTTCGGCCTTCAGGACACCGCACCGCGTGATGCCCTGATCGGCCTGCACGCCCGAGTCGAGGACTGCGAACCGTCGGCCTGGCAGGCTCCTGGGCTGATCCAGACCTACAGCCCGCGGGCCGCGGTCTATGTGTTGCCGGCCGAGGACTTCGGGGTCTTCACGATCGGTCGAATGCCGCTGGACGAGGGCCAGCGCCGGGCGATCGACCAGCTGGCCGCCGAGATCTGCCGGGATCTTGCCGGCACCGAGCGGCGGGGCGGACGTCACGAGTTGCGGGGGGTTTGTGCCAGCGGACGACTGGCGCTGCGATGGACGACCAGCGCTCTGTACTTCCGCGAGGTGCCACGGCCGGAGATCGATTTCGTCGAAGCCCACAAGGAACTCTGCCGGCGCCATCTCCAGGCGTTCGGTCCGACCACGGCGGAGGCCTTCGCCTGGTGGTCTGGACTGTCGCGAGCAGATGCGAAGGAGGTCTGGGGGCTGCTGGCGCCCGAGTTGCTGTCAGTCGATCTGGAGGGCCGACCCGCGTCGATCCTCGCCGCCGACGAGGCGACCCTCCGTATTGCTCCGGCCATGCAGGGTGCTCGGTTCCTGGTGGCATCGGACCTGCGGCTGTTCGGGCAGGACCGGCACGGGTTGTTCATCGGTCCGGGCCAGAAGCAACTGATTCACCTGCACGACTGGTTCCATCCGCACGGACTCATGCTGGACGGCAAGATCGTCGGCACCTGGGGACGACGGGGCGGCCGTGTCGACGTCAAGGTGGCCGGGCCGCTGTCACCCGAGACCCGGGCTGCGGTGGAGGCCGAAGCCCTCTCCATCCCCATCCCCAACGCGACCATGTCGATCGACATCGCGGAGTGCCAGTAGTGCGTCGGCTCAGTTGAGCAGCTTGGTCCAGTCGGAGGGGACTCGGTGGGCAGGACCGGGAACGGGTTGGTCGACCGGGTGGTGTTGTGGATCGGCGAGGGGCGGGCCGCCGTCGTACATCGCCTCTTCGGTGTAGTCCCAGAACCAGTCTTCGCCGGGCTCGAAGCTGCGGATGATGGGATGGCCGGAAGCCTTGGCATGGGCGGAGGCGTGCTGCTCCGGGGAGGAGTCGCAACAGCCGATGTGGCCACACTGGGCGCAGCGGCGGAGGTGGAACCACCATCCCTGCGGGTCGGCCGACTCGCAGTCGGCACAGCCTGTGCCGCTCGGTACGGCGCTGGGTTCGATCCCATCCATCAGAGCACTCCTCGAATCCGTCGGGTCCGATGACAATTCCGACCTTACCGAGATGCTGGTCAGTAGGGCGGAAGGAGGGACTGCAGGGTGGCCAGGCCGGTGGAGACGATGGGGGATGGTGGGGCGGTTTCCGGCGCGGTCTGGCGGAACGCCGTCGGAGACATCGCGTAGATCGCCCGGAAGCGGCGGGAGAAGTGGTAGGCGTCGGCGAAGCCGCACTGGACGGCGATCGCCTGGATCGACAGGTTGCTCTGCCACAGGAGTGGTTCGGCTTTGGCCAGGCGGAGCAGCTCGATGGCAGCGACTGGACCGACGCCGAACTGTCGCCGGAACACGCGGGACAGCGTGCTCGGCGAGACCTGGGCGGCTGCGGCCAGCTCTCGCAGCGGGACAGGTGTTGCCCGTCCGTCGGACCAGTGCTCGCGGACCGCGTGCATCATCGCGATGACTGGTTCCGGCAGCGACAGAGGGCTCGGAGTCGCTGGCGCAGGCTCGGCCTGGAAGGTCAACACCAGCAGGCGAAGGGTCTCGCGGGCCTGGGCCTCCCAACCCGGTGGGGACGCGCTGCCTAACCACAGCAGGTAATGGCAGAGCGCTCCCATCGGGTCGTGCCGCCCGGTCAGGTCGCGAACCAGCGGCCACTCGACCGGGCCGTCAGTGGACAAGGTGAAATGAACGTACGCATGACGGGTGGGAGTCTGCGGATCCCAGTGGAACTCGTCGCGCATGCCAGGCCTGATGAGCAACAAGTTGCCCGGCATCAGCGGCACCCGGACTCCATCACACAGCCAGGTGGCGCTGCCCTTCAGTAGCCAGACGAACTGGTACCACTGGGCTTCGCGCGGCCCGAAGGTCGACCCTGGCGGATAGTCGGCCACTGCCGGCCCCAAGCGGGGCAGCAGTTCGACCGAAGGCACTATCACTTTCTATCGCAACCGCCGTCCCGGTCGGGGCGGATCCGCGGCTTGCGGATCTCCTTGAGCCCCTTGTACTCATAGGGATCGGACCCGGCGACAAGCACGATGTCCCGGAAGTCCGCCTGCGCCACGGTCGTCCCCTCCGGCGGAACCGCCCAGGGCAGGAGTGACTCGGCGCTCATGTAGTGGTTGGCCAGCGCTCGCCGGTAGCCGTGCCGCCCGGTGTTCGGCAGGGACTTGTGCAGCAGGTAGCCGTTGAACAACAGCACCGACCCCGCCTCCATCTCAACCGGTACGGCGTCGGCGTCGTCGTAGGGGAAACCATAGGACTCCACCGTGCAGTCGTACTGCGGGTCGTCGTGCTCGCGGTTCGGATAGATCACCCCGGTCCGGTGTGACCCCGGCAGCACCCAGAGGCAGCCGTTCTCGGTGGTGGCGTCGTCGAGCGCGATCCACGCGGCGGTCAGCGAGCGGTCCCGGGTCGGGATGAACATCTCGTCCTGGTGCCAGGCCTGCCCGGGCTTGCCCTCGGACTTGATGAACAGCATCGACTGCATCGCCTTCACGTTCGGGCCGATCAGCTTGGTGAGCGCCGAAACGATCGCGGGATGGCGCATCGTGGCGAGCATCAGGTCGGAGAACTTGTGCGGGTAGTGGATGCAGAGATACCGGCGCAGTACCTCCTCGTCGGTGTCGGCCGCGTCGACGGGCAGCTCGCCGATGATGGGGCCGAGCTCGCCACGGGCGATCCGGACGGCCTCCTCCAGCAGCTTGCCGACCTCGCCGGGGTTCAGCGCGTGGTCGAGCACGACGAAGCCGTCTCGGTCGTACTGGCTCTTCAGATCAGTGTTCGTCACCCTTCGATCATCGCCTGCGCGTCCGGCGTCACGCCATGGCGTGAGTTGCCCTTCGGATGGCGAATCGACGCAGCCCCGGAGAACAAGGCGGCAGGAGCGTCTCTCATCACCAGGTCGACGAGGTCAGGTCCGAGCCGGGGCAGGAAGTCCCGGCCGAGCACGTCCATGCCGGGGCCGCCGCCGTACGCCCGCAGCATCGAGCGGCGGCCGACGTCCGTACCGAGGCAGACCTGGCCGGCCAGCCCCACGGCCGCCAGACCCTCGATGAGGTCCAGGATGCGCGAGTCGGGACCGTACTTGATCCGTCCGATCGTGTCGTAGACGAGGTAGGCACCGCGGGAGGCCAGTTCCTTGTGCAGCTCGAGGTCGGGGTTGCGGTCGGTGTGGCAGAGCAGGACCTGGTCGGCCGCGACGCCCAGTCGGGCCAGGTTGTCGAGGATCTCGTGCGTCGCCGTACCGGTCTCACAGTGCACGGCCACGGGCACTCCGACCGTCAGTGCAGCCTCCGCGCCGGCGCGGAACCACCGCTCCTCATCGGCCGTGATGCGCTGATAGGAGGCGCCGAGCTTGACGATGCCGGCCCTGACCGTCGACGGCACCGGTCGCGGACCGGCCCAGTCGCGATCGTCCATCCCGACGGTGAGGTCGGTCAGCAGGATGTCGAGGAGCAGGTCCTCCGAGACCTCGCGTGCCCAGTGCCAGGCGGGGTAGTGCGCCGAGCGGTGGTAGCCGGTGGCGGCCACGACGTGCAGGCCCGCGTCGGCGGCCAGCTTGGCCAGCGCGGACGGGCGGCGGCCCAGACCCACAGGCGTCAGATCGATGACGGTGCCGATCCCGCTGGACCGGACCGCTGCGGCCTCGGTCGTGGATTTGTCCGCATCCCAGAACTCGTCGCCAGGCAGGGCCGGGGTGCGCAGGAAGAGATGTTCGTGGGCGTCGACATAGCCGAGCTCGGCCGGTCTCACCGGCCCGAGCACCGTCATCACGTCGGTCATCGGGCCAGGGAGACGTGGAAGACGAACTCGTCACCCGCGTACCGGGTCTGGGTCTTCTCGAGCGGCTGGCCGCTCTCATTGACGATGAGGCGCTCTTCGACGAGCAGCGCAGTACCGGGAGCGACGGCGAGCAGTTCCGCGTCCTCGTCGTCGGCGTTGATGGCGACCAAGGTCCCCGACGCGTTGGTGGGAATCTCGCCGAGCGCTCGCAGCGCGTCGTGCAGGGAACCGTGCTCGAGATCCTCGGCCAGTACGGCGCTACAGGACATCGGGAGTACGACGTTCTCGATCGCGACGGGCTTGTCATCGGCCAGACGGAGCCGGCGTACGTGCGTCACCTTGGCCCGGGGTGCCAGGTGGAGCGCGGCGAGTTCCTCGGTGCTGCCGGTGCGAAGCTCGGCCACCAGGATCCTCGAACCGGCCACCGCTCCGCGTCGGGCCATCTCCTCGGTGAAGGATCGCAGCCGGGCGATGTCGCGATGGACCTTCGGCTCGGCCACGAAAGTGCCGACCCCGGGCACCCGATAGATGAGACCTTCGTCGGCGAGGCGTTGCGCGGCCTGACGCACGGTCATCCTGCTGACGTTGAACAGTGCGGTCAGGTCCGAGTCCGACTCGACCGCGTCGCCGGGCTGGGAGTTGGCGATCCGGCTGCGCAGGTGGCGCTCGATTGCCTGGTGGCGCGGGATCGATCGAGTCGTCATGGAGGCAGTCTAGACAGGTTGGCCGGTCTCGACTAGCGTCCACCTGTCTAGACAGGCTGCACTGGCGACGACTGAGGAGGCGGCGTGACGGACGACGTCGTGCTCGGCATCGACATCGGCGGTACCCGGACGAAGTGGGTGCGCTGGTCACCGAAGGACGGCGTACAAGATCAGGGGGAGCAGGCGACGCCTCGCTCGGGTGCGCCGGACCTGCTGTCAGCGGTCGCCGGCCTGATCGAGGACGCGAAGGTCGAGGCCGTCGGAGTCGCCGTGCCCGGGCGGTTGTCCGACGATCTGTGCGGCATCGAGTTGCTGCCGAATCTGCCAGGTGAATGGACCGGGCCACCCTTCGCGACCGAGCTGGAGGTCAGGACCGGCGCGCAGGTGCGGCTCATCAACGACGCTCGGGCTTTCGGGCTCGCGGAGCTCCGGCTCGGCGCGGCCCGGCAACTGGACGACGTGCTGTTCGTGACGATGGGCACCGGGATCGGCGGCGCGCTCGCCTTGAACGGCCGGATCCTGCGCGCCCGGGCCGATGCCGTCGGCGAGCTCGGCCACATGATCTGCCGGCCGGGAGGCGACCCCTGCGGGTGTGGCGCGCGTGGATGTCTGGAGACCGTCGCGGGTGGATGGGCGTTGGTGGCCCAGGTCCGCGCTCGCGGCGGGCGGGCCGAGACGCCGCAGGAGGTCGTCGACGCGGCGACCAGAGCAGACGGTTCGGAACGTGCGGTGCTGGAGGAGGCCGGCCGGGCGCTCGGTCTCGTCCTGGGCAACGTCGTCGTCTACACCGGCGCGACCACGGTCGTCATCGGGGGCGGCGTTGCTCCTGCCTTCAGGTTTATGCGGCCCGCCGTCGACGCCGAGTTGGCCGCCCGTCGGCGGCTGGTCGGTCCGGTCGATCTCCGGCTCGCCGAGCTCGGTTTGGGCGCTGGTGCACTCGGCGCGGCCCTCACGGTGACCTACAACAGAGATGGAGACACCTGAGATGACCATGACCTGGCTTTCGGCGGCGCAGCACGTGCTGGAGGAGGTACGCCGAACGCAGGAGGACTCCATCCAGCAGGCCGCCGTAATCGCCGCACGCTCTATCGCCCGTGACGGTGTCGTGTACGCGTTCGGCACCGGTCACTCGAGGATGCCGGTGGAGGAGCTCTTCCCGCGGTACGGGTCGTTTCCCGGATTCCACCCGATCGTCGAACTGTCGATGACGTTCCACCATCAGGTGGTCGGTGCGAACGGGCAACGCCAGGCGATGTTCATCGAGCGCGTGCAGGGGCTGGCCGACCAGATCCTGGCCAACTTCCGGCTCCGGCCGGACGACAGCATGATGGTCTTCAGCGTCAGCGGGCTGAATGCCGTCCCGATCGAGATGGCGATCGGGGCGAAGAAGGCCGGCTTGCCAGTGATCGCGGTGACCTCGCTGGCCGAATCCAACGCGAGCGAGGTACGTCATCCGAGCGGAACCCGGTTGGCCGACCACGCGGACGTCGTCATCGACCTGTGCTCGCCGGTCGGCGACGCGCTGTGCCAGGTCGAAGGGGTGGGCGAGCCGATCGGTCCGGTCAGCACGCTCACAGCCGTTGCCGTAGTCAACGAGATCAAGGTCCGTACTGCGCAGCTGCTGGTTGCCGACGGCATCGTCCCGCCGGTCATCACCAGCTCCCGCTTAGTGGGCGACGAGCGCAGTAGCGAGTTGTTCGAGGCCGCGTACCTGGACTTCGCCCGGCGCGCCGCCGGCACGCTGCGCTCGGCTCCGGCGGTGAGCTGATGCGGATCCTCGTGGCCGGCGCCGACGGTGGCATCGGCAGCGCCTGCGTGGACTCGATCCGGGCGTCCGGCGGTCAGGCGTACGGCGTCGACGTCGGTACGACGGACATCACCCTGCCAGGCGGCGCCCAGAAGGCCGTTGAGCAGGCGCACCACGAACTCGGTGGGCTCGACGGTGTCGTCCACGCGATCGGCATGTCCGGTCGCCGGCTGGGCGACGGCCCGATCACCGAATGCACTGATGAGGCGTGGGCCGAGGTCCACCGGGTGAACCACGAATCGGTCTTTCGGTTGCTCAGGGCATCGATCCCGAAGGTCGCAGACGGCGGATCGATCGTGATCATCGGCTCCGCACTCGCCACCTCGCTCGACCGCGACTTCCGCACCGTCGCCTACGCGAGCGCCAAAGGCGCGCTCGTCCCCCTGGTCCGATCGGCCGCGTACGACGCGGCTCCCGCCGGCGTCCGGGTCAATCTCGTCGCCGCCGGACTCGTGGACACGCCGATGGCCCAGCGCGCACTGAGTTCGCCGGACATCACCAATCGGCTACCGGACCTGATGCCCCTCGGTGGTACGGCCTGCACACCGCAAGAGGTGGCCGATGTCGTGCTGTGGCTGCTTTCCGCGGCAGCCCGGCGTACGACAGGGGCGGTCATCCCGGTCGACGGAGGGTGGCACCTGCGATGAGTCTCCTGTGGAGCGGCGACGTGGTGGTCGTCGGAGGGGGATCGGCCGGGTGCTCGGCCGCGGTGGCCGCGGCTCGTTCGGGCGCGCGGACCCTGCTCGTCGAGGCGGCCGGCTTCCTGGGTGGGACGGGTGCCGCGGTGCTCGATACGTTCTACGGCTTCTATGCACCCGGGCGACCCGAGCGCGTCGTCGGCGGGATCGGCTGGGAACTTTGCGAGCGGCTCTTCTCGTGGGACCAGGCGTTCGAGCGCCCCAACACCTACGGCGCCGGCACTGGGGTGACGTACGAGCCTGAAGCGCTGAAGCTGGCCTGGGATGGGCTGACCGATGAGGCCGGAGTCGAGACGTTGCTCCACGCAACAGTCAGCCGCGTGGTGATGGTCGGCAGCCGGATCACCGAGATCGTGGTCGAGACCAAGGCTGGGAGCGGCCGGATCGTCGCGGCTGTGTTCGTGGATGCTAGTGGTGATGCTGAGCTGGCCTGGCGGGCCGGCGCAGCGATGGAACGTCCAGACGGCGAGCAGCGGGTGCAGCCTTTGACCGCCACCTTCCGGCTGGGCAGCGTCGACCTCGCCGCTACGCCTACCAAGGAACTGCACAGACTGATGCGGGAAGCGGCCGAGTCAGGGGAGTTCGCACTGCCGCGCTCCGAGGGGTCGGCCCATCGGACGGTGCTACCGGGTGTGGTCCATACGAACATGACTCGCGTGAGCGACGTCAACCCCCTTGATCCGTGGGAGTTGTCGGAGGCCGAGCGTGAAGGCCGTCGGCAGGTGGCGGAGTACGTGCGTTTCCTGAAGGCGCGCGTTCCCGGGTATGCGGACGCCTACCTGCTGAACGTCTCGACCCGCATCGGTGTGCGGGAGAGCCGGCGCCTGATCGGCCAGTATGTGCTGACCCGTGACGACGTCTTGTCCGCTCGCCGTTTCCCCGACGAGATCGCCCAGTGCGGTGCACCCATCGAGGACCATGCCGCCGGCTCGGCAACGATCTGGAAGTACGTCGGTGGTGACCCGACCGGATCGACTTACGGCGTGCCCTACCGCTGCCTGCTACCGCAGGACGTAGAGGGTCTCGTCGTGGCCGGGCGGTGTCTGTCAGCCACCCATGACGCGCATGCTTCCGTCCGGTCGATGGCGCAGTGCATGGCGATGGGGCAGGCGGCCGGAACAGCCGCGGCAATTTCGGTCTCGTCCGGCCGACCGCCTGCCGACGTTGAGGTCGATGACCTTCGCGCTGTGCTCGTGAAGAACGGCGCGATTCTCAACTAGTGGGGATCCAGACCCGCATGGCGTGAGGGCCACGGTTGGCCCAGGCGTAGTACGGGATGAGGGTGATAGCGGTTGGCGCGCCCGGCGGTGCCTGTTCGCCGTACGGGCGGTAGGCCGAGTCGGTCGGTGTCGTCACGACCCCTGTTGTGTGGAGCGCAGTGACTCCGTCGAGTAGGTCCGGCAGGTGTTTCGCGCGCAGTGGCATTGTTGGGTCGATCCGGAGGTCTTCGAGGGTGACGCCGGCAGCCTGGTCAGGTTGCTCGATCGCGTAGATCAGCGGGCCGCGCGCGACCGTGACGCAGCCACGCGTGGCGTCTACGCGCTCGCTGGAGACCAGCAGTCGCGCTTCCATCGGAAGGTCGAGCGTGACCCGCTCACCGATCCGGAACACCCGTCGCACGCGGGCGTACGCCCCTGCCGGAACGGGCTCGCCATCCAGGCAGGCTCCAACAGCCCACTCGGGGACGCGGAGTGCCAGTTCCGCCTCGCTGTCAGGGGCCTCCCGGACGGTCGCGGTAATCCGGCCTTCCCACGGGTAGGCGGTTTCGACATCGATCGCGAAGCCTCCGGCGCGGAGCGAACTGGCGGCGTACTGATGGACCTGCAGCCCGTCGTCTGTGCTGGTGGCCAGGTACGCCGGAAGGCTGGCCAACGTCCGCATCACGTTCGGCGGACAGCAGGCGCAGTTGAACCACGGTCGGCGCCCATGCGCGGGAGAGCGTTGCACGTCACCTCTCGCGCCGGTACGGCGATGCAGGGTGTTGACGTAGAAGAAGTCGGTGCCGGTCAGGGACACTCCGGGCAGAATCGCGTTGTAGAGCAGGAGTTCGAGCTGGTCGGCATACCAGGACTCGCCAGTTGCCAGCAGCAACCGCCACGCCCATTGCAGTGCTCCGATCGCAGCGCACGTCTCGGCGTACGCTCGGTCCGGTGGCAACTCATCCAGGTCGCCGAACGCCTCACCATCCCACCTGGACCCGACTGCGCCAGTGACATGTTGTTTCTGCCGGCGCATCGAGTCGTACTGCGTGCGCAGGGCGGCGAGTAGTTCCGGGTCACCGGTCTCGATGGCGACATCCGTGGCGCCGGCGGCGAAGTACACGGCGCGGACCGCGTGCCCTTCCACTGTGTTTGCCTCACGGACCGGAACCCGGTCGGCATAGTGGGCGGGGTTGCCGTACTGGGAGGGATCGAATCCCGGCTTGGAAGCGTGGCCGTGGCCGCGCGCGTCGACGAAGTACCGGGCCAGCTCCAGATAGCGCGGCTCGCCGGTCTGCCGGTAGAGGTCGACGAGACCCATCTCGACCGCGGGATGCCCTTCCAGCTCTGGGCGTAGCCCCGGTCCGAACGTCTTGGCCAGGTGGTCGGCGAACCGGGTGGCGACGCCGAGCAGGCTGGTGTCACCAGTCGCTCGAGCGGTTGCCGTGGCCGCCTGGAACAGGTGCCCTGCGCAGTACAGCTCGTGGCTCATCCACAGCTGTGCGTAGCGTTCCTCGCCGCGGACCTGGATGGCCGAGTTGAGGTATCCGTCGTCGTCTTGTGCCGCGGTGATCGTGCGGGTGACCTCGCGCAGTCGCTCGATCAGCCAGTCGTCCGGCTCCCGCAGGTACTCCCAGGCGGCGGCCTCGATCCACTTGTACACATCGGAGTCCCGGAAGCTGCCGCCTTCCGCCGTACCGGCTGTCTCTCCAGCGGCGATCCGCAGGTTGCCGATGTTCCCCGCTTCGACCAGCCGCTGATAGCCGACCGGGATCGCGGCCCGGTTGGAGGCCAGGCGGGCGGCCCAGAACCCACCGGTGATGTGGCTGTCCGGCAACGGACTCAGTGACATGCGCCGGACGCTATCGACGATCTCGCCCTGATACCAGAGGCTAATGGGTATTAGCATTTCGAATCGGTTACGCGGCAACCTCTGATTCCCTTGCTATTGACACAGATTCGATCTGCACGCGAAACTCGGCGTTCACAAGTGCTAGCACGTATTAGCAGGGAGGCGACGGATGAACCGCGGACCGGTGAAGCGGCCCACCCAGGCCGACATCGCGCGCCTGGCCGGGGTCAGCCAGGCCACCGTGTCCCTGGTGCTCAACGAGCGCGACTCCGGCGTACGGATCTCTCCGTCGACCCGCGAACGCGTCCTCGCCGTGATGCGCGAGTGGGGGTACGTCGCCAACGCGTCGGCCCGGTCCCTGGCCGGGGGCCGGAACAACATCCTCGGGGTGTACACGTTCGAACCGGTCTTCCCGACCACCAGCGTCGACTTCTACTTCCCGTTCCTGCTCGGGATGGAGCAGGAGGCCGCCGAGCTCGGGTACGACCTGCTGCTGTTCACCAGTACGGCCAACGAGCGGGGGATCTTCCGCGAAGGGTCGACCCGGCTGTCTCTCGCGGACGGCGCGCTGCTGCTCGGCCGCACCCCGAACCTCGAGGAGATCGAGCAACTGCGCGACTCCGGCTATCCCTTCGTCTACGTGGGACATCAGGAGGTCTCCGGAGCGCCGGTGTCCTACGTCGCTGCCGACTACGCCGGCGCGACCCGGCAACTCACCGAGCGGCTGTACCAGGAGGGGCATGAACGCGTCGCGTATGCCCGTCTCGGCGAAGGTGAAGCACAGCCCAGCCGTGATCGTGAGCGGGGCTTCCGGGACGGTCGCCGGCTGATGGCTCCGGTGTGGACGCTCAAGTCCATCGATGAGGTCGACGGCCTGATGGCGGAGATCCACACCAGCGGAATCACCGGCGTCGTGGCCGAACAGGATCTGCTGGCCGAGGAGCTCCTCGCATCCGCGGAGCGCCAAGGTTTGTCGGTCCCGGACGACCTGAGCATCGTCGTACTGGGTGATTCCATCGGCGCGCGTCGTCCCGGCACACCGTGGACCGGTCTCGTCGTCCCACGCGAGCAGATGGGCAGACGGGCCACCCGCCTGCTGGTGAGTCTGCTGGAGACGCCCGATGCGCCTGCCCGCACCGAGAGCGTGGAGTGCCCGCTGACGGAAGGCACCACGCTGGGTCCGCCGAGGAGCAAGCCATGATCCGGGTCATCGTCAAGCGGCTGCTGGTCGGCGTCTTCGTGATGTGGGGTGCCGCCTCACTCATCTTCGTCATCGTCCGGGTCGCTCCCGGCGACCCGGCGTCGCTGCTGCTCGGTCCGGATGCGGAGCCGGAACAGGTCCGCGAGCTGACCGCGAGACTGGGACTCGACCAGCCGCTGGTGGTGCAGTACGTGCACTATCTCGGGGACGTGGTCCGGTTGCGGTTCGGCGACTCGTACCTGTTCAACCGGCCCGCGATGGCAGAGGTCTTCGAGCGGCTGCCGGCCACCGCCGAGCTGATGCTCGCCTCCACCACCATCGCCGTCGTCATCGGCCTCGGGCTCGGTCTGCTGGCCGGCGGGCGGCCCGGCGGTGCGCTCGATCGGGTGGTGTCCGCCTGCACGATCGCTTTGCAGTCGTTCCCGACGTTCTGGATCGGCATCATGTTCATCCTCATCTTCGCGCTGAGCCTGCGGCTGCTGCCCAGCGCGGGCGCCGGAACGCCCCAACATCTGATCCTGCCGGCGGTCACGCTGGCGCTGCCTTTCACTGCCACGGTGGCCCGACTGACCCGGAGCAGCGTCGCCGAGACGATGCGCGAGCCGTACATCCAGACCGCCCGGTCCAAAGGTCTGACCGAACGGCAAGTACTGCTCGGTCACTCGCTGCGGAACTCGCTCATCCCGGTGGTGACGATCGTCGGTCTGCACATGGGCGGCCTGATGGGTGGTGCGGTCGTGGTGGAGAACGTCTTCGCTTGGCCCGGCGTCGGCACGCTGGTGGTGGACGCGGTCGCGAACCGCGATTACACCGTGGTGCAGGCCGCCACCTTCCTGGTCGCCGGCATCGTGATGGCGTTCAACCTGGTGGCCGATCTCGCCTACTCCCAGCTCGATCCGCGCATCCGGGTGGACGGTGATGCGGCATGACCGCCTCCGCTGTCCCGCTGACAGCCGTCCGGCGCAGGGGCACCGCCATGCGGTGGCTGGGCCGCATCCCGTACGTCGTGCTCGCCGTGTACGGCGCGGTCGCCATCGTCGGGCCGCTGGTGATCGACTACAACCCCGTGCTCACCATCCTCGACGATCGCCTCCTCGCCCCGGGGTCGCGGGTGTCCTCGGGCGGGACCGCCTGGCTGGGGACCGATGGCCTCGGCCGCGACGTCCTCGCGCAGCTCGTCTACGGCGCCCGGACCTCGGTCCTGATCGGCGTTTCGACGGTCCTGGTGTCCAGCGTCGTCGGCACCGCCATCGGTACCGTGGCCGGTTACTTCCGCGGCTGGCTCGACACCGTCCTGTCCCGCGGCATCGACATCCTGCTCGCCTTTCCCGCGATCCTGCTGGCGATCGTGATCGCGGGCTCCTTCCAGCGCAGTGTTCTCGTGGTGGTGATCGCCCTGTCCGCCACCGCGTGGATCTCGTTCGCGCGGGTCACCCGCAGTACGGCGTTGTCGGTGCGGGAGCGGGCCTGGGTCGACGCCGCGCGGGTGCTCGGCGTACCGCGCCGGTCCATCCTGGTGCGGCACATCCTGCCTTTCACGATCGGACCGGTGGTGGCGCTGGCGACGCTCGAGTTCGCCCTCGTCGTGCTGGCCGAAGCCGGCCTCAGTTTTCTGGGCATCGGTCTGCCCAACTCCGCGGTGTCGTGGGGCCAGACCATTGCCAATGGCAAGCAATATCTCGCGACCGCCTGGTGGATCTCTGCCCTGCCTGGCTTCGCACTGTCGCTGCTGATCATCAACATCGGGATCCTCGGCGATCAACTCACCGCCCGCTACGGACGCGGGCAGACAGGAAGGCTCCGATGACCAGATCCCCTGTTTCACGAACACCTTGGCGCGCGGCGGTGGGCCTGGCGCTCGCGGCGTCGCTGGCGCTGACCGGGTGTGGCGCGACCAGCAGCGGCGGCGATGCCGGCTCCGGCGAGATCACCGTCGCCGGCACCTACCCGATCCAGAGCCTCGACCCGGCCAGCCCCTCCGGCGGGGCCAGCACCGGGACCCAGCTGATCGCGCAGGAGCTCTTCAGCCGCCTGGTCCGGCCGCGTCAGGACGGCACGCTCGAAGGTGATCTCGCCACCGAGTGGAAGGCCAACAGCACCGCGTCGGAGTGGACCTTCACGCTGCGCCAAGGCGTGAAGTTCAGCGACGGTACGGCGTTGACCGCCGCCGATGTGGTGGCGTCCTTCAACCGGATGATGGAGCTCAAGCCCACCAACGCGGCCAACTTCACCGGCTACACGATGACGGCGCCGTCGGACACCCAGGTGGTGCTGAAGGCAACGAAGTCGGACGCGGCAGTGCCGGGCAAACTGGCCGTCTTCTACGTACTGCCGAAGACGCTCACTGGCGAGGGCACGGCGTTCTTCAAGAACCCGGTCGGTTCGGGACCGTTCAAGCTGGAGAAGTTCGACCCGTCCGGGACGGTCACGGTGGTGCCCAACCCGGACTACTACGGTGGCAAACCCAAGCTGGACAAGGTGACCTTCCGGACGGTGCCGGAGCTCGCGGCCCGGCTGACCGCCGTTCGCACCGGTGAAGTGGATCTGGTCTGGGGCATCCCGGACGATCAGCTCTCACAGCTGCAGGGCGACACCACCCTCACGGTCCAGACGGTGCCGAGTACCGCGGTGTTCACCATGTGGTTCAACTCAGGTACGCCGGCTCTGAAGGAGGCCGCGATCCGGCGGGCGCTGTGGCAGGCCGTCGACTCCCCGACGCTCCT
>Ga0193717_1001171_pt1 | contig 16315 bp, 14 predicted proteins | sample U2c2metaG_FD_145900 | JGI IMG/M metagenome (GOLD analysis project Ga0193717, IMG submission 145900) | Soil microbial communities from a riparian zone of the East river system, Colorado, United States - U2c2 | ecosystem: Environmental > Terrestrial > Soil > Riparian zone | place: USA: East River... | reverse complement strand
CCCGGTCGAGCCCAAGGTGATGTGCTGCGGCGCCACGCCGAATACCAGGACGCCCCAGCCGAACAGGTGAAGGAAGAGCACGACGCTGCCGAGTCCGGCGATCGTCATCCAATCAGTGCGGTCGAATCGAGTGGCGACGTCCGGTTCCGGAACTTGATCCGATGACGTGCTGACGACCACGTGCTCTCCAAACGCCGCAAGACTGAGTGTGGTCTCGACACTATGCCCCGCCCGGTTCATCTGTCTAGTTGTTCAGATGTTCATGTGAAACTCAGCCGTGCGCGGCACCGATCCAATGCAGCAGGTCGTGCACGATGTGGTCTTCCAGCCGGTAACTCGCCGAACGTCCCACCCTGGTCGAACTCACCCAGCCCTGCTGACGCAGCAGCCGAAGTGCCTGCGAGACGGCATTTTCCGACCGACCGACGGCAGCGGCAAGATCCCCGACGCAGATGCCGGGCGCCCGGTGCAAGCTGAGCAGCAGCTCCAGCCGGTGCGGGTCGGACAACAGATCGAACCGTTGCGTCCAGCCGGAGATGTCAACGTCGGCCAGCGCCGACGAGGCGCGTTGCACTACCGCATGCCCCTCCGCGTGTTCGCCGTGCTCCGCCACCCATCAAATCTAAACCCTGGACCCAACCAGGCGGGCCGTACGACCCGCCCCCACAAGCGTTGCCTCCAACGATTTGAGGCAAACGCCTCATGCGCCCGCGCAGCGGCCGACCGACGATCAGGGCATGACAAAGCCAGTCCAGGAATTACCCAGCTCACCGGTCACGACCCCGCCAACATCCGGACAGTTCACCGGCGGCAGGGTCGATGCAGTCGAGGTGAGCAGGAGGGTCGGCACGCGACAGCTGCTTCACAAGCTGTCCCTGTCGATCGAACCAGGCGAGTTGGTCGCCATAGCCGGCGGCAGTGGAGCAGGAAAGAGCACATTGCTGGAACTCCTCGCAGGACTACAGCAGCCGTCCGCCGGGGAGGTTCGACACGACGGCGTAGTCCGCGGCTCCCGCGGCAGCGCCGATTCCCGTATCGGCTACGTGCCGCAGGACGACATCATTCACCTCGAGATGCCGCTACGCCGCACGCTGCGCTACGCGGCGAAACTCCGGCTGCCCGCTGGCACGTCGGCGGCCGAGGCCAACCGGGTCGTCGAGGAGACGATGCGCGACCTCGATCTGACGGAACGGGCCGAGGTGCCGGTCCGTGCGCTATCCGGCGGCCAGCGCAAGCGGGCCAGCATCGCCGTCGAGCTGCTGACCCGGCCGCGGCTCTTCTTCCTCGACGAACCCACCTCCGGGCTCGATCCGTCGACCGCGGCCGACGTGATGCGCCTGCTGCGCAGGCTCAGCCAACGCGGAGTCACCGTCGTACTCACGACACACGAGCCGGCAGGCATCGACCGGTGCGACCGGGTGGTGTTCCTCGCCCGCGACGGCCACCTGGTATTCAACGGCAGCCCGACCGAAGCGCGGCACCACTTCGGCGTGACCGAACTGGCCGAGGTGTACGAGCGATTGGCCGGTGAACAGAGCCCCGCAACCTGGGCGGAGCGATTCACGGAGCGCCGTGCGGTGTCGGAGGCGGGACCCGACATCGCGCCAGCTCCCGGCCCGAGTACACGTTCAATGGTCAAGGGCACCAGCTGGTTCCGGCAATGGTGGCTGCTCACCCGGCGCAACGTCGACGTGCTCCTGCGCAACAGATTGACCCTGGCGGTGCTGCTCGGCTCACCCGTGCTGGTGACGGCGATGATGGCAACGCTCTTCAAGCGCGGGGCGTTCGATGCGCACGGCGCGGCCGACGTCGGCCCAGCCCAGATCGTGTTTTGGATCGCCTTCGCGGGCTTCTTCTTCGGCCTCACGTACGGCTTGCTCCAGATCGTCGGGGAGCTGGCCGTCTTCCGAAGGGAGCGCCTGGCGGGGCTCAGTGTGAGCGCCTACGTGGCCTCCAAGGTCACGGCACTGCTTCCGGTGCTGGCCGGGGTGAGTGCGGTGCTTCTCGGTGTACTGCGTGCGCTCGGCCGGCTCCCCGACGTCGGCTGGCACGTCTATGCGCTGTTGTTCCTGACGATCGTCGTCGAGGCGACCTCGGCACTGGCGCTCGGCCTACTGGCCTCCGCCGCGGTCTCGAACGCCGCACAGGCCGCCCTCGCCCTACCGATGCTCTGCTTCCCCCAGGTTCTGTTCGGCGGCGCCATCGTCCCCGTTCACGACATGGCGACCCCGGGCCGTCTGATGAGCTTCGGCCTGTCCAACCGGCACGCATTCGAAGCATTGGGTCACGACCTGAACCTCGACCGGTTCACCACCTCGACGTCGGCGATGTCCGCCTACGGCAACACCTTCCACAGCGGCACCGGCGCCAGTCTGCTTGCGCTCGCTTCGTTTGCCGTTGGCCTCACGCTGGCGACGGTGTGGGTGCTTGACAGGCGATCTCGACCAGGCGCGGCCCGGCGATGACGGGTTCGCTTCTGGACCTACCCCCTAGGTCGAGCCGCGGGCCTGCTCCGTGTTACGTCGATCGGCTGCCGCAACCTTCACGCTGTCATCGTCGAGTTCGGGTAGAGAATGGATCGGTGGACCCGATCCCGACGCGGCACGGCCCGGGAGGTGGGCTGCGTCGAGCCGAGTTGCTCGCGGCGACCTCACTGGCGATCGACCTTGGTCTCGGCCAGCCGATGGAGCACATGCTTCGGTCGTCGCTGATCGCAGACCGGATCGCCGCGCGGATGGGCCTCGACGCGCAACAGCGGGCGACGATCTACTACGCCAATCTGGTCGGATGGATTGGCTGTCACGCCGATTCCCACGAGCTTTCCGCACTCTTCGGCGACGACATCGCGTTTCGGGCCGACACCTATTCGGTGGACATGACCGGCCTTCCGTTCCTGCGTCTGATGATGAGTCACGTGGGGCGTGGATTGCCCTGGTGGGAACGCGGGGTCCGGTCGGCTGCATTTCTACTCTCCGCGCGCAACGCGGTCGCCAAGCTCATCCATTCGCATTGCAGTTCGGCCGGAGTCCTGTGCGATCGGATGGGGCTGGACAGCCAGGTAACCCGTGCGCTTGCCTACGCTTTCGAGCGTTGGGACGGGCAAGGATTGCCGACCGGTGCTCGCGGAGAAGACATTCCGGTCGAAATCCACATCGTGCACGTCGCGGACGTCGTCGAAGTGCATCTGCGGACCCGTGGGGTGGAGCACGCCGCCCAAGTGCTTCACGCCAGGGGCGGCACGCAGTTCAGTCCCGCCGTGGTGGCAGCGTTCGAGCAGGACCCGGCCGCGATCGTCGACGGGTTGCTCGAAATCGACGTCTGGACCGTCGCGCTGGCGCAGGCACCCGACCGCGACGACGTCCTCGACGAAGACGAGATCAACGAACTGCTCGGTGCCATGGCTGATTTCGTCGACTTGAAGTGTCCGCTCACGCTGGGGCATTCGCGTGGGGTAGCGAACCTGGTCGCCGCGGCGGCTCGACACCTAGGCACGTCGGCTGCGGACACCACCCGGCTCTACCGGGCCGGCCTCGTGCACGGCCTCGGCAGAATGGGGGTGTCCAACCAGATCTGGGAAAAGTCGGGGCCGCTCAGTACCGCCGAATGGGAGCGGTTGCGGATGTATCCGTATCTGACTGGTCGGATCCTGAGCCGGGTCGGCGGCCTGGAATCGGTGGCGTCCATCGCAACGAAGCACCGCGAGCGAATCGACGGGTCTGGCTACCCGCGTGGGCTCGCAGGCGCAGAGCTCACCGCCCAGGATCGATTGCTCGCAACAACGGTGGCGTATCACGGCTTGCTCGAGCCGCAACCAGCACGGTCGGCGTTGGATCCGACCGAAGCAGCCGAAGCGCTGCGCGAGGAGGCACGCGCAGGACGTCTCGACGCCGAGTCGGTGCAGGCCGTCTTGGCTGCGGCTGGGCATCGCGCATTGCGCCGGACACCGTGGCCCGCGGGGCTCACCGATCGCGAGGTTGAAGTGCTGCGACTGGTGGCGCAGGGCCGATCCAACCGGCAGATTGCCGCCGAGTTGTACATCGCCGAGAAGACGGCAGGCAACCACGTCGAGCACGTCTACACCAAGCTCGGCGTCAACAACCGCACGCAGGCGAGTCTCGCTGCCATCGATTGGGGCCTGACCGGCTCCATAGCTGCGGATATCCGACCGTAGCCTCAGTCAGTCCAAGAAGCCGTGCAGCAGCGCGGCAGAACCCCACGCGTGCGCGGCCATCACCTCGGCGGCGGTGTCACCGTCACCGGCCAGGATCGCGATGACGATGGCCTCGTGCTGCTCGTCGGAGTGCGCGATGTTGCGGCCGAGCAGCGGGATGTGATCAAGCAGCTCGTTGAGCCGCATGCGGTTCTCCGCGACCAACGGAACGAGCGACGGTACGCCTGCCGCCTCGGCGATCGCGAGATGCAGCCGGGAGTCGAGCCGACGGTAGTCCTCGGGGGCGGCCCCGCGCACGTCCACCAGTCGGCTCCACAGTGTCTCGCGCTCGCCGGCCGTCAGCGTGCGGCCCGCGGCCATCCGCGCCGCCCCCACTTCCAGAATCTCCCGCAGCCTCAGCGCATCGTCGATGTCGTTGCGGCTGAACCGGATTCCATCGGCACTCGGCGCGGGCAACTCGTCGGCCAGGAAGGTGCCGCCGTAGCGGCCACGCCGCGACACCAGATAGCCCGCCTCGGCCAACGACTTGATGGCCTCGCGGACGGTGTCGCGGCTGACGCCGAGCCGGGTCGCGAGCTCACGTTCGGGTGGCAGCGACTCACCCGGCTCGAGCACCCCCAGCCGGATGGTCTCCAGCAACCGGCCGACCGTGTCTTCGAAGGCATTGCCGAGCCGCACCGGACGCAGCAGTGAAGGTGCCGCCGCCTCCGCGTCGGGGCGCTCAGAGGTCGGCTGCGGGTCCGGTTGATTCACAATGCGCCGTCTACAGCGGAGTCACGTAGTGGCCGCTGATGCCGCCGTCGACGAGGAAGGTCGAGGCCGTGATGAAGGATGCGTCGTCGCTTGCCAGGAACGCGACCGCGGCGGCAAGTTCTTCCGGCTCCGCGAACCGGCCGACCGGCACGTGCACCAGCCGGCGCGCCGCGCGTTCGGGGTCCTTTGCGAAGAGTTCCTGCAGCAGTGGCGTGTTCACCGGCCCCGGGCAGAGCGCGTTGACGCGGATGCCCTGCCTGGCGTACTGCACGCCGAGTTCACGGGACATCGCGAGCACGCCGCCCTTCGAGGCGGTGTACGAAATCTGGGACGTGGCCGACCCCATCACGGCGACGAACGACGCGGTATTGACGATCGAGCCCTTCTGTGCGGGGACCATGTGGCGCAGCGCGGCCTTGCAGCAGAAGAACACCGACTTGAGGTTGATGTCCTGAACCCGGTCCCAGGCATCGACGCCGGTGACCTCGATGAGGTCGTCTTCGGGCGGGCTGATGCCCGCGTTGTTGAAGGCGATGTCCACCCCACCGTGCAGCTCGACGGCGGTGTCGAACAATCGATCAACCGCAACCTGATCCGAGACGTCGACCTGTACGAAGGTGACGTTCAAGTCATCGGCGACGTTCTTGCCGTTGGTCGGGTCGACGTCACCGATGACGACGATGGCGCCTTCCGCTCTCATGCGCTTGGCGGTGGCAAGTCCGATGCCGCTGGCGCCGCCCGTGATGACGGCGACCTTGTCCTTCAGTCGCTGGGTCAAGTCTACGTTTTCCACTCAGATTTCCTCCGTTATCGCAAAGAAGACGTTCTTCGTTTCCGTGAAGTGCAGCGGTGCGTCCGGACCGAGCTCGCGGCCAAGTCCCGACTGTTTGAAGCCGCCGAATGGCGTGTTGTAGCGCACCGACGAGTGCGAGTTCACCGACAGGTTGCCGGATTCGATTGCGCGGGATACCCGTAGCGCCCTGGACAGGTTGTCGGTCCAGATCGAGCCCGACAATCCGTACGGGCTGTCGTTGGCCAACGCGATGCCGTCGGCTTCGTCCTCGAACGGCAGCACCGTCACCACCGGTCCGAAGATCTCCTCGGTGACCGAGCGATCTGTGCGCTGTGGCGTCAGAACCGTTGGCGGGAACCAGTATCCGGGCCCCGTCGGTGCGGAGCCGCGGAACGCGACCGGGGCGTCGTCGGGGACATACGACGAGACGGTGTCGAAGTGGGGCTTGGACACCAGCGGTCCCATCTCGGAATCCCGTGACGCGGGATCGCCCACGACGACACCCTTCACCGCCGGCTCGAGGAGTTCCATGAACTTGTCGTAGACGTTGCGCTGAACCAAGATTCGGCTGCGCGCACAACAGTCCTGCCCGGCGTTGTCGAATACGCCGTAGGGAGCCGTGGCTGCCGCCTTCTCCAGATCACAGTCGTCGAAGACGATGTTGGCGCTCTTGCCGCCGAGTTCCAGGGTCACGCGCTTCACCTGCGCCGCAGCGCCTGCCATCACCTTGATGCCCACTTCGGTGGAGCCGGTGAAGACGATCTTGCGCACGTCGGGGTGACTGATGAAGCGCTCCCCCACCACCGAACCCTTGCCAGGCAGTACCTGGAAGAGCCCGTCGGGCAGCCCGGCGTCCCGCCCGAGTTCGGCCAACCGCATGGTGGTGAGCGGCGTGATCTCGGCAGGCTTGACGAGTACCGCATTGCCTGCCGCCAGCGCGGGCACGAAACCCCACGACGCGATCGTCATCGGGAAGTTCCACGGCGCGATGACCGCGACGACGCCAAGCGGTTCGTTGAACGTGACGTCAAGCCCGCCCGCAACGGGAATCTGCTTGCCCGACATGCGCTCTGGACTGGCCGAGTAGAACTGCAGCACGTCGCGAACGTGTCCCGCCTCCCACTCGGCGTTGCCGATGACGTGCCCGGAGTTGGCCACCTCCAGCGCCGCCAACTCGTCGACGTGGGCGTCCACCTGTGCGGCGAAGGCCCGCAATGCGGCCGCCCGATCAGCGGGCGCGAGCTTGGCCCACTGCTTCTGCGCGGACTGCGCGTGCGCGACCGCCTCGTCGACGGCGGCGACGTCGAGGAGCTCGACGGTGCGAAGCACCTCCTCCGTCGCCGGATTGATCAGCGTTGACGATGTCAAGAGGTCACCTTTCCTATCGCGTACGCCCCCGCCGCCTCCACCACACCGGCGAAAAGGCGAAGGTCGTCGAGCCGTTCCTCGGGATGCCACTGCACGGCGAGCACGAAATCCTGCCCTGGCAGCTCAACCGCTTCGATCACCCCGTCGACGCCGTCCTGCGCGGACACGATCAACCCCTCGCCGAGCCGGTCGATGGCCTGGTGGTGGTAGCACTGCGCGTCCGACGAATCGCCGATCAGCGCGGCCAGTCTGGTACCGGGCACGGTGCGCACCGACGAGGTGGTGAATACCGCGTTGCCGGCCTGATGCCTGGGGTGGCCGACCACGTCGGGAAGGTGCTGGTGCAGCGTGCCACCCAGGGCGACGTTCAACACCTGGGCCCCGCGGCAGATGCCGAGTATGGGCAGCCGTCGCGCCAAAGCACCTCGCACCAGCGCGAATTCGAATGCATCACGATCGCAGGCGGGCTCGTCGGTGGTCGGATGGGCGCGCTGCCCGTACGCGGACGGGTCGACGTCGCGGCCCCCGGTGATGACCAGACCGTCGAGGCCATCGAGCACGCGGGTCGCGATTTCGTCGTCGACCGGCTGGGGTGGCAGCAGCGTGGCGATACCCCCGGCCAGGGTGACCCCGTCGAGGTAGATCGCGGGCAGGAAGCTGGCGCGCACGTCCCATACGCCCGTCTGAGCCTGTTGGAGGTAGGTGGTCAGCCCCAGGACCGGGCGCACCTGTGCTGGGGGCTCCCCCGCTTGCGGGGGATAGCGCAGCGACCCGGGGGATGAATTCGGATCAGAGCCGTTCGAAGCCACGGCGCCGCTCCCAATCGGTGACCGAGGAATTGAAGTTGTCGAGCTCGACGTGGGCATTGTTGAGGTAGTGCTCGACGACCTCGTCGCCGAAGGCCTCACGCGCCACCGTCGACTTTTCGAACAATGCGGCCGCCTCGGCGAGCGTCGTCGGAAGACGTTCGGCGCCACTGGTATACGCGTTCCCGGCACACGCGTCGGGCAGCTCGAGCTCCTGTTCGATGCCGTGCAGGCCGCCGGCGATCAGCGCCGATACCGCCAGGAACTGATTGACGTCGCCACCCGGCGCCCGACACTCCATCCGCATGCCGTGCCCGTGACCGACGACGCGCAACGCACACGTGCGGTTGTCCATCCCCCACGCGACCGCGGTCGGAGCGAAACTGCCGTCGACGAAGCGCTTGTAGGAGTTGATGTTCGGTGCGTAGAAGAGCGTCAGTTCGCGCAGCGTGGCCAGCTGGCCGGCAATGAAGCTGCGGAACATCGCCGACATGCCGAGCGGCTGGGTGTCGTCGGCGAACACCGCCGAACCGTCGTCACCGCGGAACGAGATGTGGATGTGGCAGCTGTTGCCTTCGCGCTCATCGAATTTCGCCATGAAGGTGATGCTCTGGCCGTGCTGGTCGGCGATTTCCTTGGCGCCGTTCTTGTAGATCGTGTGGTTGTCGCAGGTGATCAACGCGTCGTCGTACCGGAATCCGATCTCCTGCTGCCCGAGGTTGCACTCGCCCTTGACGCCCTCGCAGTAGAGCCCCGCGCCCTCCATCCCGCGGCGGATGTCGCGCAGCAACGGCTCCATGCGGGTCGACGCCAGCATCGCGTAGTCGATGTTGTAGTCGGTGCCTGCGTTCAGGTCCCGGTAGCCCTTGGACCAGGCCTCGCGATAGGAGTCGTCGAAGACCATGAACTCCAATTCGGTGGCGGCGACGGCCACCATGCCCTCGTCCGCAAGTCGGTCCAGCTGCTTTCGGAGGATGCCGCGCGGCGCTGGTAGCACCGGACTGCCGTCGTGCCAGCCCAGGTCGGCCATCACCAGCGCGGTCCCTGGCAGCCACGGCAACAGGCGGAGCGTGGAGAAGTCCGGAGTCATCACCATGTCGCCGTAGCCGGCTTCCCAACTGGACATCGCGTAGCCGTCGACGGTGTTCATGTCGACGTCGACGGCCAGCAGGTAGTTGCAGCATTCGGCCCCGTGCGCGATGACATCGTCGACGAACAGCCGGGCCGAGATCCGTTTGCCCGTGAGCCGACCCTGCATGTCCGTGAAGGCGACGATGACGGTGTCGAGCTCGCCCGCGGCCACCATTTTTTCCAACTCGGCCTGCGACAGCAGGCCGGGTCTTGCGGGTCCCTTAGTCACGTGCTCTGCCTCTCCACCGGACGAACATGACACGAAGTCAACCATTGGAATCCTGCGACCGGGCAATCCAGCGACAGATTTACACGACCGTCACTGCCAAAGGTAGGACACAAGACCATTGCCACTCTATTGTGCCTACTCAGTGAGCGCGCTCTCATGCGCCTGCCCCGAAAAGGAGATTGCCGTGCCAGAGGGTCACGAAGTGCTCGACGACGACGAAAAGCCCCTTGCATCGCTCGGCTATACCCAGGAACTCAACCGTTCCTGGTCCGGATTCAGTAACTTCGCCATCTCGTTCTCGATCATCTCGATCCTGGCGGGCTGCTTCACCTCGTTCGGCCTTGGCTGGAACAACGGCGGCCCGGCGGCCATCGCCTGGGGCTGGCCGATCATCTCGGTCTTCATCCTGATCATCGGGCTGTGCATGTCCGAGCTGGTCTCGGCGTACCCGACCTCGGGTGGCATCTACTGGTGGGCGAGCAAGCTCGGCGGCGCGAAGGCCGGCTTCTACACCGGCTGGCTGAATCTCATCGGCCTGATCGCCATCCTGGCATCGGTGGCCTACGGCGCCGCCACCTTCCTCGACCTCACGCTCGGCACGTTCAGCGAGACGTGGTTGGCCGGCTACAGCCTGACGAGAACGTTCATCATCTTCCTGATCATCCTGGCATTGTCGGCGACGATCAACATCTTCTCGTCGCATTTGCTGGCAGTCATCAACAACGTCTCGGTGTGGTGGCACGTCGCGGGCGCCGCGACGGTCATCCTCATCCTGTTCCTGGTGCCCGAACACCACGCGAGCTTCGGCGACGTCTTCGCCAAGACCGTCAACAACAGCGGCATCTTCGGCGCCGACAAGGGCGCGGGCTGGATCTTCTTCGTGCTGCCCATCTCGGCCATCCTGACCCAGTACACGATCACCGGCTACGACGCGTCAGCCCACCTCTCCGAGGAGACGAAGAGCGCCGCCGACGGGGCGGCCAAGGGCATCTGGCGGTCGATCTTCTACTCCGCGATCGGCGGCTGGATCCTGCTGCTGGCGTTCCTGTTCGCCGTGCAGGACTCGGACGCGGTGTCCAAGGGCGGCGGTGCCGTCGCGGTGATCTTCGCGCAGGCGATGGACTCCAAGTGGGTCGGCATCGTGCTGCTGATCTCGACCGCAGGCCAGCTGTTCTGCACCACGGCCTGCCAGACCAGCGGTTCGCGCATGCTGTTCGCGTTCAGCCGCGACCGCGCCGTGCCCGGCCACCAGCTGTGGTCCAAGGTGAGCAAGAACAAGATCCCGGCCAACGCCGTCATGGTCACCGCGACTCTGGCGGCGCTCATCACGCTGCCCGCCCTGGTCAAGGTCGACATCGGCGGCGCTCCGGTGCCGATCGCGTTCTTCGCGGTGGTGTCCATCGGCGTCGTCGGCCTGTATCTGTGCTTCGCCGTGCCGATCTACTACCGCTGGAAGGCCGGCGACTCGTTCCCGGTCGGCAAGTGGAATCTGCGCGGACACCATAAATGGATGGCGCCGCTCGCCCTGATCGAGATCGTCATCACGTCATTCATCGCGATGTTCCCGACTGCGATCGGCGGCACTCCCGAGTGGCTGCGCAGCATCATCGGGGCGTCTGATCCGGAGACCCCCTTCGAGTGGAAGTACGTGAACTACACCCCGCTGCTCGTCGGTACCGTCTTGATCCTGCTGTACATCTACTGGCACGCCTCGGTGAAGAAGTGGTTCACCGGGCCGATCAAGCAGGTCGAGGTGACGGACTCCGGCGAGGAAATCGTCCTCGACAAATAGTTCGGAAGTCACACCTAGTCCCCCCGGGCCCCTCGCGCCGCACGGCCGAGGGGTTCGGTGCCGTCCGTCACCAGGTGCTGGTGCGCATCACGATCTCCGCGGCCAGCTGCGCGGTGGACTCTTGGGCGTTGCGCCTGCCGAGCAGTTCGACCAACCGATAGTCGCCGTAGACGTAGCGCTGACTCGCCTTGGCGACGGCGCGCGCGGCAGGCGTGCTGACCAGCGCGGTGGTGTTGACCTCTACGGGCGGGCAGTGCTCGTCGCGCACGACCCCGGCCTGGTCGGCGATGCGCGGATGGCCACGATCGATGACGACCAAACCGATGAAGCGGTCCAGCCGAGTCGCGGCGAGCTCCCAGGCCAGTTCTCCGCCGACGCGGTCCCCGACCAACAGCGCCCAGCGCACCTCCAGCGCGTCCAGGATGCCCACGACTGCCTTGGCGCTCAACCGTGGGTCGGGCCCGATGACGATCGTCCGCAGCGAGGCAGTGTGCAGCCGTTGACAGATGGCGTCATAGGCGGCGGGGCCCTGGTGCGCCGCCCCGAGCAGCACGACGACCGACCCCTTGTCGGGGCCCGACACATCGACGGTCGCCGAAAACCCGTCGACGGTGACCATGGACGAAGGCATTGAGCCACGTTAGCGTCCGTGATCATGTTCGGCACGGGTTTTCACCCGTCTCTAACCCGGAGTTGTCAGCGGTTCGAGCCGCTGCACATGTTTCACGGAGATGTCCAGAAACGTCTGCGGCAGCGTCTCTTTGACGAGAATCGTGGTGTCCTGACGTTACTTACCCGCTAGTACCGTCGTGATGGTCGGCCGGGCAGGCACGCCGTTTGCCAACAGATCCATGACTGCATCGACGTCGAGGTGCGCGGCAAGCAGGTCGGCCATCAGGTCGAGTTGTCGTTCACGGGATTCGGACACGTTGACGTCGTCGGCGACGACGAAGCCCGAGCGGCCCGCAGCCGCCGCGGCCTCCGTCAACCACGCCCGGCGCAGGTCGTCGTTGTCGAGCAGCCCGTGCCAATGGGTGCCAAAGACCGCGCCGCGGCGGATGCCTATCGGCGTGTCTGAGCCCAGCCAGTCCGCTTCGGTGTTGCGGACGACCTGACCGTGGTGGATCTCGTAGCCGTGGAGCGGAACGTCCCAGTGTCCGCCCCAAGCCTTCACGGTCTTTTCGGTGTTGAACGCGATGTCGGCATCGAGCAAGCCAAGCCCGTCGACGACGCCGGACTTCGACTCGACCGCGTCGTCGATGACCCGGCACAACATCTGGAACCCGCCGCACACCCCGAGCACGGGTCGGCCCGCCGCGGCGTGCCCGACTATTGCGGCCGCGAGCCCGCATTCGCGCAACCATCCGAGGTCGGCCACCGTGGACTTGCTACCCGGCAGCACCACGACGTCGGCGTCGGCAAGGTCGGCGGGGTCGGTGATCCATCGCACCAGCACCCCGGGCTCGCAGGCCAGCGCCTCGACGTCCGTCGTGTTCGAGATTCGGGGCAGGCGGACCGCCGCCACCTTCAGCCAGTCCGCGCCGCGAGCCGGCTGCGGCTCACCGACGATGCGGTGCGGCTGCACCGACAACGAATCCTCGGCGTCCAACCACAGCTGATCGCTGTAGGGAATCACCCCATATGTCGGTCGGCCGGTGAGCTCGGCCAGCTGGTCGAGGCCGGGGGCCAACAGTGCCGGATCACCACGGAACTTGTTGACGACGAAGCCTGAGATGAGCCGTTGGTCGGCGGGCTCGAGCACGGCGACGGTGCCGAAAAGATGCGCCAACAGGCCGCCGCGATCGATGTCACCGACCACGACGACGGGCAGCTCGGCGGCTCTGGCCAGTCCCATGTTGGCCAGATCGGTGGCCCGCAGGTTGAGCTCGGCAGGCGATCCGGCTCCTTCGCAGATGACCACGTCGAACTCGCTTCGCAGCGAACCGAGTTCGGCCGCCACCACGTCGGCCAGCCGAGCCCGATGGGCGAAGTAGTCGGCCGCGCCGACCGAACCGGCGACCCGCCCGCGTACGACGAGTTGCGACGTCCGGTCACTGCCCGGCTTGAGCAGGATCGGGTTGAACCGGCTACTTGGCGCCAGCCCCGCCGCCCTGGCTTGCATCGCCTGGGCGCGGCCGATCTCGCCACCGTCGACGGTGACCGCCGAGTTGTTCGACATGTTCTGCGCCTTGAACGGCGCGACGCGAATCCCCTTGCGCGCCAACAGCCGACACAGTCCGGCCACGACCATCGACTTACCCGCGTCGGAGGTGGTGCCCGCGATGAGCAACGCGCCGCTCACGATTCCCTCGCGAGCAGACGCAAAAGCCCCTCATTCACCGGCGTGTCGGGGGCTTTTGCGTCTGTTCGCGAGGGGTGAGTCATTCCGCCAGCGTCAGGATCTCGGCGCCGTCGTCGTTGACCACCAGGGTGTGCTCGAACTGTGCGGTCCACTTCTTGTCGACGGTGGCGACGGTCCAGCCGTCGTCCCAGATCTCGTAGTCCAGCGAGCCGAGGTTGATCATCGGCTCGATGGTGAACGTCATGCCGGGCTCCAGAATCGTGTCCACTTCCGGTTGGTCGTAGTGCAGCACGACCAGTCCGTTGTGGAACGTGGTGCCGATGCCGTGGCCGGTGAAGTCACGAACGACGTGGTAGCCGAAGCGGTTCGCGTAGGACTCGATCACGCGTCCGACGACCGAGAGCGCCCGGCCGGGCTTGACGGCCTTGCGCGTGTGGTCGCCTCGTGGGTGCGTTCGACGAGCAGCCGATGCTCCTCGGACACGTCACCGGCCAGGAACGTCGCGTTGGTGTCGCCGTGGACGCCGTCGAGGTACGCGGTGACGTCGATGTTGACGATGTCGCCGTCCTGGACCACCGTCGAGTCCGGGATGCCGTGGCAGATGATCTCGTTGAGCGACGTGCAGCACGACTTCGGGAAACCCTTGTAACCGAGCGTCGACGGGTAGGCGCCATGGTCGAGCATGTACTCGTGGGCGATGCGGTCGAGTTCATCGGTGGTGACGCCGGGTGCGACGGCTTTGCCCGCCTCGGCCAGTGCGCCTGCTGCAATCCGGCCAGCCACCCGCATCTTCGCGATCACCTCGGGTGCCTGCACCCAGGGCTCCGTACCCTCCTGAACCGTCGACTTCCACGCGTACTCGGGACGCGGGATAGCCGCGGGCACCTGCAGTGTCGGGGTCAGGTCGCCGGGGTGGAGGGCGGTGCGGACAGACATGGGCGCAAGTCTAATTGTCAGTTCACTGACGCCGCGTAAACGTCACTCGACGGAGAATGTCGCCAGTGCCGCGCGCACCCGCTCCGGCAGCGAACCACCGTGCTCCAGCCAGTCGTCGAGGGCGATCCGCACGGACGCCATCGCCAATGCCCCGATGAGCCGCGGGCGCGGATCGGCTGGCCGCAGGTCGGGAAGTCGCGGTGCCACCAGTTCGGCGATGGCCGCCTCGTAGCCGACGTAGATCTGCAGTATCCATGCGTTCAGCACCGGCGACGACCGCGTCATGACGGCAAGGTCGCGCACCTGTTCGCTGATGCCGACGAACCCGTCGCCCATAGCGTGGAACGCGCCGACGACGGCTTCCTGAGCCGACAGGTCCGCCGGCTGGCGGGCGAGTTCGGCGGTGATGACGTCGAGCCAGTGCCGGGTCATCCCGTCGGCGACCGCATCCTCCTTCGAACTGAAGTAGCGGAAGAACGTGGCCCGACCGACGTCGGCCGCGACGGCGATCGACTCGATGGTGGTCCCGGCCAGTCCGCCTTCTGCGACCAGTCGGGCCGCGCAGGAGGCGATGCGGTCGCGGGTCGCTTGACGCTTGCGCAGGTTCAGTGCGATCGGTTGGCTCATTTCCCGTATGAGACTACATCTTGAAGAACATGCCCCCAAGACGCTCGAGGCTTGGCGCTTCGTCCAGAAGATGCTCGGCGACATCACGTCGATCGTGATGGCCGACGCCCGCGACGAACGCGAACTGCTCGACGGGTTGCGGGTGGTGTCGCGGGTGACCGCGCTGTGCTCGGAGCTGTCCGTCGAGGCCGACCCGGAACTGCCGTGGTTCTTCGACATGTGCTCCCCCACCCGCATGGTCGGCGGCCCCAATCCCGACGGGCGGTATCTGCTGGCGATGATCCGTGGCGACCGGCGCTACCGGATCACCGGAACCCGCGGCACATCGGCATACCTCGGCCTGCAGGTGCTCGCGGGCACTGGGATGACTCCGCGTCGGATGGCCGCCTACCTCAGCGACACCGACCTCAAGCTCGAAGCGGGCGCATTCACGATCGTGGTGTCGGCCGACGAACCGTCAGCCAACGAACTCGCCGGTGCGCAATGGCTGCAGATCCCGGCGGACGCCGCCTCGATCGTGGTGCGCGAATACGTCGGCGATGCCGCCGACGAGGTGCCGGCGACGCTGCACATCGAGACACTCGACGCGGGCCCGCCTCAGCCTCCGACGGATTCCGAAGTGGCCGAGCAGTTCACGGCGATGGCGTGGACGCTGATGAAGCTGACGACGCTGCACCGCACCATCAAGCCCGAAATGCTCACCCAGCCCAACGTGCTGCTCACCGCGGAAGCCGCCGACCTCGGCGCCGCCGACACCACGCCGGACAACCTCTACATGATCGGCACGTTCGGGCTCGCCGAAGAGGAGACGCTGCTGCTCGAGATCGAACCACCCGACACCCGCTACTGGAACGTGACGCTGGAGAACATCTGGCACGAATGCATCGAACCCCGCCGCAGGCATAGCTCCGTAACCAACAAGGGCGTCACCGCCGACGCCGACGGCAAGGTTCGGATCGCCATCGGCGCCAAAGACTTCGGGCACGGCCATTGGTTGGACACCGGCGGTCACCACCGCGGCTTCGTGGTGCTGCGCTGGCTGGACAATCCGGTGGCCCCCAACGTCGCGGTGAGCGTGACGGAGGGCAGGAGCGAAGCGACTCGGGAATCGAGGACGGAGGGCAGGAGCGAAGCGACTCGGGAATCGAGTGAGTCATGAGCGCGGGACGCTTCGCCGTCGATGCACTCGTCGAGCAGGCCTGCGAGCTGGCGGGCACCGACGACTTCGGCGAGCCCGACGGCTGGCGCGACGACCTCGCCCTGTTGACCGACGGGTTGGTCAACGAGGCGTACCTTTCGGAGCTCGGAGTCGAGATCGCCGTCATGGACCTCGTCGGCCCGCTGGCCAACCGGCTGCGGATCACGCAGTGGCGCAAGGAGAATCCCGCGATCGCGACGGCGCCCATC
>Ga0193717_1001170_pt1 | contig 16344 bp, 19 predicted proteins | sample U2c2metaG_FD_145900 | JGI IMG/M metagenome (GOLD analysis project Ga0193717, IMG submission 145900) | Soil microbial communities from a riparian zone of the East river system, Colorado, United States - U2c2 | ecosystem: Environmental > Terrestrial > Soil > Riparian zone | place: USA: East River... | reverse complement strand
CTTTCGTTTCGGGAGTGCAAAGGTAAAAACCTTTTCCTTATTTCCAAAACTTATTTTTTTTATTTTTCTAAGTTCCGTTTCCCGCTTTCCTAACCCTTCTTTTCTTCCTTTCTTGCGGGTTGCAAAGATGCGAATCTTTTTGTTGTTTGTCAAGTGAAATTTTCACTTTTTTAAACTTTTTTTTATTCGCTAATTCTTCAAAAAACAACACCCTTTTTCCTTGAGCGGCCACAAATGTACAGAGAAAACTACTTACGTACCAAGAGAAATTTACAAATAATTAAAACAATCCTGCAACTACCTGAAAACTAACCCGAAATTCATCGGCAACAACCCCATTTCGCTTATAAACATTAGCATTTACCTTATTTGTATATTTGAAAAGTATATGAGCAACTACACATTTCCCCAAAACTTCCTGGCTTCATTAAGCGCAGAAAACGGATTTGATGAGCAAAATTTTATAAATGCCCATCAATTTTTAGATGCCCCTACCTCTATAAGGCTAAATCCTTTTAAGCCTTCGGCCATAAAAACAGATCAACAAGTCCCCTGGTGTGCCGATGGTTTTTATTTAAACACCCGTCCGTCGTTCACTTTCGACCCGCTTTTTCATGCCGGATGTTATTATGTACAGGAAGCATCGTCAATGTTTATTGATCATATACTTAAACATATCAGGCAAAACACGCTCCAGCCGGTAAAAGTACTTGACCTTTGCGCGGCGCCTGGCGGCAAAAGCACACTCATTAATTCAGCTATCGGAGCTGATGATTTGCTGGTGGCCAATGAAATTATTAAAACCCGGGTACCTGTATTAACTGATAACCTGAGCCGCTGGGGGCAATCAAACGTTATTGTAAGCAATAATGATCCAAAAGACATAGGCAGGCTAAAAAGCTTTTTTGATATTATACTGGTTGATGCCCCCTGCTCAGGCTCGGGCATGTTCAGGAAAGATCCGCAGGCCATGAACGAATGGTCTGAGGCCAATGTAGAACTTTGCCACCAGCGACAGGAGCGGATACTGGCAGACATACTGCCTGCCTTAAACCAGGATGGATACCTTATATATAGTACCTGCTCTTATTCGCACCAGGAAAACGAAGATATACTGGATTGGCTTTGCCTGGAGTTTGATCTGGAAAGCATACGTATACCCATATATAAGGAGTGGGGTATTGTTGAAACCGAATCGGCACAGCAAAAAGCGTGGGGGTACCGTTTTTATCCGGGAAAGGTAAAGGGCGAGGGTTTATTTGCCGCCTGCCTTAAAAAGAGAAACAACACCGGCGAACTGGGCACCTTTAAAAACAACATGCAACAAAAAATAAGCAGTAAGGAAATTGACCAGGTAAAAACCTACATCAACAACCCTGATAGCTTTTATTATTTTAAAGTGAACGACGACTGGCTGGCCATTAACCGCGAACACAAGGAAAGCCTGAATATTTTACAGCGGCATCTATACCTTAAAAAATCGGGAGTACGCGTAGGTAAGTTAATGGGGAAAGATCTGATACCCGATCATGAACTGGCTTTAAGTACTATTATTAATAAGGATATTGCTTTACAAACCCCGCTTAACCATGACCAGGCTATACAATACCTGCGCCGCGACAACATCGACATAAACACTACAGAAAAGGGTTGGAGCCTGATGACCTTTGAAGGTCATGCATTAGGTTGGGCAAAGCTACTGCCTAATCGTATTAATAATTATTATCCAAAGGAGATCAGGATATTTTCGCAGGCGCCTCAGTAGTCTGAACCGCGATTGCATTAAAGGATTACCCGGATTTTTTCTACTTGTAAATTTAAAAGTCCTGATCATTCTTAAGTCATGGCTCAAAAAAAAGAGACACTTAGTAATGTGCCGCTACGTAAATAGTTTGCAAATCAAAAGTTTCCCCTTTAGGGGGCTAATAATCTCCTATTGATAGCAGTACCAGTGTGCAGGCATATTCTGTTTCGATACCTTTTTCATTGGCCATACGGCGTAGTTCGGAGTTTTCCGTTCCGGGATTAAATATGATACGCTTAGGGTTGGTATCTAATATATAATTGTATAGGGATGTTTGGTTTTGCGGACCAACATATAAGGTTACCGTATCAATATCGTTATGAATGATTCCGGGCTTTTCAATGGGTACACCTGCAACCTCGCCGGTTTTTATTCCCACATTTACTATAGTATGTCCTTTGCTCACCAAGCGGTTTGATGCCAGGTAAGCGTATCTGCTGGTATCGGGTGTGGCCCCTAATACCAATGTTTTTTTATCAGCCATTTATTATTCTGTTTAATAACGCGATCTGGCCTGAGTGATATACATGATGCTGTATCAATCCGTTAATCAGCTCTTCATAAGTTACACCCGTACCTAATTCACGGTTCCTTTCGTCATTAGTAGGTTCATTCCATTGCTCCTCAGGGAAGTTTTGGACAATGAACACCAAATTTACGTTAACCAGCTTCAGATCTTCAACATAATTCTGCCATTTTTCTTCATCAGGACGGCCGGTATCGGGCCAGTCGCCGCTGGTGGGTAGCCCCGCAGTCAGACCATTCATCCGGTCCATCACTTCCTCCGTCCAGGCTATCATGTGTAAAACAATCTCTGCTGCATTATGTACTGAGCCTGGTGGTTTTTCATAGGCGGCCTCAAAACCGATGCCTGCTATAATATCATAAACCGGCGAGCCATACCAGGGATCGCCAGACAATACTAGTTCTAATTGATGCGAAAGTTTTTCAGAAATGCTCATGATAATATTTTTAAAGTTGCCAATGCACAGTTGATGCCATCAATAGCAGCAGAAATAATGCCACCCGCGTAACCTGCGCCTTCGCCACACGGAAACAAACCCTGAACCTGCGGATGCTGTAGTGTTTCTTTATCACGAGGAACTTTTACCGGCGACGAGGTACGCGATTCCACCCCTACTAATATAGCCTCGTTAGAATAATAGCCCTTCATTTTTTTGCCAAATGCAGGTAATGCCTTTTGTAACCGCCGATGGATCCATAAAGGTAATACTTCTTTAAGCTCGGTGCTTTTGGTGCCCGGCAGGTAGGAGTTCACCGGCAGATCATTTGATAAACGGCCCTCCACAAAATCAACCATACGCTGGCCCGGTGCTACAAGGCTACCTCCGCCAGCTAAAAACGCGGCATGTTCTATCTGCTGCTGAAAATGAAGCATTTTAAACGGATCGTTATCATCGCCTGCCACATCTTCCATGTTGATCTGTACCACTGTACCCGAGTTGGCAAAGGGATTATTCCGTTTTGACGGGCTCCAGCCGTTCACCACAATTTCATTGGCCCCGGTAGCACAGGGAGCTATGATACCGCCGGGGCACATACAAAAAGAGAATACTCCGCGGTCATCCACCTGCTCCACCAGGTTATAATAGGACGGCGGCAGATCGGGGCCGCGGTATTCGCAGTGGTACTGCGCGCGGTCAATAATTTCCTGCGGATGCTCAATCCGTACACCTAAGGCAAAGGGTTTGGCCTCGATCAATATATGCTGATGGTGCAGCATCTCAAAAACATCCCTTGCCGAGTGACCTGTGGCTAATATCACAACATCGGCTGTTAACTTTTCGCCACTTGCCAGTTTTACCCCTTTTATTTTGCCAAACTCCACCAATAAGGCGGTAACTTTGGTATCAAACAATATTTCGCCGCCGGCATTTAATATGGTTTCGCGCATAGCGGTAATGATCTGCGGTAGTTTATTGGTGCCGATATGCGGGCGGGCATCTATCAGTATATCCTCAGATGCGCCATGGGCTACAAACATTTTCAGTACCTGGTTCACGTCGCCACGCTTGGTTGATCGGGTATATAGCTTACCGTCAGAGTAAGTACCGGCGCCGCCTTCGCCAAAGCAATAATTTGATTCGGGGTTAACAAGGCCCTGCTTATTGATGTTGGCCAAATCGCGACGGCGTTGTTTTACATCCTTGCCCCGCTCAATAATAACCGGCTTTAATCCGGATTGGATACATTGTAATGCCGCGAATATTCCCGCAGGCCCTGCACCCACAATAATAACCGGGCGGCCAAACTGTACATCAGGATAATTGATGGCAAATATTTCGGGTTGAAATGCCTGATCTAAGAACACCTGTACTTGCATCCGGTAAACCACCTTACGGCCACGGGCATCAATAGAACGCTTTAATACTTTTACTGCCGAAATATTTTTTGGCTGGATATTTAACGAAGCCGCTGCTAAGCGCGTTATAACAGCTTCGTGTTCATGCTGCCCGGGAGGGCATACTATCTCTGTTTCTTTTATCATACGATATGCCGGGTTTTTATCCCGGATTGTGCAAAGGTAGCAAAGCCCCTCTAAATCTCCCCCTTTGGGGAAGACTTTTGAAAATCACAACTTAAACGTTCTTAAATCGGGTTGATATTTAAAGTCCTCCCCGAGGCAAACATGACTCGTCCGGTGTCCGCCTGTGTACAACAACCGTCCGCTATCGAACAGTTTTAGGTGGCCTTAAATTATAATTACCTAATTATCAATAGTTTACAATATGGCATCTATATTGGCATAGGGTCATTATAAAAACAACAACACAATATGAATATCGCCGAAGACCGCTTGATGACCATTTGGAAAGGATGTTTACAAAACGACCGCAAGCAACAGGAACAACTATACAGATTATTAGCGCCAAAAATGCTGGCAGTTTGTATGCGTTACGCAACAGATAAAGACGAAGCGCAGGATATACTGCAGGAGGGTTTTATAAAAATGTTCAGGAACATGAACAATTACCGCGGCGATGGCAGCCTGGAAGGGTGGATTCGCCGTATCATGGTACATTGTGCAATTTCGCGCTATCGCAAATTAAAGCCAATGGTTCTGGTTGATGATTTTGCTGCCGAAAGCAATATGCCTATGAGCAAATCATATAACGATAACGAGCTGGAAGCAAAGGACCTGATGAAACTGATACAAAAGCTGCCCAAAACTTATCGTTCCGTATTTAATATGTATGCCATTGAAGGTTACTCGCATCAGGAAATTGGTTCATCACTGGGTATGTCTGAACTGTTATCACGCACTACCCTGTACAGGGCACGCAATATATTAAAAGATATGATCAGTCAGCTTACCACGCGTGAGCAACATTGTTTGGCAGGGTAGGCCTTACGCTGCTCCTTTTGTTTGAACAATAATTCCCCAAATTAAGGGATTACCATAATTCTCAACAACCCTATGCCAGTTCAAGCGTCCTCTGCTTGAACTTATCCAATTATAAACATCAGGCCTTAAATTCTGATAAATCATTAGTTTATCTAATTAATCTCCGGCTTTATTATTAATTAGAATCCTGACTGTTCTTTAATCGTAGAAATCATGATTCGGACAAATGTTTTAATTATCTTTAGAGATGTGTATCTTGACATGTTGTCATAACAATTACCAATTGTAACAACGGTACGCGTTTTGTAATCTAAATGAAAACACATCTCAAAAAAGCATAATTAAATGAAAAAGTTATTCTCGGTAATATTAGTTATAGCGACGGCTATGTCATTAAGCTCATGCAGTTATAACAGCATGGTTAAAATGGACGAAAACGTAAAAACCAAATGGGCGGCCGTTCAAAGCCAGTATCAACGCCGCAGTGATCTGATACCTAATCTGGTAAATACTGTTAAGGGCGCCGCTAATTTCGAAAAAAGTACGCTTACCGCCGTTGTTGAAGCCCGTGCTAAAGCAACAGCCGTTCAGGTTGACCCTACCAAATTAACCCCAGAGTCGATCAAAGCTTTTCAGGCTGCACAGGGCGAATTAAGCTCAGCATTGGGCAGGTTGCTGGCAGTAACCGAAAACTATCCTAACTTAAAGACCAACGAAAATTTCCTGGGTTTGCAAGCTCAAATTGAAGGCACCGAAAACCGCATACAGGTGGCCCGGCAGGATTTTAATACCGCTGTACAGGAATTCAATACCAAGATCCGTTCGTTCCCGGCCAATATAACTGCTAAAATGTTTGGCTTTGGCGAAAAGGGCTACTTCACTGCCGAACCCGGATCGGACAAGGCACCTAAAGTTCAATTTTAATTAGTGAATTATTGAGTTAGTGAATTTGTGAGCTAAACTATCTAATAGTTTATTGACTAACAGATAGCTTCTAAAAACTCACTGATTCACTAATTCAATGTTATAAAAATTCACTAACTCAATAAATCACTAATTCAATAATTAAGATGGCAGTATTTAACGAAGAAGAGCAGCAGCGGATTCGCGGAGCCATTGAAGAGGCTGAGAACCGCAGTTCGGGCGAGATTCGCGTGTGTATTGAAAAAAAATGCAGCGAAGATGTACTTGACCGCGCGGCCAAATATTTCTTCCAGCTTAATATGCATAAAACTAAGCTGCGCCATGGCGTATTGATCTATGTAGCTACGGTAGACCGTAAGTTTGCCATTATTGGTGATGCAGGCATAAATCAGGTGGTTCCGGCTAATTTTTGGGATAATACCAAAGAAGAAATGCTGCAGCATTTTAAGTATGGCGACATTGTGGAGGGTATCGTTACCGGTTTAAAAATTGCCGGAGAGCAGCTGCAAAAATATTTTCCGCACGCACAGGATGATAACAATGAATTGCCTGATGATATCTCCTTTATGGATGGCAATTAATATTTAAACTTATGTTCAAAAAAATCATATTGTTTTTTAGCCTGTTGCTTTGCACTTTTATAGCATTTGCGCAGGATTTTCCAGAGCGGTCAACCACGCTGGTTACAGATTATACCAATACCCTATCTGCCGACGATAAGCAGCGTTTGGAAAATAAACTGGTTGCTTTTAATGATTCTACCTCTACTCAAATTGCTGTGGTGATTCTTAAATCGGTAGGCAGTTATGACATTAATGCTTACGGGGTAGCGTTATTACGTAAATGGGGGATCGGGCAGAAAGATAAAAACAACGGCATTTTAGTGCTGGTGGCCATGGGCGACCGTAAAATGTCTATCCAAACAGGTTATGGGGCCGAAGGTGCTTTGCCCGATATTATAACCCAGGAAATAATTCAGCGTGATATGAAACCCCACTTTAAGCAGGGCGATTATTATGGCGGTCTGGACGCCGCTACCACCAACATCATAAAATACACCAAAGGTGAATATAAGGCCGAGAAAAAAGAACAAAAATCGGGCAAAAGCGGAGGTAGCGCATTGATATTAATTATTATTATAGTAGTTATCCTTATCATCGTATTCCGTAATCGTGGCGGGGGCGGTGGTGGCCGGCAGATCATTGGCCGCAGAGGGGGTGCAAGTCCGTTCTGGTGGTTTTTAGCAGGCAGTCTGCTTGGCGGAAGTGGCAGGAGCAGCGGTTCTGACTGGGGCGGTTTCTCAGGCGGTGGCAACAGTGGCGGCGGTGGTTTTGGAGGTTTTGGCGGTGGCAGTGGCGGCGGCGGCGGATCAAGCGGCAGCTGGTAGTAAATTCAGAACCTAATTCCAAGCCCCTATGTTTAAAGATTATATATTAAACGAGTTAGAAAAAATTACGCTCCTGATGGCCCGCTTGGCGGGCCTTAAAGCAGAAGCCAAGCCTGACGAATTTATTAAGCTGGCAGATACCATGTTGCAGAATGAGTTTGATCTTAAACTACAGGAACTGCTTGAACTAACTACCGATGAGTTTAAGTCCTTATTGGAAAAGCAAAACTATCCCCCCGATAAGCTTGAGGCTTTGGCGCAGCTATTATACCTGTACTACGAGCCGTTTAACCCCAGTCCCGAAACCCTGTTGGCATTGCAAAAGGTGCTGCTCATTTTTGACTGGTTAGAGCAAAAACACCACCGCTCATCGTTCGAAAACATCAATAAACGAAATTCCATCTATCAATTTCTACAAAACAATTATGTCTAAAGATCTTACCTGGAAATTACTTTCATCCCACTATATACATAAAGGCCCCTGGGCTACCCTGCGTGTTGATAAATGCGAAATGCCCGACGGCCGTATTGTTGATGATTACTACGTTTTAGAATATAGAAGTTGGGTTAATGGCGTTGCCATTACCGAAGATAATAAAGTACTCATGGTAAAACAATATCGTCATGCAGCCGGCATTATTTCGCTGGAGATACCCGGAGGTGTTGTTGATGGCGACGAAAAACCGGCAGAGGCCCTGCGCCGCGAACTGCTGGAAGAAACCGGTTACCAGTTTGATGATTTTGAGCTGCTTTGCACCGTTTACGGCAATCCATCAACGGCCAATAACCAAACTTTTACCTATCTGGCTAAAGGTGGCAAAAAAGTTCAGGAGCAATCACTTGATGATCATGAAGAACTCCTTGTTGAAGAGTACACCATTCCCGAAGTAAAACAACTGCTGCTGGAAAATAAAGTGGTGCAGGCAATGCACTGTGCAGGTTTGTTTTATGGCATGGTAAAGCTGGGGGTTTTGTAAATACCCCACTGTAGCTTTATGCTTTGCTCAAGTAAAATATGGCGCTGTCCCCTTGTTTTTCTATATTGAGCCGCTGGGCAACAGACTCAAAGTTTATCATCTCCTGTTCTGAAAAAAAATCATCCGATGAAATATATTCTTTGGTAACCGGGTTTACCATGGGTATATCGCGTTTATAAAGCTCACTGACGTAAAACTGAAATGCACTTGAATCATAAACAATTTTATCGATGACAAATCCTGTTTTTTTGGCGAGCAACTGCATGCTTTTTATCGTATGAATAAAAAAATGTCTCGGCGCATCCAGTTGAACCCAATCTTGTTTGTAAATTTCCCAGGCCTTTCCAACAATTGGTATTCTGATCATCAGGTTCCCATCACCTTTGAGCAGGTCATAACATTTATTCAGTTCTTCATAGGGGTTTTCCATATGCTCAAACACATGGTGCATCATTAACAGGTCATAACTGTTATTCGGCAATTCGATCAGGTCTTTTTTTAAAACTTCAACACCATGTCCGTAATTATAATCATGGTCTATATATTTATCAGTTCCCTGAACATTCGTAAATCCGAGGTTAAACAATTCACATATCAATTTTCCCTTCCCGCTGCCAATATCCAGTATTTTATATGAGGGAAGAATTTTAAGTGGCCTGAACCAGCTGTATGCCTCCGCATTACTTTTTTTATATTTTTTTCTTGCCCTGATATTTTGAAATAATCGTTTAAACAATGGGAGACGAATAAGCGCAGGAATCTGGGACTGAAAAGAACAATAATACGCGGGATAGTAATTTTCAATATCTTCAGGAACTTCAATGATCTGAATAGTGCCGCATTGTGAGCATTGAGCATATTCAAACTCCTCCCGGGTACCAAGCATCATTTCTCTTATTTTAAAGGGTTTCCCCAACTTTTCATTGCATATTTTGCAACTTTCCATAGTGATAAATAATTAAGATTGTATTTTAATTCCCATGCCTAAGTTTAAACCCGGATTCAAAACTACCTGATGATTGGCAGTGTTGATCATTATAATAAGCTGGTTAATACGTTGTATGTGTATAGAAGTTTCAGGGTCACTTAAAATTAATGTGGATCAGGGGATTTTTTCCTTGTATAAATTAGAACTCCCTAACTATTCGGGGCAGTTATCTTTGCGCCTGGTATCTACTATGTAAATGATCTTCCAGCCATCCTTGGTCTTCATCAGTTGAAAAACATCAACACCGCAATGGCTGAATTTATCATCTAAATAAAATTTGTATGGCGCCCAAACGCTGGCCAACGGGCCGTCAACTTTAATATCTTTAAAGGTTACCCGTTCGTCCCATACGGTTTTATGCGGTGTGCCTACCGCTTTTATAAAATCATCCGCGTTTTCGGTTTCCAGGGCTACCGGGCCATCCTTTTTATTGGCTACCCCCTGAAAGGCAATACCTTTAGCAAAAGTCGACCGCAGCAAAGTACTGTCACCCTTGCGCATGGCGTCAAACATTTTATTAATTGTTTGTTTTATGGCATCCTGATCTGTTTGCTGAGCAAAGGCATTCATTGACAAGAGCGAAATAAAAACCAGCAGCAGTAAATTTTTCATGATAAGCTTAGTTAAAATTGGGAAACTAAATATATTCAAATTATATTCAACCGATAAACCTTATTAATGAAAAAGATAGCCTTTATATTATTACTATCCATACACACCTGTTTACCATGCGTAGCCCAAACTGTATATGAGCCTCAATTATTAGTATTAGCTCCGGGCGATCATAGTTTTGATCCAAGTCTGCAAAAGGAAATTGACGCCAGGAACGCCGAGCTAAATAAAATGGCTTTACAGTCTCAAAAAGCAATGGCAGAACAGAAAACCGGAGATAAGGTCCAGCCCGAGAATATCAGACTGATGCAGCAAAGCAGCATTAGCTTTCTTGAGCATATAGATATTTTCAAACAGGTATCTTTTTTATCGCAACAATATCTCACCTATCGTTTTTATGAGCGATTTACCAATTGCCTGGTTTTATTGAAAGACGAAAAATCAAAAAACAATTTGACGGATCTGCAAAAGCTGGCCCGGGAACAACAAACACCATATATACTAAACTTACCAAAAATCTCTTTTTATAAGCAAAACGGTAAAACCTGGTGTAAACTGCAATTGCAATTATACGATCTGAAAACTAACCAGTTACTCGTTGACAAAGAGTATCAGGGCGATTGGAACAACCCCGGATTTGAGTTTACATGCGAACAAGGTTCTGTTGGTTGCACTATTAGTAATGCCATGGCAGCAGCCATGCCCGATGTGCTTTTTCAGATGGCATCACATAACACTACTTTACTTCATGAAAAAGAGCTGGCAGAGAAAAGAGCCGCATTTATTGAAACAACTATTTACCCCCAAACTGTTGAGGCTGCTTTAATAAAAAAAGTAATCTCCATTACGGACAAGGAAATTAACCTGGCAGATCAGTATCAGTGTTTTTATAATAGCGATCAAACAAAGTTTGTAGCATTCTTCATCAAAACCATTGATAAAAAAGATACCAAATCTTTACTAAGCGATAAACAAGATCAAAACGTGAAGGTTATCACTTCAAAAGATATTCATGACCCTGGTTACCTTGATCAAAAACCTCAAACGTATGCCTACATAGTTAGGGGAATTTTGTATAATGGCAAATGGTATCATGAAAAATCAGAAGTAACTTACTTTGATGCGGCCAGCTTAAATGAAGGTAAAATTGACTATTTGAACAATTTGCAGGCGTGGGGCTTTTTTAAGGATGGCGCGGCTGAACCAGATCAGGGATTTTGGGATGGCAAGTTATTTGAAAAGATTACCGATAAGCGAAAAGATCCAAACTGGGAAAAATATAAAGACATGTGGGCAAGTGATGAAAGGGAAAATCATGATTATATTGGTCTGTATACACTGGTGGCTGATGAACTAAAAAAAGAAAAGGAGGCCGAAGACCGCGCTTTTCGTAACCAGATAACTACAAGCTATTTACTCCCCTTTTATAACAAACAGGTTAAATTAAAGCTAAACCATATAATTAAGTTAACTTCAAATCCCAAAGATTTTAATCTAATATATCCAAAGGACAAGCGTGTTGTCATAAATGCCATATCAATTACCGACGAAAAGGGGACTATCACCATAAGATATTTTGTGCTCCTACCAGAAACAAATGAAGTATTCGAGTGGCAATTGGTAAAACCCAATATTCTACATAAAAACGATTATACCGATAATCCTATCAGTAATACTATAAACGCGTTTACCAAGTGGGACTTTTCGTGCCCGACGCTTGATGACGATATTTTTTGGAGCAAACGGGTATTGCTTAAAGAAGATGGCAATTATAAATATTTAAAGAAATTACAGTAAATCAAAAGGGCCCCTTAATAGCCTCCCAAATCTTCACCGCCTCAATCGCCTCTTTCACATCATGTACCCTTAAAATATTAGCGCCCTTCATCAGGCTTATAGTATTTAAAACGGTGGTTCCATTCAGCGCTTCGGCAGCGGTACCGCCCAGCAAACTGTAGATCATTTTTTTTCGGGATATACCCACCAACATAGGCAGCCCGAGTATCTCAAACTCCTGCAGGCGATTCATAAGCGCATAGCCATGTTCGGGTTTCTTGGCAAAGCCAAAGCCGGGATCAATAATAACATCATGAACACCCAGTCGCTTTAGTTGCTGGTATCTGGATACAAAATAATCAAGCACCTCAGTAAAAACATCATCATACTGCGCCAGCTGGTTCATATTCTGCGGATTACCTTTCATGTGCATTAAAATATAAGGTACCTGTAGGCGGCCTACGGTTGCAAACATACCTGCGTCCAATTGCCCGCCAGATATATCGTTAATAATATGCGCTCCGGCTTTGATAGCCCCTTCGGCAACTTGTGCGCGAAAAGTATCAATAGACAGTATCGCATCAGAAAAAGCGGATGTAATGGCTTCCACAACCGGCAGTAAACGGTCGGTCTCTTCGGCAACGGAAATATCAATGGCGCCGGGACGGGACGAATAGGCTCCGATATCTAAAAAAGTAGCCCCTTCGGCCAGCATTTTTTCGGCTTGTTGCAGGGCTTCGTCAACGCCGGGCTTGCGGCTACCGGCATAAAAGGAGTCGGGAGTAATGTTAATGATCCCCATAACTTTCGGGGAAGATATATCGATAAGTTTACCACCTGCATTTAGGGTAACCTTTTTAGGAAAAAATGTATCTTTAGCCAAGTCAGTTTTAGTGTTGCAAAGTTTAAATGTTGTAAAGTTAAATTAACTTTGCAACATTGGCGCAGCCAACATTTAAACGTTAAACATTAAAACATTTCAGCATTTGGCTAACACATCCGCAGAATACGACGCAGTTATTGACATATGTAAGGGCCTTTTCATGAAAAAGACCCGCGATTACGGAACCGCCTGGCGAATACTTCGTCCGCAATCCATCACCGATCAGATATTTATTAAAGCCCAGCGTATACGTACACTTGAAGAAAAGAAGGTATCAAAAGTAGGTGAGGATATTACCGGCGAATATATCGGGATAGTAAACTACTGCGTTATAGCCATGATGCAGCTGGATTCCACTTCAGATACCCCGGTGGAACTTGCACCCGATCATGTAGAAAGGTTATTTGATGAAAAGGTACTGGAGACTAAAGAGCTCATGTTTGCCAAAAACCATGACTATGGTGAAGCCTGGCGCGATATGCGCATCAGTTCATTAACCGACCTGATATTAATGAAGCTGCTGCGCGTTAAACAAATTGAAGACAATCAGGGCCTTACCGAAGCATCAGAAGGGGTAAAGGCCAATTACCAGGATATGCTGAACTACTCAGTATTCGCTTTAATTAAACTTGGAGTATAATAAACTAATAAATGAAAAACAGCCTCATTTGGTTTTGCAGGATAGCGGTTGGCTTGCTATTTATTTTTTCGGGCCTGATCAAGGCTAATGACCCATTGGGTTTTTCCTATAAGCTGGAAGAATATTTTGAGGTTTTCCACATGATGTTTTTAAATGGCTTTGCCCTGAGTATTGCCATTTTGTTATGCGCGCTTGAAATGCTTTTGGGTTTTGCTTTACTTATCGGTGTACGTGCTGTAAAAATTACCTGGGGATTATTACTGCTCATCATCTTTTTTGGCTTCTTAACATTTTACTCAGCCTATTTTAAGGTGGTGCAAACCTGCGGTTGTTTTGGTGATGCTATTCCACTAACGCCATGGCAATCGTTCAGCAAGGATATGGTTTTACTGGTGTTGGTATTGGTACTGTTCATCAACCGCACAAAAATAAACCCTTTGTTTAAGCCTAAAACTGGCGACAAATGGCTGATCGGTGCCGCTATTGTATCCGTAGGATTTGGTATTTATACCTATAATTTTATGCCTGTTATTGATTTTTTACCTTATAAAATAGGCGCCAATATATTGGATGAAATGAAAACGCCACCGGGCGCACCGCTTGATGTATTTGAAGTTATCTATCATCTTAAAAATAAAAAGACAGGGGAGTCGAAAGTAATGGACGATAAGGAATATCTTAAAACCAATATCTGGAAGGATGCCAACTGGGAAGTTGTAGGTAACCCGGAGAGTCGCCTGATCAAAAAAGGGTTTGAACCCAAAATACGTGACCTTTCCATACAGGACGGGCAGGGTAATGACTATACTAAGGAGTTGCTCTCCAATCCTTTTTACAGCCTGGTCATCGTAGCCTACGATCTTGACAAAACCAATGGCGAAGCTAATAAACCGCTAAACGCGCTGGCCATAAACGCTACCGAAAACTATAACATACGTACGATATTGCTTACGTCAAACTCAGCCCAAAGTGCAAATGCTTTTGCCAAAGCACATAAAGTAATGAGTGAGATTTTTTATGCAGACGGCGTTCCGCTTAAAAGTATGGTGCGCGCTAATCCAGGAGTTTTATTACTTAAAAACGGCACGATCATTCATAAATGGCATTATCATACTATGCCTACTTATGATAAGCTGGTAAAACAGTATTTTCAACAACAATAAGCTATGATCAGCTACCTCATCCGCAAATTATTTTACGGACTGGCGGTAATGCTGGGTGTGGTGCTGGTGGTTTTTTTTCTGTTCAATATCTTACCTGTCGATCCCGCCAGGATGACCCAGGGCCAGCGTGCCGATGTACAATCACTGCAGGCTGTGCGTAAGGAATTTGGTTTGGATAAACCCATCCCCATACAGTTTGCTTATTACCTGAATGATCTTTCGCCGGTAGGCATCCATTTAAATACTGCCGATGAACAACAGCGGTATCATTATGTAAAGCTATTTGCGGTGAGCAATACCAAAGCAGTAGCGCTGAAATGGCCTTATCTGCGCCGGTCATATCAAACCCATAAAGATGTAGCAAGCTTGTTAATGGATGTTATTCCCAATACCCTGGTGCTGGCCACAACAGCTATGATATTTGCTATTATTATAGGGGTGTTTTTAGGCGTATTAAGCGCGGTAAATAAAGATACCTGGATAGACAAGCTGGCCATTAGCTTTTCAACTTTAGGTATTTCAGCGCCATCGTTTTTTGCAGGGATCATTATTGCCTGGATATTCGGCTTTGAGCTGAGCAAGTACACAGGCTTAAACATGTCAGGCAGTTTATATAGTTATGATCCGTTTAAGGGCGAGGTAGTCAGCATCAGGAATTTAATATTGCCCATGATCACTTTAGGGTTGCGACCACTGGCTATTATTGTGCAACTTACCCGCAATGCCATGCTTGATGTTTTGGGTCAGGATTATATACGCACAGCAAAGGCAAAAGGACTGGGCAACCGTACCATTATTTATCGCCATGCCCTTAAAAACGCGTTAAACCCCGTGATCACAGCTATTGCCAACTGGTTCGCATCGCTGCTGGCCGGGTCATTTTTTGTAGAATATATTTTTGGTTACAACGGCCTGGGCAAGGCTACCGTCGACGCCTTAGAGATGTCGGACTTCCCTGTAGTTATGGGCTCCATCCTTTTCATCGCTTTTATTTTTGTGGTGATCAGTATTTTGGTTGATATTATTTATGTTTGGATAGATCCGCGGGTAAAATTAAGTTGATATTATTATGAAGTGTTTTTTAGTCGGTTTTATGGGCTGTGGCAAAACCACCTGGAGCCGCAAACTGGCTGCCAAATCAGGCTATGAATTTATTGATCTTGACCATGTACTTGAAGACAAGGCCGGCATGAGTATAGCCGAGTATTTTTCGAGTTTTGGTGAAGATGCGTTCCGGCAGTTAGAATCGGAAGTGTTGAAACAAACCGAATATCCCGAAAATGTGGTAGTATCAACCGGGGGTGGTTTGCCTTGTTTTTTTGACAATATGAACTGGATGAACACCAACGGCAAAACCTTATATATAAAACTATCGCCCAAAACCCTTGCCGACAGGCTCGAAAATAGCAAAAGCGTACGCCCGGTATTGCAGGGCAAACAAGGCGATGAACTGGTTGAATTTATTACCGGTAAACTCGCCGAGCGCGAAGGCTATTACTTACAGGCCAGCCATATTGTTGAAGGGATTGATATGTCGGTTGAGAAACTGGAGGAAGCTTTTGGGATTACGGCCATTTAGCGTAATCCACACGATTATCCAATATAGCGACAACAAAAATTTTATCTTTCGTAATTTTATAGAAAACCGATAGTTGTTTGCTTAAAACAGCGCTGTGAATGTTTTTACCTTTTAAACTCCGGGGATAGCGTTTGGGGAAAATGGTGACCACGTTTTCGAAAATCCTCCATAGATCATCAAACTTTTCGACTTCTTTTTGAGTAAATTTATAAAGGAGATATTTTTTAATAACTATGGCATATGC
>Ga0193717_1001169_pt1 | contig 16351 bp, 12 predicted proteins | sample U2c2metaG_FD_145900 | JGI IMG/M metagenome (GOLD analysis project Ga0193717, IMG submission 145900) | Soil microbial communities from a riparian zone of the East river system, Colorado, United States - U2c2 | ecosystem: Environmental > Terrestrial > Soil > Riparian zone | place: USA: East River... | reverse complement strand
AAGCCGTAGGCCGCACCACTGCCGGCGTTGCCCCCTGGCTGGCATTGCCGGATGATGATACGGATGAAGGAAAACTAAGAAGTCAGCTGCGCGCTGAATTGCTGACAGGGTTAAAAAATGCCGTTGATCCGGAAAATCCGGATTATCTTAATTTCAGAAAAGGCAACCAGGCCATCGTGGATGCCGCCTATCTAGCCCAGGCATTTTTGCGGGCGCCCAAAGCACTCTGGGACCCTTTGGACAGCATAACTAAAAAGCGCTATATCGATGAGTTTAAATCCCTGCGTACCCGTACGGGCGCCTATAATAATTGGCTGCTGTTTGCAGGTATTACCGAGGGTTTTCTGCTGAGTATAGGAGAGCAATATGACCCGGCGAGGCTGAACATTGCCTTATATAAAATGAAGGAGTGGTATGTTGGTGACGGGTGGTACAGCGATGGGGAAAAGTTTAGTATGGATTATTACAATACGTATGTGATCCACCCCATGTTGGTGGATCTGTTAAAGGTTACAACTGCCAGAAAACTATCAAAAGAAGATGATTATAACAATGCATTAAAGCGCATGGTGCGTTATGCTGAATTTTGTGAGCGGATCATATCTCCGGAAGGCTACTATCCCCCGATCGGTCGTTCAGTAACCTACCGCTCAGCGGCTTTTCAAGCACTCGCACAAACCGCACTGATCCATGCACTGCCCAATTACATTTCACCTGCCCAGGTACGTTGTGCACTTACCAAAGTAACGGATAAACTATATAGCGGAAACCAAAATTTTGATACCAACGGGTGGCTTGTACTGGGCTTTAACGGGCATCAGCCCATGGCGGCCGACGTGTATACCTCTACTGGAAGTTTATATATGGCCACCTTAAGTTTCATTACACTTGGTTTGCCTGTATCGGATAATTTTTGGACTGATCCCCCGGCACCCTGGACGGCCGTTAAAGCCTGGGGTGGCATGCCCTTGAAAAAAGATTACAAAGTAGAATATTAATAAAGCAACCCATCGGTAATCATGAGAGATTTAAGAGTATTAGTATTGATCGTTTTGGCTCATTGCTTAGCTGTGGCTACGGTTCAGGCGCAGTCTATCAGCGCATTTCAGCCGGGAAAGGAGTGGCCGGATAATCACGGCACCCCTATTAACGCACATGGTGGAAGTGTGTTGTGGCATAAGGGTAGTTATTACTGGTTTGGTGAACACAAGGTGGCTGGTGAAAAAGGTAACAAAGCATATGTAGGGGTACACTGCTACTCTTCAAAAAATCTTTATAACTGGAAGGATGAAGGGATAGCACTTGGTGTTGATGGCAGTGAAAACAGCTTGATCGTTCCTGGTTCAGTCATTGAAAGGCCCAAGGTTATCTACAATAAAAAGAATAAGCAGTTTATCATGTGGTTTCACCTGGAATTAAAAGACCAGGGGTATAAAGCTGCATTGTGCGGCATTGCCACCAGTAAAAAGATAACCGGCCCTTATATTTTTCATCATGCCGAAAGGCCCGATAAAGGTGCGTTGCCTGTAGGATATACGCCCGACTTAAACAACGGGGATAGTATTTTATTAAGGGACAGGGAAAAAGGGCAAATGTCAAGGGATATGAACCTCTTCGTGGATGAAAATGATACAGCTTATCTTATTTATACCTCTGAAGAAAACCGGACGGTACATATCAGTCAGTTAACAGACGAATACTTATCAACCCAAGGGCGATTTGCCCGGGTATTTCCGGACAGGTTTATGGAAGCCGCGGCCATTTTTAAAGCTGACGGAAAGTATTATTTTGTAGCTTCCGGCTGTACTGGCTGGGCGCCAAATGCAGCCCGTTCCGCGGTTGCAGGTAATATATTTGGCCCCTGGAAAGAATTGGGTAATCCTTGTCAAGGATTAGATTCGGCACTTACCTTCCATGGTCAGAGTACCTTCGTTTTACCCATTAGGGGAGCTAAAGGCGCCTTCATTTTTATGGCCGATAAATGGAATCCGAAAAATGCTATTGATGGCAGGTATTTATGGCTGCCCCTAATTTTTGAAGCGGGTAAATTTAAGGTGCGATGGCATGACAGCTGGACATTAGACTATCAATCAACACAGAAACCTATCAATAATGAATAATCTGGATTTTATCGTTATGGGCGTTTTTGCCCTGCTCATACTAAGCATCGGAATGGCTTTCACACATATGGGCGGCAAAAACGGGAATTCCTATTTTGAGGCAGGTGGCGAAACGCCCTGGTGGATCAATGGCTTGTCTTTGTTTATCAGTTACTTTTCTGCCGGCACATTTGTAGTGTGGGGTTCAATTGCCTATAAATACGGGCTTGTTGCCAACGGTATCCAGCTTACCATGGTTATTGGTGGCCTATTGGTGGCCATATTTGTTGCGGCTAAATGGAAGAAAACAGGTGCTTTAACAGCTGCGGAATATATAGGGCAACGTTTTAACAACAAAACACAGCAGTTTTATACCATTTTAATTATGCTTTATAGCCTGTTATCAACCGCGGCGGTATTGTATCCTGTTGGTAAAATGGTTAATGTAGCAACCGGTCTGAATGTAAACACCTGTATATTAATTATCGGCGGTATTATTATTTTATATACCGCAGCTGGTGGTTTATGGGCAGTACTGGTAACCGATGTGGTTCAATTTGTCATACTGACTGCTGCGGTTTTTATAGTCATCCCGCTGGCATTCCATCAGGTAGGCGGGATTCATAATTTTACCAGTAAGGCCCCGGCAGACTTCTTTAAGTTTTTTAATTCAGCGTATTCATTTGAGTTCTTCCTGGCTTTTTTGGCCTATCAAACCATCTATATTGGGGGCAACTGGGCTTATGTACAACGTTACACCAGTGTATCAAACGTTAAAAATTCGCGTAAGGTAGCTTACCTCTTTGCCGGTTTGTACCTGATAAGTCCTTTTATATGGATGCTGCCGCCAATGATTTACCGGGTGCTGAACCCTGGTTTAACCGGTTTGCAGCCTGAAGGTGCCTATATGATGATATGCAGCCAGGTTTTACCTGCCGGCTTAATTGGCCTGGTATTATCAGGTATGATCTCGGCAACGGCCAGCAAAGCCAATACAACCATTAATTTAGTAGCGGTAGTTTTTGCCAATGATGTATTTAAGAAGCTTATAAGGCCGGCGGCAACCGAACAGGGCGTCATCAATTCGGCACGAGTATTCACCGTGTTTTTTGGCGCTTTAACTATTGGTATCGCCATGATGGTTCCACGGGTTGGAGGGATAGTTGAAGTTGTGCTCAGCACGGCATCAATTGCCGGAGGTTCATTATTTGCACCTATCGTATGGTCGCTTTATTCAAAAAAACAAAACCCGGTATCTGTCATAACCGCGTCCATCAGCGGCCTGGTCATCAGCCTGTTTTTCAAAATCATAGCGCCGGGGCTATTACATATCACACTGAACAGGGTTGGCGAAACAACGTTAGGCGTCGGGCTTCCCTTGCTCATACTATTGGTTGGCGAAATCATCCTCCCGGTTATAGCGGGTATTCCCCTGGCGGACAGGCCACATGCCGTGTTCAGTGCTGAAGCAGTGCAGTTGAATCGAAATTCATCTATCGGTCAAAACGTTTTTGGTATAAAGGTGATCGCGATAGCTATAGGTATTGTGGGCATTGGCGTGCTTTTTTTAGGCGCTTTAGCCAAAGATGGTGGCGTTGCAATGACAGTAGGCGCGGTTACCACCTGCGTTTTTTTCCCGGTATGGCGGTCGGCCCGGCAGTTACAGAAACAAATTACAGTATAAAGAATAGCATAAGATAAATGATCATAACAGAAGAAGTAGTTCAACAACGTAATAACCGTTTGGTTGCTATGTCTGCAGCGCTTGTTGTAGCAGGCGGTGGCCTTGCCGGTTGCTGTGCCGCCATAACTGCCGCCAGGCAGGGCATAAAGGTAATATTAGTTCAGGACAGACCGGTGTTGGGCGGAAATGCCAGTAGCGAAATCAGGTTGTGGATACTCGGCGCCACATCGCACATGGGGAATAATAACCGATGGTCGAGAGAAGGTGGGGTAATAGATGAGATTTTAGTGGAGAATCTTTACCGAAACAAAGAGGGTAATACACTCATACTGGATACGATATTGCTGGAAAAAGTGATGCTCGAGTCTAATATCACGTTATTACTGAATACGGCGGTATATGAACTGCACAAAAGCGATGAACGTAATATAGATCATGTTAAAGCATTTTGCAGCCAAAATTCAACTGATTATCAATTGTCTGCAACCCTGTTCTGCGATGCCACCGGCGATGGCTCAATAGGTTTTTTAAGCGGGGCGGCTTTTAGAATGGGCGCGGAAAGTAAAACGGAGTTTAATGAAAATTTAGCGCCGGATGTGGCTTATGGTGAACTGTTAGGGCATTCCATTTATTTTTATAGCAAACGGACAAATAACCCTGTAAAATTTGTGCCCCCGGCCTTTGCACTTAAAGATATTACCGAAATTCCGAAATATAAAATATTAAACCCTGAAGATCATGGGTGCAGGCTTTGGTGGATTGAATACGGCGGCAGAAAAGACACGGTTTATGAAACCGAGGATATTAAATGGGAGCTATGGAAAATTGTATATGGTATCTGGGATTATATTAAGAATTCCGGCCAGTTTGAGGATGTATCCAATTTAACCCTGGAGTGGGTTGGAACCATCCCCGGCAAACGCGAAAGCAGGCGTTTTGAAGGACTATATATGTTGTCCCAAAAGGATGTTATTGAACAAACGCATTTTGAGGACGCCGTAGCGTTTGGTGGCTGGGCGCTAGACCTGCATCCGGCGGATGGCGTCTATAGTGAATTACCTAGTTGCAATCAATATCACAGTAAAGGAATTTATACCATGCCTTATCGCTGCTATGTGAGCAAGGATATAGATAACCTGTTTTTTGCCGGAAGAATTATAAGTGCAACACACGTGGCATTTAGCTCAACAAGGGTAATGGCTACCTGCGCGCATGGCGCTCAGGCAGTTGGTATGGCCGCCGCTTTATGTATCCGGCACAACGTACAGCCAGCCGGGTTAATGAGCCCTGGTTTAATCTCAGCGCTGCAACAGCAACTCAATCAAACAGGGCAAGGCATACCAGGTATAGCTATAAAGCACAAATCAACTGTAGATATACCAACGGTACAGGCCACCTCAACGCTGGAACTATCCGAAATTTCAGCTGATGGTGATTGGAAAACTTTATATGAATCAGCCGCCCAGTTATTGCCGTTGACAAAAGCACAATACCAATTCCGTTTACCGGTACGTGCGTTACAAGACACCACTTTAAAGGTCGAACTGCGATACAGCAGTAAGATTAATAATTATACGCCCGATGAAACACTTGAAATACTTGAAATACCACTGGTTAAGGGTGAGCAGCAAATACAGCTGAACTTTACAAAGCAATTTCCCGGAACGCAGTATGGGTTTCTAATATTTCTTCAGCATGACCAGGTAGCTGTTAAAACAAGCGGTCAATTAATTACCGGGGTAACTGCGCTTTTTAACGGTAAAAATAAAGCAGTATCCAATAACGGTAAACAAGAAGCGCCAAGCCGTTTAGGTGTAGAAAGCTTTGAGTTCTGGACCCCAAAACGGAGGCCCGAGAGGCAAAACATAGCTATGAAAATACAACCGGCGCTTAAGGTGTATTCGGCCGGCGACCTGTTTAACGGATTTACCCGTCCGTATAAAAAAACAAACGCATGGGCAGCTGATCATCATGATCAGTCACCCATGCTTACATTTAACTGGGATAAACCCCAGCTAATCAGTGCTGTCACTATATTTTTTGATACAGATCATGATCATGCGCTTGAATCATCGTTGTATGAGCATCCGGAAAGCATCATTCCGTATTGTATTCAAAGTTATTCCTTACTGAACAAAGAAGGATTAACACTTTTTGAAAAGAGCGGCAATTACCAAACTGTTAACTATATTAAATTAGCTCAACCCATCCTTACCGATGTGTTAAAATTAAAAGTAAATCATCCATCAGCGAATGTTAGTGCCGCTATTTACCAGATCAACATCGAATAATTCGTTTGGTGACTGTTATAAGGTTATGAGCAGCGAAGAAAGTGGAATATATTACTTAATTATTAAAAATTAAATGGCAAAAATTGAATTAGGAAGTCGGCATAAAAGTTTGTTAAAGTTCCCTCAAAAATGGACTTTATATAACCTCAATAGTATAGTTATAGTTAAGCTCAAAACGATCATATGCCTGCTAATGATAAGCCTTCTATTCGGTAGTTTTTCTTATGAAGGTCAAGAGGTTTTATACATTAATAAACATAACTATACCTTACTTATCCGTAAAAATGAATTTGCTTATGCATTTAGGGACAGTCATGGAAAAATGATAGCTGATTTCTACCGGGGATCGGGTATTAATTTTTCCGGATCAGGAGATAGCGTTCTTTCCGGCTCAGTTTTTGAAAAAACAATAGTTTTAAACGATACTCTTTTTTCCTGTATTATTCATAACGGACAGGGTTTAAAGGCGAGGGTGAATTTTCGGTTGTTTGATGATGTGGTTAATTTAAAAATAACAATCGATGATGGAGAAAATAAGGAAAGCGCTATCCAATCGAATCAGGGGCTGAACAATCATACCATTGAAGCCCGGACCGCGGGCTCGGGGCCTGCTTATGGGCTTGGGGACCATGGCTCATATGGAGAAGGAACCAATGTATTTGGTTATAGCAACAATAATTTTTTAAACGTGAGTGACGGTACGCGGTTTGTTTCCACATTTGCTATTTTTCCGAAACAGCAATTCGCCCAGGTGTTATTTGAGAAGGGAAGTAAACGGGTAGCAATAAACCAACAGGAAAACAGGCTGGGCGCCAATAAAGTAAAGGCAATTAATATTTATTATTTTTTCGGAACGCCTCAAAAAATCTACAACCACTATGCTGCTGTAAAAAAGAAAGAAGGGTATCCTGATTCCAAGCCTAAGTATGATTTTTTTGATTTAGGCTATGAGGCCTTTGGTTCCTTAGGATGGAATGCCGCGCAGGCAACTGTTCAATCAGATGTACAAATGTACCTTGATAAGGGTTATCCTTTAAAATGGGTAGTAGTGGGTTCGGGATTTTGGAAAGGAGACCGGAGTCAGCCAACAGAAGGCGCAACCACGAGCTTTGGCATATGGGACGATTCCTTACAGCCCGGCAGAAAAGATAAATTTGCCAATCCCCGGTATCCGGACATTGCAGGATTTAAAAAGTATTTTTCGGACAGACATCTTAATTTATTGCTTGGCCTTAGGGTGAATTTCAAAGCCGTGTCCAAAAAAGGCGGGTTTTACGACCCTGCTAATGATGGAGAATATTCAAAAGAGGGTGTGGAAAAAGGTTTTTTCCTGAAGGATAAAAACAATAATCCCGCCCTTTTTTCGGCTGTATTTCCTAAGGGGCCCGGTTACCTGCTCGATGGTGATGATGTTTCTGCTCTTCAATGGTTCTATTCCGGCGTTAAAAAATGGGGAGCTCAGGGTTATAAAGAGGATACGATGTTAAAAGATGGCGAAAAATTAAATAATGATGCCAAGTGTAATAAGGTCAACGAGTTTTTAATGCAGAAAGGGTATGATGTCATGGTCAGAAATTCCGCTTATTCCGTTCCCGGAGATATTTTGCGGATAGAGGATACGGAATACGGACGTGGCCAGGACAGGCCCGTGATCAATGTGCTGAATTATGCAGCGAGCGGAGCCCCAAACACCTATCCGGATATAGTCGGGGGCAAATATCTTAAACCGCCGCTAAAAGAGGACCAGAAGCGTTACTTTATTAAAAATGCATTTTTCGCAGCTGTATGCCCTGCAATGTCTATGGGCTTGGGTCCGTGGCTTATTGAAAACCCGGTATATGAAAATGCTATCAAAAAGGCCGCAAACTGGCACCACGAATTTGCACCCTACCTATATAGTGCAGCAGTAGAAAGTTATTATACCGGGTTCCCAATTACCATGACACCATTACCAATTGCTTACCCTATTGATTCCAATACCTATGATATAGCCAATAAAACAAAAAGACAATATTCCTGGATGCTCGGGCCGTCTTTATTGGCTACTCCAGTTTATGGCGATGATTACGCAACGGCATCAACGAGAAACGTGTATTTACCGAAAGGTAAATGGATTGATTATGAAAGCGGAAGATGCTTTACCGGTCCCATGCGCTTAAATAATTATAATTTTCCGGATGATAAAATTCCGGTATTTATTGGGGGGAAAGGTGTGCTGGTTAAAAGAGATAAGAAAACAGACACCTTTATAGCTACCGTTTATCCGGTTAATAACGATCTTTCATCATACAGGTTTTATTATCCCGATGGCAAATCTTCCTCTGTAATTACAACGATAAATGTGAAGTGGGGACGATCAAAAATTCAGGTAATGGATATTCATTCAAAAAAGAAGATAGATGCGGTGTTTTCGAAAGCTTTTAAATCTTATAGTTTCCCTTTAGTAGCGGGCCATGATTATACCATTGAAAGCCATATTTAGTTTTAGTTACATAATTAATCTGCGGTTATTAATATTCACAACCTTAAAAAACATGAAGCACAGGCTATTCCTAATTTATTTACTGTTGACAACGGTTACGCTACACGCACAATCAGCATTAAAACTTTCACCATTATTCGGCAATAACATGGTGATGCAACAGGGTATAAATGCGGCTGTTTTTGGTACAGCAACTGTTGGTAAAAAGATTTCTGTTAGCCTGGCCGGTTATTCTGCAGAAGCGGTGACCGATAGCCAGGGGAGATGGATTGCCAAAATGCCGGTATTAAAAGCTGGTGGCCCTTACCAGATGGAAGTAAGAACAGATGAAGAAAAAATTATCCTGAAAAACGTAATGGTAGGTGAGGTTTGGGTGGCTTCCGGCCAATCAAACATGAATTTTAAAATGAATCGGCCGGTATTAAACAGTCAATACGAAATTGAGAAGGCTAATTATCCGAATATAAGGGAGTTCCATGTTGAGGAGTCAGTAAGCAGTATCCCTTTAAAAGATGTACGAAAGGGAGAATGGAAAATTTGTACGCCGGCTAATGCAGCAAATTTTTCTGCAGTTGCTTACTTTTTTGCACGTAAGCTCAGTGTGGAACAAAACGTAGCTGTGGGAATTATACATACTTCCTATAGTGGTACCCCCATACAGGCCTGGATAAGCGCAGATATGCTGGCCACCCACCCTGATTTTAGCAAACGCATCCGTGAAATCAGGAAAAGCAATCCAAACTGGGCCGCTTTACAGGAAATGGTTGACAGCGTGAGGCAGGTTTATTTAAAGGCTGTGCGAACCGATAGTGTGGGATATAAGCTCGGCATTAATAAAGCCATGTATGATGACAGCCGATGGAAAAAAGTAAAATATCCAATTTTTGCGTCAAAGTTGAATGTTCCGGCATACCGCTTGATTTGGATACGTAAGAAATTTAAAGTGCCGGCGAAAGCGATACCAACTGATCTATACCTGTCATTGGGGGAAGTAAAAATGCAGGACATTACCTATTTGAACGGGACTGAAATAGGGCGGGATAATAAAGAATACCCAAGAGTTTATAGGATCCCGGCCAAACTCCTAAAAAAAGGAATGAATACGATTGCTATACGCTGGCTATCTGAGTGGGGATATGGAAGAGTTGGTAATCCGGGAGATCATCCGGGGGTATATTCAGCAGATCACAAATTTAATATTCCGCTAGATGGGCAATGGGCCGTTGATGAAAATAGTGAGCCACCATTAATAACCTCTACATCCTTTAGTGGGCAACCAACAAGCTTATATAATGCGATGATTGCCCCCATCGTCAATTATGGTATCAAAGGAGTGTTATGGTATCAGGGTGAAGGTAACGCCGCTAATGCGGAACAATACAAATCATTACTTGCAATGCTTTTGACGGATTGGCGAATAAGGTGGCAACAAGGAAATTTTCCGTTTCTGTTAGTACAGTTGCCTAATTACAGTTATGGTGGAAACGGTTGGGTAACGCTTAGGGAATCACAGGCACAGTTACTAAAGTACCCCAATGTGGGTATGGTTGTAACCACGGATGTCGGCGACTCGACAGATGTACATCCTAAGAATAAAAAACCGGTAGGCGAAAGACTTTATTTGGCAAGCGCAAAAGTGGCTTATGGGAAGGATATTGAATATTCAGGCCCAACCTTTGATAGTTTGGTGTTGCGAGGAGACAGTGCGGTGCTATCTTTCTCAAATATCAGCAGTGGATTGATGGTTAAGGCACAAAATGAGTTAAAAGGTTTTGCAGTTGCCGCTGATGATAAGCGGTTTTATCCTGCAGTTGCAAAATTAACTGGTGATCAGGTGATAGTCAGGTCTGATTTTGTAAAAAAACCTGTAGCGGTACGTTATAATTGGAGTGCAAACCCTAACGGTAATTTATATAATAAAAAGGATCTTCCTGCCAGCCCCTTCAGAACAGATAATTGGTAGTTTCAAAAGCAATAAACTAAATTGTAAATAGACTTGTCCACGTTTTGGTTTACCCTCTTCCAGGGTTTCCGGCGAAGCCTTCTCATCCCATACCAGCGTGCCAGCATAATCGGTGGCGAATACTTTATAGCTGCAGTCTGCACCTTTAAGGGTGGCCTTCGGGCGCCAAACCGATATTGATCAGTAAATCGGCACTATCATTATAACGCGGCGATAGGTTACTCATACTACAATTTTATTGGCCCGCTTAACACGAAAGACGATATGGGAGATGAAGGCTATATGGCAGGAACACCCATCCTTCACGGCATCCCTGATGTTATTATTACCGGGTTGAAGTTTACTTTTGTGGCTGCTTACAATACACCTGTTTTTTATTCCTGAAATCAGCTACATAGGCCTGTGCAGGATAATGCCCGTTGTTCCAGTCGCTGGCAACAATAACTCGTAAGCCATCCGGCCAGGGGCAGCCATGCGCCTCTAAATAATACTGATCTTTTTCCGGGTAAACAGGTTTATCCGCATGTACCCAATACAAGGCCTTAATGCGCTCAAATTATAATGGAAATGTCATACAAAATTATAAAGGAATAAATAGTATTGTATTTGACCATCAAATATATAACTTTATATATTAATTATACAATCTATGAATTCTACACCTTCATTTTCATTAGTAGAGTATGGTTACAGGCGAATCATTATTACCGTCACCGCCGTTTTTTGTGCCCTGCTCGAAATCATTGATACGACGATAGTTAATGTGGCGATCAATGACATGCGCGGTAATCTTGGGGCCACCCTGAACGAAATCAGCTGGGTAATTACTGCCTACTCATTGGGAAACGTAATCATTGTACCGATGACCAGCTGGCTTTCGCAACAATTTGGCCGACGGAATTACTTTGCCGCTTCAGTAATTGTTTTTACAGTCTGTTCCTTTCTATGCGGAAACGCTACTTCTATCTGGGAGTTGATCATTTTTCGTTTTATACAGGGTTTAGGCGGGGGGGCCTTATTGGTAACGTCCCAAACCATTATCACCGAAAGCTGGCCAACCGAAAAAAGAGCCATGGCCCAGGCTATTTACACACTTGGGGTCATCATGGGGCCTACACTTGGCCCCACACTTGGCGGCTACATCGTAGATAATTATTCCTGGCCCTTTATCTTTTATATCAATATCCCTGTTGGAATAATTGCAACACTGCTTACATTGAGCTATGTAAGAAGCCCTAAATATGAAGAAAAGCGACCGGCAAGCCAGGTAGATTGGTTGGGTATTGCATTATTAACCGTTGGGATTTCGTCTTTGCAGTACGTTTTGGAAAAAGGGCAGGAAGATGACTGGTACAGCAGTAAAACAATCATTGCACTTACGGTGACCGCTGTATTGGGTATTTTAACATTTATATGGCGGGAACTCTCGTACGCATATCCTATTGTTAACCTGCGGGTCTTAAAAAACGCCAATTTAAGGATAGGGGTCATGTTATCCTTCGTTTTGGGTTTTGGGCTTTACGGAGCATCTTTTGTCCTTCCCGTATTCACGCAATCATTACTTGGCTGGACAGCGATGCAGGCAGGCATGCTTCAACTTCCATCCACCCTATTTATGATGTTAATGCTGCCTTTGATTGGGAAGCTGATACAAATGGGTGCGCCCCAAAAGTATTTAATAGCAATTGGTTTAACCATATTTTTCATCTACAGCATGTACGCATCTTCCATACTCACACCCGAAACCAGCAGCGGGAATTTCTTCTGGATCCTTATGATTCGTGGCTTGGGTTTGGGCTTATTATCCGTACCTGTCAGTACGATGGCCTTATCTACGCTAAAGGGACAGGAAATCGGGCAGGGAGCGGCCTTTTCAGGCATGATGCGCCAGTTGGGCGGATCTGTTGGTGTAGCACTTATCTCTACATTTGTTTACCGGCAAACACAAGTTCACCGGAATGTACTGGTAACTCATTTACCTTCCTACGATCTGAATGTACAACAGCGTGTAGCTCAGTTAGCTGCACACGTGGCGCACCAAAGTGGCTTAGATAGTTTAACATCACGGCAAACCGCCTATACTATGCTTGACAGATCCGTAAATACGCAGGCTACCCTGCTTTCCTATACAGATGTTTTTTTATGGATCGGCGTCATGTTCCTGGTTTTTGTTCCAATAGTACTCCTATTTGTCGCAAAAAGTAAAAATAAGGTAAGCGTCTCTGAAGCAGCACATTAGCTTAATTTGATGCCTTTATTGAATTTGTTTAATCATGAAAACACAGCAAATAAAGCGTTTATCAAAAGCAGAGCTGGCATATAGGCTTGGCTGTTTGATGTCAGAGGTCAAAAATAATTTGAAGCACCGTATACTGGTGAAGATCAGAGAGAGTAGTACAAACCTTTCTTTCGAAATGGCGGAGGTATTAGGTTACCTTTGGAAAAACGATGGCATTAACCAGCGGGAGATCGCTGACCTCACATTCAGGGATAAGTCAAGTATGACATATTTAGTTGATAACCTGGTCGAACGGAATTTTGTAACAAGGGTGGAGGACAAAAATGATCGCCGTAATAAATTGATTTATTTGACGCAGGAAGGCCAGGATCTGAAGGAACAATTACAGCCAAAGGTGACAAGTATACGAAAAAATAGCTGAAGAATTGGAAATGAAAGAGCTGCAAGACTGCATGATGGTGCTGAATAAAATTATTTATAACCTGGTTATCCTATAAACGCAATCTGTTATTTTTTTTAATGCCGATTGAATTTTTATATTATTTTCGTAGTTGATCTAAACGATGCATTAATTTTCAAAAGCGGCCCAATAAATCCGCCGAATAGTGTAGCATTGAAATAGTTAAATTTGATAATTCATGATAACACAGGAAAAAAATAAAACCAATACTGAGCTGGCAATAGAACTTGGCTACGTAATGCAAGAGCTGAGAAATTTAACGAGAAAATATATCCAAAAAAAGATAAAGGAACATGGTATCAATCTCACTTTTGAAATGCTGGAAGTAATGGGGTGCCTGTGGAGAAAAGATGGACTAAACCAGCAGGAGATCGCCGACAGGACTTTAAGGGATAAATCCGGTATGACGTATTTATTGGATAACCTGATCAAACGAAAATTGGTAAAACGGTCGGAGGATAAAAATGACAGGCGAAATAAGCTGATTTTTTTGACGAAGGAGGGGCTAACCCTAAAGGACATCTTGTATCCTTGGGTAGCAGAAGTTTATGGGCTGGCTTCTGGGGATGTAACCAGCGAAGATTTACAAAATGGGGCACTACTTGTCAGCAGAATGGTGAGTAATCTAAAAAAAGAATAAAAAAATTTAATATAAAGGTTGAATACTTGATTATCTATTTATTGACTAATTATTTATATATTAATAATGGCCATGGAAATTGATAAAAAATCCATAAAAAGGTTATGGGTTAAGCTTATTGGTTTTTTCGAACGGGAAATGGTTTTCACGCTTTGGTTTTGGCTGGTTGCTTTTTTAGTCGCGCTTATAATGAAATTATTAAGGTTAGATAAACATTAGCTTGCTCGTATAAAAACTTACAACCTGCTAAAATAAAGTGTTGAACTGATAAACAAAGATTTATATGAAGACATTACTGATCCCCATCGATTTTTCAAATACGTCTGCAAATGTGATCCGCTTTGCAACAGATTTTGTGAAGGATGTTCACGTTGAGCGGATCATACTTTTAAAATCCTATTACACTTCTATGTTTGCGCAATTACTGCCATCTGTAGATTATGTGCAGGTGAATGCAGAAGAAATATCCGATGAACGACAAAAAGTTGAAAGTCACGTGAAGTTTATCGCTCATAAACTGCTGAAGAAATGCGACTTTTCTGTTAAAGTAGAATCTGGTATCAGTGAACTCCCTTTGTTGAGGGCCATTCATGAAATAATAAATACCGAACGTCCTGACCTGATCATGATCGGAAGTGATCATAGTTATAGTGAAGGCCACAGTCCGATCGGTGAGGAAGTGATCAGTATTGCTAAAACCAGTACCGTACCGGTAATGATTATTCCCGCTGACCTGCGCTATCAAAATATTAAAAAGGCATTGGTACCCTGCGATTTTGCAGCAATTTCTCGTATGACATTATTAAAAGAACTACGCTCTTCAGAAAAATGGCTGCGTTCTGAATTAATTGTTTTAAATGTAGACCCTGGAAAAGTAAACAGCATTCATGCTGAAGAAAATATGGAGGCACTCAGCGAGATGCTGGAGAGTTACGCTTACAGGGTTTACTATTCCGATGACCAAAATATCGTTCATGGGATTCTCGATTTCAGCGAGCATAATGATGTTCAGCTCATTATCGCTCTTCCAGGGCATTACAGCTTCTTCCATAACTTAACCCATAAAAGTATTACCAATGCGCTTGCATTAAACGCGAATCGACCGGTTTTGATCCTCAAATAACTAACAATTTATAGAAATTAATTCATAAGATATGATTAATCACGGGTTTAATAAAGTAAAGATGGCTGACAGTTCTGAAATTGACCTGTACGCAGCCTTTCCTGAGCGCCAGGGTGATTTTCCTGCTGTTATTCTTTTGCAGGAAACTTTTGGCATTCCGGAACATTTGCAGTGCACATTGTCTTTAACCCTTCAATTAAGAAATTTCCTACCAGCAATACAGGGGCGTAATGAATGCTATAACAAAGAATGGAAATGAGCATTTGGGCTAAAATAATAATGAACAAAAACTCCCTTTTCTTAAAATAGCCTGCAAGCCGGTAATAGAATGGGATAAAACCTACACTGCTGATACCGGCGATTTGGGAAAACCATAAAACAGTGTCAGGTTCAAACCCATAAAATGAGGAAAGGCGGTTTATCGTAGCACTTGAAATGCCAAATATGAATTGCTGTAAGATAATTAACAGTATAATACCGGGTACTCTTAATTTGTCAGGTACACTTACATGGAAAGAGGATTTCGCATACATAAATTCAGATTTTATTGTTAAAACAATGGATCAGCTCATCTATATCCTGGTTGGGAACCCTTATTACGCCTTCTAAAAACGTTGCTGAAAACCATAATATTAAAGCAAAATTATAAAAAATTATAATAGTTTGGTAATTGACTATCAAATATATAACTTTGTTACTTTATTATGTCAATATAACGCACAACTTTCTGTACTAACCTGATTTATAGAGAATATGCATAATGCGATCTAAAAATTCGCTGAAATAAAAAGCTATTTTTCAGAGTAAAACAGGTAGTAAATTAAAATCTACGAAAATGTATATTCATCACAAGGACCTCCCATTGTTCATTGAAAATTCAACCATTGAATTAGTAAGTGAAGCCAGCTTTGAAACCGTTTCCTTAAATCAAATAGCCCAAAGGACAAGTGTTTCCGTTGGGACACTTTCAGCTTATTTTCAAAGCAAACAGGATTTGCTGATGCAATGTTGCATGCTGTGTTTTTCGCGTATGGCCACTGATGTGTTCAAACCGGTAGGCGAAACAAATTTGGTTAATGGGATCAGATATATTTATTATAACTATTTGAGATTTCACCAATACAACAGAAAGGAAACCTTATTTATACAAAAATTCTTAAAGTCACCTTGTAGTATAAATAGGCCCTGTTTAAAACAGGAAATTAATAAGATTCTGCTCCCTTTTACCGATTACTTAGCCCTTCACTATGAAACACCGGTCGGAAATAAGTCCTTTTTGGTCATTAGCCACATGGTTAATTCCGTAAAAGTAATGGATCAGGGGACCGCGGTTGAACAGCTCCGCAGATATGATTCGATTCATGGGCAAT
>Ga0193717_1001168_pt1 | contig 16353 bp, 13 predicted proteins | sample U2c2metaG_FD_145900 | JGI IMG/M metagenome (GOLD analysis project Ga0193717, IMG submission 145900) | Soil microbial communities from a riparian zone of the East river system, Colorado, United States - U2c2 | ecosystem: Environmental > Terrestrial > Soil > Riparian zone | place: USA: East River... | reverse complement strand
GCCGGCGACGAGCTGTATGGACTTGTCGTTGAGGATTTCCTCTTCGCTCGCGAGCTTCACACCGGGGTAGCGCTTCTGGAAATCCGCGATTTGCGCGGGGTCGGCGGCGTGGAAGGCGACGAGCGTGCCGCCGCCGCGCTGAATGGCCGCGATCATTCCAAAGATGTGCGCGTGGTCGAGCCCGATGGCGGCGAACTTGATCGAGTGCGTGGGCTTGATCTCGGGCGTCGATGTGTTCGCCGGATCCACGGTGAACGCGCCCGAGCTCTGCGCGAAGGCCGCCGGAGCAATTGCCGAAAACATGCCGGCAAGCCCGGCCTTATGCAGAAACTCGCGTCGATCCTTGCCGCTCATGCGTCATGCCCCTTCGGTTGTGCGGCGGCAAAGATACCGCGTCGTCCCGAAGTTGGCACGGCTCCTACGCCGTAAGTAGTAAATGGGGACACTCCCCAATTCCTAGCAAATGGGGCCGGACCCCATTTATCCCCTCTGCTTCAGGCGCCAGATCGTGATGCCCGCGAACAGCACGGTGTAGCCAAGCATGGAGGCGATCGCCATCTGCAGCGGTTCGAACTGGTACTTGGTGATGCCCGCGAGGTGCATCGCGAACTGCTCGACGTGGAACTGCGGCCAGATCGGCGCCTGCCAGTACATGGACTGCGGCAGCGGGAAGAACATGCCCGAGAGGTAACACCCCGGTAGATAGATCAGGTTGGCGTACGCGGGCGCAGCGGTGCCGCTCACCAGCGAACCGATCATGAGTCCCATGGCGCAGAACGGAATCGTGCCCACCATCAGCGCGGCGCTCAACGCGGCCACCTGGCCGGGAGCGAGCGACAGCTTGCCGGTGGCGAGCGCCAGGACGACGATGGGCACGTACGCGAGCACTGCGAGAACCAGGCCGCTCACGATTTTCGCGACCACCCACGCCGCGGGCGGCGCCGGCTGCGCACGCTTGAGACGCAACAGGCCCATGTCGCGTTCCAGCGCGAGCGTGACGCCGGTGCCAAACAGGGCAGGCATGGTCACCGCCATGATCGAAAAGGCCGCGAACAGGAAGATGCCGACGTTCGGATCCTTGTCGATCGCCTCGCCGGCGATGAGCAGCGCGAACAGCGCGTACAAGCCACAAGGCAGCACCAGCACCGGGACCGCAACGTTTGGATTGCGAATCATGCGCGTGAGCTCGTACTGCGTTTCCGTGAGGTACGCGCCCAACGCGCGGCCGCGAGGCGGGGAATCGGCGACGATTGATTTCAGAGCCAGCGTGTTCATGCAGCCTCCCGTGTGAGTTCGTTGAATGCTTCGTTGAGTCCGGCCTGGCGCACCTCGAGTCTGACTAGCGTGGTGTCGGCGGCGAGCAGGCGCCGCACCACGCCCTCGGCGTCGGTGGCCGTGATGGAAAGGCGTTCCTGCGTCCGCTGCGCGTCGACCACTCCTGGCCACGCACGAACCTCCGCAAGCGTGAGCTGCGATTCGCAGCTGATCTGCCGCCGCGCCACCAGCGCGCGCATGTCATCGACGCTTCCGCTGGCAATGACACGACCCTTGGTGACCACGGCGATGCGGTCGGCGAGCGCCTCGGCTTCTTCGAGATAGTGCGTGGTCAACACCACGGAGCACCCGTCGGCGAGCATCCGGCGCACGCTGGTCCAGAGCGCCTCGCGCGCCTGCACGTCGAGCCCGACCGTTGGCTCGTCGAGGAACAGGACCTGCGGCCGGCCGCAGATAGCAATCGCGAATTGTGCCTGGCGCTTTTGTCCACCCGAGAGTTTGCCGTAGGCGCGATTGGCGAGATGTTCGATTCCCGCGCGCCGCAACGTTTCCTCGACGCTCATCGGATCGTCGTAGTAGCTGGCTGCGAGCCGCACGAGCTCGCGGACCTTGAGCTCCTTGGGCAGTTCCACGTCCTGCATCATCACGCCGAGGCCGCGGCGCCGGCCGATGTCCTGGGGATCACCGCCGAGCAGCGTCACGGCGCCCGCATCCGGTTCGATGAGTCCCAGCCACAGCGAAATCGCCGTGGACTTGCCGGCGCCGTTGGGACCGAGCACCGCCAACAATTCTCCGCGGCGCACTTCAATATCGATCGAGTTGAGCGCGGTCACGGCGCCGAATCGCTTGGTGATGCCGCGCAACTGCGCGACCGGGCCGCCGTTGCTGGTATCCGCGGGCGGCGGTGAGGTCGGCGAAGGCGTGGAGCCGGGCGGCAGAGGCTTGCGCGGATGTTTGCGGCCGTTGAGCAGCTGTCCGATGAAAGTGGGCCGAACCAGGTAGTGGTAGCTCAGGAACAGGACCACGAAACTCGCGACCAGGATGAGGGGATATTTGACACTCCAGTGCAGCGGCCAGTGTCCCACCCACACCTGGAAGGCGGCGACCACCGGCAGGTGCGCGAGGTAGATCCAGTACGAAGCGTCCGCGACATAGCGGCGCACGGCGCTGTAGTTAGACAGGAACCGCAGGGCGGCGCCGGTGAGGCCGAGCACCCAGCCCCACAGCGAGACGCCGAAGACCAGCGCGAACAGCGTCTTGGTCAACCCAGGCTGCGCCATGGGTTGTGCATGCAGGGTATGCAGCAGCCAAGCGGTGCCAATCACGGCGAACACGAGGTGCTGGAACCAGCGCTGCGTGATGGCCGTGAGCGCGCCGCTCGAACGGTGCACCAGCCAGCCGAACACGAAGGCCGTGCCGAAGCCGACCGATGCCGGGATCTGCGGAATCAGCGACTGGTCGGGAGTCGGAATTCCCTGCCAGTAGAACCAGAAGGAAAGCGACATCAACGCGGCCGCCAGCGGGAGGCCGAGAGTGAACACGGCGGCAAACGTGCGAATAGAGCCGACGACCGCGGCGTCGACGATGCAACGCAGCCTCTGCGCGGTGTCGAGCCGCGCGACGATGCTGCGCACCGCGATGACGGCCACGTAAATCAGCAGCAGCTGGTAGAGGAACCACAGATGCGTGAGCGGGAAGGCGCCGGGCACCTTGGGCATCTCCGGCATGGGCGGCGTCGTGCCACCGAACACTTTGGTGATGCCGACAGTCCAGATAAAGGCGATGAGCGGGAACAGCACGACCCATCCGGCCACCAGAGGCACGAGAATGCGCTTCAGACGATTCGACCAGAACGAGCGCGCGCCGAGCTTCTGATACAGCAGGCGCCCGAAGTAGCCCGCGATGAAGAAGAACAGCGACATGCGGAAGATGTGCGTGACGAATGCGGCGTCGCTCAGGAACTGGCTCGGCGAATTGTCGTTCATGGCCCAGATGCCGGGCGGCCATCCGGGCATGAACGACAGTGCCGCGTGGAACGCCACGCCTAACAAGAGGGCGAAGCCGCGCACCGCGTCGAGCGCGTGCAGGCGGTTTTCCGGGCTTATTTGCTTGTTCATGTGTTGTTCCTTCAGATGACGTCGCGGCGGCGCGCCACCACGAAATAGGGCAGTGAGCAGATGACGACGAGGAACGCGGCCTCGATGCCGAGAACCGTCCAGAACGCGGGACCCCAGACCGGGGCCGGATCCTGCAGATGACCGTAAAACTCCGGGATCACGCCGATCAAGAAGATGAAGAGCGAGATCGCTATGTTGTGGACGATGATGGCCAGGGTCATGAAACCCTCGGAGGTCGCGAACAAGGCGCAGCAGAGCACCATTGAGAAGTTCGCGAGCAGAAACACGCAAAGCAGGATCGTGAATGGCAGCAGGCCGTCGGGCATTCCGGCCTTCACGAGCACGAGCCCGATCGCGCCGGCCGTCAGGGTCAGCCACGGTACGAAAAAGCACAGCAGCAGCCCGAAGAGTTTCAAGCGCACGTAATCGCCGAAGGACAGCGGCAGGCTGAGCACAAACAGCAGCGCGCGCTCCTTACGCTCGGACGAGATGCCGAGCATTGCGAGGACACAGCCAAAGGCAGCAATGGCAGTGAGCCAGCAGAGCATGCCGATATTGAAGAGCATCGGGGTCCCGCCGCCCGCGACGAACAGCGAAATCATTCCGATCGCGATCGTGCCGGCCAGCAGCCAGCGATGCTGGTGGAAGTCCTTGGCGATGAGTTTGGACGTCAGTGTGTTCATTGCCCGGCGACCTCGCGATGGTGCAACACGCTCGCGACGAAGATCTCCTCGAGACTCATACGGTGCACTTCGCGCACCGCGGGGCCGAGCCGTGCGATGAGATCCGTGGAGAAGTCGTTGGTCGTCAGCGTGACGAAATGCCCGTCGACGACGCGGCCGACGATGTTCGGCAGATCGGGCAACGTGACGCCAGGCGCCAGCTGCAGCTGGATGCGCCGCCAGCGATCGAGGAAGTCTTCCTTGTCGCGGCTGTCGACGAGCCGTCCGCGATCGATGAAGACGATGCGATCGGAAATCCGTTCAACGTCGACGGTATTGTGCGAGGAAAAGAGGATCGAGCGGCTGTCATCGCGCAACACGTCCATGAACTCGGACAACAATTCGTGACGCGCAACCGGATCGAGTCCCGAGGTAGGCTCGTCGAGAATCAATACGCGTGGCCGGCGTGCCAGCGACAGCATCAGCAGCGCCTTTACGTGCTCTCCGTGTGAGAGTCCTTTGACGGGCTGCTCGGGCTTGAGGTTGAATCGTTTGACCAGCGTCGCCGCATATTCCGCGTCCCAGCCGGGGTAGATGGAAGCGATGAAGTTCATGTGCCAGCCGACCGTCGCGTGTGCAAAAAGCTTCATTTCGTCAGACACGAATCCCACGTCGCGCTTGGCGATCGCCTGGTTTTCCGGCAGCAGATGGCCGAGCACGCGGATCTCGCCGGCGTCGGGGGCGATGAGGCCCATGGCGAGGCGGATGGTGGTGCTCTTGCCGGCGCCGTTAGGGCCGACGAAGCCCATGATCTGGCCCGGCTCGAGGTCGAGCGACAGGTCTTCGAGCGTGAAGAAGCGGAATGCCTTGCGGACGTTGCGCATCTCGATGTGTTTGGTCTGGGTCATTTCTTGTCCACGTTGCGGGTGGCGCGGCGCAGGCGCACCGCGAGGTCTTCATCGGAGAGCCCGAGCTGCCTGCCGATGCCGGCGGCCGCGGCCAGGTGTTCGTCGAGCTTTTCTTCCTGAAGCTCGCCGGCGAGGCCATTGACCTCGGCCACGAACGAGCCTTTGCCGTGGCGCGTCACGATGACGCCTTCGTTTTCGAGGTCGAGGTAGGCGCGCTTGATGGTGATGACGCTGACGCTCAAAGCCGCTGCAAGTGCGCGAATTGACGGCAATTCCCGGCCTGCCGGCCAATCGCCGGCGACGATGCGGGCGCGGATCTGCTCCATGATTTGCAGATACATGGGGCGGGCGTCGGTCTGGGAGATGTTTATGCCGCTGTACATACTGTGTATACAGTGTATACTCAGTTCCGAATCGAACACCAGCCCCTTTGAGAAATATTTTTTCGAGGCCGGCGCTGGTAGTTAGTCTGTTGCCGCGCGCGGCAACGGTGGCAGCGCATTGAACCGATGTAGCATGCGGCCATGACTCAAACACTATTGACCTATCGCGGCACCGTGCACCAGTGGCAATGCGACCACATGGGCCACATGAACGTCATGTGGTATGTGGGCAAGTTCGACGAAGCCACGTGGAACCTCGCCGCGATGATGGGCATGACGGCCCAATACCTGAAAGACGCCAAGCGCGGCATGGCGGCGGTGGATCAGCGCATTGCCTATCGACGAGAAGCGCTGCCTGGTGATGTCGTGTCGATTCGCACTGCGATCATCGAGGTGCGGCCCAAGAGCCTGCGCTTCGTGCACGAAATGCGCCGTGGGGACCTGGGCGATCTGCTCGCCACCATGGTCGTGACGGGTGTGCACATCGACGGGGTAGGGCGCAGGGCGACCGATTTCGACAAGAAGATTCACGCCAACGCGGTCGCCATGAAAGCGGCCGATACGACGCTGTGGGACGTCTGGCCGCCGGCGAAGGCCTACCTGGAATAAAAAAACCGCGGCGTGCTTTCACACACCGCGGTAGTTAGTGCGGCTTCGGCCGGGGCCGAAGCTCAAGGCATCAATACTTCCAACGTATGCCCAACGCGAGCTGGCGGGTGATGAAGGTGTTGCCGAAGTTGAACAGGTCGGGTCCGCCGGCGTCTGCAAACTTGTAGTAGGACTTCTGTTCTTCCTCGGTGATGTTCACCACGTCGAAGGACACGGCGAAGTGATCGTTGAAGTCGTAGTTGAGCTGCAGGTCCAGGCTCGACTCCGGCTGTCTCCAGATGCCGATCGGATTCGCAAACAGGCGATTTTCGTTGTTGTTCAGGAAGTCGTCGCGCCATACGTACGAGAGGCGACCGCCGAAGCCTGAGTGGTCATACGCCAGCGTCACGTTGTACGACATATCCGAGACACCGAAGAATTCCGAGGTGTCCTGGCCGACGATGACCCCATTCTCGAATCGCGGAATATTCTGGCTGGAATCGAGCTTGGTGAGACTGCCCTGCACGCCGATGCCATTGAAGATGCCGGACAACTGCGGGAAGTAGAGGAATCCGAGCTCGATGCCATCCATTTCACCGTTGGAGGCGTTGACCGGTCGCGTTATCTGGAAGGTATCCACGGAGAGGCCCGTACCCGTGATGACGAGCGTCTGCACGAACGGCACCACCAGGCCGTCGATGTCGCGGCTGAACCAGGTACCGTAGATGGCGCTGTCCTCGGCGAAGTACCACTCGAAAGTCACGTCGATATTCTTGCCCTTGGCCGCTTCGAGATCCGGATTGCCGCCGACGCCCGTGCCATAGCCAATGTTGGTCAGGTCGTCCGTCAGGGTGAAGTTGGGGTTCAGGTCGACGAATATCGGGCGACGCAGCGTCTCGCCGTAGTTGGCACGCAGGCGGAAGCTGTCGGTGACGTCGTAACGCAGCGTCAGTGACGGCATGATGTCGTCCACTTCGCTCGAGGCCGAAGTCACCGGCTGTCCCGGCGCGACCAGGTCGGCGAACTCGATGGGTGTGGTCACCTTCGAGTAACGCACTCCGGCCTGCGCATGGAATTTTTCGCCGAAATGCATGTCGAGTTGAACGTACGCGGACTGCGTGCGCTCTTCGACCTCATACGAACGGAACATCGCTGGCCCTTCCTCCGGCGCGAGGAACATGGCGCGCACTTCTTCGGCGTGGTCCTGGAGGTAGTAGCCGTTGGCCACCACCCAGCTGCCCGGGATGAGCGACGTGCCATCGTAGAAGTCTTCGTTGGTCCAGAACATGCCCTCCGGCATCGTCGAGAAGTTGCGGTTCACCCCGGCTGGCAGGAAGGGCGCCGGATCGGTCAGTGGCTGCCGATGCACGGCATCACGATTGTCGAAGCGGACGCCGAAGCTGAGTTTCTCGAAGGTGCTGCCTTCATCGCCCATGGTGTAGTCGCCATCGATCGACACGGTCTGGGCACTGCCGAGATCCTTGCCGGCGTTCTGGAACAGCTGACCCACGTTCCAGTTCGCGGGATTCAGCATGTCTGCATCGATGTTCGCGCCGTTCGCGGGATCAGTGAAATGCCACGACGGAATGCCGTTGCCCGGATTGAAATCCAGCGTGATCTGCGGGGGCACGCGTTCCGTGCGCACCGCGATGAAAGTGGTTTCAAACTGGCTTTCCTGGAAGGACACGTCGGCTTCGAGATTGAAGCGCTCGCCGATCTCCCATTTGCCGTTCAGTGCATACACCATCGTGTCGGTGGACTCGTCGAAGGAATCGCCACTGTTGAAGCCGAACGGGGCGCCGACGACCCGCGTCTTGATGACGTTCGAGTCCGGGTACATCGTGATCGTGCCCGCCGGGTCCGGACCCAGCGTGCCCCACCAGTCCGCGAAGGTGAAATGCAGGTTGTTGAAGCGCGTTTCGCGAAAGCCCTGATAGAAGGTCTCGAAGGTGTACTCCGAGGTGTCGTTAGGCGCCCATTGCAGCGAAATGCTGGCGGCGGGACGCTCGCGGTCGCCTTCGAAATCGCTGGCGAACAACGCGTCGCGCGCGAGTAGATAGGGGAAGTTCGCGGTTCCGGGTCCGGTATCGAAGTCCAGCGTGGAACCTGGCTCGGTGGGCAGTCCGCGGTCGAGGCCGGCAATCCAGATCGGCGGATCGCCATTGAAGACGCGCTGCAGCGGTGTGAACCCCGGGGGCAGGGGACCGGTTGCGGTCACGAACGGAACTGCGGCGCCGGCCGTGATGCTCTGGTCGCGCCAGCGGGTCTTGCTGTAGCTCACGTTGAACAATGCGCCGAAGCGGCCGTCGCCAGCGTCCCAGGTGTTCGAGGCCAGAAAGCTCAGGTTGGGATCCAGCGATTCGTCGCGCTGCTCTTGCTGCGTGGCGCGCGCCAGGAATGACAGTTCCAAACCCTGGAGATCGAAGGGTCGCCGCGTGCGTACGTCGATCTGGCCGGCGAGACCGGTCTCGAGCTGATCGGACGCGCGGGTCTTGAATACGTCGACGCGGCTGATGAGATTCGCCGGAACGTCCTGCAACTCCAGACCGCGGCCGACACCGGTGAATACATTGCGGCCGTTCCAGGTGGTGGTGATGTCATCGAGGCCGCGGATGAAGATGGCATCTGCTTCGCCGCCGCCGCGGTTGCTGACCTGCACACCGGTCACGCGCTGCAGCGCTTCGATGACGTTGTTGTCAGGAAGTTTGCCGATGTCTTCGGCCACGATGGACTCGATGACCTGGACGGCTTCGCGCTTGTTCTCCAAGCCTTGCGTGAGACTCTGGCGGACGCCGGTGACGACCACGGTGTCGACATCTTCGCTTTTCGGCGGGTCGGCAGGTGCCTGTTGCGCGATTGCGGAAGCCGAGATTGAAAGCGCCGCCAAAGCTGACGCTGTGCTGATCCGATTGAATCCCGCCACGTTGATACCCCCTCTGACAGACGGCTCGGGTTCGGGTGAGCCTGTCGGTTTATTGATTACTCGGACAAATGCTAGCGGCAGGACAAGCGGTATAACAATGTCCGCCGTGTCATCGCTCCATGATCAGACTGATATGTATGTCAGGCACTTAGGAATGGGATCAATACTCGTACTTTTACGGTGACTTGATTGGTGAATCCACTTTCATACCTGAGTTCCTATCAGTCGCCGGCCTCCTGTTATCAAGGGCTTGCGGGCCACAATCCATGTCCGAAAGACAAGAGGCGGTGACCGCGGACACCCGCAAACCTCCTTGTAGAACCGCAACACTACGCAGACAATTCCGCGGCGCTAAGCTTTGATTGCATTGCGGGGAGGTGGGAATGGCTGCAAAGAAGACCAGGAAACCAGTCGCAGGCGGTGGCGCGCACTCCCACCGCAAGTCGCTGCGGCTGCATGGATCCATTGCCCGCGATCTCGGCGTTCTCATCGTTTCGGGGCGATATCGCCCCGGCCATATTCTCGATGGCGAAGTGGAAGCCAGCGAGCAGCGCAAAGTGTCGCGCACCGCGTATCGGGAAGCGCTGCGCATCCTCGCCGCCAAGGGCTTGGTGAACAGCCGTCCGCGTGTCGGCACGCGCGTGAGCGCGATGGAGCAATGGCAACTGCTCGATCCGGACGTCCTGTCCTGGGCTTTTTCGGGAGAACCCGAACCCGAGGTGCTCCACGGATTGTTCGAGTTGCGAAGCATCGTCGAGCCCGCGGCGGCGGCGCTGGCGGCCGCGCGGCGCGATCAGCAACATCTCGACACGATGCGGCGTGCGCTCGACGCCATGTCGCTGCACACACTCAATACGCAGGACGGCCGCATTGCCGACAAGGAATTTCACGCGGCGCTGCTGCGCGCCACCGCGAATCCGTACATCGTCTCGCTGACCAACGGCGTCACCGCCGCGGTGAACGCGCTCACGGAATTCAAGCAACGCATCGCTCCGTTGAAACGCGATCCGGTGCCGGATCACCTGCGGGTGTACGACGCCATCGCGGCCAAGGATGCCGAAGGTGCGCGGGCGGCGATGACCGAACTGATCCGGCTGGCGATCATGGACACCCCGATCAAGCGACGTCCCAAACACGTCGCGGCAACGCGCGCGCAACGCGACGTTCACTACTAGCGTCGCCTTGCATGACGCGGGCTTTCGCGGCTAGCATAAAAATTGTCTGAGTATTGTTCTGGCCACTCGGTGCGAGGGGACGTGAGCGCGGATCATCCACACCCAATGCTGGCGCGGCGTGCTTTCGTCGGCGGTTCACTGCTGACGTTGGCGGCTTTGAGTCGCGCCGCGCAGAACGCCGGCTCGATCAACTCGCGCATGCAGGGTGACTTCGCGCCAGTGCACGATCCCTGCATCATCAAGCAGGGCGATGCGTATTACCTGTTCTGCACCACTTCCCGAGGCGATGCGGGAGGATTCGTCGCCTGCCGCCGGTCACGCGATCTCGTGAACTGGGAGAAGGCGGGCTTTGCGTTCGTGCAGATTCCCGAGTGGGCGCGCGAGGCGGTGCCGGGCACCAAGGGACTCTGGGCGCCCGACATCTCGTTCTTCAACGGTCTTTACCACCTTTACTACTCCGTCTCCACGTTCGGCTCGAATCATTCCGTGATCGGCCTCGCGACCAACAAGACGCTGGATCCCGGCGCGCCCGGGTTCGAGTGGGTAGATAGAGGGCTGGTGGTGCAGTCGCAGAAGCAGGATCGCTTCAATGCCATTGACCCCAATCTTTTCATCGATCGCGACGGCAAACACTGGCTTTCATGGGGAAGTTTCTGGGACGGACTCATGCTGGCGCGCATCGACCCGGCCACGGGCAAACGTCTCGACGAGGACAAGCCGGTTCAACTCGCCTGGCGCCCCGTCGCGCGCGGTGAACCCAGCGCGATTGAAGCGCCGTTCATCATCGCGCGCGGTGACTACTGCTATTTGTTCGCGTCATTCGATTTCTGTTGTCGCGGTGCCAAGAGCACCTACTTCGTAGTGTGCGGGCGCTCGCGTGAAGTCACCGGGCCGTATGTCGACGCCACCGGGCGCTTGATGGTCGAAGGCGGTGGCAGCATCGTGATCGAGGGCGACGCTCGCTTCAAAGCCTATGGCCACAACGCGTTCCTGCGCGAAGGCAAACGCGACTACCTGGTGTATCACGCTTACGACATCGACAACGATGGCAGGCCCACCTTGCGTATCTCACCCATTCACTGGACGCGGGACGGCTGGCCTCGCGCGAATCTTTAGGAGGAAAGTTGATGAACCGAAACAGAAGAAAGTGGATAGGCGCGGGCATGCTGGTCGCCTGCGTCTTCATCGCGGGATCCGCGATGGCGCAGATCCCGGTCAATGTGTCGGTCACGATTCGTGCCGATCAGCCGGGGCCCGTGATCAATCCGAACGTCTACGGCCAGTTCGCCGAACATCTGGGCGCCGGCATATACGAAGGCGTGTGGGTGGGTGAAAAGTCTCCGATCCCCAACACCAATGGCTACCGCAACGACGTCATCGCTGCGCTCAAGAATCTCAAGGTGCCGGTAGTGCGATGGCCCGGCGGCTGTTTCGCCGATGAGTACCACTGGCGCGACGGCATCGGTGCTCGCGAGAAACGTCCCGTGAAAGTGAACACGCATTGGGGTGGTGTTGCCGAGACCAACGAGTTCGGTACTCACGAGTTCATGGCCTTCGCCGAGATGATCGGTACCAAGGTGTACATCAGCGGCAACGTGGGCTCGGGAAGTCCGCAGGAAATGGCCGACTGGATGGAGTACATGACGTCGAACACCGTCTCGACGCTGGCCAACGAACGTCGCAAGAACGGCCGCGAACAACCCTGGGAAGTGCAGTACTTCGGCATCGGCAACGAGACCTGGGGCTGCGGCGGCAATATGACGCCGGAGTATTACGCCAATCTGTTCCGGCAGTACGCCACGTACGTCAAGGCGCCGCGCGGTCACCGTCCGAAAATCGTTGCCAGCGGCGGCAATGACGAGGGCACGTCGTGGGTGGAGGTGCTGACCACCAACGTGCATCGCGACATGGATGCGATCTCGCACCACTACTACACAACGCCCACCGGCGTGTGGGAGAAGAAGGGCAACTCGACCGGCTTTCCGGAATCCGAGTGGATCTCCACGCTCAAGCACACGATGCAGATCGACGACTACATCGTGAACAACGTGAAGATCCTCGACAAGAACGATCCGGGTGGAAAAGTTGCGCTCTACGTCGATGAGTGGGGTACCTGGTACAGCCCGGAGCCGGGCCGAGAGCCGGGCTTCCTCTATCAGCAGAACACGCTGCGTGATGCGCTGGTCGCGGGGCTCAATTTCAACATCTTCCATCGCCACGCGAAACGAGTGCAGATGACCAACATCGCGCAGATGGTGAACGTGTTGCAGGCCATGATTCTGACCGACGGGCCACGCATGGCGCTGACGCCTACCTACCACGTGTTCCAGATGTACATCCCATTCCAGGGAGCTACCTACCTGCCGACGGAAATCACCACCTCCGAGTACAAGCTCGGCACCTACACGGTGCCGTCGGTGAGTGTCTCGGCGGCGCGCGATACGGAAGGCCGGCTTCAGCTCGCGCTGGTCAATCTCGATCCGCACCGCGAGGCGGTGGTGACGACCACGCTAACGGGAGCGAAGGCGAGCGGCGCCCAGGGCCGCGTGCTCACCTCGAAGACCATGGATGCGCGCAACACCGTGGATGCGCCGGAAGCGATTACGCCGGTGAAGATCAGCGCTTCGCGCAAGGGGGATGCGCTGGTGCTGCGTTTGCCGCCCAAGTCGGTGAGCGTGGTCCGGCTGCAATAGGGAATGCCGAGGCACTGACATCCGCAGGGTGTCATTGCTGACACGCGAGGCCGCTAGGACTCGATAGCCGTGGGCGGGAGTACCTTCGACACTGGCGGCGCCGGATTGGCCGGCGCCGCCAGGAGACCTGCGTGCAAGGTCAACCCTTCAAAATGTTATTTCTCTCGCAGCGCAATTCCGCGCGCAGCATGATGGCCGAGGCTCTGGCCAACTCGATTGGGCGGGGACAATGGCAGGCTTTCAGCGCCGGGGTCCGTCCCGCGGCGCGTATCGACCCCATCGCCGTCGAACTACTGCAACACGCCGGCGTCGAAGCGCCCGCGCATCCCCCGCAACACGTACGCGAGTTCAGCGCACCCGAATCGCCGCCACTCGATTTCGTGTTCACGTTGAGTGACACGGCGGCTGGCGAGGCGCCTCCGTCGTGGCCGGGACACCCGATCACGGCGCATTGGCGTTGCACGGATCCGGAACAGTTCGACGATCCGGGTGAGCGTCGGGCGGCGCTGATTCGAACGCGCGCAGAGCTTGAACGGCGTCTGCGCGTCTTCACCAATCTACCGGTGCGTTCGCTCGACCGGATAAGTCTGCAGGCGCAAGTGGACGCACTTGGCGCCGGCGGTCGCGGCTGACAGGTGGCAAAGTTGTAAGGAACCGACCGCTGGCGTTGTAGTCTCATCCCAAGTCGCGGGATGGGAGAGTGCGAATGTTCCTTTTGCGAAGCGCCACCGCCCTCGGCGCCCTGTTGCTGGCGGGTCCGCAGGGTTGGAGCGCAGAACCTGAAGCGCCGCTCGACGAAATCGTCGTCAATGGCGAATTCCCGGGCCCGGGCATGTGGAAAGTGACGCGCGCCGGCGATGCCGCCAACCACGTCATGTGGATCGTCAGTGAGCCACCGCCGCTGCCAAAGCGCATGAAATGGAAGTCGAAGGAGGTCGAGTCGGTCGCGCTCGGGGCGCAGGAAATCCTGCGTGATTCCGCGGTCAGCATGGAGCCCGACGAGAAGATCGGATTCTTTCGCGGGATGACGCTGCTGCCGGCCATCCTCGAAGCGCGCCGCAACCCCGATGACGCGAAACTCAAAGACCTGGTGCCCGCCGATCTATACGCGCGATGGCTGGTGCAGAAGAAGCTATACCTGGGCCGTGAGACCGGCGTGGAGAGCTGGCGCCCGCTGTTCGCGGCGGACAAGCTGCGCAAGGCCGCATTCAATGACCTGAAATTGCGCGAGGGCGGGGCGGTGTGGGAGGTCATCGGCAAACTCGCGGAGAAACACAAGATCAAGGTGAACTCACCGGTCCTGCGCTTCACGATCAAGCGCAGTGAGGTACGCGCCAAGATCAAGGAGTTCTCGCGCGAGTCGCTTGCGGACGTGGAATGTTTCGGCACCATGCTGGCGCTGACGGAAGCCCTGGGCGACCGGGACACGCAGAACGCGCGCGCCCATGCGTGGGCCATCGGCGATCACGAAGGCCTGGCGAACCTCCCCGTGCTGCCCAGTCCCTATCTACCCTGCGCCATGGCGGTAATGGGCTCGCAGGTGGCGCGTGAACTCGTCCCGGCCGACGTTCGCGCCCAGGTGCACGCGCTGTGGCTCGCGGCCGCGGAAAAAAGCCTGGCGACGAACCAGACCACGTTTGCCCTCGTGCCTTTCGTGAAGCTCACGCGCCCGGACGGTTATCTCGCGATGCTGCGCGCGAAGGGATATCTCATCGAGGCGCCGCCCTAGTTCGGTTGGGGCTCGCTCTCGGCGGGTTTTCGCGGCCTCGGCCGCTCCGCCTTCGCGACATTGAGTGCCTCGCGTACCAGCCTCGCCCACTTCGCGAACACCAGGCGCTGTTCGTGTGCATTGGTCACGCGGTTCGACACGCGCAGATCATTGAAGGCATAGCGCTCTTCGGCCTGGTACGTGATCACGCGCCCGACGACCTTGCCCGTCGACGCGTCGCGCAGATCGCCGCTCACCTTCATCGTCACCGGCCCGGTGGTGTAGGTGCGCGTGCCCGGCTCGACCCCTGCATCGGGCGCCACGATGTCGAGCTCTTCGATGGTGGGAATTATCAGCAAAACGTCGGGGCCCAAGTCCTCGGCGAATTTGTAGGGGCCGCGTTTGACGAACTCGCGCGTGAATTCATCGCGAAGCAACTCAACCGATTCCGCGCGGATGCGTGCCATCTCCGACTGGCCCACTTCCGGGTGTTTCTCCTGCCAGTTCTTCACGAAGCTGATCGAGGGCGGTTCGAGGATGACCCGCCGGTACTGCGTGAACGTGGCTTCCGGCGCACGATAGACGCCGCCGACGCTGCGCGAGGGGACGCGCACCAGACCGTCGTCAGTGATTTCTTCTGGCGGGCGATCGCTGGCGCAGCCGGCCACGAGGATCAGGCCGAGGACGAGTGTCGAAGCGAACCGTCGCATGCGGCCTAGCTTACCGCGAACGTGAAACTGGTTCCGTCAAGACAAAGCGCCGCGTAGAGAATGCTGCATCGGCTCACCGCGCGCATCCCTCCTTTGGCAGAGCCAGCACACAAACTCACAGATTCCGACATCGGGTTCTCCACCGCGGCAGTACTCGCGACTGTTCCGGTTGTAAGAGCTAGAATCCCAGCCATCGCAGGCGGACCCCCCAACCCCCGCCTTGCCTAAAAACAAAATGTCTTCACGCGTTCAGCTGATTTCCGCGGCTGTAGCCGCCTTGTTTGTCGCCGCTTGCGGCAAGCAAGAGGCCCAACAACAACCACCGCCACCCGAAGTGGGTGTCATCGTGGTGCACGCTGGTCCCGTTCCGCTGGTGCGCGAAGCCTCAGGGCGCCTCGCGCCCACACGCGCTTCCGACGTGCATGGTCAAAGAGGGCGACCCCCTCGTGATCATCGACACGGCCCCGTACCGCGCCGCACTCGCGCAGTCCACCGCCAGTCTCGAGCAGGCCGAAGCCGCCGCGACCAACGCCCGCGTCACGGCCGAACGCAACCGGGAACTCGCGAAGCAGAACCTGGTGTCGCGCATGCAGCTCGATGACTCGCAGGCGCTCGAGCGTTCCACCGCCGCGCAGGTGTCCGCGGCTCGTGCTGCGGTTACGACCGCGCGAATCAATCTCGGCTACGCCACCATCACGGCGCCGATTTCCGGGCGCGCCACCCAGATGCGCGTGCTCGAAGGCGCGCTGGTGGGGCAGGGCGAGGCGACGCTGCTAACTACCGTCGAACAGGTCGATCCGATTTATGTGTTCTTCGACCAGCCGGCGACGGACTTCGAGCGCCTGATGCGCGCGCAACTGTCGGGCGACGTGACGCTCGCCCAGGGCAACCTCGCCGAAGTGCGCTTGCTGCGCGACGACGGCACGCTCTACGAAGAGAAGGGCACTCTCGATTTCTCCGACTACAGCGTGAACCCGACCACCGGTGCGGTCGCATTCCGCGGCAGAGTGGCGAATCCGGGCCGCGTGCTGCTGCCGGGCATGTACGTCAACGTGCGGCTGACCGTCGGTACGTTGAACAAGGGATTCCGCGTGCCGCAGCTCGCGGTGCAACGCGACGGACAGGGCGCGTTCGTGCTGGTGGCCGGCGGTGACGGCATGGTGGCGCAAAAGCGCGTCGAGACCGTCACCGCCGGCCACCAGCACGAACGC
>Ga0193717_1001167_pt1 | contig 16354 bp, 19 predicted proteins | sample U2c2metaG_FD_145900 | JGI IMG/M metagenome (GOLD analysis project Ga0193717, IMG submission 145900) | Soil microbial communities from a riparian zone of the East river system, Colorado, United States - U2c2 | ecosystem: Environmental > Terrestrial > Soil > Riparian zone | place: USA: East River... | reverse complement strand
CGCATCGGCCTGCTGGAGCGCGAGAATGCCGGCCTGCTGAACGCCGCACTCGCCGACCTGGCGCGCGACACCATCGCCGCCTTCGATCGGGCGATCCGCGATTCCGGAATCGCCGCGCCTTTGTTCATCACCCAGAATGACGGCACCGTCGTCGAGGCCGCGCAGGCGCGCCGCCTGCCGGTCTATAGCTTTGCATCCGGCGCCACGAATTCGATGCGCGGTGCCGCCTATCTCTCAGGCCTGCAGGATGCGATGGTGATCGATGTCGGCGGCACCACGACGGATGTCGGCCAGCTGAAGAACGGCTTTCCGCGCGAGGCCAATTCCGTGGTCAAGGTGGGCGGCGTGCGCACGCTGTTCCGCATGCCCGATCTGCTGTCGATCGGCCTGGGCGGCGGCAGCCACGTCTCGCTCGATCCCCTGAAGGTCGGGCCGGTCTCGGTCGGCTATCGGCTGCTGCGCGACGGCATCGCCTTCGGTGGCAAGCAGCTCACCACCACCGACGTCGCCATCGCCGCCGGCGTGCTTAAGCTCGGCGATCCGGCCAAGGTGGCCTATCTCGACGTCGACATTTGCCAGCGCGTGTTCGACGAATCGGCGCGCCTCGCCGAGGAGGCGATCGACCGCATGAAGACTGAGGCGGGCGACGTGCCGCTGATCGCCGTCGGCGGCGGCGCCTTCCTGGTGCCGGCGAAGATGGCGGGAGTGTCGCGGGTGGTCCATGTCGAGCATGGCGATTGCGCCAATGCCGTGGGGGCCGCGATCGCCCAGGTCTCCGGTGAATGCGACCAGATCTTCGGCAACATGACGCGCATCGCCGCGATCGAAGCGGCGCAGGGCATCGCTGCCGACCGCGCCGTCGCCGCCGGCGCCGCGCGCGACACGCTGGCCACCATCGAAAGCGAGGACATGCCGCTCGCCTACCTGCCGGGCAACTCGGTGCGCGTGCGTGTGCGCGTAGTTGGCGATGTGGCGGCGAGCTGACTCTAGTCTGTGGGTTGAAGCGCCTTGGCAACGGCTTCCGGATTGCGGGCAATCACTGTGAGATAGGAACGGGCGGCTTGGTCGGGTTCGGCGGCACCCTGTTCCCAGTCGCGCAGCGTGCCGACGGGGATGCGGAAACGGGCCGCGAATTCCTGCTGTGTCAGGCCGAGCGCGCGGCGAATGATCTTGGCACGGGGAGTGCGCTTCATGCGCTTGAAGTCCTCCGGCGTAAGGGGACGAGAATCACGGTCGGCGACAGCCGCAGCCTGTCGTTCCTTTGCTGTCATGGCGTCGAACCGCTTCCAGTCGGACTTGACTGCTCTAACTGTTTTCTTCGTGATACCTGCGTTGCTCATGCGGTGTGGCTCCTCGGGCGGAGATGATGCGGATGACCTCGCCTCTCATCGTGTAAACGACGAGGAGCATGCGGCCTTCGACCATCCCGATGATGTTGTAACGCTCTTCGCCGTAGTCTTGGCGGTCGTCGACGAGTTCGACGGCGAACACGTCCTTGAACACATTGCGGGCGATGACGAAACCTACGCCGTGTTTTGCGGCATTTGCCGCGTTCTTGGCATCGTCCCATTCGAATTCAAGACCGCCCATGCCGAGCATAGGTGTACTGTTTACCAGTATCTGTGGCAAGTAGTGAAATGATGCCTGTGGATGGACAATTCCTCTTGTAGACCTCCTCGACAGCAGGCTGCTTTATTGGCCTGGCGGGGGGTGGCAGGCGAACGCCGGACGCGAGCGGCTGGTCTCGGGCCAGCGTTCGCCGAGAGCTGCGCGCCAACGCGTTGCCACCGCGCGCAGACCGGGCAGGGTGTCGGACTCCGCAGCCTCCTCGATCGCGCGCTGCTGCTCGTTCAACTTTGCGGCAGTGGCTTGGTGCCGTGCATCTTGTCGACGGCGTCGAACACCGCGCGGGCGTGCTTGAGCAGTTCGCCGTCGGTCGGATGATCGGCCGCCTCGACGCCGACGAGCTTGGCCTTCAGCCGCGGGTCGTGCTTCTCGATATGCTTCACCAGGTCCTTCCTGGCCTCGCCGGGGCCGACCACCAGCCATTCCGCGGAATCGGCCATCGCCTCGACGACGCTGTGAAAATAGTGCTCGTCATCCCGCGCGTGGCCGGAGCCGATGCTGCCCGCCTTGTGATGAACCTGATGGAACGGCATCTCGCCCTTGATGCGCTGCTTCTCCACGTCTTCCCGGTCGAATTTGAAGACGCGCGCTTCGTGGGAGTCGATCCAGACGACGGCGTGTTTGTGCGGCATTGGCCCTCCGGCTCCGAAATTCAGCTCGCGAGCGGTCGCATCGGGTCGGTGACCCCGAAGAGGCGCCGCGCATGGTCGATCAGCTCGCGGTCGGTCGGATGGTCCAGCGTTTCGACGCCGACGAGCTTTTCCTTCAGCCAAGAAATATGCGTCTCGACGTGGCGCAGCAACTCTTTCCTGGCGCCGTCCGGTCCGGCGAGCAGCCACTTGTCGGCACCGCGCATGGCATCGACGATACGGTCGAAATAGTCAAGGTCGTGCTGTGGCCGACCCGCGCCGATGACACCGGCTTTGTGATGAAGCGTGCGAAACGGATGGTGTGTGTCGATGTGCTGCAGTTCGACATCCTCTGCGCCGAATCGATAGACATGCGCCTGCTTGGAATCGAGCCAGACGACGGCAAGGCTGTGGGACATGGGCGCTCCGGACTTCTACCTGACCGCCCAGCGTAAGGCGTGCCGGCAGCCCGGGGCATTGAGCTAGATCAAGGCAGCCGTCGTCGGAGTCATGGCCTCACTTCTCCCTGCGGTACAGGAAGCAATTGTCGGCATGGGGCATCTTGATGCCTTGGTAGAAGGTCATCGCTGTCGGTGCCGAAAGCAGCAGCGTCGTGGTGAGCGGGCCGCCGGCTTCGCGGCGGGTCTCCTCGATCAGCCGCTTGCCGATCCCCTTGCCCTGGCAGTCCTTGTCGACGGCAAGGTCGCTGAGATAGCAGCAGAAGCAGAAGTCGGTGAGCGAGCGGGCGAGGCCCACCAGCCTGCCGTCCTCGCGCGCGGTCACGATCAGGTTGGCCTGGGCCAGCATCCGCTCGACGCGGGCGCGGTCACCGAGCGGCCGGTTGAGGCCGGAACTGCCCACTACGGCGATATATTCGTCGGCGCCGAGATTGTCCTCACGGGCGTATACGATGCTCATTGCGTCAACCATCTCCTCAGTGCGGCCGAGACTTCCGCCGGCCTTTCGAGCGGCGCCATGTGGCCGCAAACCTCGAGAACCGCCAGCCGGGCGTCGGGGATCGTGGTCGCCATCTCCTCGGCACGCGCCAGAGGAACGGCGAGGTCCTGGCGGCCGCAGATGACGATGGTCGGCATGTCGATCTCGGCCAGCATCGGTCGGCTGTCCGGCCGGCCCATGATCGCCTTCTGTTCGCGCACGAAGCCTTCGGGCCCGATTTCCCGCCCCATGCCGAGGATCGGCTGGACGACATCGGCGTCTTGCAGCCGCGACGGATGCACGAGCGAGGGCAGCAGCGAGGGCTGCACGCCGTGAAACCGGCCGATCTTGGTCTGCTCGATGAAGCCGCGCCGCCGCGCCGTAGCCTCCGGCGTGTCCGGGCCGGCCTGGGTGTCGATGAGCGCCAGTCGCTCGACTCGCTGCGGCGCCCGGCGCAGCACTTCGAAAGCCACATAGCCACCCATCGAGAATCCGCCGAGCGCGAAGCGATCCGGTGTGGCGGCGAGAACCGCCTCGGCCATGTCGGCCATCGAGTCGTAGGCAGTGAGCTCGGGAACCACGATATCGGCGATGTCCGCCAAGGCGGCGATCTGGGCAGCATAGACGCGCCGCGTGTTGAGCAGGCCGGGAAGCAGGACGAGCGTTGGCCTGGCCATCCTCACACCTGGATCTGGTTGCCGAGCTCGATGGCGCGGTTGGGCGGGATGCGAAAGAAGGTCTTGGTCGCCGACGCCGAGCTCGCGAGGTTGATGAACAGCATCTGCCGCCACTTGCCGAGGCTCGAATGCTGGGCGGGAACCAGTGTCTCGCGGCCGAGGAAGAAGCTGGTCTCCATCTCGTCATAGGCGATGCCGTGCGGGCGGCAGGCGCGTAGGGCCGCCGGCACGTCGGGCTGCTCCATGAATCCGTAGCACACCAGCACCGAATAGAAGCCCTTGCCGAGCCGTTCGACCTGGACGCGATGCTGCTCGGCCACGCGCGGCTCGTCGATCGTCTGGACCTCCAGGATGATGATGCGCTCGTGCATGATCTTGTTGTGCTTGAGATTGTGCAGGAAGGCGGGCGGCGTCGAGGTGGCGTCGGCGGTCAGGAACACGGCGGTGCCGGCGACGCGGTCGGGCGAGCGTTCCATGCGCCCGAGGAACTCCTTCAGGGGCAGCGCGCCCTCGCTCAATTCGCGCACCACCACGGCGCGACCGCGCCGCCAGGTGGTGATGGTGTAGAAGACCAGGGTCGCCACCAGCAGCGGCAGCCAGCCGCCGTCGGGGATTTTCAGCGCGTTGGCGATGAAGAAGGCGAAATCGGGGATGGCGAGCAGGCCGAATACCGCGAGCGCCAGCGGCCACGGCCAGCGCCAGACCAGGATGGCGACCGCGGTGGCGAGCACGGCATCGACCAGCATGGCGCCAGTCACGGCGAGGCCATAGGCGCCAGCCAGCCGGCCCGACGAACCGAAGCCCACCACGAGGGCGATGATGCCCATCATCAAGAGCCAGTTGACGCGCGGAATATAGATTTGGCCGATTTCCGTCTCGGAAGTGTGCTTGATCTCCATGCGCGGCAGGTAGCCGAGCTGGATCGCCTGTCGGGTCAGCGAGAAGACTCCCGAGATCACCGCCTGCGAGGCGATGACCGCTGCCAACGTGGAGAGCACCACCAGGCCCAGGGTCATGCTTTTCGGCACCAGCTCGAAAAAAACCTGATGGACGATCGTGGGGTCGGCGATGATCAGCGCGCCCTGGCCGAAATAATTGAGCATCAGCCCGGGCAGGACGAGGCCGAGCCAGGCCGTGCGGATCGGCTTGCGGCCGAAATGCCCCATGTCGGCGTAGAGCGCCTCGGCGCCGGTTACCGCCAGCACGATCGAGCCGAAGGCCCAGAAGATGCCGAAGCCGCGGTCGGCGATCAGGGCGATGCCATAGGCCGGATTGAGGGCGGCCAGCACGCCGGGATTCTTGACGATCTGCCACAGGCCGAGCACCCCCAGCACGACGAACCAGACCAGCATGACCGGGCCGAACAGCCGGCCGATGCCGGCGGTGCCGCGCGCCTGCAGGATGAACAACCCGACCAGGATGACCAGCGACAGTGGCACGACATAGGGCGTAAAGGCCGGCGCCACCGCGTCGAGGCCCTCGGCGGCGCTCATCACGGTCATCGCCGGCGTGATGATGGCGTCGCCATAGAACAGCGCCAGGCCGACCACGGCGAACAGCATGACGATGCCCCGCGCATGCGGCGTCCGCGAACTCAAGCCCTGCGTGGTGAGCGTCGCCAGCGCCAGCACGCCGCCTTCGCCCTTGTTGTCGGCCCGCATGATGAGGACGACGTATTTGACCGTCACCGTCAGCATGACGGCCCAGAAGAGAACCGACAGCACCCCCATCACGTGACGGGGCGTTGGCGTCATTCCCGAGCCATGGACGAAAGTTTCGCGCAGCGTATAGAGCGGGCTGGTGCCGATGTCGCCGAAGACCACGCCCAGGGCGCCCACGACCATCGCTGCCGTGGCGGCGCGGGCCCCGTTCACCTGGCCATGGCCGTTGCCGCCATTCGCAGCCGACGGGGGCGCGGCCGGCATGTGCGCGTCGGGTGCGGGCAGGGGTGGAACAGCGTCGGAGGGGGACGGCGGGCTGGTGTCTGGGGCGGACATGAAGAGGGGAAGCTAAGCGGCCATCAGCGGCGGCCCGGCGCGGTTTGCACCTGCCTTACGTCGCTGTCAACGGACCGCAGGCGGACCGGAGGACGGGAAATCGCTTGACCTTTGACATGGTCAAACCGAGCCTCGCGGCAAAAAGAGGAAGCGCGCCATGGACAGGAACGTTTCGATACTCGGAAAGATCGATGTCGGCGATCCCCGGCTCTATCGCGAGGATTCCTGGCGGCCGCCTTTCGCGTGGCTGCGGCGGGAAGATCCGGTGCATCGCCATGACGACAGCCCCTACGGACCCTATTGGTCGGTAACGCGCTACGCCGACATCATGAAAGTCGAGCTCGATCATGGGACCTACTCTTCGGCCTCGCAGCTCGGCGGCATCCAGATCGCCGACCAGCCGCAGGGCGAGGAGTTGCCCAACTTCATCCGCATGGACCCGCCCAAGCACACCGCGCAGCGCAAGACCGTGGCGCCGATCGTGGCGCCGTCCAACCTCGCCAACATGGAAGCGACCATTCGCGAGCGCACGGTCGGCGTGCTCGACGGACTGCCACGCGGCGAGACCTTCGACTGGGTCGATCGCGTTTCGACTGAGCTCACCGCCATGATGCTGGCGACCCTGTTCGACTTCCCCTTCGCGGACCGCCGCAGGCTCACCCGCTGGTCCGACGTCGCGATCGCCAACATCGAGGCCGAGGACGCGGTGGTGAAAAGCAACGCCGAGCGCATGGCCGAACTCACCGAGATGGGCCAAACCATGGCGGCGTTGTGGAAGGAGCGTGCCGCCCAGCCGCCCAAGTTCGATCTGATCTCGATGATGGCGCATGCCGAGGCGACACGCGACATGCCGACCCGTGAATTCATCGGCAACTTTGCCTTGCTGATCGTGGGCGGCAACGACACCACGCGCAATTCAATGACCGGTGGGCTGATGGCGCTGGCTGACAATCCCGAGCAGAACGCCAAGTTGCGCCGCGACCCCACATTGGTCGCCACCCTGGTGCCCGAACTGATCCGTTACCAGACGCCGGTGATCCATATGCGCCGCACCGCGACCAGGGATACCGAACTGGCGGGCAAGAAGATCAAAAAGGGTGACAAGGTCGTCATGTGGTACATCTCGGGCAACCGCGACGAGGCGGTGATCGAGGATGCCGAAGCCTTCCGCGTCGACCGTCCGCGGGCCCGCCAGCATCTCGGCTTTGGCGCCGGCATCCACCGTTGCGTCGGTGATCGCCTCGCCGAGATGCAGTTGAGAATCCTGTGGGAGGAGATCCTCGAGCGCGATCTCGACATCGAGATCGCCGGCGCGCCGGTCCGCCTCTACTCCAACTTCATCCGCGGCATCCGCTCCCTGCCGGTCAGGATCCGCGCCTGATCGTCTCGACGCCGGCGGCGAAGGCCTGCTGCAGCAGCCAGACATCGCCCGCGATCGAGACGAAATCGTAGCCCATCTTGACGAACGCGGCGGCCTGTTTGGCGTCGACGGCCAGCCGCCCGGCCGACTTGCCGTGCTTGCGGGCGGCGGCAAGGCCGGCCTGCTCGGCCTTCACGAAATCGGGGTCGTCGAAGGCGCCGGGCTTGTCGAGCGCCACCGAGAGATCGTTGTGGCCGAGCCACAGCATGTCGACGCCCGGCATCGCCGCGATCTGGTCGGCCGCCGCCGCGCCGCGCGGGTCCTCGACCTGCAGGATGATGGCGGTTCGCGCATTCTGTTCGGCAAGACGTGGCACGAGCGGTTCGCTGCGCATGGCGAAGCGTTCGTGGGCCAGGCCCAGCGCCACGCCGCGCGTGCCGTCGGGCCAGTATTTGGCGGCATCGAGCACGGCTCTGGCCTGTTCCACCGAAGAGACGATCGGCACCATGATGCCGTCGGCGCCGGTGTCGAGGGCGCGCGAGATATGATGGCGGGCTTGGCTCGGTACGCGCACGACCAGCGGCAGCCCGGCTGCCTGGCAATAGCGCACGACCTGGCGCACCGTGTCGAAACCGAAGCCGGTATGCTCCATGTCGAGCACGGCATAGTCGGCGCCGGCTGCCTTCAGGATCTGGCCGACGCCGGGCGTCGCGAACTCGAACAGGAAGGTGCCGATCTTGGTTTGCGGCGTGCCGATGAGGCTGCGCAGGCTCGCTGTGGGCATGGTTCGTTCCTCCCGGTGTCGTTTTCGTTACGTCACGCACCATACCGTAACCGCCTTGATGCGCCTCGCAGGAAACACTAGCGTGGCGCCCGTTATCATAGGGAGAGAGACATGAAGCTCTATTACATGCCCGGCGCCTGCTCGATCGGCATCCACGTCCTGCTCGAGGAGATCGGCAAGCCCTACGACCTGCAGAAGATCGATGGCGCGAAGCAGGAGCAATACGGCCCCGACTTCGTTAAGATCAACCCGAAGTCCAAGGTGCCGACGCTGGTGCGCGACGACGGCTCGGTGCTGACCGAGTTCCCGGCGATCGCCACCTGGCTCGCGCGCAAGAATCCGGAGAAGGGCTTGCTGCCGGGCGACGCCGACGGCGAAGCCAGCGTGCTCGAAGCCATGGACTACGCGGTTTCGACCATGCACATGCAGGGCTTCTCGCGCATGTTCCGGCCGGTCAACTATGCGCCGACCGAGGCCGACCACGACACGGTCAAGGCGCGCGGCAAGGAGATCATGGAGAAGGGCCTTGCCCTGATGGACAAGAAGCTCGAGGGCAAGGAGTACATCACCGGCAAGTTCTCCGTGGCCGATGCGGCGCTGTTCTATGTCGAATTCTGGGCGGCCGGACGCATGAAGATGCCCCTGCCCAAGAATTGCGCGGCCCACTACGAGCGCATGAAGAGCCGCCCCGCGGTCAAGCGCGTGCTGGAGCAGGAAGGCCTCGCCGCCGCGGCGTGATTGCACGCTCATAACTCCCTCTCCGCCGCTTGTGGGGGAGAGGGAGTTTGACGCCCGCGCTGCTCTACGGCCTCGTCATCCTGTCGGCGATCGCCCACGCGGTCTGGAATGCGTTGGTGAAATCGGCCGGCGACCGGACCATGACCATGGTGGCGATTCGTGTCGCAGGCCTGTCGTTCGGCCTCGCCGCCTTGCCTTTCGTCGCCTGGCCCGCGCCCGAGAGTTGGAAATGGCTCGGCCTCACCGCCGCCGTGCAGTTCGCCTATTATGCACTGCTCATCCGTTCCTACAGCGTCGGCGACATGAGCGTGGTCTATCCGCTGGCGCGCGGATCGGCGCCAGTGCTGCTGACCGTCGCCGCTTACCTCGCGATCGACGAGGCGCTGGCCTGGCCGCAGATCGTGGCGGTCGGGCTGATCTCGATGGGCATTCTTGCTCTGTCGTTTGGCGCCGGCGCGAGTCGCGCCGCAGTGGGCTTCGCCCTGGCGACGGGCCTCAGTGTGGCGGCCTACAGTTTTTTCGGCGGGCTGGGCGTGCGTGCGGCCGGCACCGTGCTGGGCTTTCAGGCCTGCCGCGAGGTCGTGACCGGTCTTGGCATGGTGGGCTACGCGATGATGGCGCGGCGCAGGGACATCGCGCCGTTTGCCCGCCGCCATGGCGCCATTGGCCTGTTCGCCGGCGCGGTCTCCGTGATCGGCTTCCTGGCGTTTCTGGCGGCGGCCGAGCGCCTGCCGCTTGCGCCGGTCGTGGCGCTACGGGAAACAAGCGTGATCTTCGGGACGGCGCTCGGGGCCATCGTGCTCAAGGAAGGCTTCGGCGTGCGCCGCCTGATTGCCTCCGGCCTCGTGGTCGGCGGGATTTGCGTTCTGGCTTTTGGTCGCTGAGGATTGTCGAGGTCGCCATGTCGTTGCCCGCCGCACTGCAATCGCGCCTGCGCCTGCCGCTGATCGCGGCGCCGATGTTTCTGGTATCGGGGCCGGCGCTGGTGACGGCGGCGTGCCGGGCCGGCGTAATCGGCTCGTTTCCCACGGCCAACTGCCGCACCGTCGAGGAACTCGACCACTGGCTCACAGAAATGAGCGCGGCGCAGAAGCGTAGCGCCGACGAGACCGGCCGTGCACCGGCGCCCTTCTGCCCCAACCTGATCGTCCACCGCTCCAATCCGCGCGTGCCGGACGATCTCGCCGCCGTCCTGCGTCACAAGGCGGATCTGGTGATCACCTCGGTCGGTTCGCCCGAGCCCGTTCTCGAGCCGCTCAAGGACGCGGGCTGCCTGGTGTTTGCCGATGTGGCCTCGGTACGTCACGCCGAGAAGGCGGTGGCGGCCGGCGTGGATGGGCTGGTGCTGCTGACGGCGGGCGCCGGCGGCCAGACCGGGTGGGTCAATCCCTTCGCCTTCGTCCGCGCGGTGCGCGCCTTCTGGAACGGCGCGGTGGTGATGGCGGGCGGCATGTCGGACGGGCAGGCGGTTTATGCAGCACAAGCGTTGGGCTGCGACCTCGCCTATATGGGCACCCGGTTCATCGCCACGCGCGAGAGTCTGGCCAAGGACGCCTACAAGGCGATGCTGGTCGCTAGCCGGCTCGACGATGTTAAGCTCACGCGCGCCTTCACCGGCCTCGAGACCAACATGCTGCGGCCCTCCATCGAGGCCGCCGGGCTCGACCCGGACAATCTGCCGGAGCGTGGCGCCATCGACATCGCCAAGGACATCAACGCCGCCGAGCGCGAGCGGCCTGACGCCAAACGTTGGAAGGACATCTGGAGCGCCGGGCACTCGGTCTCCGGCGTGGCCGACGTGCCATCCGTCGCCGAGCTGGTCGAGCGCACCACTCGGGAATACGAGCGGGCGCGCGGAGGCGCTCAGTGAAGGTGGTACAGGCCGCTGGAATAGCGAAATTCGGCGGGTTTGATCAGCTTGGCGTTGGCGACCCGCACGCGGTGGAGCTTGCCTTCGAGGCTGCGCTCCCAAAAGTCGAGGAACTTGGTCAGATTGGGAAAGCGCGGTGCCAAATCCAGATTCTGCCAGACGAAACTTTGCAGGACGTGATTGTGGTCAGGCATCCAGTAGAGGATTTCAGCGGTTGTAATGCGGTAATCATTAAGCTGCGCGACAAAGCTACGGTCCATCGGACGCTCCTTGACACGAACACACCGTAGGAATAATCACACCGGCGCCACGAGATTGCAATATTTCCTTTAAAATTCAAATAGTTAGCAGCACTCTTGAGAGAGTGCTGCTAAAACCGTTGAAAGCGCTGCCGGCTTGACTCCTGCGGTGCCTGCCTCTACATCCCTGCCGCGTTGGCACTCATCTAGAGTGAGTGCTAACAGCACTTTCGTCGGGTATGGCCCCAGGCCATGCAGGGTTAACCAATCATTTTGGAGGAAAAACATGAAGTTCCGTCCGCTTCACGATCGAGTCGTGGTCAAGCGCGTCGCGGAAGAGGAGAAGTCGCGCGGCGGGATCATCATCCCTGACACTGCCAAGGAAAAGCCGATGGAAGGCGAGATCGTCGCCGTCGGTCCGGGCGCCCGGGACGAGAAGGGCACGCTCGTGCCGCTCGACGTCAAGAAGGGCGACCGCATCCTGTTCGGCAAGTGGTCCGGCACCGAGATCAAGCTCGACGGCGAGGAGCTCCTGATCATGAAGGAGTCCGACATCATGGGCATCCTCGACGGTGCCGCTGCCGCGGTCCGCAAGGCCGCCTGATCGCTCTTCCGAATCCAGATAGACATCCAAAAGGGAAAAACACATGGCTGCCAAAGAAGTCCGCTTCAGCGGCGACGCGCGCGAACGCATGCTGCGCGGCGTCGACATCCTCGCCAACGCCGTCAAGGTGACGCTGGGCCCCAAGGGCCGTAACGTCGTCCTCGACAAGAGCTTCGGCGCACCGCGCATCACCAAGGACGGCGTCACCGTCGCCAAGGAGATCGAGCTCGCCGACAAGTTCGAGAACATGGGCGCCCAGATGGTGCGCGAAGTGGCCTCGAAGACCAACGACATCGCCGGCGACGGCACCACCACGGCCACCGTGCTCGCCCAGGCGATCGTCCGCGAGGGCGTGAAGTCGGTCGCGGCCGGCATGAACCCGATGGACCTCAAGCGCGGCATCGACCTTGCGGTCGAGGCGGCGGTGAACGACATCAAGAGCCGCGCCAAGAAGATCACCGGCACCGATGAAGTGGCCCAGGTCGGCACCATCTCGGCCAACGGCGACAAGTCGATCGGCAAGATGATCGCCGAGGCGATGAAGCGCGTCGGCAACGAAGGCGTGATCACGGTGGAAGAGGCCAAGAGCCTCGACACCGAGCTCGACGTCGTCGAGGGCATGCAGTTCGACCGCGGCTATCTCTCGCCCTACTTCATCACCAACGCCGACAAGATGATCGCCGAGCTCGACTCGCCGTACATCCTGCTGTTCGAGAAGAAGCTCTCGGGCCTGCAGGCGATGCTGCCGGTGCTCGAGGCGGTCGTGCAGTCGGGCAAGCCGCTGCTGATCGTGGCCGAAGACGTCGAGGGCGAGGCCCTGGCCACCCTGGTCGTGAACAAGCTGCGCGGCGGTCTCAAGATCGCTGCCGTCAAGGCGCCGGGCTTCGGCGATCGCCGCAAGGCGATGCTGGAAGACATGGCGATCCTGACCGGCGGCCAGCTGATCAGCGAAGATCTCGGCATCAAGCTCGAGAATGTCACGCTCGACATGCTCGGCAAGGCCAAGAAGATCATCGTCGAGAAGGAAAACACCACGATCGTCGACGGCTCGGGTAAGAAGGCGGACCTCCAGGCCCGCATCAGCCAGATCCGCGCGCAGATCGAGGAGACCACTTCGGACTACGACCGTGAGAAGCTCCAGGAGCGCCTGGCCAAGCTCGCGGGCGGTGTTGCCATCATCAAGGTCGGCGGCGCCACCGAAGTCGAAGTGAAGGAGAAGAAGGACCGCGTTGACGACGCCATGCACGCCACCAAGGCTGCCGTCGAAGAGGGTGTCGTCGCCGGCGGCGGTGCTGCTCTGCTCTACGCGCTCCGTGCGCTCGACAAGATCCGTTCGGCCAATGACGACCAGAAGGTCGGCATCGAGATCGTCCGTCGCGCCCTGCAGTCCCCCGTCCGTCAGATCGCCGAAAATGCCGGCTTCGACGGTGCGGTGGTCGCGGGCAAGATGCTCGACCAGAAGGACCCGAACTTCGGCTTCGACGCCCAGAAGGGCGAGTATGTCGACATGATCAAGTCGGGCATCATCGACCCGGTGAAGGTCGTTCGTACCGCGCTGCAGGACGCCGCCTCGGTGGCCGGCCTGCTCGTGACGACCGAAGCCATGGTCGCCGAGAAGCCTGAGAAGAAGGCCCCGATGGGCATGCCGCCGGGCGGCGGCGGCATGGGCGGCGACATGGACTTCTAAAGTCCAACGTCTGCAAGCCTACAGGATACGGAAGGGCCGGGGAGCAATGCCCTTTCTTTTCTTTGTCTTCTGGACCGCGAGCCTCCGGCTCGCTCATGATCGAGAGCGAGCCGGAGGCTCGCGGTCCGCATGAATGATTATCCCGTTTCCATCAAAGGCGTCCTGTTGCACGAGGGCCGGGTCCTCCTGCTGCTCAACGAGCGCGGCGAGTGGGATCTGCCGGGTGGACGGCCGGATCCAGGTGAGGATCACCGGGCGGCGCTGGTCCGCGAGATGTGGGAGGAGGCGGGGTTGGCGGTCACGGTCGGTGACGCGCTGGGCGAGCATTTGTTCGAAGTCCTGCCGCAGCGCTTCGTGCGCATCTCAGCCTTCGCTTGCGCACTGGTCGGCGGTTCGGAGGTCACATTGAGCCATGAGCACCAGGATGTGCACTGGCTGCCGCTCGCCGAGCTGACCGGCGATGTCATCGCCGGCCATCCCCTGCCGGCGGGCTATCGCGCCGCCGTCATCGCGGCGCAGATCCGATCTGCCAGCTGATCGACCAGCCGTATTCGTCGAGCCGGCCTGTCGTCTTCACTTCGAGGAAGCGGTCGTGCGCGGCGGCGGCGCCGAGCCAGAGCTGGTTCCAGGCCGTGAAGGCTGCCTTCTTGTCGCTGAGCGGGAGATCGCCGCCGATGCGCCAGCGGTCCATGCGCACGATCTGGTGGTCGCGCTGGTCGAAGGTCTCGACGGTCTCGCCCTGGGCACGCAGCACCGCTGACAGCCATTGGGCGAAGGCGCGGGCGCTCTCGGCGTCGCCACGCTCGACGTCGGTCGGCAAGCCGAGATCGCGCGCCGTCTCCTCGTGGAACTGCAGGCCGACCAGACGGGCGACACGGCCGAGCTCCGCGCCCGCGTCGGCCGGGCCCAGCAGCTCCTCGAGGGTCGGCAGCATGGTGCGCAGATACTCGACGGCATAGGAGCGCGACGTGCGCAGCCGGCGTTCCTCCGGCCAGTTCTCGGTCGGCAGCCTGGGTTGGTTGGCCCAGTCGATGGCCGGCATGCGCTCCTCGCCATAGGCGAAGCGCACCCGTTCCTCTTCCTTCAACGGCCGGTCATGCTCGAAGTAGTAGCCTTCGAGGCCGGGCATGCCGTCGACCGTCATGCCGGTGCAGACGAAGCCCAGCCTGTCGTTGCCCAGCGACACGCCGTTATGGCCGTGCCAGCCGTGCAGCATGGCGGCCGACACACTGTGCGGGATGGCGGCGATCGCCGTGCCGCGCCAGATCCAGCGCGGGGGCGGATAGCGCACCCAGGCCTTCCTGTCGCTCTCGCGCAGATAGCCGGTCTTCACGCCGCCCAACGCGTTGGAATGGAAGTGATAGAGCGCGCAGGCGGGCGCTGCCCGCTCGTCGGCCAGGCCAAGCTTGGCGAGGCCAGGGAGGAATTTCTCCAGGTGTTGGCGGCGGAAGTGGCGAAACACGTATTCGCGCGCCGTGTCCTCGCCGCGCCGCGTCACCAGGCCCAGCACCAAGGCGGTCATCAAGGCATTGTAGAGCGTTCCGACCGCGCGGTAGGCGGCCAGCTCCGAAGAAGATGCACTCACCGGTTCAGCCGTTATGGCCGTCGACGAGGATGGCCTTCGAGTTGCCGGCCTTGAGGCGCATCTCCAGCACCGGCTTGTAGTCGGGCGAGTAGTAGAAGCGCTCGGCCGCCGCCATGTCTGGGAATTCCAGCATCACCAGGCGGGGCGGCGACCAACCGCCTTCCAGCGTCTTGGTGGCTCCGCCGCGGACGATGAACTTCCCGCCGAACTTGGCGACCAGGCCGGGCGTATGCTTGCGGTATTCGGCCATCAAGGCCTCGTCGGTGGTTTCGACTTCGACGATCTGGGATCGTTGGCCCATTCCTGCATGGAATTGTCGTACACCGCGACATTCTTGTGGCCAAGCAGGCTGGTGAGCACGAAGGCGTCGAGGGTGGCCGCTATCCCGCCGCCGCAATAGCACAGCACCCGTCTGTCGGGTGCGACGCCCACGCCGTCGAAGGCGGCGCGCAGGTCGCCGATGGGCCTTAGCGTCTTGTCGGCGCCGAGCAGGCTCTGCGCCGGCACGCAGGAGGAGCCCGCGATGCGGCCGGCGCGGCCGTAGGCGACGCCGCCCTTGCCGCTGTGCTGGTCGGCGCTGAGCGCATTCAGGGTGAGGGTGCCGGCGTCGCCGATCGCCGACTTGACGGCTTCCTTGCCGACGAAGATGCCGGGCCGGGCGCGCAGCGTCAGGGTGGCGGGCGGATAGGTCGTGGCCTCGGTCGCGAGCGGACGGCCCTCCGCCTTCCATTTGTCGAGGCCGCCATCGAGGATCGCCGCCTCGTCGAAGCCGACCGCGCGCAGCATCCACCAGAAGCGGCTCGCCCACACCGGCGAGGCATGGCTGTAGAGCACGACGAAGGTGCCGTGGCCCACGCCCTTGGCGGCGAAAGCGCGGGTGAGCTCTTCCAGCGGCGGCAGGGTGAAGCGCAGCGCAGAGGACTTCTCGGAAAAGTCGGCCTGGAGGTCGAGGAAGGCGGCGCCGGGAATATGACCCTTGTCGTAGTTGGCGCGGCCGCTCTCGGCGATGTAGCGGCCGTCGGGGCCGGGCTTCAGGTAAGTCGTGCAATCGAACACGCGCAGCCCCGGGGCGCCCTGGCGGCGCGCCAGCTCCTCGGTCGAGATCAGACCGGCGGAATGACCTGTCATCTTGCCCTCCTTCCAACGCCGCACGATTCGCGATACTTATCACAATCGGCTTGCGGATCGGGCTGAAATGAATATTCCGCGGCGGCAATCTGAAATCCTCAACATCGCGCGGTCGCTCGGCCGGGTAAGCGTCGAGGATTTGTCGCGTCGGTTCAATGTCTCCACGCAAACCATCCGCAAGGATCTCAACGAGCTGTGCGAGCGCCGGTCGCTCACCCGCGTGCATGGTGGTGCGATCGTGGCCTCCGGCGTGGAGAATCTGGCTTATGCGGCGCGCCGTTTCGTGGCGGCGGCGGAAAAACGCACGATTGGCGCGGCGGCGGCGGCGCTGATCCCCAATGGCTGCTCCCTCTTCATCAATATCGGCACCACCACCGAAGAAGTCGCGAGCGCTCTCACGGCGCACGAGGACCTTCTCGTCATCACCAACAATCTCAACGTCGCGATGTTGCTCTATCCCCATCCGCGCTTCGAGGTCATCGTCGCCGGCGGCT
>Ga0193717_1001166_pt1 | contig 16355 bp, 14 predicted proteins | sample U2c2metaG_FD_145900 | JGI IMG/M metagenome (GOLD analysis project Ga0193717, IMG submission 145900) | Soil microbial communities from a riparian zone of the East river system, Colorado, United States - U2c2 | ecosystem: Environmental > Terrestrial > Soil > Riparian zone | place: USA: East River... | reverse complement strand
TCCTGGATGGTGGTGCCGGCGTAGCAGCTCCATTCCCAGATCTCGCCCTCGAGCAATTCCTTGCGAAACTTCACATAGCCGAGCAGCCGGCCGAGCGTGCCTTCCTCAGTAAGGTAGGGCGCCTGCATGAAGAGCCGCGACGCGCGCTCATTCCACTGGTGCGCGGCGGCAATCGCGAGGTCTTCCTTGCTCGCAAAGTGATGAAAGAAGCTGCCTTTGGTGACACCGGCGGCGGCGCACACGTCTTCGACACGCGTGGCGGCATAACCATTGGCACGGACCAGGTCGATGGTGGCCGTGAGAAGGCGGGTCCTGGAGTTCTCGACAGTCTCGGCCATGGGTCACCGTACCAGCAGGTATGGCGACCATACTAGCGGGTACGTAGGCCGTCAAGGGCAGCGTCGATCAGCAGCGGCGAGTTACGCCAGGGCCGCGACTACCGCATCACCCATTCGGCGAGTCGTCATGGCCGGTCTACCGTGCTCGGCAATATCCGCCGTGCGCGCGCCGTTGGCGATGCAGCGATCAACCGCCTGTTCGACGGTGGCGGCTTCGCGCTCGAGCCCGAGCGAATGCCGCAGCAGCAGGGCAACGCTGAGAATCGTGCCGATGGGGTTGGCAATGTCACGGCCGGCGATATCCGGCGCGGAGCCGTGGATGGGCTCGTAGAGACCGCGTTTGCCGTCGCCGATCGATGCCGACGGCAACACGCCGAGAGAGCTGGCGAGCATGGCGCCCTCGTCGGTCAGGATGTCTCCGAACATGTTCTCGGTGAGCATGACGTCGAAATCGCGCGGACGCTTCAGCAGGTGCATGGCGGCGGAATCGACCAGCATGTGCTCGAGCGCGACCTCGGGGAATTCCGAGTGAATTACATGCGAGGCGATTTCGCGCCACAGGCGCGAGGTCTCGAGCACGTTGGACTTGTCGATGGAGACGATCTTCTTGCGACGCTGCATGGCGAGGCGCCCGGCGACGCGCGTGATGCGCTCGATCTCGCTGGCGGAGTAACTGCACAGGTCCGTGGCCAGTGTCGCCGTGCGCGTCTTGGCGCCGAAGTAGATCCCGCCGGTGAGCTCGCGCACGAATACCAGGTCAACGCCATCGAGGATTTCGGGCTTGAGCACCGAGGCATCGCGCAGAGCCGGATGCAACTTGATGGGCCGCAGGTTGGCGTACACGCCGAGTTCGCGCCGCAGGCGCAGCAGACCCTCCTCGGGGCGCACGGGAGCCAACGGTCCCCACTTCGGGCCGCCGATGGCGCCTAACAACACCGCGTCGGCTGCCAGGCAGGTGTCGAGCGTAGTTTGGGGCAGCGGATCGCCGACAAGGTCGATGGCAATGCCGCCGAACGGCGCTTCCTCGAGGGTAAATTCGTGTCCGAAGCGTTTGGCGATCTGCTCGAGCACCCGCACGCCTTCAGCGACGACCTCGGGACCGATGCCATCGCCCGCGATGACGGCAATTCTTGCCTTCATCGGTGACTTTGCTCGTACACGGTGATCGCTGCGTTTTGTGAAAGCAGGAACCCGAGTTCGTCGATGCCATTCAGCAGGCAGTAGCGCGCGAATCCTTCGAGCGGGAATTTCACCTGCGTTCCGTCGGGCAGGGTGAGCGTGGTGGCTTCGACGTCGATGGAGATTTCCACACCCGGGTTTGCCAGCAACCACGCGTGCGTCTGTTCGTCGACGACCACGGGCAACAGGCCGTTCTTCAGGCAGTTGGTGCGAAAAATATCGGCAAACTCGGTACTGACGACGGCCTGAAATCCGAAATCCTGCAGCGCCCAGGGCGCGTGCTCACGCGAGGATCCGCAACCGATGTTGCGACCCGCCACGAGGATCGCGGCGCCTTTTGTTTCCGGGCGGTTCAACACGAAGTCCGGCTTTGGATTTCCTGCGGCGTCGTAGCGCCAGTCGGCGAAGAGATGTTTGCCGAATCCGGATTTCGAGGTGGCGGTGAGAAACCGCGCCGGGATGATCTGGTCGGTGTCGACGTTGGTCGCGGGCAATGCGACGGTGCGGGAACGGATGTTTTTTACGGCCATGGTTGTCAGTTGAATTCTCGCGGATCGGTCACACGGCCGCGGATGGCGGAAGCCGCCGCGGTCTCGGGGCTGGCGAGCAGAGTACGTGCGCCGACGCCCTGGCGGCCTTCGAAGTTCCGGTTACTGGTGCTGATCGAGTAATGCCCCGTGGGCACGAGGTCGCCGTTCATGCCGAGGCACATCGAGCAGCCGCTCTCGCGCCATTCGGCGCCGGCGTCGAGGAACACCTTGTGCAGGCCTTCCGCCTCGGCGGCTGCCTTGACCGCTTGCGAGCCGGGCACCACGAGCATCTTTACGCCGTCGGCGAGCTTGTGGCCGCGCAGCACGCGCGCCGCGTTGCGCAGATCCGAGAGACGACCGTTGGTGCAGCTGCCGACGAACACGTTGTTCACCGGCACGTTGACGATGGGTTCGCCGGCCGTGAGTCCCATGTACTTCAGCGCCTTCTCGAACACGGCATCGCCCTGCGCGGGCACGGAACCCGTGATGGGCGCCACCATGCCCGGATGCGTGCCATAAGTGACCATGGGCACGAGCGTGCTGGCGTCGATGTCGATGGAGCGATCGAAGGCGGCACCGTCCTCGGTGGGGAGCTTGCTCCATCGTGCGACCGCCGCTTCCCACTCAGCGCCCTTGGGAGCGCGCGGCGTTGCCGCGAGATATTCGAACGTGGTGGCGTCCGGCGCGATCATGCCGGCGCGCGCGCCCGCTTCGATGGACATGTTGCAGATGGTCATGCGTTCGTCCATCGACATTCGCTCAATGACCGGACCGCGATATTCGAGTACGTAGCCGGTGCCGCCCGAGACGCCGATCTTGCCGATGATGGCGAGGATCAGGTCCTTTGCAGTAACGCCTTTGGGTAGTGCATTGGTGACGTTGATCGCGAATGTCTTCGGCCGGCGCTGCAGCAGGCACTGGGTCGCCAGAACATGCCCGACCTCGGTCGTGCCGATGCCGAAGGCGAGGGCGCCGAAAGCCCCGTGCGTCGACGTGTGCGAGTCGCCACAGACAATGGTCTTGCCCGGCTGGGTGATTCCAAGTTCGGGTCCGATGATGTGCACGATGCCGCGGCGGCTGTCCTGCAGGTTGAACAACTCGACGCCGAATTCGCGCGCGTTGATCTCGAGCTGCTGCACTTGCCTCGCTGCGGAATCCACGGCGATGGGCACGCCGCCGAACACTTGCTCGGTACGCGTCGGCGTCGAGTGGTCCATGGTGGCGAGCGTGAGGTCCGGGCGGCGCAGCCTGAGCCCACGGGTTCGCAGCTCCGTGTAGGCCTGCGGCGTCGTCACCTCGTGGGTCAGGTGCAGGTCGATGAAGAGGACAGCGGGAGTATCAGCGGTTTCCGGAACGACTACGTGGTCGTCCCAGACCTTTTCGAACATCGTCTTGGGTTTGCTATTCACAGAGTCGTCTTGGTGAAGAATGGGGTCAGGCACCCAGACCCCTGGCTAACTAGCTTGCTACTGCCGCCCGGGGCGCGTTCATGTCGACGTAATCGAGCCAGCCACGCGGGTCCTGCGCCTTGCCCTGCACGAGGCCGAAGTACGCCGCCTGCAGCTTCTGCGTGACGGGCCCGCGCTTGCCGTTGCCGATCTGGATGGCGTCCACCGAGCGGATGGCCGCCACTTCCGTGGCCGTGCCGGTGAAGAAAAGTTCGTCGGCCATGTAAAGGAATTCACGCGGAATTGAAATCTCGCGCACTTCGATGCCGAGTTCCTTCGCCAGCGTGATGATGGTGTGGCGCGTGATGCCGGCGAGCAGCGAGTGCGCCATGCCGGGCGTGTACAACACGCCGTCTTTGACGATGAAGAGATTTTCTCCCGCGCCTTCGCTCACCGTTCCGTCCGATGAGAGGCCGATGCCTTCGACAAAGCCGAGCCGTTTGGCCTCGAGGCCGATGAGCTGGCTCGACAGATAGTTGCCGCCGGCCTTGGCCATCGCGGGAATCGTGTTCGGTGCCACGCGCTGCCACGACGAAACGCACACATCGACACCTTCGTCTTCGGCGGCGCCGAGATATTTGCCCCATTCCCATGCGGCGATCGCGACTTCCACGGGCGGATCGATTTTCGGCACCACGCCGATTTCGCCGTAACCGCGGAAGGCGACGGGGCGCAGGTAGGCGCCGCGCGCCAGGCCGTTCTGTGAAATGACCTCACGGCAGGCGTGGTTGATCTGGTCTTCGGAGAAGGGCAGGTTGATGCGATACACCTTGGCCGAATCGAACAGGCGGCGCGTGTGATCGCGGAGCCGGAAGATGGCTGGTCCGCGCGGCGTCTCATAGGCGCGCACACCTTCGAACACCGAGGAGCCGTAGTGCAGCGCGTGCGAAAGCACGTGCACGGTGGCCTTTTCCCAGGGCACCAGCTTGCCGTTGAACCAGATGTATTTCGTTGCGGGTATGGGCATTAGCCTGAACTCCGAATTTGTTAAACCACGGCCTGCGCGACTCGCGCGGCGCCGGTGCGTTCCTCGCGCGTACGGGCCAGCGTGGCCTGCGCGAGTTCGATGCGGTTGATCACCTCGAGGAACGCCTGCGTTGCCGACTCGACGATATTCGTGCTGACGCTCGAGCCGCGATAAGTGCGCTGATTGTACTCCACGTACACCAGGGCTTCGCCCTGCGCATCTTCACCCGCCGATACGCTGCGCACTTCGAACTTGCGCAACACGACTTGCACTCCCGTGGCGCGTTCGATGGCCTTGAGTGCGGCGTCCACCGGGCCGTCACCCGTAGCGTGCATCTCGATCTCGCGGCCATCGCTGTTGCGCAGCTTGACGGTTGCATCCGCGGCCTGGCTGCCGTCGGACGCGGTGCGAAGATTGATGAGCGACCAGGGACCGTCGGCACTGTGCTCCGCCTGGAGCACCAGCGCTTCGATGTCGCCGTCGTACAGTTCCTTCTTCTTGTCCGCCAGCGTCTTGAATTCTTCGAACACGCGTGCGAACTCGACATCGTCGAGCTCGAAGCCCAGTTCCTTGATGCGCTCGCGCAGTGCATGGCGCCCACTGTGTTTGCCCAGCACCAGTGCGGAACGCGACAGGCCCACGTCCTGCGGCCGCATGATTTCGTAGGTCGAATGATGCTTGAGCATGCCGTGTTGATGAATGCCCGACTCGTGCGCGAACGCGTTTTCCCCGACGATCGCCTTGTTGCGTGGAATGGGCACACCGACGATGTTCGCCAGCATGCGTGAGGTGGGGTACAGGCGCGTCGTGTCGATACCCGTGTCGAGGTTGAAGAACGCGTCGCGCGTCTTCAGCGCCATGACGACTTCTTCCAGTGAGCAGTTGCCGGCGCGCTCGCCGATGCCGTTGATGGTGCACTCGATCTGCCGCGCACCGGCCACGACCGCGGTGAGGCTGTTGGCCACCGCCATGCCGAGATCGTCGTGGCAATGCACTGACAGGCGGATCTTGTCGATGCCGCGAACGTTCTTGCGCAGGTAGCGGAACAGCTCCGCGAACTCATCCGGCACCGTATAGCCCACGGTGTCGGGGATGTTGACCGTCGTTGCGCCGGCATCGATGACCGCTTCGACCACCTGGGTCAGGAAGTCGAGCTCGGTGCGCGACGCGTCTTCCGGCGAGAACTCGACGTCTTCGGCGAGATCGCGCGCGATCTTCACGCCCTCGACCGCCATCTTGATGATTTCTTCCTGCGCCATGTTCAGTTTGAACTGGCGATGGATGGCGCTGGTCGCCAGAAACACGTGGATGCGCTTCTTCGCCGCCGGCTTGACCGCCTTGGCCACCAGTTCGATGTCTTCGCGGTTGCAACGCGCGAGGCCGCAGATGATGGGTCCCTGCACCTCGCGCGCCACGGCGTTGACGCTTTCCCAATCGCCGCGCGACGCCGCCGGAAAACCCGCTTCGATGACATCGACCCCAAGGTCCGCAAGCGCGCGCGCCACGCGGAGCTTTTCGGGCTGCGCCATGCTGCACCCCGGCGATTGCTCGCCGTCGCGCAGCGTCGTGTCGAAGATCAGGACTCGATCGCGTTTTGCGGACATGGGGATTACCTCGGTTGCGGTCGCGGGTTGTTAGCCGCGACCCTGTTCCAGCCACGGCATGCGGGCGCGCAGTTCCTTGCCCACAGTCTCGAGCTGATGATCCAGGTCCGCCTGCATCAGGCGGTTGTATTCCTTGCGGCCGCCGGCGTTCTCGGCGATCCACTGCTTGGCGAACTTGCCCTTCTGGATTTCCTTGAGGATCTTGCCCATCTCCTTCTTCGTCTTGTCGTTGACGATGCGCGGTCCGCGCGTCAGGTCACCGTACTTGGCGGTGTCGGAGATGAACTTGTGCATCTTGGTGAGGCCACCTTCGTGCAGCAGGTCGACGATGAGCTTCAGTTCGTGCAGGCACTCGTAGTAGGCGACTTCGGGCTGATAGCCGGCCTCCACCAGCGTCTCGAAGCCCTTGAGCACGAGGTCACTGGTGCCGCCGCAGAGCACGGCCTGTTCGCCGAACAGATCCGTTTCAGTTTCTTCCGCGAAGGTTGTCTCCAGCACTCCCCCTCGAGTTCCACCGATACCGTGACCGTAAGCGAGCGCTTTCGCGAACGCGTTGCCGGTGGCGTCCTGGTAGACGGCGATCAGCGAGGGTACGCCGCGTCCCTGCTGGTACTGACGGCGCACGAGGTCGCCGGGACCCTTGGGGGCGATGAGCACCACATCCAGATCCTTGCGCGGCTTGATCTGCTTGAAGTGAATGTTGAAGCCGTGCGCGAACAGCAGCGTCGCGCCTTTCTTCAACGAATCCTTTACCGATGCGTAGAGATCTTTCTGCGCGAGGTCCGGCACCAGCATGGCGATGAGATCAGCGCCCTCGGCCGCGGCATTCGGCTCGGCGACCTTCAGGCCGTCTTTCTTGGCCTTCTTCCAGCTGACGCCGTTCTTGCGGACACCGACGATGACGTCGTGGCCACTATCCTTGAGGTTGAGCGCGTGCGCGCGGCCCTGGCTGCCGTAGCCCAGGATGGCGATCCGGGCTTTTTTGAGCGCCTTCTTGTCTACGTCTTTGCCCGAGTACAACTTCGTCATTGTCAGCTCCGTTACTTTCTTTTCAAAACCAGGGTCATAAGAAAAACCCCGCATCGGCTTGGTGGCCGGTGCGGGGTTTGTTGGTGTTTGCTTGTCCGTGTATTAGCGCGTCAAGCAGGCGTCCCGCACCGGCTGCTCGCAAGGAGCAGGGGGAGGGAAATAAGAAGTACTACGCCCTCGCGCGCGAGGGTCGCGCTGCGGAAAGTGACGTCAAACTTCGAGGTATGGGCCTGCATACAATGCGCGCGATAGCACCACAGGTGTTTGCCCGTTGTCAATGAAGAAGGGTGGGCCGGAAAGCCTTGTGCGTTAGCGCTTAGCGCCCCGGTTAGTCACTCAATGGCTTAAACTTTTTTCCGTGAGTTCCCACCTTCTCAACGAAGCCGAAGCGGCTGGTGCCCGACCCATCTGGCTGGTCGGCGAACAGGGCCTCGCCACATGGCTTGAGATGCAGCCCGCGTCGGTGCGTGGTTGGGCCAGGGCGCAGGGTTTTGCGGCCGAGAAGCAAAAGCTGCTGTTGATTCCCACGGCGGCGGGCGACGGCATCGCGGGTGCCGTGCTCGGACTCGGCGCCACACCCGACCTGAGCGAGCCGACCTTGTGGACGTCAGCGGGTCTGCCCGATCGACTGCCTCCCGGGCGATACCGTTTCGCGGGCACATTCAGCGTCGTGGGAGCCACGCAGCTGACGCTGGGTTGGGAATACGGTTCATACCGGTTCACGCGTTATCGGAAATCCGCGGCGGAGGTTCCCTCGCTGGTGGCCCCGGCGGGTACGGATCTCGAATACGTCCGGCTGGCGAGCGAAGCGCTCGGCGAGGCTCGGGATCTCATCAACACGCCGGCAAACGATTTGGGACCTGCCGAACTGGGGGAGGCAGTACAGCGGCTCGCGCTGCAGCACGAGGCCGAATGCCGTATCACGGTGGGCGAGGACCTTCTGCGGCAGAACTATCCGCTCATCTATGAGGTGGGCAAAGGTAGCGCGCGCGAGCCGCGACTCATCGACATGCGTTGGGGAAAGAAGGGCGCGCCGCTGGTCACGCTGGTGGGCAAGGGCGTCTGCTTCGATACCGGCGGCCTGGACATCAAACCCTCGAGCGGCATGCTGCTCATGAAGAAGGACATGGGCGGTGCCGCGCTGGTGCTGGCACTGAGCCGCATGCTCATGGGAGCGGATGCCCCCGTCCAGCTGCGCCTGCTGATTCCGGCCGTGGAAAATTCCATTTCCGGACGCTCGTACCGTCCCAGCGACGTACTGCGCTCTCGGGCTGGCCTCACCGTCGAAATCGGCAACACCGACGCCGAAGGCCGGCTGGTACTCGCCGATGCGCTGGCCGAAGCCGATCGGGAACAGCCCGCGCTGCTGGTGGATCTGGCAACCCTCACGGGCGCCGCACGGGTGGCGCTCGGGCCCGAACTACCCGCTATCTACTCCACGCCGCCGGATCTCGCCGAGCAACTGCGCCTGGTGGGTGAGCGCGAGGCCGACCCCATGTGGACCATGCCGCTGTGGCCGGGATATGAAGAGGATCTCGCGAGTCGCGTGGCCGACCTTAATAATGTGTCGACGACGCAATTCGCCGGCTCGGTCATCGCCGCGCTGTTCCTCAAGCGATTCGTCACCCGGACGCGCAACTGGCTGCACGGCGACGTCTACGCCTGGAATCCCAAGGAACGGCCGGGCAGGCCGCTCGGAGCCGATCCGCATACCGTCAGGGCGCTCTACCGGCTGATCCGGCAGCGCTTTGGTTGACAAGGGATCGCTGATGGCAGGGCGCGCGGTCCCGTTGGCGCTGGCCGCCGAATCGGCGTTCCGCCGCGAAATCGCCCCCTGGGCCTTGTTAGGCCTGACGCTTGGCCTCGTCGAGGGAGCGACCGCGGCGGTTCTCATCAAGAAGACGTTCGCGCACGCCGCCGAGCCCTGGATCGTCAACCTCGCAGTGGCGTTCGTCAGTGGCGCACCGGCGCTCTCGAACGTGGTGAGTTTCGTCTGGGCCAACATCGCGCACGGCCGCGCGCGCATTGGGCTCATGGTGGGGCTGCAGGCAATCTTCGCGATCCTGGTCGGGTTGTTAGGCGTGGCGCCACGTGCGCTCGGCGGACTGGCATTCGCCGTGGCTTCCATCCTGGTCGCGCGTGTCGTGTGGACCGGGCTGCTCACGGTGCGCGCCGCCATCTGGAGCGCCAACTATCCGCGCGCCGCGATCGGCCGCTACACCGGGCGCATCGTCATCGTGAGTTCACTGGCGGTGTCATTCGCCGCCGCGATGGCCGCGTGGACGCTCGACAAGCAGGCCTTCGACTCGCGCTGGCTGTTCGGCGCCGGAGCCGCGGCCGGTTTGCTCGCGGCGTGGTTGTACCGTGCGGCGCGCGTACGTCGAGAGTTCGCGATGCTGGCGGAGGAGAACGCGGCGGCGGGTCGCAGCGTGCCGTTCAGCCTCGACATGTTGTTCGAGATCCTTCGCAAGGACCCGCACTTCCGCGAATACATGTTCTGGATGGGCATATTCGGTGGCGGCAATCTCATGCTCACCTCCCAGCTTGTGGTCATCTTCAGCGAGCATCTGCACCTCGCCGCGAGCATGCAGATCGCGCTGCTGTCGGTCGTGCCACTCGCGCTGCTACCGCTGTTCGTGCCCTTCTGGGCGCGAATGTTCGATAAGGCGCATGTCGTCGAATACCGTTCGCGGCAGAGCTGGGCGCTGGTCGCAGCCGTCGCTGTCATCACGATCGGGACCTGGATTTCACTGCTTCCGTTGCTGTGGCTCGGCGCGTTGCTGCTGGCGTTCGCGTATGCCGGAGCGAATCTCGGCTGGAATCTCGGGCACAATGACTTCGCCGCGGTCGGTCGCGCGCAGCACTACATGGGAGTGCACGTCACGCTCACGGGTGTGCGCGGGGCCGTTGGCCCGCCCGCCGGGATACTGATTTATCAGTGGCTCGAGTCGCTGCGACCGGGCAGCGGTATCTACTCGCTGGTGCTGCCGCTCATTTTCGTGACCGTGGGTGCCGCCGGTTTTTCGCACATGCGGCGGCAGATGCGCGCAGCAGGTCAGGTACGTTGAACTCAGTCAGAGGGAAATAGAGATGAAGGCTAAGAAGAGCGGGGCGGTGGACCAACGAAAGTATTCGCGACTCGTGGTCGACGGCGCGAAACAGTCGCCGTCGCGTGCCATGTTGCGCGCCGTGGGATTCCAGGACGCCGATTTCGAGAAGCCCCAGATTGGTGTGGCTTCCACCTGGGCGAGCCTCACGCCCTGCAACATGCACATCAACGAGCTCGCGACCGAAGCGATCGCCGGCGTGGACGAGGCGGGCGCCAAGGGCGTTCTGTTCAACACCATTACGGTTTCCGACGGCATCTCGATGGGATCACCCGGGATGCGCTATTCGCTCGTTTCAAGAGAAGTGATTGCCGACTCCATTGAAACGGTGGTGGGCGCCGAAGGATTCGACGGCTTTGTCGCCATCGGCGGCTGCGACAAGAACATGCCCGGGTGCGCGATGGCGATGGCGCGCCTCAATCGTCCCGCGGTGTTCGTTTATGGCGGCACCATCAAGCCCGGCGCGAAGCGGCGCGACATCGTGTCGGTGTTCGAAGCCGTCGGCGGACACGCGGCCGGCCGGGTTTCCGATGCGGAGCTGCTCGATGTGGAACGCACTGCGATCCCGGGTCCGGGAAGTTGCGGCGGCATGTACACCGCCAACACGATGGCCTCGGCGATCGAAGCACTCGGGCTTTCGCTGCCCAACAGTTCTGCGCAGGAGGCGGTGGGCACAGCGAAGCGCGATGACTGCCGCCGCGCAGGCGCCGCGGTCGTCGAGCTCGTGAAAGCCGGCATCCGCCCAAGCGACATCCTCACCAGGAAAGCTTTCGAGAACGCCATCACCGTCACCATCGCACTTGGTGGCAGCACGAATGCCGTGCTGCACCTGCTGGCCATCGCGCACGCGGCCAGGGTCAGACTTGGACTACAGGATTTCACGCGGATCGGCAAACGCGTTCCGTTGCTCGCTGACGTTCGTCCGAGTGGCCGTTACCTAATGTCAGAACTCATAGCCATTGGCGGAATCCAGCCCCTGATGAAAAGGTTGTTAGACGCGAAGCTGCTGCACGGTGACTGCATGACGGTGACCGGCCGCACGCTCGCGGAAAACCTGCGCGACGTCGCGGACTACCCGCAGGGCCAGGACATCATTCGCGCTATTGCCGACCCCATCAAAAAGGACAGCCACCTCGTCGTGATGTACGGCAATCTCGCTCCCGAGGGCGCGGTCGCGAAAATTTCCGGCAAGGAAGGTTTGCGATTTTCTGGTACTGCGCGGGTGTTCGACGGCGAGGAACGCGCCACCGCCGCCATCCTCGCGGGCCGCGTGAAGCCGGGCGATGTGGTGGTAATCCGCAACGAAGGACCGCGTGGTGGTCCCGGCATGCGCGAAATGCTTAGTCCCACCGGCGCCATCATGGGGCGGGGGCTGGGCGACAAGGTCGCGCTCATCACCGACGGAAGATTTTCCGGCGGCAGCCACGGCTTCGTGGTTGGACATATCTCCCCGGAGGCCGCCCTGGGCGGGCCCATCGGCCTACTTAGGGACGGAGATCGCATTGCGATTGATGCGGTGAAACGAACACTGCAGATCGAATTAAGTGCTGCGGAACTGCGCCGGCGCCGTGCGAAATGGAAGCCGCCGAAGCCATATGCGACAAAAGGAGTATTGGCAAAGTACGCGCGGAATGTCTCCAGCGCGTCGCTCGGCGCAGTGACGGATTGACAATGAATTCGCCTCTTTATGGATGCGTTATACCGGGCCGGTCGCAAACACAGTTGTTGTCAGGCTCAACGTGTGCGGTTACAGTTCGGCGGCTTTGGATCGGCGCCGAAGCAAAAAACGTAAATGTTGATTGCAAGTTCATGCTCGCAAATCAGGGAGCAGGATTTGGGGACGGAGCGAACGAACGGTTGCGCTGGTGCGAAAGCTTGGTTACTTTCCGCCACCCGTTTTACGCGCCGATAGTTTCACTCGCGACCACGGGAACACATGGCCGCTTACGCAACAGACACTAGTTTCTTCACCCGCCGCGGCGTCGTCGTCGTGGCGATCGTCGGGCTACACGCGCTCGTCCTGTATGCATTGGCTTCTGGCCTTGCCCGCAAGATGGTCGAAGTCATCGCCCCGAACATCGAGGCCGACATCGTCGAAGAAGTGAAGAACGACGAAGAACCTCCTCCGCCGCCGCCGCCAGAAATGGAGCGTCCGCCGGTCGAGGTGCCGCCGCCGGAAGTGTCGATCGACCTTCCGATGGAAACCACCACGACGGCCATCCAGGACGTCACCGACAAACCGCCGCCGCCGGCTCCGCCGCCGCCGCCGCGCGTCGCCGGCAGCCCAGCGAAAATGAAGAGCGCGGTCGATCCCGATCAGTTTTATCCGCCGGGAGCCAAGCGCCGTGAGGAGCAAGGCTCGCCAGTGGTGCAGGCTTGCGTAGGGCCGAACGGTCGCCTGGTTCGCGAACCCGTGATCACCGAAACGTCCGGTTTCCCGGAGCTCGACGGTGCCGCCGTCAAAGTCGCGAAGGCCAACCGGTACACGCCCGCCATGGAAGGTGGCTCGGCGCTGCCGGAGTCCTGCGTCAAGTTCAAAGTCAAGTTCGTCATTAAAGCCGAATAAAGTTTCACGGCGGTGCGGCGCTACGAGCGCCGCTTCGCTTTTTCGTAATCGAGGAAATCATGCAAAACGCTGCTGCTGACACTGTTGCTGTTGAAAATCCGTACGGCATTGAAGCTCTTTGGGCACAAGGAGACTTCGTTGCTCGTGGCACCCTGATCGTCCTGCTGATCATGTCGGCGGTCTCGTGGTACATCATCTTTTCGAAACTCTGGGATCAGCGCCGTCTTAAGGCCGGTGCCAAGGTTGTCGAGAAGCAGTTCTGGAGCTCCGGCTCCCTTAAGGAAGCCGTGGATCGCCTCCCGAAGGACAACGACTTCCGCGCCGTCGCTGAAGATGGTCTTCGTGCTTCGGCGCACCATGAAGGCCGTCTCACCGATCGCATCGACCTCCATGAGTGGGTGACGATGTCGCTGCAGCGTTCGGTCGATTCCGTCAACAGCAAGATGAGCAATGGTCTCGCATTCCTCGCGACCGTTGGTTCCACGGCTCCGTTCGTCGGACTGTTCGGCACGGTGTGGGGCATTCTGAACGCGCTGATTGCGATCACCCTGAGCGGGCAAGCCAGCATCGACAAGGTTGCCGGCCCCGTAGGTGAGGCGCTCATCATGACCGCGCTCGGTCTGTTCGTCGCCGTTCCCGCCGTCATGGGCTACAACTGGCTGCTTCGCCGCAACAAGGGAATCAGCGAGAGCCTGCGCAACTTCGCGTCGGATCTCCATGCGTACCTCGTGGGCGGTGCCCGCGTGGCGCAGGGCACTCCCGTCGCCGGCGGAAAGAAGTAAAGACCTGGACCTCCAGGCTTTACGTTTCATCATTCAGAGGTAGCGCGACATGTCGATGAGTGTCGGTTCGGAAGACGGCGAAGCTGGCGTCATGGCGGAGATCAATACGACTCCGCTCGTGGACATCATGCTCGTGTTGCTGATCATCTTTTTGATCACGGTGCCCGTGATCCAGAAGATGGCGAATGTCACGATTCCCAAGGCTGCGAATATCCCCACGCAGACCAAACCCGAGAACATCACCATTTCGGTGGATGCCGCGGGCCAGGTCTACTGGAATGCAGGCCTGGTCACCGACAAGCAGGTCTTCTTCCAGAAGATCATCGTTGAAGCACGCAAGACGCCGCAGCCGGAGTTCCATATCCGCGGCGACAGGAATGCGCGTTATGAGGCTGTCGGCCGCGTGATGTACAACCTGCAGCGGGGTGGCATCGTCAAGGTCGGCTTCATCACCGAGCCGGATGCCGCCAGCATCCGCATCACGCGCTAAATCCTTCGAGGTAACTTTTCATGTCAATGGGTGTAGCAAGTGGTTCCGATGACGGCTCGCCGATGATGGAGCTCAACATGACTCCGCTCATCGACGTGATGCTGGTGCTCATCGTCGTGCTGATCATGTCGATCCCAGTCATGACCCACGCGACGAAGCTGGACATGCCGCAAACCAACAATCCGCCGCCGCCGGTACGCCCTGAAGTGATTCAGATCGACATCGACTTCGACGGCACGATCGTCTGGAACGGCACGGTGGTGAGCGGAATCCCGCAGCTCGAGGCGTTCTTCAACTCCGCCCGGAGAAATTCCGAAGCGGCGGGCACGCCCCAGCCGGAAATTCATCTCCGCCCTGATCGTCGATCTCGTTATGAAACCACGGCCATGGTCATGGCCGCGGCACAGCGCAACCGCATGAAGAAAATGGGCTTTGTGAATACGGCGGATTTCCGGGACTAGCCAAGCCACTGAAACTGATAAGAAACTTTCAGCCGTGCGGAGCATCCAAATTGCATGGATGCATTTGCGGTGGTTTAGATCACACGAGCCGCGGCCTTGGGACCGCGGCTCCTTTGTAAGGAGCATCGGAAGTGTCGAATCGGAAGAGTCTCGGGGTTGTCGTGGGTGTGCTCGGCATGCTGGTCGCTTCGGTCGCATTCGCAGCGAAGAAGCCAGAAGCAGAGAAGCCCGCATCAGAACCCGTAGCTAATGACGCCTGCGGGCCGCGCAAAATCACCAAGAAGGTCGACAAGCCCATGGCGGAAGTCGAAAAGGCCTTCACCGCGAAGCAGTGGGACGAAGTATTGGCCAAGGTCGCCGAGGCCGAAGCAGTCCCCGTCGAGAAGTCCGTGTACGACCAGTACTGGATCAATGAATTTCGCGGCCGCGCGTACCTGAGCCAGGAAAAATATCCGGAAGCCGCGAAAGAACTCGAGGCCGGACTGAATTCCCCCTGCATCGAGGCCGCGGACAAGCCCGCGCGCCTCAAGATGCTGCTGCAGATTGCCTACCGGCTGAAGGACTATCCCAAGGTCATCGACCTGGGTAACCGCTACCTGGAAGCGACTCCGGATCCTGAAATCGCCTCGTATGTCGGCAACGCGTACTACGCAATCGACGATTTCCCGAATACGCGCCGTGTGATGGCCGATGTCGTCACGAAGCAGGAGGCGACCAGCAAACCTCCCGAAGAGCTCACGTATCGCATCCTGCAGGGCGCCTGCATCAAGCTCAAAGACAACGCCTGCGTGACCGACCAGCTCGAAAAGCTCGTCATCCACTATCCCAAGCCGCAGTACTGGCAGGACCTCATGAGCCTGCTGATGGCTCAGACGAAGAACAACAACCAGCTGCTGAACATGTGGCGTCTCGCGGACAACGCGAACATTCTGCAGGACCCCGCCGAATACATGGAAATGGCGCAACTCGCCATCGGCCAGGGCCTGCCCGGCGAAGCGCAGGCCGTGATGGAAAAAGGTTTTCAGAAAGGCGTTTTCACCGCGAAGCAGAAAGATCAGGCTAACCAGCTTTTGACTGAAGCGAAACAGGCGGTCACGCTCGACAAGAGTACGCTCGACAAACAGGACGCTGCTGCGCGCGCCAAAACCACTGGCGACAACGATGTGAAGCTGGGCGCTGCCTATCTGAGCTACGGCGATTTCGCGAAGGCCGTCGATGCCCTGCAGCGGGGCATTGGCAAAGGCGGCGTGAAGAATCCCGACGATGCATCGATGCTCCTCGGAATCGCGCACCTTCGTGCCGGTAACAAGCCCGAGGCTGCCAAGGCATTCGGCGCCGTGAACAAGGATGTGACGATGACGCGCATCGCCAAGCTCTGGCTACTGAATACCTGACGCCTGAAACCATAGACAAACTTAGATGACTGCAAACATCAAGGAGCACCGAGTGTTGATTCGATCTGGTTTTGGAATCGCGGCCGCTGCGATTGGATTCGTCGCCCTCGGTTCCGTTTCGACTGCCTTCGCGCAAGGAGGGTGCACCGGCGGCGGCAAGATCTCCAAGCAGATCGCCAAGCCGATGGCTGCCGCGCAAGAAGCCATGAAGTCGCGCCGATGGCAGGAAGTGCTCGCGAAGACTCGCGAAGCGGATGGTGTGGCCGGCGCCAAGTCACAGACGGATCTGTACTGGATGAGCGAATTCCGCGGTTACGCGTACCACGAGCTCAAGCAGCCCGCGGAAGCCGCGCGTGAGCTCGAATCCGCGCTGAACAACCCTTGCATGCCGGAAGCCAAGAAGCCCGAGCGCTATCGCAGTCTCGTCGGCCTCTATTCATCGTTGAAGAACTACCCGAAG
>Ga0193717_1001165_pt1 | contig 16368 bp, 13 predicted proteins | sample U2c2metaG_FD_145900 | JGI IMG/M metagenome (GOLD analysis project Ga0193717, IMG submission 145900) | Soil microbial communities from a riparian zone of the East river system, Colorado, United States - U2c2 | ecosystem: Environmental > Terrestrial > Soil > Riparian zone | place: USA: East River... | reverse complement strand
GAAACGGTGCGCAGCGGGCGGATCTTCGTAGTGACCTTGCCGAAACATTCCGTGTCTGTGATCACTCTCGATCTGCGATAAGAAGGCGACTCGCCGTTGGTAAAGCCGCGAACCTACACCGCGAACCTACAGTATGAAGAATGACTCGAGCTTTACTAAAAACCGGGCTGGAAAAAGGCGCGTTGCGGTGAGCCTTCTTACCATACTTGTTGCGGTAGGGGTCGGTTTATTACTTGCAGAAGTGTCTCTACGTATCATCGGCTTCCGATACCTGAATCTATACCAGGCAGATCAGCATGTGGGGTATGCCCTCAGACCTGGCGCAGCAGGTTGGTGGACAAAGGAAGGCGAAACCTACGTTGAGATAAACAACGACGGATTGCGTGACCGCGAACACTCCAAGGTGAAGCCGGCCGATACGTTGCGCATTGCTGTCCTTGGAGACTCGTTCGCAGAGGCGCTGCAAGTGCCGGTGGCAATGGCTTTCTGGGCAGTGGCGGAACAGAGACTACCAGGATGCAAAGAATTTGCCGGGCAGAAAGTAGAGATCATCAATTTTGGTGTCTCCGGTTTCTCGACGGCGCGCGAGCTGATCACTTTGCGGCAGCGAGTCTGGCAGTATTCTCCAGACATCATCGTGCTGGTCGTCACAACAAGCAACGACATCAGAGATAACTCACTTCTTCTCGATCAGGAATACGCTGGTTTACCCTTACCCTATTTCGTCTATAAAAATGGGGTGCTAGTCCTGGATGATTCTCTTTTGAAGGCCCGAGACGAATCATTGAAATCTCGCCTTATGAAATCGTTTTTGGGAAAATCGCTGAACTGGCTGAGGGACCATTTACGACTGATTGGTCTGATTGATAAGTCGCGTGTGGCTCTTCAGAATTATACGGATAGGCAAGACAAAGGCCTGCGAAGCTTCGGTGATGAGCCGGGAATAACAGCCACGGTTTACGTTGAACCAACAGATCCTGTTTGGGACGAAGCATGGCGAATAACCGAAGGCCTTGTTCTCCTAATGCGTGATGAAGTTAAAGCGCATGGAGCACGGTTTCTGATTGTAACAGGCAGCAGCAGCATTCAAGTCTATCCCGACCCAGCAATTCGTCTGAATTTCATGCGCAGCTCAGGGATCAAGGACCTGTTTTACCCTGACCGTCGGATTAGGGCTTTAGGGGAGCGCGAAGGAATTGAAGTTCTAAATCTAGCACCAGCTCTCCAAGAGTATGCTGATCACAATAGAACTTTCCTGCACGGCACAAATGGGTTTGGACATTGGAACACGTTGGGACATCGTCTGGTCGGTGACCGAGTTGCTGAAAAGCTCTGTCAGATAGGTTCAACGAACAGATAGTTTTGATTTTAGATGATGCTTAAGGAATGCCAGCGGTCGACGGAAGTGTGGAGTTGCTTCTGTGGGCCAAACATCTACGGAACTGGACACGTGCACTTGAATGTAGTTGCGTGGAACCGCCATTGAAGTAATCGGCGACACCGAATGATAGGAGCGAGGTGAGCAGGGAAACGCAACCATCAGATTGTGCCGCGGCGTAATACGCGTAGCCAGTTTCCGGGACGGTTCAGGCCGTTTAGAGTCATGCAGAAACAATTCGCCGCCTACCATCTGGTTCTCGCTGGGGTCACACATGTAGACCAGCATGGACATAAGACGGCGGGGGTGATCAAGATGGACCGGGCGGTCATATCCCTTATGGCCCTGATAGATATCCATTCGGACCCACAACTCATTTGGCTCATGTACAACTTTTCGCAGGCTGGTCCGCTCTTTGTCGATGCGATCTTCACGGTAAGGAACGTAACGAGCATCCGTTAAGTTGATCCGGCAACCCTCCTGATCCCAAACCGCCGCGAATTGCTGTTTACACCAGTCAATAAAATGCTGACTGTGAAACGTATTGAATAAGGCGCGCCAAGCAGGTTGCCCGTCGAGCAAACGTTGGTAGCCTTCATCACCCCAGTAGAGAGAAAACCCGGTGGGACCAGTGCCGGGCGGACAGGTAGGAAACGATTGGGACAACTGCCGGTAAAACTCTGGAGCGATGAAATGATCTCGAATCACATGTGCGAACGGGTCAACCTGTAATTCGAACTGCGTTAGATCACATACGCTCGTTGTCGTGGCGGATTTGCTAGTGGTTGCATTCATATCGGCTGCGTCTCACCGTCTCCCTGGCCGGTCCCTCGATCACCGCGCGCCCGTTTCTTCAAAGTAGTGATCAATGTGGAGATCAACACCGGGTATCTTTCTCGCAGACTCTGCGGGCGACTCCCTCGCGAGGACATTCTCATACAACGCATCATATCGGGCCGCAACCGACTTAAGAGTAAAGTGCTCGATTACTCTCGAGCGTGCCTCCCGGCCCAATGCCAAACGACCTCTCAAACCCAGATCGATTATTTCCCTCCAGGCGGCGGCCAGCGCGTTGGGATCGCGCGGCGGAACCACTCGTCCGGTGTTTCCCAAGATCCAGGCAGCATCGCCCACGTCTGTAACGACGCAGGGCACACCGCAAGCCATAGCCTCGCCAATCACATTTGGACAACTTTCGATATAGGAAGAGAGCGAGAAGACATCCAGGGCTGCCGCTAGACGCGGCATGTCGTGGCGTTCTCCCAGCAAGTGCGTTTGATCCAGGAGTCCCAACTCTTGAATCAACTGACACAAGGTCTGGTTCTCACGATCAACTTTTCGTCCAATCAAAAGAAAATGCGCCTCCGGGTGCTGTCTTGATAACAATGCAGCAGCTCGGAGGAAGTTCGAATGATCCTTCGTCGGATGATAGCGACCAGTTCTGAGCGTACTGATGATCGCGCCTCGTCTGACGGCACGAATTCTGTCACATCAATGCCGTTGGGAATCACGGAACTGTTATCAAGACTGTAACCCAACAGTTGGTGCTGTTGGTGAGCAGCCCGCGAAACAAAAATTATTTGTGCAGGTAACTTCGAAAGAAACGCACACACTCTGATGGCCGTGGCAGTTAGTCTCTTCTCCTTGTTCAGGGAGCTTATTGAATAATGGATGCTCCATACGATCGGGGCGCCCTGGGAAGAAAAAATATTGGCTAGCTGCGCCGCGAGACAGCTGTGATACATCCAGCCGATAATCAGATCGGGCTTGAGCCGGCGAATGAGCCGGACCAGGCGCCACAATCCGAGGGGCGAGGGTAAGCCTGGTCGCATCTTTGTCGAATACACCCCGATCCCCAATGCCTCAATCCGCTCACGCAGCGCTGCGTGGTGCATTAGCGAGATGACCACCGGACAAAAACGGGTGCGATCCGTTTCCGCGAGAAGCTTACAAAGCATCATCTCAGCGCCACCGATGGAGAGGTCATTGATGATATAGATCACTTTTGCAGGACGGGTAGCTGGTTGAGCTGAGATGAGTCTTCTTCCTTCCGGCAGCTTATTGTTCGCTGCGCGAGATCTATGAAGTGGTACCAAGCTCATTATCGCCACCTGGCTGAAGAATCTATGGAAACTCACAACACCGGCGAGTGAACGCGTCGCCAGCAGCTCGTCAGTAAGGCTTGACGAGGACTAATACGGAAGCCTTGCCGCGTTATCGATCGGCATCTGCGTTTGTATTGTCCTAACTTTAACATAAGAGGCTCGATCTATGCTCCGGGTTCTGTACTAATCCACCAACATCCAGCGCCTAACCGAGGGATGTTAGTGCGTCTCCGAGCTGATGCATGGCGTACGTGTACATCTGGTTTCGTTTTTCGATGAAAAATTCCCACGACTCGGAAGTATCTTCGCTCAGCAAGGCGTCCGTTTGTTCGTGGAGACGGGCTTCAAAGCTACGCCAAGCCGGGATAACCGTCCAAGGTTCGAGTTGATAGGTCTGGACAAATCCGTGTGTACGTTGGTCGAGGTCCATTAGAATGAAAGGTATTCCAAGTGAGAAGGCCACCACGGCTGTGTGGAGCCGACCTGCCACTACCGCCCGAGACGTGGAAAGCAGCGCGAAATACTCCTCAGGCGTTTCTGGACAAACTACTTGACCGGGAAGCCAACGTTCAAACAGTGTCTGGGCCAGAGGCAGATCCAACGGATCGTTGCAGGCCAACACAACCTCGTTCCCCTGTTCGCGGAGCCTTTGTGTTAGAGCTACCATGCCGTTGAACATCGATCGCCCGCGCACGTGAACATTCCAGAACTGGTGCTTGCTGGTCCAGAATCGACGAGCAGGCATCGTAATGAGTATGTGACCGTCTTGGTTATTACGCTGCAAGGGACGATTGAAAATAAACGTCGCCGGGTCTCCCATCAGTTTTGCCTTCGAGATACCCAGCTGCTGCATCCACTCGAAGGTAACGACATCCCTGGCGCCGGAGATGGTTGCGTAGTCGTTAAGTAGTTTGATCTCCCGTTTCGCGCGGGTCGAAGGCTTATGCAGCGGTGAAACAAAAGCTGAACCAGTGCCAACGCCTAACAGGAACACAGGGACCTGAAGTTTCTTTAAGGCATCAATTTCAAGATGAACGCCCCAGGGCCAACGGTAGCTGCCCTCGTATAGATTCGAGCCTCCGATGATGATCAAAGCCGCTTCCCGGTTGGCGCGTTCAATGGCGGATTGGGTCAGGCCGTAGTCTATTTTGTCCTCGCCTCTACTGTTGATATCGAGAAGCTGAAAGCTGGCATCGGGGACGATGCTACGGACCATGACCTCGATGCCCCTTTGAACAAAGTGGTCACCAATATTGGGAGTCCTGGGATAAAAATGATGGATACGCATGCTCAGTCTCCCGCAAGCGCACGCAGTCGCACCCATACCAGCACGTTAAAGAGGGAACGAAGTATCAAGGCCTCGGCAAGCTGGACATAAGCCATGGTCATCGCATTTAGATCGCCGGCGATGATAAAGCAAATTACGATTGCAGCGCTCACCAGTAGCGCCAGATTGTGCCATCTCAGCAAATCCAGGCTGACCGCCAGGGGACGGAAAACCAGGAAGATCAATAGCAGACAGGCTACTACCACCAGTATGTAATAGACCGGCAAGGCCGCCAGGTACTCCGGTTGGAAGAACCGCAGGAACAATAGACGTCCCAGCAAAAGAGCGCTTATCAACAACAAGCTGCTTATGACAAATGCCGACACGAGGTAGCGGCCAATCAACCGCTTTAGTTGCTGGAATCTTCCCTTGGCTATGAGTGACGTTATCTCGGGGGTAACGGTAGTTTGCAGATTGGTTTGTAAAAGCGCCAGGGGAGCTGTGAGTTGTTTGGCCAGGCCATACAACGCCACCTGCGTGGGTGAGGAGAATATACCCAGGAAGAAGAGGTCACCAGGATTAATCGCAAACTTCAGATATCCGGAGAGATTGCTATTGAGCAGACAGCTAGTTACTTCACGACGATGAGCGGCCAGAGCTTGTGCGGCCTCCCGGGCTTTTGCTCTCGACAAATATGAGCTGACGAGGCGTAAGGCTTGCACGAGCGGCGGTACGCTCTGTACCAAGACACCAATAGCAATAGCGGCGACGATGACCTTGAGGTTGTAATCGCCGGCGCTGGTCGTGAGGTTCGTCGCGAAATAAGCGGAGAGCAGTATAAGGGTGACGAGGCTTCCCAAGACCTGCGGCACGACGATGGCAGTGAAGCGATTGTAGATTCGCAGAATTGGCTCGTAGACTCCGCTAAAGGCCGAGACGAGGACGGTGCAGCCGTAGATATTCAAGAGGGGAGAAAGCCCAAGATGTGGATAAATACGGTCTGCCAGCCAGGGCGATAGTATCAAAGTCCCGCCGTAGATTAGCAGACCCGAAGCCAGACTTATCCCCAGACACAAGATCAAAAGTCCTTGGAGTGAGCGAGCGTCCTCCTGATCCTTGAGTTTCGGGAAAAAGCGAAACATCACGTCCGCCACACGCAAGCCGAAGAACGAATCGAGAAAGGCGAAGAGATTGAGTACGATGAGAACGCGCCCGTAGTCGTCTATCTTCAACAGTCTGGTGAGGAGTGCGGTCTGTGCTAGTTTAATCGCGAGTGAGACTCCCGAGCCGAGAAGACTAATCGAGACGTTGCGCCTGAAGCGGTCCCATATCGACCTATCCTCTACGTCCATTCTGATATTCACGCAGCCTATGCCCGCTCCGGGCTGTGCTTGCGCCGACGTTCCATCGTCAACCAGTCAATAAGATCGGTGAACCCTCTAGCGGCGACAATAATAATCAGTATCAAAAACACGTAGCGGAGGCGATAAAGCGCGCCGACATTGACCACTACGAGGCCGAGTGACATTAGACCTGTCGCCGCTATTGATACAAGCAGCCAAACCGAAAGCCGCCGCCGCTGCCTCCAGAGCCCCACGATCGCCAGACCTTCAATTGTGTACATTCCCAAGGTCTCAATTCCACCGAGCCGCCTTCCCGCTGAACCGACCTCCCTTCCATGTGCGAACCACATATTAGGGAACGGCGCAAAGAAACCAATTACCGCAGCGCGGGGCAGGTATCGGATCACCTCTGCAATGTTGGTTAGCTCAACGCTACTATCGACATTCGAACCGGCGTTTGGGTACATCAGTACAAACCGGCGCCGCAGTGTACCCACGCGTGCTGCAAAGCCTGAGCGGGAGTCATCAGGTAGCGCTTCGGAAGTTCCGCTGCGCACTCCCTCGGAAGGCTGTTCGTCCCGCTTGACCGTTGTTACCCTCGGCGCCCGCGGACCGTCGGGTTTAGTAAATTCTGGCACGAATTTCACGACGCTAATAGTCATGAGGAGGAGGAGAGCCATCCCGGCAAGATTTGTCTTCAGAATGCGTTTCTCCTGAAGCTGTCTCGCGATGAACATTACGCTTCCGATCAGCGCGGTCGCAATCAGTAGTTGACCCATGCTGTCTCGTGCCAGCCAAACCAGGAGGGCGATCATGCCGCCGACGCACCCCGCTAACAGTGCTCCCGGCCATGAAAAGCTTCGAGATAACAAATGCAAATTCATGAGGACAAACGCCAGCATTCCCACGATGAACATCGGATCCTTAAGCATTTGTGTGGAGTGGAGCAAGAGCGACGGCCAAAGGCCGACCGTGACAGCGGCGATTGTGGCAGCGCGAGGGTTGAAAACTTCTCGGCCCAGCTGGAAGACCAGAATTAGAACAGCGAGATAGAGGAGAATATTGAGTGGCTCGATGCTTATGATGGTTAACCCCAGCCACGGCCCAAACAGAGCAAAGCAAATGGAGTAAAGTTTTAAATGGAACTCAAGAGGCGCCGTGACCCACTCGCGAAGAAAACCTCGCCTGATAAGTTCACTCAATGCAGCAGCGTCTGCTCGGTCTCCTTGCCCATCCGAAGCAAAAGAAACGGCGATGCCATTAGCGTCGAAGGTGCGCGGCAGGATCGCACCACGGCCAAGCGCATAGATGGTGGTGGTGACTGACAGATGAAAGATCGCCGCAACGATTAGTAAACGCAGGGGACTGAGCCAGGTGTTGGCGCCCGGGTCCGTGTTTGGTAAGACGACCTTCCTCATTCGCGCTGTCAGGCCGGCTGTTTTACCTCGCCGCACCTTCATTGATCACGATATATCTGTCGATTCCGGGATTTGCGAGAGTCTGAACGTGGCCACCGGCCCACCGTACCTCGACTGAGCGGACCTCAGTAGCTGTTCCTAAGCCAACCACGATGCGTGGATCATTCGATGATAAATAGCTGCCCGCTTGGGTCACATCAAAAATCTGCTTCCTGCCGCCCGTTTCAGTAACAGTCAACCTTGCCCCGATGCCATTACGGTTTGATTTGGATCCGGAAAGTGATACTCCCAGCCAGTGATTCCTGGTTCCCATGTTGCGCAAGACTAGTGGCGGGCCGTCGATGACCCCGATTACTGCGTCGACCTGACCGTCGTTGTTCAGATCGCCGAAAGCCGCGCCACGTGCAGCTATCGGACTATTGAGGGCGGCCCCAGCAGTCGCGGAAACATTCACAAATCCTTTCCCGGTGTTGCGCATCAAGAGGGGCGACTGTCTGTATTTCAAATAGGCAGTCGACTTCTCAATCGTGTCGAGCACGTGGCTCTGGGCTACAAACAGGTCGCGCAGCCCGTCGTTGTCTGCGTCGAGAAACCGTGTGCCCCAGCCGGAGTAAAGTAGTGTGATTTGTCCCACTCCGGAAGAATTCGTTACGTACGTGAAACTCAGATCGCCGTTGTTATGATAAAGAGGGTACTTCTCGTTCGACAGAGTAGTTATGAAGACATCCATGTAGCCGTCGTTGTCATAGTCGGCGGAATCAACCCCCATCCCCGCGAAACTCTTTCCGTTATCGTCGTAGCCTGCGCCAGCCATCACTGCGATATCTTCAAAGGAACCATCGCCCTTATTCCGGTAGAGAGACTGTCGCACACCGTCATTTGCCACAAAGACGTCCATCAATCCGTCGTTGTCAAAATCGGCGAAAGCAATGCCCAGACCTTTGCCGGAAGGATCAGCAACGCCTGACACATTGCTGACATCTTCGAAGGTTCCATCGGCGCGCTGATGATAGAGAATGTTGGTTGCGCCTTTGAAGTTGTCAGGATGGCAGTAGGCGCGAAGTCCTACCGTGGAGCTGCCGCAAAAGATGGAGCCACTCTCAAAATCCCACTCCATATAACGCACAACCAATATATCGAGACGGCCGTCGCGATCGTAGTCAAACCATCCGGCGCTGGTGGACCATCCGCTACCAACGACAGAGAGCTTCCTGGTGACATCGGTGAAAGTACCGTTACCGTTGTTATGATACAGATGGTTCTCGCCGTAGCCGGTAACATAGAGATCGCAGTAGCCATCATTGTCGTAATCGGCGGCGGCGGCGCCCATGCTATAGCCATCGCCTTTCAAGCCGGCGCGCTCGGTAACATCTGCAAACGTGCCGTCTGCCTTTTGTTGATAGAGGCGATTCCAATACTTCGGGTCTCGTTTGTCGGGCATTTCTCTCTTGGGCATTGGATCTTTCAAGGATGCGCCGTTGGTAAAATAGAGATCCATGCGCCCGTCGTTGTCATAATCGAACATTGCTATCCCGCCACCCATCGTCTCGAGCAGATACTTCAGCGAAGTTTTGGATGCTGCGTGCCTGAAGGTGATGCCGGTTTGGGTGCTGATATCGGAAAACGTCACGGGCGAAGGCGCCGTTGGGCCAGGCACCGGCGGAGTTTTTGGCAGATCGGGAGCCGCATAAGACCGTCCGGTGCGCTCAGGAACAGGAGTGGGCGACGGTTGTTGCGCGAAAGTGCGAGAGGTTGGGCAAAGAAGCAGAGGCAGAATGACCACAAGCGCCACCCAAGGTGCCAGAAACGCCAAGCCTTCTTTCTTTTCAGTTCTCGCGGCCTGGGTAGTCCCCGGTAGATAATGGCAGGGAGGCTGCCTATTCAACTCCATGAATTCATAGTTCTATGCGCTTCGAACGTGTAGAGACAAAGCTACCAAGAGTAGTTGGAAATGTAAGCTTGCTCAAAGAGCAGTGTCAACGCTGGCTGCTCGTTCCCAGCAACTCGCTCCCGGCAGCAACTCGTTCCCAGCAACTCGCCAGGGGTAGTAAAGTGCTCGCTCACCTAATCAATCATGTCGCAACCTCCCAGCTCAGCGGCCCAACTCTGACTTCTTTGTCTCGCGATGGCGAGTTCTTTGTAACACGGCTTTGCCGCCTGATGTGAGGCTGCGGCTCTGCCCTGCCGTCTAGTCGCAAGAAACACTTGGTCTGTGCCCCTGGTTCGGGCTGTGCCCCGTGTCTGGCTTTACCTCAACCGGCATCGTAGGTAGAAGAGAATGTCTGGCGAACTGCAGGCTTGTGTGAATGACCGGACTACCGGCACGGGTCGGGGACACAGCCCGAACCAGGGGCACAGCCCAAATGTTTCTTGCGACTAGACGGCAGGGGCAGAGCCGCAGCCTAACATCAGGCGGCAAAGCCGTGTCGCAAGTTGCGCCATGCGGAATTGATGATCGGCTGGGAGCGGATGGGAGCGGATAGGAGCGGGTGGGAGCGAATGGGAGGGGAGGTGAGCGAAGTATATTGTTGCCTTCGGTAGTGGGTGCTGTTCCGTGTCTAACGAACCCCGGTGTAGTCTGACCGTTGAAGACGGTCGATTGTTGGGTAGATGACCGAAAACAAAGCGGCTGCGGATTACGGCGAATGATCAGCGGACCAGACAAAATTCAAAAGCGGTAGTCAGCATAGGATTTAATTTCAACCTAGACATCCTTGGCTTCTGACTTGTTCTGATCCGCTACCATCCGCGTAATCCGCGGCTAATCATCCTCCAGTCTTACTTTCTCCAGACTGCTGCATATCGAGCTGTCGCGCCATCGGTGTAACCTGTGACCGCCCGAGTTAACAGCCCGCTTTTGCGCGCGCCTTCCCACTCATCCTGGTAGTCCTTGCCGTTCAAACCGTGCCGCGCCTTGAAGGCCCCTTGCGTCGACGAATTCCAGATCGCACTGAATCGCGGTTGGCCCTGGTGTTCGTAGACATTCAGGTACGCCAGTTGACGGCCCTTCTGCTTATTTTCCTCGAAGAGGTTCTGGTACTCGGCAGCAGTAAGAAACGACTTTGCCTCCCATCCGCCAATGCTCGTCTTCTCATAGAGTCCCGTATAAGTACGGTTACCGCCTATCGAGGCCACGGAAATCACATGGGGCCTCCACGGACCAGCAGTCAGGTCGTCGATGCGCTTCTGATGTTCGGCAGCCGAAAGTCCGTGATAAGCAGTGACTTGCACTCCGTCTTTCACGAAAAGGGCGGCATACAGAACCTGATTTCCTGCGGCGTAGCTGTCGACGTGCTTCAAGCGATATCCCAACGCCTTCCGCTTGTCGAATTCGGCCTGGTACTGGCTGCCGTTGAGGTTGTGAACCGCTGACCACTTCGCTCCCACGTCCGGCCGGAAGATGACGTTGAAATAGATCTTGCCTTTGTAGTTGAAACCATCAATCCATTCGAGGCGATAGTCGGCATTCACTGCCTGATCAAAAAGACATTGATAGTCTTCCGACGGAAGTCCATGACGAGCAACCTCTTTCGATCCAGGAGAGAGGTTACCTGGCACGTCTCTCGCTTCGTAAGTCCCGCCGTCAACAAAGATGCCACCCGAGATTCCGCATATTCGCGGTATACGATTTCGTTTGCTGCCTGCATTATCCGTTAGAAAACCACCGGTCGTTGTGATGGGGTCGGAGGCTTTCGCCTCACCCACTTCAAAGTGCAGGTGATTCCCGCTGGCGCAACCCACCTTGCCTTCATCGCCCAGGTATGTGCCGGCTTTAACGAACTGGCCGACCTTAATTTTGGCTTTGGTGGTCGATGAGTCTTTCTGCATGTGCGAGTACTTGGTCCATTCCCCGTTCGCGTGCTCGATCCAAACGTAGTTGTTGGTACACGGCTCGCCACTTTCGCTGTCGACCTGTTTGCTAAAGTTGTCGACGACGTATCGGATGGTGCCATCTGCCGCTGCCACAATCTTGTAGGCGAGGCCTCCGGTCCCGACCATGTCGATCCTGCCGAGCGGTTTGTGAGTGAGATAGTCATTTGTAATCTTGACTGAGGTGCCGCTCTCAAACGGTATTCGATAGACTCCCTTCGACTTCGTTTGAGCCGCGGCATTCACCACGGCGCATAGAATGACCATGATGATCAGTACCATGCTGGTTAGTGTCTTGCGAGATGTACCAAACCGAGTTGTGGTACTCGCGATAGATTGTTGTTGTTCAATCAGATTCTTCACTGCTTGAGCTCCTTCTTCTTTTTATGAGTATGAGGCTACTGTTTCGGACCCCTGGGCGGCGCCGTGCGTTGAGGCGGAGGATTACAGTCGACTGTGAATGTCGCCTTTTCCGAAGTCTTTCCGCTGAAGCTTCCGACAGGGTAGAGTACTTGGAGAATCGTCCAACCCTGGTAGATGGGGAGTTTGGGCTTGACCCCAGCGATCATCACTTTGTCTGTTCCGCCGGCAATTGGAAGAGCTTCGATCCTTCGCTTCCAAAACACAGATTTGATTTCTCCCTTTCGCAGAGTCTCCTCATAAAAGGACGTCGAGAAACCCCTGTCACCAATGAAGCGATACTTGACCTTGAAGGCGTCATCGCCGGGCCGATTTTCCCCAGCTGTTATTCGTCCGCGGAACCCGACGTAAACCGGGCACGCATGGCCCTTCATTTCGGCAGGCTCGGGCGTCACAACGACCGATTTTATGTGTGGATCTAGATGCACGCCGGGCTTCGATGGCGCGCCAGTGGTAGGCACATAACCGGTCGGCATGCAGCGAATCTGGGCGCTCAGTGGAGTGCGATCCTTGGGGAAAAACGGTGTCTTCTCGAAATGGGCCGGAGGCGGGTCATCAAGACAGCTGAGGTTCAACTCCGCGTCGTAAGCCTGGACCACTTCGACATTGAACCCGTGCTGCAGCAGAGCAGCCCTCTGTTGACCCTGACTACCTTCGCGATCTTTCAGTGCGTCGTTACATGCCGCTATAGGGTTCGTTCGGGGATGCGAGTAGGGATAGTTAACTGTGTAGTAGTTCCAACCCTCCCCATGATTAGCACCGATAGATCGGTGAGACTTATCAACAGGAAAGGTATCGGAGCCAATGAGTTTCGTCCCGTTATAAAGGTCGACAGAGTTGCTACCTAAATGGTAGGTCGTTCCTTTTGGACCGCATTGCCCGCGCACCTGGATCAAATATCGTAAGCCCCCTTCAAAGGCGTCGACGGTGTCATAAACCTGTTTGTTCTTTTTCGCCGTGACCTTGATCACCGGACGCTCCGGATCGTTCGTGCCCGGGCGCGGCCAGCCTTGTTTGATCTGAAAGTATTTATTCCCAGCGGTAGGCTTCCCTGCATTGCCGGGGATAGGCTTTCCCTGAGGCGTGGCGACATGGCTACTTGTCGTGGTCACCAAAGCCGATAGCGAGAACACGACGCTGATCAGCATGAAGAACGACTGATAGCGAATTGTGCGATGCTTAATTGTTGGCGATAACATGGCTTCTTTCCTTCGTTAACTGAGTCTGACGGCCATTGATCGACTACGATTGGAAAACAAATCACAGGTTGTGCCAGATTTCGTTATTCCCTTCGTTCGACTCGGCCACGATCTCGGTGCTGTCTACGTTGAGCTTGAACGTGGTGGATTCCAGCGAAATGTTGTTAGGCAGAATGCTCTTGGCGTCGATGACGAGCCAGACGTCTTTCCCAGCTCGGAGTGCCGGCACGTTGACATGAGTCTGTCTGCCTACGGCCGCACCGCCGATCTTGCGTACGGTCAGAAAGAGCCGGCAGGCACCGGAGCCAGCGTTGCCAGAGTTTATGACGTGCACCCGGAGTGCCTTGTCATTGGTGGGTGGGAAAAGGAATTCCTTGATACTCAAGTCTGGTTGCGCCGCGGGTTCATTCTTCTCTTTGGCTTTGTATTTGTTCGTAGGTGCGGCCGGGTAGTGGATCGACGGATCACTGGGGCCCGGACGGCCGCCGCCCTTTTGCCCGAATGCCGGAGCAGTGGCTACTGCGATCAGCAGAGTGGCGAAGATCAGTTTCGTTAGATACATTGTTTTCTCCTTTTGCGTTGCTTGCCTGTCAAAATCTGAAGTCTCATCCGGCTTCTATCTAATAAAGCGTTCAAGCTGAACAAAGACTTGCACCCGCACCGAACTTATTTCGCGAGGAAAGAAGACTGGCGAGACCGGCCAGTTGGGGAATCAGTAGGGATAATCAGCAATAGGCCTTGAGAGCTTTAGCTATCCACTCCCGCCAGGGCCGACCCTATCCTCAGCGAGCTGGTTGGCATCATTTAGTTTGCCGCACGATTTCGCTATGGTGCGAAGTCGTCCGAGAGTTCGAAGTCCGGATCCCCCGCGACTGGAACGACGGCTCCCTTGCGCACCGACAACGATCCAACTCCGAGTCCCTGGTATTTACCGTCAGGTGCGAGGCGCGTCTTGAGGCGAGAGATGCGGTTGCCTTCAAGCAGCATGAGGCGGCCATCTTTCAGATCGATAACACTGAGGGCGCGATGTCCTCGAGGACCTTGCGCAGCCCGTCCGGCGGCATCGTTAGGTAATCGCACACGCCATTTCACGAGTACATTTCCACGTTCGTCCAATGACAGCGCATGGGCGCTCGAATGTGCCGTACCGCTCACCTCCTTGACCATCCCGTCTTGAACTGTCAGCGATCCCTGAGATATCAGGGTGTAAACCCCGTTCGCTGGTTGAGTCTTGGTCATGAGGTAGACCGGCTGGTGATCGCGGCGATCAAAGGCGAGGATGCGACCGTCGGCGAGCGGGAGCAGGCCGTAGAGCTTTCCCTGAGCGATACGAATAGCGATCGGCTCGAGACGAAGGTCCGGTAATGTTGCCGCTTTATCTTTTTCTCGTGGTTGCTGTGTGTGGTTCCGGGCGTCGAGCAGATCCTGAGAGAGGGTTGAGACCCAGGCGACGATAGGAAGCAGCGTCGCACCCGCCAGGCGTTTTCCATTCATTGGTTTCTCCTCTGCCTTTGAGTACTTACTCATGCGGCGATGAAGTCACACAACGGAGCGGCAATCGGGCACGGGCCATTATTCTGCGTGCCGATTGCCTCCATCGCCGGACTTGTGTCACACGCCTGCCGGTAAACACACCCATCGCAAATCCGTCTGCGTCTTCGATTTTCACGTTCTAGAGAAGCGACGTAGGGTGTCGACTGGAGGATTTGTGAAAGCGACTGACTAAAAAGATTTCCGAGCCGGTGCTCCGGACCGGATTGTTGTATTCGAACGTAGAGGTCGCCTCCGGTATCGACGATGAGACGCCGCTCGCCTTTCACAGCCCGGTCGAAGTCCGCAGACCTCAGGTTCAACTGGTGCAGATGTACGGTCCGAAGATAACGGTTCAATGGAATGACCGGAATGGGATTCGGGTCGGACGACCAGTGCAGGTAGAGTTCCTTGAGCGACGCCACGACCTCCTGCGACGAAATCGCGAAAGGTGCGTTGTTTGAAAAGTGTTCAGCGGCTATCAGCGGAATGACAGTCATCTGACTAGCGCCGACGGTTTTTAGCAGGTCGTAGGTTTCGACTAGACCGTTCTTTGTGTGTCCACCGAGCACAACATTCGCGCCGAAGCGAATCTTCCGTTGGCGGAGGCGCTGCATGTTCTGAATGACCTGATCCTCTGTGGGCCGGCCCAGCTTCGTCACGCGCGTGCCTGGTGCTCCGTCAAACGAAACGTTCACCATCGTGACTTCCGCTTCGAAAAGATCAAGGTAAGGGGAAGGCAAGGAAAATAAATTGGTTTGGACATCGTTCCGGTGGGGGATTGGTTGCGAGGTTTCTTGTCTGAGAATCTTGCGCTGCACACCGATCACAGCCTGCCAATAGGAGACTGGCAGTGATAGCGGCTCGCCGCCGTGCCAGACGAAGCGACTCACGCCCTTGGCAACATCGTCTCCAGTCTGCACGGTGTGATATTCCTTCGCGGCGGCAATGATCCGGGTCCAACCGGCAAGCGGGATTCTCGACGGGTCGGCGAGATTAGGCCACTCGTAGCAGTACCGGCAACGCAGATTGCAGAGCTTGGAGGCCTTAACGGTCCATGTGAAATGCATCAGGAGACCACTTTCAAAAGAACATTACGCACCAGAGCTCGCTACGGCGCATAGTCGTCCGCAAGCATATAGTCCGGATCGCCAGCGATTGGGCCGAGGGCTCCCCTGCGCACCGACAACGATCCAACCCCCGGCGCCTGGTATTCACCATCGGGAGCAAGTCGAATCTTGAGGTGATAGATGCGGTTACCTTCAAGGAGCATCAGACGACCGTCTTTCAAATCGATCACGCTCATAGCGCGATTGCCCTGAGTTGAACCGCCTGCACTCGCAGGGCGCCGGACGCGCCATTTCACGACCAGATTCCCTCGTTCATCCAACGACAGCGTATGGGCGCTGGACTGCGCTGTGCCTTTAACGTCTTTGACCACGCTGTTGTGAACTGCCAGGGATCCCTGGAAGCTCAGAGCGTAGTTTCCGTTCGCCGGCCGAGTCTTGGTCATGAGGTAGACCGGCTGGTGATCGCGGCGGTCAAAGGCGAGGATGCCACCGTCGGCGAGAGGCACCAGCCCGTAGAGCTTTCCCTGAGCGATACGAATAGCGATTGGCTCGAGACGAAGGTCCGGTAATGTGGCCGCCCTTTCTTTTTCTCGCGGTTGCTGTCTGTGGTTCTGGGCCTCGAGCAGATCCTGAGAGAGGGTTGAGACCCAAGCGACGATAGGGAGCAAGGTTGCGCCCGCCGGGCGTTTTCCATTCATTGTCTTCTCCGTTAGCAGCAAGACCTGGTCAACCTCATGTGTAAGCGCAGGGTGTAACAGGCTTCTACCT
>Ga0193717_1001164_pt1 | contig 16374 bp, 25 predicted proteins | sample U2c2metaG_FD_145900 | JGI IMG/M metagenome (GOLD analysis project Ga0193717, IMG submission 145900) | Soil microbial communities from a riparian zone of the East river system, Colorado, United States - U2c2 | ecosystem: Environmental > Terrestrial > Soil > Riparian zone | place: USA: East River... | reverse complement strand
CGTGAAGGCGGTTGGTCCTTTGTGGACAGTCTATTAAATTGGTCTAGACCAGGAGGCGGATACCCCTACCGGGTATGGGTGTCGGGTCAGTGTCCTTTGAGGACTCGGATTAATCCGGGGGGTGGGAAGCCGGGTAATCGATTACTTATTGATTCCCGGGGGTGGGAGGCTTGCCAATACCTGTGCAGTGGTTCCCTCGGGTGTAGCCGTTGGGGTATAGGCGTCTGTGTGAGCCGATGAGACCGTTTTTACGCAGGTGAATAGTTCTTTGACAGTCGGGACAATGTCCCGTTGGTACCTTGCCTATGCGATGTGTCATGGAGAGATCCTATCATATGGGCTGGAGTCCTAAGTGGACAGATGGTTTAATAGTCTAAGTCTGTTCCCGAGTGCGAAAACGAGCCAAAATCTTTTTGGACTTTATTTATTTTTGATTTCATTTCGAATTCTTTTTTATATTCTTTTCCATTATTTAATGTATTCTTTTTAATGTACACATAGGATTTGCTAATGCAAATCGATTATAACAATACATTAAGGACTGTCTACTTAGGATTCTAATTCCAATTACAATTACACAATAGATTCTTTTTAAATACACAATGGGTCAATCAATGAATTTGCAGGGCAGGCTTGGGGCTGAAAGGGCAAGCATTCGCTATTGCTCTATCTTTGACCAGCGATAATGCAATATAGAACGCCTGCCCTATCGGCCCCAACCCTGCCCTGCCCTCCACATAGGACAGTGTATTTCACAACATATTTATTAGAATAAATTTATCGATTATATTTCACATGAATACGCACAAACTTTTCCAAATAATTTCCTCAATAAAGTTCCTGCAGATTCACACAGAATTTCTCGTGATAATTTTTCGCAAAAAGTTTCTAATGAATCACACACAATTTTTGCACAAAAAAAGTACGGCCGAATTCCATGTGAATCACACAGAAGTCAGCCGCACTTTTTCCAATAAAATTCTTACGACAAATTCCTTAGATCAATACAATCCCTGCGAACCCCCGCACACCCGTCCGCTTAGTCTCGACTATCGGGTAACGCACCGCGTCCACTGCGGCCGCGACGAATGATTCATAGAAGCGTTGAGCGCTCATCTGGTGGAAGCCTTTGAGCACGGCCCACGTCGTGTATGCGTTATAGACATCAGCGCGTGGTATGAAAGCAGCGTTGCTGCTAACGCTCTCTAGCCTTTCCTCTATGAACCCCCGGATAGGGTCGGCTTCCATCTTGAACCTGTGCGTTGCGTTGGCGACAGATGGCGGGAGTGTGAAGGCCCCGCGACGCATGACCTGTTGCAGCCCACCCACAGCACCTCGCAACAGGCCCTGTAAATTCGCCTGAGACGTCAGACGGTGCACCAGGGTCACATCGGCCCGACCTGCCGGGAAAAACGCTGAGAAGGGCACCACGACCCAACGGCTGAAAAACCCTTCGGTGGTATCTGCGGTCCGAGGCAGTGCATTGAACGCTGCCACCATGAGCGCACGGCACCTAAACGTGAACGGGTCCTTGTGCTTGTGTTGGGCCATCATGTAATCACCTCCCGTTAGCTGCTTGAATTGCTCAGTACTTTTGAATATGCGTGGATCAACGTCACCAACCAGGTTAGCAAGCTTTCCATATAGCTGAGCGCTTGAGAACTGGGAAGAGTCAAGAGCTTGTGGCGTAACTGCTGATATGTTGGCATGACCCACCAGCATTCGAGCCAAACGAATAAACGTACCTTTACCGTTACGTCCAGAACCATATAACAGTATTGCCTTATGCAACGGATTATCATTGAACAGCATGTACCCCAAAATCTCATAAGCAAGCTCGATAGCATCGGAGGGAAAGACTTCTGAGAAGAACTGATCGATATCAGGACATTCTGCATCTTCATTCCATTCGATAGGAATGCGAGTAGTACTCACTACCAAGGGATTGTGCGGTATCAGCTCTCCTGTTTGCCAGTCGAGGAGTCCATTAGGGAGATTAAGGAACTGAGTATCTTGTCGATCATCGATAATGAAAGGTTCTCTGTGCTCCACAACTTTCCGAACATTTTCAGCGTGGCTCGGCCGCCACCGTTGGCGTAAAAGAGATTCAGTTCGACGGTAGATCTCGGATTCTCCGTCTGGAACCCAGAGCCCATCGGTGTGACGGTAGATTTGCTTCCCGGGGCCGACTGCAAGCTTTCCAGTAAGTTCGACAGCTCCGCGTAATGATCTAGATTTAAGACCATGAGTAGGGTCAAAGAATCGTTGTGGGTCTTTCCCACGTTCTGCCTCCTCAACAATGCACGGGTCACCTTGCCGCACTCGTTCTACCGCAGTTTTCTCAATAGCCCCAACACACGCGCGAGACCATTCTTGCTCAGCAGCTCCGACGTCACGTCTGCCGGTTTCTTCTGCCTGCAAGAGAAATGTACGCTTGAGACGTCGGAGAGCAACATAACCTCCTGAATGACCAACACTGATCTCTGCGAGAATGGCCCACACTCCATTGACCATTGCGTCATGCATACCCCCTGCCTCAGCATGTCGTCGGATATCTTTCGTATGTCTGATAAGGACTCTACGTATTTCCGGACAGGCTTCACCTTTACCATGCTCCTCTATCCACAGTCGAGTGTCCACTTTGGCCCGGTCGCGACGCTCGAAACCGTTGCCATTGGCCAGAGTCAGCCAACGATCAGCCAGATCACCAAACTCATCAGGGCTAGGGAAGTAGCCAGTACTAGCCCGCAAAGTATTATCCCGCAAATTCGCCCAACGATACTGACCGCCATCCGGGTGGATTGATGGGGGTAATACCATATACCGATAATGTCGGTGGATAAGGTCAATTCCAGCTCCTAACTTTCCAGGCCACGACATACCGGCAGGAGTCATGTACCAAAGGTGGTAGCGATCGGGATCTCCACGGAAGCTCATCCAGGTTGGCGGCAATGGGCCTAGCTGTTCCTCCATTTCTAGTAGCGTTTCCCGCGCCGCTGCGCCATCCACGTCAATGACCACAACGCCATCGGGCACAATGCACCCAATGTTCTTATGTCGGGTATCTAGCCTATCTCGACCTTCATACTCCCCTCGTAGCCAAGCTTCTAATCTGTCCTCTGTGTACTCAACGTCGTTAGGCACACCCTTGGGTGGCGGGTACTTCTTACCCTCGGGTAGCGGTATTGGTAGATAGCCAGCCTCGTAATAGTCCTTGGCTGCCGTGTGGAAAGGGGACCACCCCAACGAAAGTCGGTTTGGCCCAGCGGCAACGGACGTGCTACGGTTGGCAGTGCGGACGACTTCGGTCGGACGTGAGGTCACCATTTCCTCTCCTCTCTGCAAAACGAGAATGCCTCGGAATAGCGCGCGACACCGCCCGTAGGACGCGTAGCTCCGAGGCATTCTCCATTATGGACTGTCCACATTAGAGCACATAGAACTTCCGCAATACTTCTGAGACCTTTGACGGGAATTCACACAGGGCTGTTAGGGCATATAACGTTTCTAATTTGATGCTACCCATTTGTACATCCCAACGTGCAGCGAATACCTTCTGGCGTGCATCCTCGGGTAATGCTTCTATTGCTGCCCCACCTAATTCGCCGTGGCAATTGGCACATCGCACAGTGACGGTATCCGTCATGTATGCATAAGCGGCATAGTCCAGCGTGACAGGAGCCTGGCAGCAGCCGGACACGATGAATTGACTAGTACTCACGATCGCTCATCATGCCACCACATTTCTTGCGCGGTTAAATTGATGTCGTCATCCTCAAATGGAATTGGCCAGCGGGCCGCCATACTGCTGACATCTGGTAGGTCCTCTTGCTCGCGTATTTCAAACATTGGTCCACGAAAAATTCTGGCATCGGACTGATCACCCATCAAATCTCCTAGGAAAGAGGAAAGCCCCGGTCCGAGGGACACAGACCGGGACTCTCCATATGTAATGTGCTCTTGCGGTTACTCAGCCGCCACAACTTCCGCCGGGCCGGTGAGTCGAACGGCAACCTCAGTAGTGCCGAGAGGCGCGTACACCGTGCCGACACACCCGGTTTCGTTGCCGTCTGTGTCGTACTTGAGATCGAATTTCGCGAACCTCTTGGTTTCCTCGGCGTGGGGCACAGTAAAGCTCACTCGTACCTGCTTGTCTTCTGCCGGAGCTGCTGCCTTGGGGGCTGTAGTCTTCGGTGCCGCCGTAGCGGCTGGCTTCGCAGTTCGTGCCCGGGGGCGGGTAGTGGTCGCCTTAGCCGCAGTCTCAGCCATTGTTCTCTCCTCCTAGGTGGGGCTCACAGTGAGCCGCTCAGTGCCACAGTCACCAGAAGCTAATTTGCTGTCAAGTCACGATTTGGTAACGTTGTGTTTGCCCTGGTCAGACGGCCCTGACTCGATTAAATCAATTTCCGCATTGATCGCGTCCATAGCTGCACGGAGTAATCGATTAGCTCTTTCGCAGTCAGTAGGACCGCCACGCAGGTAGCCATTTACTTGAACCTTAATGACACCGTTGTAATCCCAATCTAATTCATAACCAACAATATGCGGGTGATTCATTAAACTGGATGCAGCAAATCGCATGGCTTCCTTTCATAACACGCGCAGTCCCAATGATCGTTTAGTGCGTCACGACGGCTGAGCTTCCATGGGTGTTTAGCTGATTCTTGTTTAAGCCGTCGCAAATACACGATGGCATGCTGCATAGCTGCGAATGCGTCCTTGCCTTTACCCGATGTGGACCAACTACCTTCAAACCCAAATTTCCTCAGACGAACAGGCGTGACGCTTGTGCGCATTTGCCGGGCTTGTAATTGGAACTTGATACCACGCCGCCAGCACTCCCACTCAGCTACTGCATTGATGCGCACTGGACTCAATAGGTTCTTACCTCCAATCAACTGTGTTAGTTCGAAATCTTCAGCTAACATTGTCGCTCGACTGAATGGGGCTGCCGATTGCATTCTGTAGATGAGAGCGGCGGTGCTTTCCAGTTGCTTCCGCTCATCGCCTGAGAATTCACCACACTCCCACGACTTGATATACCGTAAGACTTTGTTTTCAGGCCGAGTGAAAGCGTGAATGTCCACAATGAAGTAGGTCCAGCCGATGGTGCCGCCGGGGTCCAATGTGGACAAATGAAACTCGTTTGAGTTGGGTAGATCCGAGAATGCGGGTTTCATCGGAGCTGACTGTCTATATCGGACAGTAGGTCTTGCAGCTCAGGCGGTAACCCTGGCATGTATGATGCTATGTACATCCGTAACTTGTCCACTTTGGGTGTGTCCACTCTGACCACTAGTGTCGTTTGTGGAGTGTCACCTTTGAAGCTGTTCGTTCTTGTGAAGGGCATATGTTCTCCTCGCGAATGTGGACTCTCCCATGTGGACAACGATGTAGCGGATTGCAGGGTCTATCAATGGTTCTATGTTGACACGATCCCCGGTCCTAAATGGACGTCCACAACAGACACACGTGGTTTGCCTATCTGCCAGTGACATCACCCTGGTCAGTCGGAGAGGCTTGGTCCTTTCGCTCTTGCAGATCAAAGTCAGGGATGGTGATCGTGTCCTTTAGTTCTTGCACAATAGCTAGAAGGTACTCGGCTCCATCATCGTCCACATAGAACTGGAGAGCACGACCGTATTGATCAACAGCATCGTCGTTTAATTCAATCTTCATTGTCACACCTTAGAAATCGTGAGTACACATAGGACAGATATGGATTCTTGACGCAGGCAAGACCTCATGTAGCCGATTGGGCATTATCCCCTGACGGATGTTGAGGTCAGCTATTTCTAAAGCCTCAGCAGTTACAAAGCAATGCCAACATTCAGTGCAGATCTTGTAATACTTGTCTGGGATGGGTTCCTCACCGTGAATTGCACATTCATCTTTCATATCACATCACACCTTTTGCAAATAACCGTGGCCCCACGACCTACCGTAAACTTTACCGCTTGCTGTGATAGGCACTCCCATAAATTCGGTGGTCATGACCTCCGCATATCGGTCAGCTAGATATTGCGCTTTCTTTTTGGGGCCCTGCCCTAATGCCTCATCGTGAATAACCAACAGGACTGTAGGCCACAACTCCGGGTCTTTCCGAAGATCCAACAAACCGCGTTTCATAATGTCGGCCGCGCTCGATTGCACCTTGTAATTCACCACTGTGTAAGGCTTCTCGGCATCTACGATCAGTCGCCTACCAAATGGTGTGGTGGCATAGCCTATCTTTCTGTAGCACAGTCGTTTGATCTCTAGCTGTACAGCCTTGCGCGCTGCTTTACCCTCCTGCGTGTCGTTTCGGAAAGCGAACATACGTTGCAGGAGAATTTTGTAGATCTTGTATTCTTCTGAGGACAGTGCGCTTCTCAGAATAGCCTCTTGCTCACGTCGGGCGAACGAAGTCAGAGCTGGGAACGACTGCTTGTAATCGGCGACTAGCTTGACCGCTTCCGCATATGGAATGCCGTACCGCTCCGTCATGGTGCCGGCCGACCCGCCAAATGCGAATGTGAAGTTGATATTTTTGGAGCTAGTGTATTGGTCTGGTGAGTAGTCCTCTCCGAACAGTCGAGTAGCTGCGAGCTTGTGTAGGCTCTCCCCCCGCTTGGCTGCGTCGATCATTGATTGCTCGCCGGCCAAACCAGCAATCACCCGTAGCTCAATCTGATCGTAGTCGGCCGTGAAGATCGACATGCCAGGGTCGGCGATAAAGCAACGGCGAACAGTGGCTGGACCTAGGAGCTTCACAGCTTAGTCACCCTTGACCCTAACCCTGCTTTGACCACAAGCAGAACACCCACCGTCCGATTTGGACGTACCATCCTTCGGGACAATGACCTATCGCAGCGGCACCAAAACCTTTCATTGTGCGGTAGCAGTTCATCAGTCGTCTTCCACATAACGGGGGAACCCGAGAAATCCAGCTTCCTTTTTTAACCCTGCCTCGTTCAACATGCGATCTTTAACCGTGTTCAAACGTAGACCGATCACTTGCTGCTTTAGGTGACTAATGTCTTGCTTCATAAGCTCGGCAGTCCAAGATTCATTCATCTCGGCGATTAATTCATCCTTGGTCATCTCACGAATGAGTTTGTATTTCAACAGGTCATCGAAATCGTTACCGCTGTCGGTCATTTGAGGAGCACAACCTTCCCTTACTTCGTGCCGAATACCATAACCTAGTCTGTTAGGGCACCGGTTTTTAGAAGTGCACCAACCACGCCAATTACCGCTGTCAGTCATCAATGTCTCCCTGGTGGTCCTTAGTCGGTAGCTGCTGCAATGCTGGACCCGAGACACTCATCCGAGTTGTTCGAGCCTTGAGCGAATTGATGGAAGGGTGTACGCGGTCGTTCTCGTCTCGTTCCGCCAGGCAGTGCTCTGTGTAGGTCTCTCGCCGCTTTTCAAGCTGCTTGGCACCCAGCACCACTCGAATAAAACTGCGCACGCCCTCGTTCGTCTTGGGGTGCTTAGCCAGTTTGCGCAGTAGCTCAGCATCTGTTTTGTATTTACCATTCTCCGTTTTAATCCGGAGAGTGGCACCTAGCGTTATGAGCGCGGCAGCTATCTGGTCCCCGCTTTGAATATTCTCGCAACCATACTCCAGAGCAACCGCCCGTAGTTCTTTTGCTTTCTTCTCATAGGCATGATCCAATCGTTCGGTATAGTCTACGTCTAGTAGCAATGCACGGCGTTGTAACTCATCACATGCCCGAGCTACTTCCTTGTCGAAATGGTACAGCTCATAGTACTCACGCACGGCCGGTTGCATCTTGCGCCACAGTCGGTAAGTCAGCAATGGGTCGGCCGCCGCGTAGGCCACCATGGCGGGATGGTCCCAACTGATCAGCGCCCATCCTTCCGAGAGCTTGGCCTTTCGTACTTTAGGTAAGCCCTTACGTGGGCCCGATTTAAATACTTCACCCGGTATGGGAATAGTAATCGTCTTAAATGCTTCCTTGCGCGCCGCATCCCACTTACCCGCGTTCCTGTCCACATAGGTCTTAGCCAACTCCTCCAGCTTGTGCCCGGTGCCACCTTCGTCGCGACCACGACTGTCCACATGGTGCGCCGGAATGTAGGTCTCTCCTGCCATCACCACACCCGTGTCGTAGCCTAAATAGCAGTCTATCGACCGTATGTCATGCGATCCATTGTGGCCAATAAGCTTGGTAGGCTGCTTAATAGCCCATGATATGAAAGTGCGCCATCTCGCGGGGACAACGTAACTGTCACAGTCGTTACCCCATTGAACGGTTCGTAGTTTCCACCCGATTCGATAGGAATTAATTCCGGTAGATTCGGTGTCAAGGGCCAGACTTCCACTGTCGCGGATGAAATCTCGTACTTCTCGCAAGTCCTCTTTGGACTGAACCCCATGGAATCTAACCTCCTCACCGCACAGGGTGTCACGAATTCGGATCATGTCTGATCACATCATCTGGAATTATGCCAGGCTCTAGCGATGTACGTTTGAGGCCAAGCCGTTTAGCGGATAGATGTAGCTCATCAATCAGCGCGTGGTATGGGTCCGAAAGCCATTCACCGAATACATCCCACTGTTCTTCAATCTGTGGAATCGCACTTTTATTGCGCAGGCCAAACGACGGATGGATCATGGGCCAGATAGCCAGGCGTCGCCCTTCCTGGCTCGTCTTGAATATCGGAGTGCCAGCCATCTTCAAGATAGACAGCTTTCGCCCCATAATCGCGCCTAACGCCACACCGCCCACGGGCACTATGATACGCGGCCTACCCACCGCCACCCACTCAGCGCGCAAACCAGAGCGTGCCACGGTGATCTCCTGAGGCAGTGGAGTGCGGTTGCGCGGCGGTCTGAAATGCACAACGTTGGTCAGCCAACAATTAGGCTTACCGAAGTGCGGAGTCAACCCAGTGAACAACCCGACTCCTGCCATAAGGTCCCGAAGCATCACCTGTGGGTTGTCGCCCTCTCCTGGCACATAGACCTCAGACAGGTTTGGGAAAATGGCGCGCCATCCATGATTCCAATCGGATAGCTCATCGAGCATTTCATGATCAACTGCCATTTGGGAACACCCATTCAAAGAAACCCAGGATGAACCCTTCCTTTGTGTGCACCGGGCATTGGTCATGTAAAGTGCCTCGCCGCATGCGCCGCTTGGGCGGGTCAACCCACCCGGCACAATCGCACATCTGGTGGTCCTGTTTAGTGCAATAAGGATCAAAACCACTCATATGCACCAGGTTCGGGTGGTGGCATTCTGCACAGTTCTCGGTGTCTAACTCGACATCTTCCGGGTGGATGATCCACTCGCATTTGCACCATTCGTTGGTGCGCTCCGTTTCCATCTTTGCTACATATTCCTCCACTAGCCCTAGCATTTGATCCTTAGCCATATGGAACACGCCATCCACTAAGCCATTCTTGAACAAAGGATTAGCAACCATTTTCCTCGCCTCTCTAGCGATTTAATTTCCGGCAACTATCGCAAGTGCACGCGGTAGTGTCTCCTGTATGGACGTGATGCAGAGTCCATTTACCGCAATGTAGGCAAGCGTGGACCATGATATAGGGCATGTTGGCAAATGCATGGGGTTGCATTTCTCCACATTGCGGACTGCAAAAATCGGACGCTCCGGTTATCCAATTCTCACAACCCTCCCTATAACAATGCTCCGCAATTCCTTGCATGTCTTCAATTGTCATAACACCCTCTTTGCTCCTAGATAGTCACCGCCACCGCCAGCCGGTGCGGCCGCTGCCCGTACCACGTCGCCCGCTTGTGGGGCGTGAATCAATTGACCGCCACCGATGTAGAGAGCCACGTGATGAATCGAACTAGCGCTAGACCCGTAGAAAAGTAAATCACCCGGTGCCCACTGTCCATATGCGACGGAGCTACCCACGGTGTACTGAGCGCGAGAGGTTCGTGGGAGCGTCACACCAGCCTGGCGGAACGCTGCGACCATCAAACCTGAGCAATCCCAACTGTTAGGGCCGTTACCTGCCCACACGTAAGGATCACCTAATTGGGCCTTAGCAAAGCTAATTACGATTCCAGCAGCGCTACTAACTGAATTGATTGGAGCCGCGTTGGCGGTTATTGCTGGCTGAGTTAATGGGGGTGCTATACATGTGCCGGTGCCGGGTTTGTGGATGATTTGACCGATAGAAATTCGATTCGGATTGCTGATACCGCTGCACCGGGCAAGCTCAGAAAAATTTGATTTTAATGCTGGTGCAATTGCTGACAAGGTGTCGCCAGATTTAATTACATATTTATTGACTGTCCACACGGGACCGATAGGCGGAGGAGGCACTGCGGTGAACGTCTGGACGGGTGCCACGGGCTTGATAGGCTTAGGCTGACGGTACAGTCCAAACGGTACCGGCACCGTCTGATTATGTCGAGGTTCATCGGCCGTTTCGGGCCCCGCACTAACCGAATGTGTAGCTTCAACAATAGGCGCTACCGTTAGCATTAATGCAATGACCAGCACGGCAACAATAGAAATGCGACGGGATAGCATGACTACCTTTCTATTTATTTGGTTGTGCGTTTAGCGTATGCGCACCCCACGGGATAGTTAGTAGCTAGTAGCTGCTAATCGTCATCAGCTACTTCCTTACTTGGCACACCCTGAATGTCTAACGCGGGGTTGTCAGCGATTACCGGCACAATACTCAGTAGCCGTTTGTCGCCAACCTTCTGCACAAACACTGTCGGGATTCCGTCTACCGGAATGTCAATTGTCACACGCTGAGTTAGGTCGTCAGCAATGCCCTGTTTGATCAGCTCATCAATGAGCTTCCGCCCGTAGATGGGTGTCATCAGACGCGCTCCGGCCAGTGCCACTCGCCGTTCTCAGTGCCTTGCTCCATACCGGTATCGGACCAAGCGTGAACCATTGGTGGGTGAATCTCTAGAGTCACCGATCCGCCAAAAACTGCGGTAATTATCGCCGCGATGCACCGGTTGCTCTCTTTGTAGTGCACCATGCGGCCAACACTCGGAGTGGGTAACATTTCCTCAGCCATGGTTAATCCTCATCGTAGTAGTCGTCATCATCTACGGTGTCGTCTAACTCGTCTTCCAACAGGGGCCCCATGTAGCCGATTTCCTTACGGCTAGCCCCATTTTGGTCGGCACCATCTTTCAGTTCAGCGGCAATGAATTCCTCACCGGTGTTGCGCCACTTACCGATTTTCTTGATATTGCCTTCCTCATCAGTGATAGTGCGGTCGGTAAACTCCTGACCACTAACACCAATGGCATCCAAGAATGGTACGTACCGGAATGCGGTTTTATCCGAGACCGGCAGGAACACCATAATGAAATAACCATCGTACTGGTCTTCATCGCGCTCCTCACGAGGAGCCAACACAAGCCCAATACGAAGCTGTGGCAGCTTGTCCTTTGTGGCACTAATGAACTTAAGCACCTTGATATTCCACTCGTACACCGCATTCGATGGGATCGGTCCGTCGTACGGCTTGTACTGACTGTCTCTGTCAAACTCGTCTACGTCTGCTGAGCTAACGCCCCAATTGGCCTTAGGCATTTCGTACCATCTCCTCTACGCAATTTTTTCTAAAATCTTCGGGATGGTTGGCGCATTCATATACGGTCCAAGTGCATCAAATTTATCTCCGCAAATGTACCGCACTTCCTCAGCCCGTTTAGATTGACGTTCGGGCTCTGGACTATCGAAATATAAACGGCGAACAGTCTTCCTCTCGCCATCTCGATTAATTTTGCGCCGTTCCATGTAACCGGTTATGTCCATTAACCCGGAGATAGCATTTGCAGTTTCGGTCACCTTGCCTTGCACTCCGGGAAAAACTAACAGCTCACCATTCTCGGTTAAGTCGGTTCGATAAGAGTGAGCCGTGATTAGCAGATTGACCGGCATATCCACTAGCTGAGGTATCCAAGCCTTAAGGAAGTTCTGAGTGTTGAAGTAGTCCGGCCGGTCCGGAAGGTTTCGATGCTGCCTCTTCTCCGGATTGATGTCAAATGCCTCGGCGGCATAACCTAACCGGAACCTATCTTGCATTGTTGTTAGCCCATCTAGGACTACCCAATCGAGCAGCTCGTAACGCAGCTTCCCTCTGACTTTTGTGCTAGGCGATTTAAGCCAGTCAACGGCAGCAAGGGCGGTTGCGGTGTCTGGTATTCGCCTAGCCATGCCTCGCGCACCAGCCCGGGCAGCGGATTTATATCCGGGCTCTCCGACAAGCCAAAAAGTCCTACCGGGACAAGTGCCAGCCACTCGGGTTTTTCCAACGTTGGAGTCGCCGTGGATGAGGATATTAGTGGATTCACTACCGGATTCGAGTCGCTCCATTTCTCGTTCAAAATCGGAAAGGGTAACCTCTGATCGCTCTGTCCGCACACGGGCTGACCGCTTTCCGGCTGTCGTGGTCATTTAAATCGGCGCATCTGTCGGCGCATGGCCCTGTTGTACGCGGGGCCAGGCAACGGCATTTCCATCCTGACAGCTCGCATCGGCCTGGGCGCGTACTGTCGGACCATGCCGTAGGGAGTCAGTCGCTTCGGGATGGCGTGGTGCTCCGTCACCGAACGCGGCGCATGCCTAAACGCCTCGGGGGTTACCTCTTCAGCTCGCGCGAACCGCATGGTGTGGGACTCATAAACAGCAAGAAATCGTTTGGTGCGGAAATCAATACCAATGATCGTCCCAGGTTCAGGATTCATTCCATTTAATCTCACGTCTCATGCACCCAATCGACATTCTCATCGGTAATTTTGTTGACACGTTCCTCATTCCACAAGGCAATAAAATTGGTCTTGGCCTCTTCCTCAGAGCTCCCAGTGGTTTGGTACACCCGGTCAGCAATGGCGGTAGCAGACCAATGATCTAAGTTATCGCGTAAGGTGGCACTCACGTGAATGGGCCCAAAGAAACGGCAGTCTTCTGCGGTGATAGTTTTGTACGGGTAAGTGGTGTTATAGATGTCTACAAAGGAATCCTTCACAATGTCCTTAGTGGATCCAGTAACGCCGAATTGCTGTTGTGGCCATTCAGTGGCAACCCAGTCGAAATCGCGCATATAGCAAAGTACATTGATCACTTGGCTTCCTCCCACTTGACTTCAAACCAAGCATTGTTGGCGTAACTGGCCAATACCATTTCGTAGTGTTCGTTCACCTGGCTAATAACCAACACCCCGTCAGTTGCGTGAATCCACCGGGTAGCGGTCGGGTACTCGTCAGGCTTCTCACTCTCGGAGATCGCGAAAAGGCGTTCTTTGTAAACCTTGATAACCTTGCTCATATGATTTCAAACCCCATTCTTTCCTCGGTTGTTTCCTCTTCGTAGATGTACGGGTTTCGTCGCGTGTACATCAGCCGCTCCATGTCCCGAATATCCGAGCCTTCCTCTTCTGCCACGCACATCGTGAAGAATTGGCAGAATCGCTCACACGACTTGTGCGGGGTTTTCTGTAAATGTTTGGGGCTCAATTCCTTGTGACGGAGTGCTAAAGTTTTTACGGAAATATCTTGGGTCTCATTGTGCAGACGGATGAGGGTTCGCTGCCTGGCTTTGTTGGTCATGGTGATGGGTTTTCTTACAAAATATGGTGGTGGCTGCGACTTAGAAACCGCGCCATCTTTATTCAGATATTTTCCCTCCGCATTCTGTGGTCGCTGATCAGTCAATGCTTTTCGTAAAAAGTTGTACATGATTCCGCGGAACTGCTGATCGTGTTTGATCAATCCTAATTTCCGTAAAACCAACTCAGCCATTGCACCGTACGGGCGTGCCTGATCATCGATCACTAAATGTCCTGTTTGGATTGACTTAGCTGTCTTGTGTTCCATCAACCAGACGTGCCCGAAACTATCCATATAAACCAGGTCGGGTTTGAGCTTGTGCACCACCCCATCTTTGAATGTGAATTCCAGCGGGATTTCCGCCTGCAAGACGTGCACGCCGTCGTCGGTGCCGTAGTGCTGCTCATAGGCTTCCGCCATGAGCTCGCCAAGCGCGTGCAGCTCTTCTGCCTTCTCTACGATGTAGTCAGGGGCTCCTGCGTTCTGGGCCTCCACAATGGCAGCTAGGGCCGCTCTTCTGAAGTGCTCGTTAAGTGAGCCGTTGCGCTTTTGCCCGGGGGCGTACCAAGCAGCAAGGGCAACGTGCATCCACGCGCCCAGATCTAACGCTCCGAATGTTTTAGCTTTAGGCACCAGCCCACGACGCCATGCCCAATACCATTTCTTCTGGCAGCGTTTGTAATCCATCCGTTCACCGGAGCGGACTACCGGTAGATTAACTGGCAATTTCCTCTCCTATGCTAAGCCCCGAAAAAGCAGGCATTCCCCCATATCTGGGTAAGGGAATGCCTGCCTTAAGGGGAAAGGCTTTTGTTTGCTCCAACTCGCCGGGGGAGGAGCTAATTGTAGCCTTCCAAATTACCGGATAGTGTCCGACCTAACACATCCGATATCAATGTGGCTTAGAAAAGGAATTCGTCGTCGTCGGCAGGAGCAGCCGTCTTAGCCTTGCGTGCGGGGGCAGCCTTAGCCCTGGTACGGGTGGCCGTACGAGTGGAGCCACGCGAAGTAGTATTTGCCGCAGACTTTGCAGGGGTACGACGCTTGGTAGGGGGAGGGGTAACCTCTTCCTCCTCCTCGAAATCGTCATCATCCTCTTCGTCGTCGGCGTCATCCTCTTCGGTGTCGTCCTCGACTTCCTCGAAATCGTCTTCGTCGTCGTCGGCGTCGGCGTCATCCTCCTCGATTTCCTCATCCTCGAAATCGTCTTCCACCGGAGCTGACTTAGGCTTGCGTGCCGGCTTCTCAGCGGCTGGCTTGGGGCCCCGCTTGGCCTCTCCGGACTCCTCGCGCCATGCGGCAAGGAAGTCGGATTCCATGAATGCCGGTCGGGCCGCAGTGGCAATGGAAACCGCCCGGAGGAGAACACGCATCACGGAGTCACCGGTCTCGCGGGGGTCGTAACCAACCTCCGTCAGAATCCACTTGGCAAATGCCTTGTGGTACCCGGTTGCCTCTTTGGTCGCATACTCAGTGACGTCGCGGACTGACTTTGCCGCCGGGGCCTTGCGCGCTGTGGAGCCAGCCGGGCGACCACGCTTTGCCGGGGCTGACTTTGCCGCTGACCTAACTCGCCTTACAACCATTACATTTCCTATCCTCTGTGGACAAAAACCCATTTCTGGGCCGAAACACGAACCGTAGTCCGCCGGTGAATTGGTGTCAAGAACTGATCTTGGCCCTAGCTAAGGTGACTGAGATCCATCACCTGCCGTAAATACTCAACACCGCGCCGACCATCTAATAACCTATGGGTGTCCCTATCCGCATCCTGGTTAACTAGCGCCGTTCCTACGTCTACTGTCTCAAGTGAACGAAGGTAGTAGTACATACATTGTCTCGGGTTGCTCACCCGGTGAATTCTATCCTCTGCCTGCTTTTGCTGATCAGGAATGCGCGTTTCACTAATGAAGATCATTCGATCAGCAGAGTCAATAGTGATGGCGGTACCGCCTGCTTTGACATTTAGCATCATAATGTGCGCGCCACCGGGGGCGTTGAATGTGTCAATAATTTTTCGTCTTTTATCTGACGGTGTCTTACCAGAAATTCCTGTGACTAGTGGCGCACCTTTTTTCACTTTAAAATGCTTGTGAATCCCATGGGCCATCATGCGCAAAATCCCAGTATAAAAACTAACAATTACCACCTTGTCAACCGGTGTCTTCGGGTAACCCCATTCTTCTAAAGATTCGATGATCCAATCGAACTTGTTAGATGGCAATTCCGGCGTGTAAAACGGTCGTGGCTCGCGGTGTTCTTTCCCGCATGATGGGTGCGGTTCATAATACTGTTCACATTTAACGCGAGCCATGCGGGTTTCGATATTGCCGTAGGCGCACGCCAATTGCTTAAGGCGAGTCAACTCTGACAATCCTGTGACAGCTTCTAGGCGGCCTGAATCCAGCTCGGCAACGCTGATCTCTTCCATCTGTTTGTACGCAGTATGCTGCTTACCGTCCATAGGTAGCCAGATTCCAACAGGGCTACCCGGGTCGGTTGGCATCAATGGACTGCCCACATATATTTTTTCAGGCAGGTCTGGTGCCACTTCCCGCTTAGTGCGTCGAATGGCCACGGCGGAAAGCGAATCCCACAACATCTTCTCTCTGTCCTTACGAAACTCCCCAATTTGAAATCCTGTGTAGCCGCCTTTCGACCAATACAATTCAGCCCAACGATGGAAAGCTGAGTTAGTCACCGGATCTAACCAATTGAGCGTGCCCCATAGCTGGTGCGGCTTGCTGTCGAAAGGCGTTCCGCTCATGGCAATTTTGATGCCGTCGCCGCGCACCTTGAGCAT
>Ga0193717_1001163_pt1 | contig 16375 bp, 16 predicted proteins | sample U2c2metaG_FD_145900 | JGI IMG/M metagenome (GOLD analysis project Ga0193717, IMG submission 145900) | Soil microbial communities from a riparian zone of the East river system, Colorado, United States - U2c2 | ecosystem: Environmental > Terrestrial > Soil > Riparian zone | place: USA: East River... | reverse complement strand
CGCCGTGTACACACCGGCCGCCACCGCCGTCGCGACCGTGCTCAACCCGCCGGAACGACGCGGGCAGGCGGTCGCGATGGTGTTCGGCGGGCTCACGTTCGCGTTGATCATCGGCGTGCCGGTCGGCAACCTGCTCAGCGGGCCGCTCGGCTACCACGGGGTGTTCGCGCTGGTCGCCATCGTGTCGTTGCTCGGCGCGGTGGTCGTCCGCCTCGGCGTCCCCGAGGTGGCGGCGCCACCGGCCGCCGGCCTGCGGGAGCGGTTCACGGTTCTGCGGGACCACCGCGTGCGGCTCATGCTCGGCGTGACCGTCCTCGGCGTCGTGTCCGCGATGGCGGCCTTCACCTACGTCGCGCCGTTCCTGTCGACCGCCGCGGACGCCCACGGCTCGACCGTCAGCTTCCTGCTGCTCGGCTACGGCCTCGGCGCGACCGTCGGCAACTCGCTCGGCGGCCGGGCGGCCGACCGGTTCGGCAGCATGCGACCGCTGTTCCTGTCGCTCGGCGCGACGATCACGTTGCTCGCGACACTGCCATTCACCGCGACGACCGTGCCGACGGCGGCCATCGTGATGTTCGTGTGGGGCATGTTCACCTGGTCGTTCAACCCGCCGGCGCAGAACTTCCTGCTCGGGCTCGCGCCGTCGGGCGCCGCGCTGGTGCTGTCGCTGAACGCGTCGGCGATCTACCTCGGCGTCGGCCTGTCCGGCGTGCTCGGTGGGGTGGTGATCAACGCAGTGGGCATCCTCGCGCTGCCACCGATCGCGGCGATCGTCGCGGTCGGCGCGCTGGTGCTGCTGGTGCTCGCGTCACGCCCGGTGCGTGAGCCTGCCGTCGAGGACGGTTGCCAGGATCGGGACGTCGCGCAGCTCGTCAGAGGGTAGGCCGGCAACGTCCCGGCCGACCAGGACCAGGTCGGCCGGGTCGCCGACCTCGACGGTCGTGCCGCGCCCACCCGTGCTCGCGGCGAGGGCCGCCCCGAGGGACAGCGCCTGCTCGGGATGCCAGCCCGGCCGGTCGTCGTCGGTGCGGGTTACCGCCGAGGCGATCGCGTCCCACGGGTCGAGCGGCGCGACCGGCGCGTCCGAGCCGAACTCCAGTGTGGCGCCGGCGTCGTGGAGCGCCCGGTAGGCGAACGACCGGTCGGTTCGGCCGGCCCAGTGCAGGTCGGCGGCGTCCCGGTCGTCGGGCGCGTGCGCGGGCTGGACGCTCGCGACCACACCGAGCGCCGCGAACCGGGTCAGGTCCGCGACGTCGAGCAGTTGTGCGTGCTCGATGCGCCCGCCGACCCCGAGCGCGGCGAACGCGTCGAGCGCCAGCGTGTTGGCCCGGTCGCCGATCGCATGCAGCGCGAGCCCGATGCCGGCGTCGGTTGCCTTGCGCAACAAGGGAAGCAGGTCGGGCTCGAGCAGCTCCCCGGCGTAGGTGCCGCCGGGGTAGTGGTCGTGGCAGTACGCGGTGCGGGTGTTGAGCGAGCCGTCCATGAAGACCTTCAGCGGGCCGACGGTGAGCAGGTCACCGGCGGCATCACCGGTCCGCAGCCCGCGTGCGACGGTCTCGTCGAGCAGGAACTTCGCGACGACACAACGGATCCGCGTCGCCGGCGTGGCCCGCCGCCGCCAGTCGCCGATGGTGTCCGCGTACTCGTAGTCGGTGATCGCGGTGACTCCACGCGCGGCGGCGGTCTCGGTGGCGGCGAGCACCCACCGGTCGGTCACCTCGACCGGCGTCGCCGGCAGCGCGGCGGTGAGCGCCATGCAGTCGTCCTCGATGAACACCCCGGTCGGATGATCCACACCGATCAGTCGCATGGCCGCCGAGCTGAGCCACAGCGTGTGCAGGTCGTTGCTGAACAACGCCACCTGCTGGTCGGGCAGCGCCCGGTCGAGCAGTGTCTTGTGTGGACGGTCGGGCCATAGCGCGGGGTGGAAGTTGGCGCCCTGGCACAACACCGCGGGATCGGGATCGGCGGCGGCGATCAACGAAGCCGCGTGCGCGGCCGAGGTCGCCGCCGCGAGCGACACTCGCTGCCGGGAGCTGGCCCACTGCAACAGATGCGCGTGCGCGTCGACCAGTCCGGGCAGCAGCGTGCCGCCCGCGCCGTCGAGCACGTCGGCGCCGTCGGCCGCCAGACCGGAACCGATCGTCACCAGGCGGCGCGCCTCGACCCGCACGTCGGCGCGCCGCCCCGTCAGTCCTATCGTCACATCACGCAGTAGAAGTGCCATGAGGGTTATTCACAACTCCGACCGGGAGGGTAGGCCGCCGTGCGTCCAGCGACGGTGCTGGTCATGTTCCGGCCCAACGAGGGTAGGCCGGAGGCCTGCCCGAGCGGCCGGACACGCAGCCCACCTGTCAGACCCGGCCACTGACCCATGGCCAGTGCCCTCGCTGCACGGCGGTCTGCCCGAGCGGTCGGACACGCAACCACCTCCACAACCCAGCCACGCACCCCGTTGTGAATCACCCTCTTTTGAATAGGGCGCCATATCCCATATTCTGCTAGAAGTCCTCGTCGAAGTTGACCGTGCCGCTCACCGCCACCTGGTACGCGGACACCCGGCGCTCGAAGAAGTTCGACAGCTCCTGCACGTCCTGCAGCTCCATGAACGCGAACGGGTTCTGCGAGCCGTACTCCGGCGCCAGGCCGAGCACCGCGAGCCGCCGGTCCGCGACATGCTCCAGATAGGCCCGCATGTCACCCAGCGCGAGCCCGGCGACGCCCTGCTCCAGCAGGTCCGCCGCGAACTGGACCTCCGCGTCGACCGCCTCGCGCAGCATCTGCCGGACCTGCGCGTTCAGCTCGTCGTCGAACAGGTCCGGCTCCTCGCGGCGCACGGTGTCGACGACGTCGAACGCGAACGCCATGTGCATCGACTCGTCGCGGAACACCCAGTTGGTCCCGGAAGCCAACCCGTTGAGCAGTCCTCTGGACCGCAGGAAGTACACGTACGCGAACGCGCCGTAGAAGAACAACCCCTCGATGCACGCGGCGAAGCAGATGAGGTTCAACACGAACGCGCGCCGGTCCGCGCGGGTCTCGAGCCGGTTCAGGTGCTCGACCGAGTCGATCCACCTGAAACAGAACTCGGCCTTCGTGCGGATCGACGGGATGTTCTCCACGGCCGCGAACGCCGCCACCCGCTCGTTCTCGTCGGGCAGGTAGGTGTCGAGCAGCGTCAGGTAGAACTGGACGTGCACGGCCTCCTCGAACAGTTGCCGCGAAAGGTAAAGCCGTGCCTCCGGCGCGTTGACGTGTTCGTACAGGTTCAGCACCAGGTTGTTCGCGACGATCGTGTCGCCGGTCGCGAAGAACGCGACGAGGCGGTTGACCAGGTGTCGCTCGGCGTCGGTGAGCTTGTTGAGGTCGGCGAGGTCGGAGTGCAGGTCGACCTCCTCGACCGTCCACGTGTTCTTGATCGCGTCGCGGAAGCGTTCGTAGAACAGGGGATAGCGCATCGGGCGCAGCGTCAGGTCCATGCCGGGGTCGAGCAGTGCTTGCGTACGGGCGGTCACTGGCATGCCTCACATGACTCGGGGTTCTCCAGGGAGCACGCGACGGCTTCTGCCACCGGCACCGTCGCCTGCTGGATGCGCGTCGCCGGGCGCGACCGCAGGTAGTACGTGGTCTTCAGACCGGTCGACCAGGCGTACCGGTACATCGACGACAGCTTCCCGATCGTCGGTGCGGCGACGAACAGGTTCAGCGACTGGCTCTGGTCGATGTAGGGCCCGCGCGCGGCCGCGAGGTCGATCAGCGCGCGCTGCGGCAGCTCCCACGCGGTGCGGAACAACGTCTTCACGTCGTCGGGCAGCGGAAGTCCTTGTACGGAGCCGTCGTCGCGCTTGAGCTGGTCGCGGGTCACCGCCGTCCACAGCCCGAGCTTCTTCAGCTCCGCCACCAGATAAGCGTTGACCTGCAGGAACTCGCCGGACAGCGTCTCGCGCTTGAACACGTTGGACACCTGTGGCTCGATGCACTCGAAGCAGCCGGCGATCGACGCGATCGTCGCCGTCGGCGCGACCGCGACCAGCAGCGAGTTGCGCAGCCCGTGCTCGGCGACCCGCTCGCGCAGTGTTGTCCAGCGCTCGGTCTGCGTCGGCGGGACACCCCACAGGTCCGGCTGCAGGTCGCCGCGGGCCGCGCGGGTCTGCGCGTAGGCGGGGTGCGCGCCGGCGGACGCGGCGAGGTCGGCGGACGTCTCGAGCGCGGTCAGGTAGATGTCCTCGGCAAGCCGGGTCGACAGTTCCTTCGCCTCGGCGGAGTCGAAAGCCAGGCGCAGCTTGAAGAACACGTCCTGCAGACCCATCACGCCGAGGCCAACCGGTCGCCAGCGCGGGTTGCTGCGCCCGGCCTCCTCGGTCGGGTAGTAGTTGATGTCGATCACCCGGTCGAGGAACGTGACCGCGATGCGGACGGTCTCGCGCAGCCGGTCCCAGTCGATGTCGCCGTCGAGCACGTGCGCGCCCAGGTTGACCGACCCGAGGTTGCACACGGCGGTCTCGGTGTCGGACGTGACTTCCAGGATCTCCGTGCACAGGTTGGACAGGTGCACCACGTTGCCCGGCTCGGCCGTCTGGTTGCAGGTGCGGTTCGCGGTGTCCTTGAACGTCATCCAGCCGTTGCCGGTCTGCGCGAGCGTGCGGATCATCTTCGCGTAGAGGTCGCGGGCCTTGACCGTGCGCACGGCCCGGCCGGCCTGCTCGGCGGCCCGGTACGCGGCGTCGAACTCGTCGCCCCACAGGTCGGGCAGCTCGGGGATCTCGTCCGGGTCGAACAGCGACCACTCGCCGTCGTTCTCCACTCGGCGCATGAACTCGTCGGGAATCCAGTTGGCGATGTTGAGGTTGTGCGCGCGGCGGGCGTCCTCACCGGTGTTGTCGCGCAGCTCGAGGAACTCCTCGATGTCCGGGTGCCACGTCTCGAGGTACACGCAGGCCGCGCCCTTGCGGCGACCGCCCTGGTTCACGGCGGCGACACTTGCGTCGAGCGTCCGCAGCCAGGGCACGATGCCGTTGGAGTGGCCGTTGGTGCCGCGGATCAGCGCGCCGCGCGACCGGATCCGGGACCACTGCACACCGATGCCGCCCGCGAACTTCGACAGCCGCGCGACCTGGGCGTACCGCTCGTAGATCGACTCCAGCTCGTCGCGCGGCGAGTCCAGCAGGTAGCAGGAGGACATCTGCGTGTGGCGGGTGCCGGAGTTGAACAGCGTCGGCGAGCTGGGCAGGTAGGCGAGGTTCGCCATGAGCCGGTAGAAGCGGATCGCCTCGGCCGGCGTGTGCGACAGTCCACATGCGACACGCAGCAGCCAGTACTGCGGCCGCTCCAGCGCGGTGCGACTGTTGGGGTGGCGCAACAGGTAGCGGTCGTAGACGGTGCGCAGGCCGAAGTACTCGAACCGCTGGTCGGCGTCGTGGTCGATCGCGTCGTCGAGCTTGCGCGCGTGCGTCGCGACGAACGTCGCGGTGTCGTCGCCGATCAGGCCCTGTTCGTGGCCCTTCGCGACGGACTGGCTGAACGAGTGGATGCCCTGCCCGCGCACCTCCTTGTCGATGAAGGTGGCGAGCAGCCGCGCCGCGAGGCGGGAGTACTCGGGCTCCTCGGCGACCAGCTCGGCCGCGGTACGGATCGAGAGGCGGTCCAGCTCCTCGGTTGTCGCGCCGTCGTAGAGGCCACTGATCGTCCTGGTCGCGACCCTGGCCGCGTCGACGGCGTCCAGCCCGGTCGCGCAGCGCCGCACGGCCCGAACGATCTTGTCGACGTTGACGGGTTCCGTCGCGCCACTGCGTTTCCGGACCCGCATGGTGGCTTGCGTGGTCGTCAAAGTTGCTCCTCGCGCTGTTTCGGGCGCGCGAGGAACCGCGGCGGGCGACCGCCGCGAGCCCGCACGCCCTCCCTCGGGGCCTGGAGACCGAACCCACCCGCGGCGCGGGAGGGTGGGCTGGCAGGTCTTCGGACTCACGGGCAGCACCTACTGACCGTCGCTTCCCGGACGCGGGCGTCCAGTGCTTCGTGACGGCGTTCGTTCCCGTTCACCGCTGCGGGGCAGTCCCGGACTCACACCGGGTTCCCTCTTGCGACGACCGCCCCTGACGAGACGGCCGAACCAGCTCGCGATCACAATACATGGGGGTGACGGTGGATCGAGCACCCACATGTTGTGTCGGCGTGTCGCGGAGGCGGACTAGCGGTGGCGGATCGACTTTCGTAGCTGGAGGATGCGCACCGTCCCCGGTACCGCGACGAGCAACGCGCCGGCTGCGACGCCGAGCAGGATCGCGACGGCGAGCGGTGCGTGACCCGACAGCCAGAGGAAGTCGATCTGGGCGCTCCGGGAGTTCTGCAGGATGAAGATGAGCAGCAGAACCAGAATGACGGCGGCGACGATCAGGCCCAGACGCAGCCCGCCGAAGCGGGAGCGGTCGACCTTCGTGGTCGCGGGCGGCAGGGCGGTCCCGGACGGCGGCGTCGGCAGGTCACTCCCGGCCGGCATCGGCTGCTCGCGTCCGACGGCCGGCGGCGGCCCAGGCATGGCGGGCGACCCAGGCATGGCGGGCGGCGTCGGGGCGCGCATGGCCGGCACCTGGCCGGCGGGATCGGCGCTGGTGTGGCGCCCGGTCGAACTGTCCTGCGTCATGACGACCTCCTCGTCGCGGAAAGCACACCGTGCCGCCCGCGTCAGGTGGCGGTTTCGCCTCCTTCCATAGTGCTCCCAGCCAGCCGATACTGCGACTCGACGACGCCGAGAACCGCGCGCCCGAGTGTCCGAAATGGACGGTCTAGCGCGCCACCGGAGTGCCGGGATACACCGGCGTCTGGCCGGTGGTCACGAACTCCATCCGCTTCGCCACCGACACCGCCTGGTCGGCGTACCGCTCGAAGAACCGGGCGACCAGTGCGAGACAGGTGGCCGACCGGACGCCGTGCGGCCAGCAGTTCGCGGTGATCTCGCGCAGCACGTCGGCATGCAGCGCGTCCATCTGGTGGTCGACCTCGTCCAGCTCGGCGAAGCCACCCGCCACCGGGTGGACCAGCAGTTCGACCAGCCGGTCGGCCATGCCGGCGGCGATCGTGCCGAGGTCGGTGAACGCCGGGCGCAGCTCGTCGGGCACCAACGGGTCCGGGTGGTTGCGGCGGGTCGTGCTCGCGATGTGCTCCGCGAGGTCGCCCATCCGCTCGATCTTGTCCGCGCAGTAGATCGCGGCCAACACGGTGCGCAGATCGCCGGCGACCGGCGCCTGCAACGCGAGCATCTGTTGCGCCTGCTCCTCGCAGCGGTCGCGCAGCTTGTCCAGCTCGACGTCCGCCGAGAGCACCCGCTCCGCCAGCTCGAGATCGGCGCTGAGCATCGCCTCGGTGGCCTGTCGCATGGCCGCGGCGGCGAGGGTGGCCATCTCACCGAGCAGCTCACGAAGCCCGGTCAGGTCGTTGTGGAAGGTCTCGCGCATGGTTTCCGCCCTTCGGTCACCCCGATCGTTCAGGTTACCGATCCGCTGGGGTGTTCCGGTAACTGGCAATGCGGTACTGGTAACGAGAGTGACCGAAATGGCGACGTACGAGATCGTGGAGACGACATACGCCCAGGTCATCGCCCTCTTCGTGGCGTGGCGGGACGAACTCGACTCTGAACCGTTCGCGCACGAAAGCGAATGGGTGGCGTTCGAGTCCACGTGCTTGCATCCCGTCCAGCCGGTCGTGACCGAGACCACACTTCCTTCTCCCCGACACGGGGGTTCAGAGGTTTAGACCTGGGTACTCCCCCTTGCGGCGGTTGGTGTGCGAGGGCGAGGTGTTGGCATGGAGTGGGAGAGCTTGGCGCAGCGCGGACTGCGCGAGTACTTCCGAATGGTGGCCGACGCGTGTGCGGTCGAAGCCTTCTCCGTGCAGTTCGAGCCATCGTTGAGTGGCTATCTCCCGTTGGACACGCGGGTCCCGGCGTTTCCGGACCTCGACGTGGCGCTCGTGTGGGACGAGGGCACCGGCTGGCGCTCGGTCCGCGAGTTGCCGACCAACGAGCTGGTGGTGTTGTCCTACCTCGGTTCGGCCGCGCTACCGGCGCCGGACGAGGTCGCGGCGTTCGCCGCGAACCCCGCGGTCGGCTCGTCCGCGCCCGTTGTGGTGGCGGGTGCGAACGTGCACGACCGGCTCGCGGAGTACGCACTGGTGAGTCCGCTCGCCCGATGACTTGCTGGTTCGGCCGACCTCGGGGGGTCGGCCGAGCCAGCTTATTTCTTTCGCTACTCGTCGATGAGCCGCTCGATGCCGGCCAGGATCCGGTCCAGCCCGAACTCGAAGTCGGGGCCCGAGGCGCTGTCGGCGTAGTCGCCACCCATCAGCATGCCGGCGACCAACGGGTAGCCGCGCTCGGCGAGCAGCGGGTACAGGAAGCCGACGACCGCGGGCGACTGGACCGGGGTCCGGGGGCTCGCGGTGATGTCGTTGGCGAGGCTCGCGATGCTCCTGGCGTACGAGTCGAGCAAGGTCGCGCACGAGAGCTGGTCGCCGAGGGCGAGGCCGGTGTCGGCGAGCGCGGTGAGCAGGCTTTCCAACCAGGCCAACAGGTTCGGGGTCACCGGGGCGCCGCGGATCGGCAGGTCCACAAGCCATGGCCGGGTCAGGTAGCGGGCGATGAGCGCGCGCACCCACGCCGCCGCGCCGTCGCGCCACCCTGGCGGCAGCTCCTCGGGCGGCGGACCGGTGCCGGCGTCGGAGAGCAACAGCATCAGCTCGTCCTTCGAGCTGACGTAGCGGTAGAGCGCGTTCGGCGTCAGGTCGAGCTCGCGGGCGATCTTCGGCAGTGACAGCGCGTCGATCCCGCCCTTGTCGGCGAGTGCGATGGCGGCCGCGACGACCTCGGGCACCGTGTACGCGGGCCTCGGCCCGCGCCGCGGTGATGGCGGGAATCCCCAGACGAGCGCCAGTCCGGGCGGTAGCGGAGGCTCGCCGGCCTTGTCAAGCATGCTGCCGCCCCTCTCGATATACCTGCTGGCTTCCTGTCGCGTGAAACTGTGCCAGCCATAAACTGTTCACGACACGCACAGATTATGCCGGAAATGTCCGGCAAGGGGGTACGCCGACATGCCTGACAACTCGAACCCGTTCGAACGGATGCTGGAACCGGCCGACAAGCTGACGCTGACCACCCGCGTCCTGACCGCCCTCTGGCTTGGCGTCCTGCTGATCGAGGTCGGCATCTGGCTCGCGATCTGGCTGTTCAGCGGCGACCTCGAGGCCCCGTGGTGGCTGTGGACCGTCCTGGTCGGCGGCGTCGTTGTCGGCGGCCTGCGGTGGTTCGCCCGCAAGGAACGACCATGACACCGCGGGGCGGCGGACTGGTCTCGCTCGCACTGGCCGGGCTGCGACACCGGCTGGCCGCGTTCGTCGCGACCTTCCTCGCCGTGCTGCTCGGGTCCGCGCTGCTGATCGCGTGCGGTGGCCTGTTCGAGACCGCCATCCGGCTGTCGTCGGAGCCGCAGCGGCTCGCCGGTGCGCCGCTGCTGGTCACCGGGCCGGCCGGGTTCAAGCTGCCCGACCAGGAGTCCGAGACCGTGCCCTACGCCGAACGGTCGGGGGTCGACCTCGCGAAGGTCGCGGAGCTCGCGGACCTGCCGGGGGTCGCGAAGGCGGTCCCGGACCTCTCGTTCCCGGCCGTCCTCGGCGGCGGTGACACCACCCTCGCCGGGCACGACTGGGCGTCCGCCGAACTGACCCCGTACCGGCTGACGGACGGCGCCGCGCCGCGCGCCGGACAGGTCGTGCTGGACACCGCCACCGCGGCGCGGGCCGGTGTCGGTCCCGGCGACCGGACGTCGCTGATCGTCGGTGGCGCGCGGCGCACGTTCGAGGTGTCCGGTGTCGCGGAAGGTCCGGTCACCGCGATGTTCTTCGCCACCGCCGACGCGCGGCGCTACTCCGCCCACCCCGACCGGGCCGACGCCATCGGCGTGTACCCGGCCGAAGGCACCGCCGCCGAGGACCTCGCCGGCCGTATGCCCGCCGGCCTCACCGCGCTGACCGGCGACGAGCGCGGCGCGGCCGAGTTCACCGGCATCGACGGGAGCCGGCTGCCGCTGATCCTCCTGTCCGCGATCTTCGGCAGCATGGTCATGATCGTCATGGGTCTCGTGGTGTGGGCGACGATCAGCCTGTCCGTGCGGCAGCGCCAGCGTGAGCTCGCCCTGCTGCGGGCCACCGGCGCCACCCCGGAGCAGGTCCGCGGGCTCGTCGTCGTCGAGACCATGGCGATCGCCGGCCTCGCGTGTGTCGGCGGCCTGGTCCTCGGGCGGCTGGTCGGCGGCTGGATCTTCGACGAGAGCGTGTCGCGCGGTGTCGTGCCGGCGGCGCTCGAGTTCCGGCAGGGCCCGATCCCGTTCGCGGCCGGTGTGCTGATCGGACTGCTCGTGCCGTGGCTGACCGCGCGGGTCGCGGCCGGCGCCGCCGCCAGGACGCGGCCGGTGCAGGCGCTGGCCGAGGCGTCGATCCCGGCGCCGACCGTCCACCCCGTGCGTCGCCTGCTGGGGCTGATCTTTCTCGCGGTGACCGGTGCGCTCGCGGTGACGGCGATCTTCCTGGACGTGGACACGGCGTCCGCCATCGGCGGCCCTGCCGTGTTGACCGGGTCCATCGCGGTCGCGTTGTTCGGTCCGGAGCTGGTAGTGGTGCTGGTCGACCGCGCGGCGCCCTACGTTCGGCGGCTCGCGCCGCGCGCCGGTGCGTTCGCGGTGATCAACACCCGGGCGCGGGCCGTGCAGCTCGCCGCCGTGCTCACCCCGGTGACGCTGGCCGTGGCGATCGCGCTCGGCAACGTGTACTCCCAGACCACCATTGACGACGAGGCGCTGGCCACCTCGGTGGACCAGTTCGAGGCGGACGCGGTCCTGTCGTCGTCGGCGGGCGGCATCGCGCCGAGCGTGGTGTCGCGGGTGCGCGACACCGACGGGGTGACCGCGGCGTCGGCGCTCGTGCTCAGCCAGGGCTGGGTGGAGGAGCCGTACGACGAGAAGGGCAGCGACCCGTCGACGTTCGTCGGCATCTCCTCCGGCGACGTGCTGGCCACGCCGGTCGAGGCAGGCTCGCTGCGGGACCTGCGCGGCTCGTCCGTCGCGCTGGACGCGGACGAGGCCGACGACCTGGGGATCGGCGTCGGCTCGACCGTGACCCTGCGCCTCGGTGACGGGAGCCGGTCGAAGGTCGAGGTCGTCGCGCTGCTCGACGACAGCCCGTCGGTCGTGGTGCCGGCCGACCTGCTGGCGCCGCACACGACCAGCGGACTGCCGTCGTACGTGCTGGTGCGCGGCGACGCGGGCAAGGTGCCGGCGTTCGCGGGCGTGACGGTCGGCGACGCGGACGCGCTCGAGACGTTGTTCGCCGAGGGACTCGGTGTGCAGGCGTGGATCAACTACCTCCTTGCCGCGCTGGCACTCGCGTACGCGGCGATCGCGACGATCAACACGCTGGCCGTGGCGATCCTGTCGCGGCGCCGCGAGTTCGCCGCGCAACGGCTGGCCGGCGCGACCCGTCGGGAGGTCACCGAGATGCTGCTGGTGGAGGCGGGGCTCGTCGGTGTCGCCGGGCTCGCGCTCGGGGTGGTGATCTCGTTGTGCACCGTGCTGCCGATGGCGCTGGCGGTCGGCGCCGTGATCCCGACCGGGCCGCTGTGGTGGTTCCCCGCGGTGATCGTGGCGGTGTTCGCGATCGTGGTGCCGGTGACGCTGGTGACCGCGCGGATGGCCATGCACCGCAAGCCGATCGAGGCGATCACGGCTGTCTAGCTGATCGAGGGCCGGCCACGCTGAGGACCAGCAGCGTGGCCGGTATCAGCACGGCGGCCCCCAGCGCGATCGTCTGTCCGATCGCCGAGCCGGTCGGGTAGTTCGCGAGATGTGTGGCGTGGAACAGGAAGTGCGGCACGGTGAACACGAGGTTCGCGCCGAGCGCCACCTGGACGAGCCGGCGTTCCATCGTCACCGCCGCGGCCACCAGGACCAGGACGTAGGCCAGCGTCAGCGCGCCGACGTCCCGCATGAGGTGCTCGTTGTAGGGCGGCAGCAGGGCGACCCACTGAATCGCGGAGAAGTCCTGTGGCAGGAACAGTTGGACGAGGCCCGCGAGCCCCTGCGTCACCGCGAGGAAGATCAGTCCGGCGCGCATCATGACTCCCGGCCGGCGAACGTGATGGTGCCGGCGGCGTGGTCCGGCGCGAGGTGGCCGCCGTCGCGGTAGGCGCGGAACACCTTGCCGGGCAACCTGATCGGCACGAGTACCCGGCGTCTGCCGGTCTCGGCGAGGTACTCGTGAGCCAGGTCGCGGAGGTCCCGGACCTCGGGGCCACCGAAGTCGTCGACCCTGCCGCGTGGTTCGCCGAGTGCCAGCTCGACCAGCCGAGCCGCGACGTCCCGCACGTCGACCGGCTGGATCCTTATCGCCGGGACCGGCATGAGCGGGAGCCTCGCGGCGCCGGCGAGGATCGTGTGGACGAGGTCGTGGAACTGGGTCGCGCGCAGAATCGTGTTGGGCACCTTCGCGACGACCCGCTCGGCCGCGAGCTTGCCCCGGTAGTAACCGATCGGCACCCGGTCGACACCGACGATGGAGATGAAGACCAGGTGCTTGACCTGCGATGCCGCGTCGACCAGGTGCTCGGTGGCGGTCACGTCGGTGGCGCCACGCCGGGTGGAGGCCAGGTGGATGATCGTCTCCGCGCCGGCCACCGCCTCCTTGAGGCCGCGCCCGGTGACCAGGTCGGCGCCGGTGCGGCGGCTCAGTACTCGCACCGGATGACTCTTCGGCAGGGCTTCGGTTACCGCGCGGCCCAGTGTGCCGGTGCCGCCGGTGATCAGGATCGTCATGCCTTGGGAACCGGCGACGCCTCCCGAATGTGACGGAGTTTCTCCGGGTTCGCGATGATGTGTAGTCCGGCGATCTGGTCGTTCGTGTACGCCAGCACCGCGACGCCCTTGAGGGTGCCCGCGACCGTCGCGAGGATGGCCGTGCTGCCGTTGAGCTCCGCGAGCGTGAGGTCCACCCCGGTCGGGACCTTGCCGAAACTGCCTGCCAGGTAGCGCGCCACGCGCTCCCGGCCGGTGACCGGGCGGCGTGCGGTGTGGACGTGACCCCCACCGTCGGCCCATGAGGTGACGTCCTCCGCGAGCAGTGCCTCCAGGTCGCGCAGGTTGCCGGTCGTCGCGGCGGCCAGGAAGCGGGTCGCCAGTCGCTCGCGCTGGTCGCGGTCCGGCTGGAAGCGCGGCCGGTGCTCGGCGACGTGCTGGGTGGCGCGTCGGTACAGCTGCCGGCAGTTCGCCTCGGACAGCTCCATGACCTCGGCGATCTCCCGGTGCCCGTACCCGAAGGCCTCGCGCAGCACGAACACCGCGCGCTCGGCAGGCGTCAGGCGCTCGAGCAACACCAGCACCGCGAACGACACGGAGTCCCGCTGCTCGACCGTCTCGAGCGGGCCGAGCGTGTCGGTCGGCACCGGCTCCGGCAGCCACTGCCCGACGTACCGCTCGCGCGTGGCGCGGGCGGCCGTGAGCCGGTTCAGGCAGAGGTTCGTGACGACCTTCGCGAGCCATCCGCCAGGGTGCTCGATCTGTTTTCGGTCGGCGCGGTTCCATCGCAGGTAGGCGTCCTGGACCGCGTCCTCCGCCTCGTGGGCCGAGCCCAACAGCCGGTAGGCGAGGCCGAACAGGCGACCCCGCCGATCCTCGAACTCCGCGACCGGCGCCACGCCGACAGTGTGCCAGTCAGCAGGTCGTGGGCAGCAGTGTGAACGCGCTGCACGTGTCCTGACGGTACGGCGCCGCCTGCCATTCGGCCGGCGCCAGCTTCCTCGACACGTCGTAGGGCATGAACGTCCACGGGCCGACGTACGTGTTGTCGCGCCACGTGTTGTCCTGCTCGAACGTGATCGACTGCTGCACGACCGTCGCCTTGTACGGGGACCACTCCGGGTACGTGCCCCAGTTCGACAGCACGGCCATCCGACCGCAGTTGGTCGTGCAGCCGATCGCAGCCGGGTCGAACGTGAACGCGTTGTGGTGGATGTCGACGCGCTTGGTCCGCCACCGGCAGTCGTCACGCAGTGGTGGCGTGGCGATTCCCGGCTGGACACACCGTTTCTGGTCGGCGACGAGCTTCGTGCAGGTGCCGAACGACGTGTTCGCCGGACTGTTGCAGAAGCGGTCCGCGTTCTCCCACAACGTGATGCCCGACCAGTTGTCCTCGAACGTGTTGTCGTGGATGTCGATCCGGTCGGTGCGTGCCTTGACCCTCGGCTCGCCACCCGCCTCCGACAGGTAGATCGCGGCCACCGGGAAGCCGTCGCCCCGGTCGGCGAACGCCTTGCCCTGCACCAGGGTGTTGCGTCGGAAGATGTTGTCGCGCACCTCCAGGTTGTAGCTGATCTCGTAGAACAACGCCTCCGCGTCGTTGTCCTCGATCAGGTTGTGCTCGATGAGGAAGTCGTTGTTGTTGGTGTCCGCCCACAGCCCGGGGCCGTGGTTGCCGTGCACCCAGTTGTCGCGGACGTCGGCGCCGTCGACCGCCCAGAACTTCACGCCGCCCGTGCAGCCACAGCCGGGGGACTGCGTCTCCCAGTCGTCGGTGTTGTTGCCGACGATCTCGTTGCCCGCCACCACCAGGTCGGTGACGTCGCCGTCCTTGTACGCGTTCATGCCGTACTGGCCGTTGTCGCGCAGACAGTTGCCGCGCACCTGCTGACGGGCGCCCGCCATCAGGCCCGCGCCCTTGTTGCGCTGGACCGTGTTGTGCTCGATGACCCAGCCGTCGCCCGAGTCGTGGTTGACCACACCCTGGTCGCGCGGGGCGACGAAGCCCTGCACGGTCAGGTTGCGGATCACCACGTCCTCGGCGTCGCCGGTGAACGCGTACCGGTTGCGGCCGCGCCCGTCGAGCACGGCGCCGGGGGCGCCGAGGTAGACGTTGCCGTCCTTGGGCATCACCTGTCCGTACTCGTCGGTGCCGAGGGTGTGCGTGCCCGGCCGCAGCCAGAACGTGGTGCCGCCGGGGTTCTCCGAGGTCTTGCGCTGGACGTCGTTGTCGACCGGCTCGACGACCACGGCGCCGGCAGGCGGCGTCGGATAGGTCGCGGGAAGGTGGTCGCAGACCGCCCAGTCGGCCGCCACCGCCGGCGCCGCGGCACCGGCCACAGGAGACAGTCCGGAAAGGATGAGGGCAGCCGCCAGCGCGAGAGTTTTCGGCATGCGGCAAAGCTATGCAGCGCAACGGCTTCGTGTCGTCACCCGGAAGCGTCGACCCCCACTCTTTCGAGCGAACCTGCCGAGACGCACGCCGGTAATCGGTCGCGAACCCTTCCAGTCAGCGGTTTCACGTTCATGCCGGCATTATGTGCTGGCCCCCCGACAAGATCGACTGTGGAGAGTCATGCTTCGGATCGACCGCAACCGCACCGGTGACGTTCGCCTCACGTTCGTGTTAGAGCCAGATGCCCCGAGTGGGCGAGTAAGCGTCGTCGGCGACTTCAACGAGTGGCGACCAGGCACGCACGAGCTTCGCCCGCGCAGCAACGGCACCCGATCGGTGGCAGTTACGGTGCCGGACGGCATGCCCGTGCGGTTCCGCTACCTCGGCGAGAACGGCCACTGGTGCAACGAGACCGAGCACCCCGACGTGCGCCAGGTCGGCGTCGACAGTGTCATCGTCGCGATCCCGCCGGCCCGACGCGCACGGTGAGTCGGGCTATCGTGTGCGCATGTACGCACCCGTGTCGTCCGACCAGTGGCGCGAGCTTCCGCCGGAGGACCGGGTAGCGGCCGCCGTCGAGTCGCTCCGGATGCTGGCCGACCCGACGCGGCTGCGCATGCTGTGGCTCCTGTGCGGCGCGGAGTACGACGTGACGACCCTCGCGGAGGCGGTCGGCATCGCCCGGCCCGCGGTGTCGCAGCACCTGGCGAAACTGCGGCTCGCCGGCCTGGTCACGACGCACCGCGTCGGGCGGCGTGCCGTGTACCGGGCCCGCGGCGCCCACGTGCCGACGATGCTGAACGAGGCGCTAGAAGCGGCACATCACCGCGTGGAGTGACACTGGCTCGCTCCGCTCGCGCAATCGCGGCCTGTACCCGGCGTCTTCCCTCCTGCGCTGCTTCGGGCGACTCGCTTCGCTCGTGGCCCGGCGCTGCTCGTCAGTCCAGACGCCGGCGGCCGCTCACACAAGCCCTCACTCGTGACTGTTCCATTGGCGCGCTTCGCTCGTGGCCTTCTGCTGCTCAGTCAGTGCGGTGGGTGGGCGTGGATTGTGGCTTGCGTCAGTTCGGGTAGGGCGTGACCTAGCGCGTGTTCCGCCTCGTGGGCGATCGTGTGCGCGGCGACCAGTGCCAGTGCCCCGTCGACCTCC
>Ga0193717_1001162_pt1 | contig 16377 bp, 15 predicted proteins | sample U2c2metaG_FD_145900 | JGI IMG/M metagenome (GOLD analysis project Ga0193717, IMG submission 145900) | Soil microbial communities from a riparian zone of the East river system, Colorado, United States - U2c2 | ecosystem: Environmental > Terrestrial > Soil > Riparian zone | place: USA: East River... | reverse complement strand
CCCCCCATCCGGCCGATGTAGCCTGGTTGGTTGGTAAATTGTCGGGCACCACAAAAGGTATTCCCCCACCAGGAAATTGATCGGCAGCTACGTCCTTCATCCATTTGGCAAAAAATGGGGCCACCTGCATATTAAATGCCGCCGTGCGCGAAAAAACCTGTGCATCGCCCGTCCAGCCCAAGCGTTCGTCGCGTTGCGGGCAATCCGTTGGGATATCTAAAAAATTACCTTTTTGCCCCCACAGTATATTGTGTTGCAGTTTGTTGATCATGGTATCTGAGCACGCGAACGTGCCGGTTACAGGCATATCTGAGTGTACAACTACGGCTGTAAAATTTTCAGGCTTCAGTTCACCCGGAAAACCTTCAACAGCGATGTATCGGAAACCCATAAAAGTAAAATGCGGTTCAAAGGTTTCTGCTCCATTACCCTTAAGTGTATAATTGATTGTTGCCGTTGCCGAGCGCAGGTTGGCTGTATAAAACTCGCCAAACTTATCCAGTACTTCGGCATGGCGTATGGTAATGGTTTGCCCGGCCCGGCCGCTTACTTTTAAACGTACCCAACCAGTTAGATTCTGTCCAAAATCAATGATCTGTGTTCCTTTGGGGCTTTTAAATATGGCAATGGGTTTTATCTCCTGAATTTTATGTACGGGTACACTTTCTACCCCCACCAGCATCTTTTTATCATAGGTAACTGTATCAACAGGAAGCCAGCCGATATCGTTAAAGCCTTTGCTATCCCAGCCGGGTATTTCCTTACGGGCATCGTAGTTTTCGCCATCATATATACCATCAAGTGTTATAGGGCCATTTTGCGTACTTTTCCAAGAGCCGTCAGAATTTACGTATTGCACTGTTCCATCGGCATAGGTAATTTGCAATTGGCATAGCAGGGCCAGTTTTTTACCCCAAACGCCCCATTGAGTGGCAAAGCCTGTTGTACCGCGAAACCAGCCATCACCCAACATAGCGCCTATCACGTTGTCGCCCTGCTGCAGCATAGCTGTAATATCATAAGCCTGGTATTGCAGGCGTTTTTTATACTCCGTCCAACCGGGGGTAAGCAATTGGTCGCCTACCCTTTTACCGTTAAGACATAGCTCATATAAACCATGCGCGGTAGCATAAACCCTGGCAGATATTATTTTCTTGCTAATTGAAAATTGCTTTCGCAACATTATTGCCGGTATTTTACGTAGCGTATCCTGTTTAGGCTGTACCCAGGTGGCGGTCCAGTCGGCAGGCGAAAGCAGGCCGGTTTCAAAATAAGCAGGTTTGCTCCAGGCTGATGTATGATTATGGTTATCCCATACCTTTACCTGCCAGTAATAACGCGTGGCCGATTTTAGCGCAGCACCGTTATAGGTGATCAAAACTGATGAATCGGAATTTACCTTACCCGTACTCCAAACCATTTTTGACGATGAAAAGGATGCGTCTGTTGCCACCCTGATGCTATAGGCCTGCTGCAGGGTGTTTTTTTGCGTGGTATTTATTTTCCAGCTCAGGCGCGGGTGTACCATATCAATGCCCATCGGGTTATTCAGGTATTCGCAGGATAAACCTTCAATAACGGGATTTTGTGCCATGCACATTACCGGGAAGATAACGAGGAGATAAAGAAATATGCGGTTCATAATTTTAATTGGAAATCAATTGTATTAATTATGTTTGGAAACGGCAACCCCGTCCATCCCCTGCTAAAAAGTAAACACCTCAATAAGATAAGGCATTGGTAATATAGCTTTGCTATTTTTTGCCTTTTAACATATTTAAAGAGTAAAAGCTATCGCGCCAATAAATACCACCTTGCCTGATTGTTGTCAACGCTGATTTTAAAGTAACATAAGCTATAAGGAAACTGGCAAATGGAATCATCAGCGCATACCACCATTTATTAGGGCGAACAGCTATCATATAAAATACCTGAAACAGAAACACAACCCCTGCCATTAAACGAATTTCTGTTGATCCGAAAATTAACATGGCAGGAACAGGTAATGCAAAACATAACAATACCATCAATGTGTTTAAAATTGATTGACCAAGTTTATATTCGGCTACCGCGAACGAATTTTTCAGGAGTTCGTTACTAAACTCCTGTAGATTTTTGTACCACTCCAAACAGATATATTACTAACCGCCCAATACGTCCTGTTTTAAACCAGCCGACTTAATGATGCGGCCAAGCTGCAGGTCATCATCGGGCCTTAATTTGATATGGGCATGGGTTCCTATTTTTTCATACGCGTCGCGCCTCACTAAATTAAATGCACCAATGCTCGCAAAGGCTTTTGACCTGGGGTTTTTGGCATCCCAGGGCCTCATATGCATCATTAATAGGATACCGAACGTGCCCAGCACACTGTTTAAGATCGTTGATCTTGATATCGCCTCAGGGCAGTATGGTTAAATGGTCAAGCTTGTGTCTTACCGCATACACTAAAGCCTTATTGATGGCATCCGGGTGAAACACGATATCAGCATCAGCAAAAAGCATCCATTCTTCAGAACTGTTGGCATAGCCCTGATACAATGCATTGTTTTTACCCAGCCAGCCATCCGGTAAAGTGGTGATTGTGGTAACGCAAAGTTTTGAATATTGTGCAATAAAGCGCTGTAATATATCTGCAGTGCGATCTGTAGAACGATCATTCACTACTATAATACGATAGTTATGATTGATATTACAAACAGTCATCCTCTTCGTTACGTACCGCAATAATGATAACTACAGATGGTTCTGCTTCAATTAGCGGTTGTATTTTCAATTGTTCAATCTTTTTCAGGCTGATGAGCAGGTAAATGATCATGCCTACCCATGAAAAGCTTACCACTAAGCTATAACCAAGAAAAATCATTGTAATGAGGTTTCGATAAAGGTGAGCAAAATTGCAGATATTTTCAATTATTCTTTCACCCACAAAGACCTGCTGACATAGGGCTGTCACTTGCCGGTTGTTACTTTGAATCATAAACAAAAACAGTAAACACTTAAAACAATAAAGCCATGTCAATCATCCCTATGTTATTAAAAGAAATGGAGCAGGAAGCTCAAACAACCCGTAAAATGCTGGAACGTGTACCTAATGATAAATATCAATGGCAACCACACGAAAAAAGCATGACCATACAACGCCTGGCCAACCACATTGCCGAACTGCCTACCTGGGTGACCATGACGCTTGATACCAGCGAGCTCGACTTTGATAAAAACCCTTATGTAAATAACCCCATAAATAATACAGCCGACCTGCTGGAATTTTTTGAAGAATCGCTGGAAAGTGGCAAAACACGCCTGGCCGAGGCAAATGAAGCAGATCTTGAAAAAGAATGGACGCTGAGGAAAGGAGATTATATTATCAGCGTATCAAGTAAAAGTGATATCATCAGAATGGCTTACTCACAAATTGTGCATCATCGGGCACAATTGGGTGTGTACCTGCGCCTGCTTAACATACCCATTCCGGGTAGTTACGGTCCCAGCGCCGATGAACAAGGTTTTTAATAAACAATAAAATGCAAAAGCCATTGTCCAACAAATAGGACAATGGCTTTTACGTTGCACAAATACTAATGTTTGTGCTTTGATAGTTTACCTTCATTAATTTCTTCCAGGAAACCATCTTCATTTATTGCATAACGGGCATATTCAGTATCAGTATCAATTTTATACTTAAACGCAGATTTTGACCTTTTCCTGAATTTTTTCCGTATAGCTAATAATGGCAGGATAATTACAGCAAGTAGAGCGGTAATTTGTAATAAAATAATATACATAACTTTTTTGATAAAATTTATTTGAAAGCAGGACTAACAAACACTAATAATAAAATGCTTTTATTATCGGTTTATTGTTAAGCAGCCATCAAATAATTATATAGCTAAATATGTGCCATAATTTTTATTGACTTTAATTATTGCGTATATGTTACGTTTTCAGTGATAAATAATTGATCTGGTGAGGAGTATGGATTAGTGATTAAAGGCTATTTATCTGCTAATTTTGGGGTTGCACGGAGCATATAAACTTGTGTAAAACATGGTACTGCCTTTGGAAAGGGTTGGGGTATCTCAAATGAGAATCATCCTCTCATTTGAGATATTATAAGTTATAAAAACCTGTAGCATTATCGCCCCAAAATAACGCCTGTTCTGTTGCTGATAGCTTTGCGCAATAATTATTCATCACCTGCATAGTACCTTCATAACCACCGGCAAGCAGGCATACCGGCCAATCGGAGCCAAACATTACCCGGTTAATGCCAAAGGCGTTGAACACTACATCCAGATACGATGTAAAATCTTCGGTTTTCCAGGCTTGCCAGTCGGCTTCGGTAAGCATCCCTGAAATTTTGCAATGCACATTTTGGTGTTTGGCCAAAGCCTGGATATCCTTTTGCCAATCGCTCATTTTTTGATCCTTAATATGTGGCTTGGCCAAATGGTCAACCACAAACTGCTGATCCGGAAATCCTCCGGCCAGCTGAACCGCATAAGGCAGGTGTTCAGGGTATATCAATATATCATAAGTATAACCATGCTTTTGCAGACTGGCTATGCCCTTTTGAAATTGCGATTGTAACATGTACTGTTTATCGGGCTCCGACTGTAAAATATGTCTGAAACCTTTCAGCTTATCATATTGCTTGTAATGCTGCAGCCTTTTATCAAGATCATTGGCTTTTAGGTCAACCCAGCCCACTACGCCTTTAACTTCGGGGTTTTCGGTGGCAAGGTTTAATAAAAAATTAGTTTCTTCTTCCGATTGACTGGCTTGTACGGCCACACAACCATCAATGCCGTACTGCTGTAATACGGGCAACAGATCGGCTGGTAAAAAATCACGTTTTATCACCAGCATTTCATCGTTGATCCAGCTATCCCTAACCGGGTCAAATATCCAGAAATGCTGGTGCGCATCAATTTTAAGCATAAGCTACCACGTTTTGCTTTGATTCGCCCAAGCCATCGATGCCCAGTTCAACCACATCACCTGGTTTTAAATAAAATGGTGGTTTCATACCCAGGCCAACACCTGCTGGTGTACCTGTTGATATAATATCACCTGGTAACAGGGTCATGAACTGACTGGTATAGGATATTAAATGCGGCAGATTAAAAATAAAGTTTGAGGTAGTACCATCCTGCAGGATTTGTCCGTTCACCTTAAGCCACAGGCGCAGGTTATGCGGATCGGCAATTTCATCAGGGGTAGCCAGGAAGGGGCCAAGCGGTGCAAAGGTATCGCAACCTTTTCCCTTATCCCAGGTACCATTACGCTCCAATTGAAACTCGCGCTCTGATACATCATTATGCAATACATATCCGGCCACGTAATCCATAGCGCTGGCTTCGTCAACATAAGATGCTTTTTTGCCGATCACTACGGCCAGCTCAACTTCCCAGTCTGTTTTTACAGAATTTTTAGGGATCACAATATCATCAAACGGACCAACTATTGCGGTGGTGGCCTTCATGAATATAACCGGCTCAGGCGGTAGCGGTGCATTGGTTTCTTTAGCATGATCAGCATAGTTTAAGCCAATACATACAATTTTTGACGGGCGCACTATCGGACTGCCCAAACGTACATCAGCAGCAATTTCTGGCAATCGCTTATCTTTTATAAAAGCAGCCAAACGGACAACACCACCGGTTTCAAAAAACTGTTCGGTATAGTCTTCGCCAAAAGCCGAAACATCGTATTTTTTATCGTTAAGGATCACTCCTGGTTTTTCCTGTCCGTTAGCGCCAAATCGTATAAGCTTCATATTTATGTTTATTGTTTTTTAAGATTAGTTGTTCAAGGTAATAAATCCGCCATCAATAGGGTAATCGGTACCAGTAATAAATCCAGCCTCGTCTGAGCACAGGTACAATGCCAGCGCCGCTACTTCCTCAGATTTACCCATACGGCCAATTGGCTGACTTTTGGACAATTTTTCAAAGATCTCGGCTTCCTGCCCGGCATAGTTCTTGGCTATAAAACCATCAACAAAAGGGGTATGGATACGTGCCGGCGAAATACAATTACACCGGATGTTATCATGCAGGTAATCGCGCGCTACCGAAAGTGTCATGGCATGTATAGCACCCTTGCTTGTAGAGTAGGCAAACCTGTCGGTAATACCCACGCTTGCAGCGATGGATGCTGTATTTAAGATGACACCGCCACCATTTGCCTTAAATATGGGGATAGCAGCGAAAAGACAGTTATAAGCTCCTTTTACGTTCACGTTAAATACCCGCTCAAAATCTTCTGTGCTGGTATTATCAGCACGACCAATATGGGCTATCCCCGCGTTATTTATCAGGATATCAATTTTACCGATCTTATTAAATGTATCAACTACTTGCTGCTGGTTACTTACGTCGCATGCATAGCCTGTTGCTTTTCCATTGGCGGCTTCAATCTCACTTACAGTTTCAGCTGCTGCTTTGTCATTTAGTTCGATGATATGTACGATGGCACCCTGTTGTGCAAACAATACAGACATAGCCTTGCCTATACCGCTGCCGCCGCCTGTGATCACTACCGATTTATTGGTTAATTTAAACATGTTGATTTCTATTTATTCTTTTTTGCTGATGAGTTGACTCATCCTGCCATCGCTTCGCTTGACCTCTATAAAGATACTCCCCTTTTCCAGGGTATAAAATCATCCTGACCTAATTTTACTGCTTTTGGTTCGGCTTCGCCGCTGGCTACCTGTATCACATAGTTTAATATGCGTTCGCCGGCTTGCTGTATGGTTTCATCACCTTCAATAATGGTACCGCAGTTAATGTCAATAATATCGGGCATTTTTTCGAACATGACGGTATTGGTTGATAATTTTACTACAGGAGTTATAGGATTACCGGTTGGTGTACCCAGGCCGGTAGTGAACAACACGATATTGGCCCCTGATCCTACTTCGGCGGTGGTGCTTTCTACATCGCTGCCGGGGGTACAAAGCAGGTTTAAACCTGGTTTGGTTACTTTTTCAGGATAATCAAGCACGGCGGCAACTGGTGATGTCCCTCCTTTTTTAGCTGCACCTGCCGATTTAATGGCATCGGTAATTAAACCGTCCCGGATATTTCCGGGTGATGGATTGGCATAAAATCCCGAACCATCGGCCTCGGCACGGGCGTTGTACGTGGTCATTAAATGCATAAAGCGGTTGGCGGTTTCTTCATCAACACAACGGTCGCTCAGTTCCTGCTCCACACCGCAAAGTTCAGGAAACTCCGCAAGGATCACTGAGCCGCCCATGGTCACCAACAGATCGGAAACATACCCCAAAGCCGGATTGGCCGAAATGCCCGAAAAGCCATCAGACCCGCCGCACTCCATACCAATACAAAGTTTTGATAACGGTGCCGGCTCGCGTTGCGTTTGGTTTGCCTGTACCAAACCGGCAAAAGTTTGCTTCAGAGCTTGTTGTAACAGTTCACTTTCGGTACCTACTTTTTGCTGCTCCAGTACCACTATTGGTTTGCTGAAAGCGGGATCACGTTTGGCTATCTCAGCCTGTAAAATACTTACTTGGGCATGCTGGCATCCTAAACTTAAAATGGTTGCCCCGGCAACGTTTGGATGGGTGATATAACCCGCAATTAAACCGCATAGTGCATCCGAATCATCCTTGGTGCCGCCGCAACCCATGCTATGGTTTAAAAACTTAATGCCATCTATATTTTTGAATAAGCGTTTAGAATCCGGCCTTTCGGTGGAGGCCTGAATATCGGCATTCAAAATTTCCTCAACCGATTTACCTGCCTGGTAAAGCTCCATCAGTTGCTCCACATCGCCCTCATAGCTTTTGGCTTTTTTATAGCCCAGCTTATCAACCAGGGCTTCCTTTAAAACATTGATGTTACGGTTTTCGCAAAATACGAGGGGTACAACTATCCAGTAATTGCTGGTACCCACCGAACCATCGGCACGGTGATAGCCTTTAAATGTTTTGCCTTCGAAATTGCCCGTATCAGGCTGGTGCCATTGCAGTTTACGTTCGCCCAAATGAAAACCGTCTGAAGCGTGGTGAACATTCTGTGTACTCAACAGGCCACCTTGCGGTATGGTACTTGTTGTTTTACCTACCAATACGCCATACATATAAATTTCGTGGCCCGCCGGTAGCTCGTTTATGGCAAATTTATGTTTTGCTGCTATACGATCAGCTAAGGCAAAAGTATTGCCCTCAAAGCTTATCATTGTTCCCTGCTCCAGGTTTTGCAGGGCTACCAGCACATTATCATGCTGGTGTATTCTTAAAAATGTTTCTTTTTGTACTGACATTATATCAAGTTCCTTATTCCTTTATCTATATTTTTTATCTAATTATTGAGTGTTAATTCAATAACCGGTATCTCGTAATCAGGCTTTTTAGTTGGCAGCGTTAACACTAGATCTTCGGGGTTTGTTGCCGATGGTTTGTATAAAAGCTCTGAATGATCATTTAAAAACTGCGCGTATGATATTTTACCATTGTATCCCGGTAAAACAATTGAGCCCGTATTGGGATAATTATACAAATGTACGTATAAACGTTTGGTTGCTTTATTATAGGTAAGTTTTGAGCTATCGGGTTTTTTATAAATATCAGGCGCGTAGGTACAGTTATAAATAGCGTTGCTGTTGGCATGCATCCAGTGGCTCAGGCTATCCAGGGCGCGGGTAGCCCTGTAATCAAATTCGCCGCGGGCGGTTGGGCCAACGTTCAGGATCAGGTTACCGCCGTTACTTGCCGAAGTAATTAACAGATCAAGCAGCTGACGATGTGTTTTCCAGGTATTTTCATCGCGATAATATCCCCATGAACCCGAAAAAGTCTGGCAGGTTTCCCATGTTTTGCCCCGATATTTTAATAGTTCTTTAGTGCTTACCTGCTCAGGGGTCTCAAAATCGGCCCCGTCCTTATACTCTTCCAGGTTAAGTCTGTTATCTACAATAATACCAGGCTGTAGTTTCCTGATCAGTTTTAACAGTTCAACTGACCCCCATTCGTCCTTCCCTTTTCCATGACCATCTTTACGAGGGAATGAAAAATCAAGCCACAGGATATCTATTTTTCCATATTTGGTCAATAGCTCAGTGATCTGGTTGCGCATATACTGACGGTATTTGGCCATATCCCGATTTTTATTCAAAGCGGCATACGAGGCATCACTTTTATCCTTTGGCGATTGCGGATGAATTTCGTCAATGGTATAATCAGGATGGTGCCAGTCGAGCAGGGAATAATAAAACCCAACCTTTAGGCCCTGCCCGCGGAAAGCATTCACATACTCGCGCACCAGATCGCGTTTGGCTTTGGTATTGGGAGCTTTGTAATCGGTAAATTTAGAATCGAACAAACAAAAACCTTCATGGTGTTTGGTGGTCAATACCGCGTATTTCATACCTGCTGCTTTGGCTTGCTTTGCCCATTTTTGCGGATCGAACAGATCGGGATTAAACTGGTCGAAATATTTTTGATAACCTGCATTGTCAATCTTTTCATTATGCTTTACCCACTCGTGCCTGGCTGCCCCTGAGTACAAACCCCAGTGAATAAACATGCCGAAGCGGTCGTCTTTCCACCACTCCATACGTTTTTCTTTTTGGGCATCTGTTTCAGTGCCTATCATTTTTTGTGCAGATACCTGTGAGACGGTTAAAAGCACCAGCGCTAATAGCAATTGTGTTCTTCTAAGCATAATTATTTATTTAGTTGGCATTGATTACAAGGCAAATATTTTATTCATCAAAACCCACTTTTCGCCCTTCAAGGCGCCTTTTACAGGTTGTTGGTATTTCCACATCAGGGTTTCCCATTCCTGCACTTTGGGGTTGGCGTCATCCGCGGCGGCTTTTTGTTCAAAGCTAAAACTATCGTCAGTTTCCATGATCATAAATAAACGCACATCGAAACGGTAGATCTCCATATTGGTGATGCCCGAGTCGACGATGCTTTTACGGATCTCGGGCCATATAGCTTCATGGTACTTTTCGTATTCCGCAATTAAACCATCGTCATCAACTAAATCAAGCGCTAAGCAATATCTGTGGCCCATAAATATGTTATAAATCAGGTGGTATTGGTAGTACAAAGAAATAAGGTTTGCCGTAAAATAGTTATCATAAAATCGTCAAAGTGTTCAGCTTTTTTGGCATGGAGGGCGGGCTGAAGGGATTGCAATTAAAAAAACTTCGCCGTCACTCGGCAGAAGCCGAGCGATTGCTCGTGGTGTGAGTCTTCCCGAAAAGCAGGATTTAAGATCTCCTCTAACTAAGCCTTTTCCAATAAACCATAGTCCCGGTTAGGCCGCCATGAGGTTTTAACGCAAAATCAGGAATCACACCAGTGAGTGTAAAGCCCAGTTTTTCGTAAAGTGCGGATGCTCCATCCTCCTCCGCGGTATCAAGAACCAGGAGAGTTTTCTTCCGTTCTTTGGCTAAACGTTCTGCAACTTGCATCAGCGTTTTGGCAATGCCCCGGCCGCGATGACTGATGCGGGTCATCATTTTGGCTATTTCGGCCCGGTGCGGCTGGTTGGGCGGGAGGCTAAGCAACAGCGTTACAGTCCCTACCAGTATATCGCCGTCAAATGCGCCCAGCACTATGCGTTCGCCTTTTTCAGCGGCAGTAAGCGAGCCGTCCCAAAAAGCATTAGCCTCCTCTAATGCCAGCGGGTGCATGAAACTAACCGAACCCCCGTTGGCTACTACTTCAACCAGTATTTCGCTCAGCACCGTGCGAATTTGCGGTGTGTTTTGCAAAGGTTTTATTTTGATTTGAGTCATGGTGGTAAAATAAGCAACTCAAAGATGAAGTCAAATCTGTAAAGATCAAAATTTGGGTCAACTCACCCTGGCATCGCTGCGCTCTCCACCCCTCTCTTCACCTGCGGCGGAAAGGAGGGAGTTTTATAGCCGCTCTAAATCTCCCAAAGGGGGAGACTTTTAAAAAGTGTTTAAAGCCCTCTCCTTTGGAGAGGGTTGGGTGAGGCTTCTTGCTTCGTACCTCAATGGCACGTTTTTGTATGTTTATGTTTGGGTGAAGCGCTCAGTTCTTGGTAAACTCCTTTTGATACATGAGCGGACTTTTGCCGGTTACCTGTTTAAAATGTTTATGAAAGGTCGAAAAGTTGTTGAACCCACTGTCGTAGCATAACTGCTTAATGTTCAGCTTGTCTTCAATCAATAGTTTGCAGGCATAGCCCACTTTGATCTCAATAATGAACTGCGAATAGGTTTTGCGGGTCTTTGATTTAAAATACCGGCAAAATGAGTTGGAGCTTACCCCGGCTATTTCGGCTATTTCGTCCAGGTATATCTTTTTCCTGAAATTACGTACCGAGTATTCATAAATATTATTCAGCCTGTCGTTCTCTGATTCGTTATGATCATATTTAAAGCCGATGGATGTAAGGTAATTTACCGGATTGGTGGTGGCCACGGTGTTGAGGGCCTTAAGCAGCATAATGATCCTGTCGGCACCATCAGTATTCAGCATAGCCGCCAGCAGCTCGGCTACTTTATCTTTAGTGCCACCCGTTATTTGCAAGCCCCTTTTTGACCGCTCCAATAAAACCTTTATCAGTTTATTTTCCGGCAGTCGTAAAAACTGGTCGCCCCAAAAGTTTTCGCAAAAATGCACAACGATCATCTCCACCTTTACATTTTCGTCGTGGTGAAAATAGGCATCATCAAAGCGCCAGTAGTGCGGCAGATTTGATCCTACCACGGTCATATCACCTGCCTTAAACTGCTTAATGCTATCACCGATAAACTGCGTGCCGCTGCCCTTTTTAAAGTATATCAGTTCAAGCTCAGGGTGGCAATGCCACCTGTTATTTATATCGGGCAACACATCATGCCTTACGCTAAATGAGTGCGCGGGGCCCGAAGAAACTTTTAATAAAAGCGGTTTCATTCAACTTAATTTACAATTGACGAGGTAAATGTAGAGAAAAAATGTAAAAATAGCTCATTTTTAATTCTGGCGATCATTGTAAAATGATTGTTATTATTATTTTAATATCTTGCCGCAGATTTCAAACCTAAACCAATCTAAATGAAACATTTTTACAAATTATTATTACCTGCCCTATTATTACCTTTTTTTTCGTACGCGCAAAGCAATTATAAACCAGGCTATGTTGTTACTGCCAAAGGCGATTCTCTAAAAGGCTCTATTGATTTAAGAGAATGGGAAAACAACCCGCATAATATTTATTTTAAAAGCCAGACTGGTGTTAAAAACTACACAGCAAAAGAGATCAGAGCATTTGGTACATCTAATGTAACTTATGACCAATACATGGGCCTCATTAGTACTGATGAAACTAATGTATCCCGACTTTCAACCGGCCGTGACACCAGTTATAAGCAGGATACCACGTTTTTAAAGGTAATACAAAAGGGCGCTAATGTAACACTGTACTCCTATGTTGACAATCTTAAGCCAAGGTATTTTATAGCCGAAAACCAAAACGGCCGACCATACGAATTAGTTTACAGGATATATCATACACCCGATCGCGGAGTTGAAACACACAGTGAAAATGTTTTTGTATCGCAGTTGTATGAACTGGCTCTGAAGTATAATCCGGCGTCTGATGAGCTTAGGCTAAACATTGAAAAATCGCAATATAACGGTCCGGAATTAAAAAAGATCACTGAAAAAATAAACAAAATGACTGCTGATACCAGAGATTATGGTACAGGCAGCGCGATAGAGTTTTTTGCCGGTGCAGGCGTTAGCATTAACGCTATGAAACTAACGGGTACTTTCCCATTTTATAATGCCCCGAACAACAATGCGGTGTGGCCAACCCTGTCGATAGGTGCAAACATTTATACCAATTCAAATGTGAAGCAGTTTGCCTTCAGGGTGGAGGTTCTTTTTACAAAGAGCGCTTACAAAAGCATGGTTGATGTTTATTATAACCAACCCGAAAAACCTAAAAGCGACTATCATTTTGACCAATACATAGCAGCTTTTTACCCACAGGTTTTATATAATATTTACAACACCAATAAGCTTAAATTTTATTTAGATATGGGACTTGCATTTAATCTTTCAAAAAATACTGGCAATACATTCCGTAATAATTTCAATGGCGAATCCTCTACTAACTACCTTTCCCTAAATACCTATTGGATAACCTATCCTGTTAAAGTTGGTTTTGTTCTGAACAAGAAATTTGATATTTCTGTGTCCTACGCTTTTAAAACCTCCTTAACTGATAATATGAACCATGAAGCAAAAGTAATTAATAACTATTCTATCGATATAACCAGTATCACGGCAGGAATTAATTATAATTTTTAACTGCTAAAGGCCACTTTATTTTGGCCCAAAAAAGTATATTTTTTTTGCACAATCGATTGAGTGATTTAAAAGCAATAGTTTATATTTGTTAGTGTTCAATACACACTCAACCTAATTAAAACTATTGCTTTTATTGTTTTAAACCTAAGTAAACCGGGTTAAATGCCTTATGAACAGAATTTGGGCACGCGTAAAGTGTAGCTTTTTATTGTTTCGTTATATTTAGGTAAATTCAGCATAAATCGTTAGCAAATACGCTTTCGCTATGGAACAACAATCTGATATAAAAACTGAAAATTATCGAACTTAAATGGTGCAATCTACGTATATCAACTAAATAAAAAAGCGTTCCGGTATCTCACCCCCGGAACGCGTGGTTATTGAATAAATCAATAACATCAACTAAATCCAGATCAACTTCATGTTTGATCTATCTCACCATCTTTCTCAGGGATGGTAAGGTCTTAAATATTTTTTAAGGCTTTATCAGTCTTAAAACGGCGGCGGTCCTCCGGGGCCGCCGCCAGGTGGTGGTCCGCCTGGCCCGCCTGGTCCTCCCATGGTTGGCCTTTTTCCGGCAAATTTCTGTAGTTTAAGTGTAAATGTAAGCAGGTAGTATCGCCCTAAACGGTTCGAATTAGTTTGTGTTACATAGCTTCCGCTTTGAGTGCTGGTGTAACCGGTATTCTGGTTAAACACATCCATTGCTGATAAACGGAGCGTACCAATGTTTTGTTTTAAAAATCTGCGTTCTATATAGGTGTTCAGTATGTTAGGGTTGGTAGCACCGGTATAACCATAGTACAATACTTTGGAGTAATCATAACTCAGGGTCCAGTCTTTCCATACGTAATTTTTACCATTAAGCCCCAGGTTAAGCATCCTGAAGTTATTATTGATGTTGGCCTGGCTTATGGAGTTATTTGATTTGTTAATGCTGTAAGTGGTACTTGCCTCCGCGTCAATAACGTCGGCAATGCTCACGCGAAAGCGTACGCCTTGCGACAGCACCAGATTTTTGGCGATGTTTTTCTCTGTAGTCATTTGATAGGTATCAGCATCTACATTAGATATGTATGAGACGTTGTTAGTGTATGAAATGTTACCAGGAAAAAATAAATTATATTTTCTTTTTTCCCAGGGCTTGGCAAACACATAAAAACCCGAAGCCGAATAATAGCCATCTGCATTTAAATACTGTGTTAATATACTACCGGCCAGCTTGCTATCGGGCGCGTAAACTTTTGGGTAGTTAATGGTATTGGCCACAATTTTATTATCGGTTTTAGTGAACGAAAAATTACTGAAAAACACGTTCCCGGTTTCGAAATTGAACTTGTTATACTTGATAGAAAGGTTATTATTAAACTCCGGTTTCAGATCAGGGTTACCCTGTACCGGGTATGATGCGTTCGAAAAATCGGTCACCGGCTGCAGCTCGGTATAAGTTGGCTGACTGCTGCTCCCGTTATAGTTAAAGCTTAATGACTGATTGCGCGAAAAATTATAAATGAACCTTGCCGTAGGCGCAAAATTAAACATGCTGATATTGGTTGATGCCCCTGCCATTGACGATTGCCCCTTTAAAACTGATGGCTGGGCCACCACACCTAAGGTATAGTTGTATTTTTTGGCTATAAAGCGGTAGTTAAGCCCAAAGCGGTTGGTGATAAAGGTGGAGTTATAGTTATTGCTCAACAGATCATACTGCTCTCGGTTGCCGTTATCGGCCAGTGTATCTGTCAGTTTATCGGCAGTGGTATAGGCATAATGATAGGCGTAGTTCAGTTCCAGGTATCCCCTTTTGCTTACCGGTTCTAAAAACGATAATGTGGTACCAATACTATCGGTACGGCTATCGGTATTAATGAACTGGTTCAAAGGCGCGTTTGCGGCTCCTTCAATATAAGTATAAACCGGGTTTTGGTATTTATTAATGCTGTAACTGCCTGCCCCAACAGTTAAGCTAAAGTTACGCCCGTGACTGTTAAACCGGTGATTAAACAATACGTTGGCCCCGTAATTTGGTTCAGACGAATTACTCAGCGTATTAAAATTATAATTGGAGATTGTTTCGGCATTATTGATCAGGCTGTTGCTGCCTGCCTGCGTGCTATTTACTTTGGCGTAAGCAAATGTTGGGGTAATTTTTATATAGTTAACCGTATCGGGCTTGTACTCTATATTAAAATTGAAACGGTGGTTCAGGTTCTCATCATTTTGCGAACTGTTTTGCGTACTGGTACTTGGGTTGCTTGGCGACAGGTTATTTTGAATGGTGTTACTCAATGTAAAAACCGAATTATCAGCAAAGCTGTAACTACCATAGGCCGTTATTTTTTTGCCCCAGCTATCGCGGTAATTAAACCCAAATGAGCGGGCGGTGGTTATACCATTGGTGGTAGAAGAACTATTTCTTCCGGCAGTCGGCCCGCCAGGACCGCCACCACGCGGGCCACCTGCAGCAAAAGTAAACAGGTTGGTGTTGGTGTTATTTAAATTCCCCAAAAAGGCCAGCTGCCTGTCGCCACTAAAACTGAACACATTTGCCTGGGCCACATAACGGTTCCCTTCTTTATCGCTGGCTATGCCGGGTATGGCATCCTTGCCCCCGCCTGCACTGGCCTGGCCAAAGTAACCGTAGTTTTTACTTTGTTTTATGGTGATGTTTAAAACCTTATCCGGCTCGCCGGTTTTTACGCCCGTTAAATTAGCCTGATCGCCATAATCATCAATGATCTGTATATTTTGTACAATATCAGCAGGTAAATTCCTCGTGGCCGTTTTCAAATCGCCTCCAAAAAAATCCTTGCCGTTCACCCTTACTTTGGTTACACTTTTACCTTGCGCGGTTACATTTCCATCTTTATCAACATCAACACCGGGCAGCTTTTTCAAAACATCTTCAACCGGGGCATTATCACGCACCTTGTAAGCATCGGCATTAAACTCAATGGTGTCTTCCTTTAACTTTACCGGGTTTACATCGGCAATGGTAACCGTGTTTAACATGTAAGTTTCGGTTTTCAGGATGATGGGTGCCAGCATCACCGGCTTATTAT
>Ga0193717_1001161_pt1 | contig 16380 bp, 16 predicted proteins | sample U2c2metaG_FD_145900 | JGI IMG/M metagenome (GOLD analysis project Ga0193717, IMG submission 145900) | Soil microbial communities from a riparian zone of the East river system, Colorado, United States - U2c2 | ecosystem: Environmental > Terrestrial > Soil > Riparian zone | place: USA: East River... | reverse complement strand
ATGGGTCTCGTTTTTTGTCGGTGCCCCGTGGTACAAAATCGCACGAAGGTTCGATCGAACGGCTGTTCGAGCTTCGAGCAGGTGTTCGAGACTGGTCAGGAGGCAGTCATGAATGTGGTCGCGGACCGGATCGAGGTCGTCGACACCCCCGTCGTGCCTGTTCGGCGCGCACACGCGTACCGGCCGCCGACTCGTCGGCACGTGGTGCGCAGGCGGGTCGCCGCGTGTCCGCCACGGCAACCTCGGCTGTCCATCGTGTGGATGATGGTCGCCGCCGTGGCCATGTGTGCCGCCGTCTACGGGCTGGGGTTGCTGGCCAGTGCCATGGGCCCGTCCGTGCCCGACTCGACGACCGTGGTGCGGGTCAAGCCGGGGGAGAGTCTGTGGGAGCTCGCGGGGCGGGTCGCGCCTGATTCGGACGCCGCCGCCGTCGTCGAGCGGATTCGCGAGCTGAACGCGGTTGACGGAGCAGTGGAGCCCGGCCAGGCGTTAACCGTGCCCTTCGCGGGCTGAGCACTCCCCTCGCAAGGTTCCGACGAAGCCGGGCTCCTTCGCGTACTGAAGGGCCCCTCGATAGACCTGCGCGCCCGCACCCGGGCGCCTCGCCGCGACCGGTGATGCCCTTCATGGCATCGGCGCTGTCCAACACGCCCCGGCAGCTACGCAGAGCGGCCCCCGGGTCTCCGCCGGGATCGCCCGTGCGGTGTACTTCCGCACCGGACGACTACCGCCAGTGGCATCCGTCACGCGATGTCCCCGTACCGCGTGTCGCCCTCGTGTCGACTTGCATCATGTGGCGTCGAGGCATACCGTCGACCCCAACATGTAGTAGTTACAGAGCTGTAGTTAGTCCACAGCTTGGGGTGGACTTATCCACCGGTTGTCCACAAGTTGATCACCAGCTAATCCGTTGAGGGGTGACCCATGCGCTGTCCGTTCTGCCGCCATTCGGACTCCAGGGTCGTCGACTCGCGCGAGGTGGACGAGGGTCAGGTCATCCGGCGCAGGCGGTCGTGCGCCAAGTGCAGCCGACGGTTCACCACCGTCGAGGAGGCGGTGCTGGCGGTGGTCAAGCGCTCCGGCGTGACCGAGCCGTTCAGCCGCGAAAAGGTGGTCACGGGCGTTCGGCGCGCCTGCCAGGGGCGGCCGGTCGACGAGGACCTGTTGCAGCAGCTTGCGCAGAAGGTCGAGGAGACGATCCGGTCGACCGGCGCGGCCGAGGTGCCAAGCCACGAGGTGGGCCTGGCGATTCTCGGCCCGCTTCGCGAGCTGGACGAGGTCGCCTACCTGCGCTTCGCCAGCGTGTACCGGTCGTTTTCGTCCATCGAGGACTTCGAGAAGGAGATCGCCGGCCTGCGGGTCGCGGTCGAGCAGGGTCACGACGAATGAGTAGAAGCCGCACCAGACGGCGCTACGGGGTCGGCAGAAGGCCACGTCGGATGGTGGGTCCGACCGTGGCGGCCGGCGTGGGAGCGGGCGTGGCCACACCAGTACGTGCGATCAACGAGGGAGAGGGACTGGTCATGACGGAGACGGTCGGAGCAACGGCGGAGCAGGACACGGGGGACCGCCGGCTCGTCGTGCGGCGCGTGCACACCACCGAGGGCGTGCACCCCTACGACGAGGTCACCTGGGAACACCGCGACGTGGTGATGACCAACTGGCGTGACGGCACGGTCAACTTCGAGCAGCGTGGCGTCGAGTTCCCCGAGTTCTGGTCGGTCAACGCGACCAACATCGTGACCAGCAAGTACTTCCGCGGCGCCGTGGGCACCCCGGTGCGCGAGCACTCGCTGCGCCAGCTCATCGACCGCGTCGTGAAGAAGTACGTTGACGCCGGTGTCGAGCACGGCTACTTCGCCACCCAGTCCGACGCCGAGGTCTTCTCCCACGAGCTGATCTGGATGCTCATGCACCAGGTGTTCAGCTTCAACTCGCCGGTGTGGTTCAACGTCGGCACGTCGTCGCCGCAGCAGGTGTCCGCGTGTTTCATCCTCGCGGTCGACGACACCATGGACTCGATCCTCAACTGGTACCGCGAGGAGGGCCTGATCTTCAAGGGCGGCTCCGGCGCCGGCCTCAACCTCTCCCGCATCCGCTCGTCCAAGGAGCTGCTGTCCTCCGGCGGCACCGCGTCCGGCCCGGTCTCGTTCATGCGTGGTGCCGACGCGTCCGCCGGGACGATCAAGTCCGGTGGCGCCACCCGCCGCGCCGCGAAGATGGTCGTGCTCGACGTCGACCACCCGGACGTCGAGGAGTTCATCGAGACGAAGGCCAAGGAGGAGAAGAAGATCCGTGTCCTGCGTGACGCGGGCTTCGACATGGACCTCGGCGGCTCCGACATCACGTCGGTGCAGTACCAGAACGCCAACAACTCGATCCGCGTCTCCGACGACTTCATGCGCTCGGTCGACTCGGCAGGCGAGTTCGGCCTCCGTGCCCGCACCACCGGTGAGGTCATCGAGAAGGTCGACGCGAAGACGCTGTTCCGCAAGCTCGCGAAGGCCGCGTGGGAGTGCGCCGACCCGGGCATCCAGTACGACGACACGATCAACGACTGGCACACCTGCCCAGAGTCGGGCCGGATCACCGCGTCCAACCCGTGCAGCGAGTACCTGCACCTGGACAACTCCAGCTGCAACCTGGCGTCGCTGAACCTGCTGAAGTACCTGCGCACCGACGGCACGTTCGACGACGACCTGTTCGCGCGGTCGGTCGAGCTGGTCATCACCGCCATGGACATCTCCATCTGCTTCGCGGACTTCCCGACCGACCCGATCGGCGACACCACCCGCAAGTTCCGCCAGCTCGGCATCGGCTACGCCAACCTTGGCGCGCTGCTGATGGCGACCGGTCACGCGTACGACTCCGAGGGCGGCCGCGCGCTCGCCGCCAGCATCACGTCGCTGATGACCGGCACCGCCTACCGTCGCTCGGCCGAGCTGGCCGGTGTGGTCGGCGCGTACGAGGGCTACGCCCGCAACGCGGAGGCGCACCAGCGCGTCATGCGCAAGCACGCCGCGGCGAACGACATGCTGCGCACGTACCACGCGAACGACGCCGTGGTGCAGCGCCGCGCGACGCGGGAGTGGCAGCTCGGCCTGCAGCTCGGTGCCGTCAACGGGTGGCGCAACGCGCAGGCGTCGGTGCTCGCGCCGACCGGCACCATCGGTCTGATGATGGACTGCGACACCACCGGCATCGAGCCGGACCTGGCGCTCGTGAAGTTCAAGAAGCTCGTCGGCGGCGGCTCGATGCAGATCGTCAACCAGACGGTGCCGCGCGCGCTGAAGTCGCTGGGCTACCAGGACGAGCAGATCGAGGCGATCGTCGAGTTCATCGCGGAGCAGGGCCACGTCATCGACGCGCCCGGCCTGCGCAAGGAGCACTACGAGGTGTTCGACTGCGCCATGGGCGAGCGCTCCATCGCGCCGATGGGCCACGTGCGGATGATGGCCGCCGTGCAGCCGTTCATCTCGGGCGCCATCTCCAAGACGGTCAACATGCCGGAGGCGGCGAGCGTCGAGGACGTCGAGGAGATCTACTTCCAGGGTTGGCGGCTGGGCCTCAAGGCACTCGCCATCTACCGCGACAACTGCAAGGTCGGGCAGCCGCTGTCCGCTGGCAAGGGCAAGAACGATGGCACCGCGGAGCCCGAGAAGGTCATCGAGTACCGCCCGGTCCGCAAGCGGCTGCCGAAGAAGCGCCCGTCACAGACCGTGTCGTTCACCGTCGGTGGTGCCGAGGGCTACCTCCACGCCGGCTCCTACCCGGATGATGGGCTCGGCGAGATCTTCGTCAAGCTCGGCAAGCAGGGTTCGACCCTCGCCGGTGTCATGGACGCCTTCTCCATGTCCATCTCCGTCGGTCTGCAGTACGGCATCCCGTTGGAGTTCTACGTCTCGAAGTTCCAGAACCTGCGCTTCGAGCCGGCGGGCATGACGGACGACCCGGACGTGCGGATCGCCACGAGCGTCCTGGACTACCTGTTCCGCAGGCTTGCCCTGGACTACCTGTCCTACGACAAGCGTGCGCAGCTGGGCATCTTCACGGCGGACGAGCGTTCGGCGCAGCTGAACAACGACTACGGCCCGTCGACCGCCGACGTGGACCTGGAGGGGCTGGCCACCTCGGTCGCCACCACCCGCCCGGCCGTCGAAGCGGCCAAGCCGGAGATCGTCGAGGCCCACAGCTCGACCGAGCTGCTGGAGCTCCACCTCGGCAAGGCCGCCGACGCGCCACTGTGCATGACGTGCGGCACCAAGATGCGCCCAGCAGGCTCGTGCTACGTCTGCGAAGGCTGCGGCTCAACCTCCGGCTGCAGCTGATCTCGAGCGCCTCTAGCAATAACGTGCCTGGTCAGAGCCGGGGCAACAACAGTTGCCCCGGCTCTGCGGCCCGGTAGCACTGGTGGTACCGACAGGGAGGCTGGCATGTCTACTGTTCACGAGGGTGGCGGCTGGTCAGTGTTCATTCCGGGTCTGCCGGTGGCTGCCGACGGTGGGTCCTTCGACGAGGCGATCATCGAGATGGTCGACGCGTTGCGGGAGTATGCGGAAGACTGGCAGCGGCGCCTGCTTGACGCTCCCAATCACCGTGACAACTGGGGCTTGGTGCAGCTGATCAGCATCAGTGATGACGAGCAGCTACGCGACTGGCTTGTTGGTGCCGTGCGATGACTTCCTGGCCGGAGCCCGACACGCATCACGTCACCTATCAACCACTCGACCTCCCAGCCGTCCTTGTCTGTGACGGCAACTGGGGAGGAGACCATCGTGTTCGCTGGTTGGGTCGAGGAGTTCGAGGCGGAGGCGGAACGGCGCCGGCAGACGGGGGACCCGGACTGGGCGCGGGGCGCGACGGTAGCTCCCGCGGTCGTCCGCAGCATCCAACGCTTTCAGGTCGGCGAGGCGGGCGACGGTGCGAACCTCATCGCGAAGTCCGGGGACGGTGACTACGCGGCCGCGGTCCGGCTGTTCGTCGCCGAGGAGCAGAACCACGCACGGCTCCTCGCGCTCCTGCTGTCGGCCGCGGGGGCGCCGACGATCCGCGGCCACTGGTCCGACACGGTGTTCGTCCGGTTGCGGCGGGCGTTGGGGCTGCGTCTCGAGCTGATGGTGTTGATGATCGCCGAGGTCATCGCCCTGCGGTACTACCGCGCACTGCGCGACGGCACCACCGACCCGCTCGTCACGGAGGTCGCCGCTCGGATCCTCGCCGACGAGGAACGCCACGTGCCCTTCCACTGCGACCGCCTCCGTGAGGCGTTCCCGCCCGCGCTGCGCCCGATCGTGCGAGGCGTGTGGCGACTGATGTTCACCGGCGTCGCGGTCGTCGTCGCTCTCGATCACGGGGCCGCGTTGCGGTGTATGGGAGTCAGTCGCCGCAGCTTCGTCCGCGACGCGCTCCAGTTGGTCCGCCGGATCGTGCCGGAGATGGTCAGCCCTCCACGCGCTCCTTCAACGCCGCGTTCAACGCAAGGTAGTCGTGCTCCGTCTGCCTGATCACGTGTCCTAGCAACGGAACCAGCGCCCCGCGGAACACCTCGCTGTGGACGAGCCGGGTGCCGTCGCCGGCAGCGGACAGTTGGAACAGGTGCTCGGCGCTGAACAACCACCGCCACCGCAACGTGCCGAGCCACCGCAGCTCCGCGTTCTCCCGCACGGCAAGCACTTCCGGCGTGAACGTCTGCGGCCGCCCGATGCCGGGGAACATGCGCAACGTCAGGAGCTCGCCGACCGCGATGGTGCCCGCCGCCTCCCGGATGAACGGGTTCCACGCCGGATAGCCGGCGAAGTCGGTCAGCGTCGCCCACACCGCGGCGGGCGGCGCGTCGATCTCGGTCTCCGTGGTAATCATCCGCATACCGAGAACCTAGCCGAGCACCGGCGCGCCTGGCGACCGTGGTGTCGCTACCGCAGGGCAACAGCGGACACCTCGGGGGAGTCGAACTAGAATATTGTTCTAGAAGAAAGTTCCGGTTACGCTGCCGGTATGCGGACGGCGGTGGTGACCGGGGGCAACCGGGGGATCGGCTACGCGGTGTGCGAGTCGTTGTTGGACAAGGGTTTCCGCGTGGTGACCCTGTCCAGGGGACCCGGCGCGCCGGATGGCGTCGAGGTGGTGCGCGGTGACTTGTCCTCGCGACGCACGGTCGCCGCGGCCGCCGACGCGCTCCGTGTCGCGTGCCCCGCGATCGACGTGCTCGTGCACAACGCGGGTGTGTGGCCGACTCGCCTCGTACACAACGAGGACGGCGTCGAGGAGTCGTTCGCCGTCAACCATCTCGCGCCGTTCCAGCTCAACCTCGCGCTGGCGGACCGGCTGCGGCGGGTGGTGCAGGTGAGCGCCGGGCTGTACGTCAAGGGCCGTATCGACCTCGCGCGGACCCCGTACGGCGCGGACTTCCACCGGATGCGCACCTACTGCGACACGAAACGCGCGAACCTCCTGCTGGTGCCGTTGTTCGCGCGACGCTGGCAGGAGGCCGGCGTGACCATCGACGCCGTGCACCCCGGCGTGATCCGCACGCGCCTCGGCGACCCGGGCGGCGCGCTGGGACTGGTGCTGCGCATGGTGAAACGGAGCTGGGCGACCCCGGCGGCCGGCGCGGAACCGGTGGTGCGACTGGTTGACGAGACCGGCACCGGCCGCTACTTCACCGTGTCCACAGAGGAACCGGTGGAGTCGGGGCCCGCGGACGAACTGTGGGCGCAGGCGGCGGAGCTGACCGGTGCCGGTTAAGCAGCGCCGCGGCGAGGAGACCGCGCGCCGCCTGCTGGACGCCGCGCTCGCCGTGCACGACGAGCGCGGCCAGCAGGGCTTCACGGTGCAGGCGGTGGTGGCCGAGAGCGGCGTGAGCCTCGGCAGCATGTACCACCACTTCGGCAGCTTCGACGGTCTCGCGGCCGCGCTGTACGCGCGGTGCATGGCCGAGTTGCTTGACGCGATCGTGGCCGCGCTGACCCGGGCGAGGACCGCGCGGGGCGGGGTGCGCGCGGTGGTGACGGCCTACCTGCGGTTCACGACAGCGGAACCGGCGCGCGCCAGGTTCATCCACGCGTCCGCCTACGCCGGCTACCTGCCCGCCAACGAGGCCGCGATCGCCGAGCTGAAGGCGCCCCGGCTGGCGCGCATGGCGCGGTGGCTCGCCCCGCACGTGGCCGCGGGGTCCATTGTGGACCTGCCGGACCCGCTGACCGAGATGCTGCTGATCGGCCCGGTCGCGGAGCTGTCCCGTCGATGGCTGTCCGGCGCGGAGCTCGACCTCGACAAGGCGGCGCGCGTGCTGCCGGACCGTATCTGGGCCGCGCTTCAGGCGTAGGTCCCGGCCCGTGCCGCGAGCGTGACCGCCGCCGCCGACTGCCGTGCGATCGTGTCGTCCAGCGGCTCGCCCGCGATCACGTGCCGGAAGTACACCGGCGACACCACCGCCCGCACGACCGCGCCCGCGTCCGTGCCGGCCGGCACGTCTCCGCGTGCGACCGCCCGCGTCACGATCGCCGCCGACCGCCGGTGGCGTTCCGCGTAGGTGGCGTGCAGTGCCGCCGCGGCGCGCGGCGACTGGAACGACGCCGCGATGAACGCGAGCGACGACGGTCCGGTCGCCGGGTCCGCGAACGCGGTGAGCACCTCCCGTGCCAGTGCGAGGAGGTCCTGCTCGAGCGAACCGGTGTCGAGCGGTTGCCAGTCGTCCTCGTCGGTCAACGCGAGCGCGTCCACGACCAACCCGTCCACGCCGCCCCACCGGCGGTACACGGTCGTCTTGTGCACACCCGACCGCGTCGCCACCGCCTCGACCGTCAGCCCCGCGTACCCGTGGCCGGCCAGTTCGGCGAGGGTCGCGTCCCGCACCGCCTCTCGTGTGCGCGCGGTCCGGCCACCGGGCCGGGAAGTCGGTTGCGTGTCGCCGTCGTCCATGACACCATACTAATGCAACCGCAGTCGCATTAAGGAAGGCGCTATGGAGTCCTGAGGCCTACCCGAGTCATCCGACCCCGGCATGCCATCAGGAGCCCCTTTTGTCTACTCAGTTGACCCTGCGCGACGTCCGCAAGTCCTACGGCGAGCGCCTGTTGCTCGACGCCGTGTCCCTCACCATCCGTCCCGGCGAACGGGTCGGCGTGGTCGGGGAGAACGGTGCCGGCAAGTCCACGCTGCTGCGCATGATCGCCGGCCGGGAGCGCCCCGACGACGGCGAGGTCGTGGTCACCGCGGGCAGCGTCGGCTACGTCGGCCAGACCCCGGAGCTGCCGGCCGACCACACGGTCGGTGACGTGGTCGACGCCGCGCTCGCGGACCTGCGTGCCATGGAGCGGCGGCTGCGAGCGCTGGAGTCCACACTGGACGATCCGGCGCACCTCGCCGAGTACGGCGACCTGCTGACCGCGTTCGAGCTGCGCGACGGTTACCAGGCCGACGCCCGCGTCGACAAGGCGCAGCACGCGCTCGGCCTCGCCCACCTCGACCGCGACCGCCGCCTCGGCACACTGTCCGGCGGCGAGCAGGCCCGCCTCGGCCTCGCCTGTCTGCTGGCCGCCGCGCCGGAGGTGATGCTGCTCGACGAGCCGACCAACCACCTCGACGCCGCCGCCCTGACCTGGCTCGAGGACCACCTGTGTGGCCATCGCGGCACGGTCGTCGCCGTGTCGCACGACCGGGTCTTCCTCGAACGCGTGGCGACGGCGATCGTCGAGGTCGACGGCGACCGGCACGCGGTGGCCCGCTACGGCGACGGCTATGCCGGCTACCTCGCGACGAAGGCCGCCGCCCGCAGGCGCTGGGAGCTGGCCTACGAGCGGTGGACCGCCGAGGTCGACGAGGTCACCGAGTCCATCGCGACGACCGCGCACCGCGTGGCGCCCGGCCGGGCCATGAAGGACCGCAACAAGATGAGCTACGGCATGATCGGCGACCGCGTGCAGGCGTCGGAGTCGAGCCGGGTGCGCAACGCGAAGGAGCGGCTGCGGCGCCTGCGCGAGGACCCGGTGGCCCGGCCGCCGGACCCGCTGCGTTTCGCCGGCCGGCTCGCCGGCGGGGACCCGCCGGACACGGTCGTCGCACTGCACGACGTCCGGGTCGCGGACCGGCTGCTCGTGCCGGACTTCGCGGTCGGCGGCCGGGCGCGGGTGCTCGTCCACGGCCCGAACGGCGCCGGCAAGACCACGCTGCTGCGGGTGCTCGCCGGCGCCATCGACCCGGACGACGGCCGCGTCGCCCGCCGCGGTCGCATCGGCTACCTGGCACAGGAGATCCCGGCCGACCGGCCGGAGCGCACGCTGATCGCCGCGTTCGCCGACGGCCGGGCGGGCCAACAGGAGGAGCACGTCGCGCGACTGCTGTCGCTCGGCCTGTTCCGCCCGGCCGACCTGCGGGTGCCGGTCGGCGCGCTGTCCGCCGGGCAGCGCCGCAGGCTCGCCCTCGCGCGGCTGCTCACCGGGCGGCTGGACCTGCTGCTGCTCGACGAGCCGTCCAACCACCTGTCGCTCACGCTGGTCGAGGAGTTGGAGGAGGCGATGGACGCCTTCACCGGCGCGGTGGTCGTGGTCTCCCACGACCGCGCGCTGCGCCGCCGGTTCACCGGCACGGAGGTGGCACTAGCCGACGGCCGGCTTGTCGCCTAGCCGCTCCCACAGGAACTCGTACACGAGGCCCCATTTGAAGGCGAGCTGCTCGTTGTCCGCGGCCGCGCCGTGCCCGCCCTCGATGTTCTCGTAGTAGCGCACGTCGTAGCCGAGCTCGCGCAGCCGCGCCATCGCCTTGCGCGCGTGGCCAGGGTGTACCCGGTCGTCCCTGGTGGACGTGAGGATGAACGTCGGCGGGTACGGGCGGTCCGCCGCGAGGTTCTGGTACGGCGAGTACTCCTGGATATAGGCCCACTCCGCCGGTTCGTCCGGGTCGCCGTACTCGGCCATCCAGGACGCCCCGGCGAGCAGCTTGTGGTACCGCAGCATGTCGAGCAACGGCACCTGGCACACGATCGCGCCGAACAGTTCGGGGTAGCGGGTCAGCATCACGCCCATCAGCAGTCCGCCGTTCGACCCGCCCTGGATCGCCAGCCGCTCCGGCGTGGTGATGCCGCGTTCGACCAGATCCTTCGCCACCGCGGCGAAGTCCTCGTACACCCGCAGCCGGTTCTCCTTGACCACCGACTGGTGCCACTCCGGGCCGTACTCGCCGCCGCCGCGGATGTTCGCGACCACGTACGTGCCGCCGCGCTCGAGCCAGCCGCGGCCGATCACGCCGCTGTAGTACGGGGTGAGCGACACCTCGAACCCGCCGTAGCCGTTCAGCAGCGTCGGGCCGTGGTTCTCCTGTCCCACCACGAAGTACGGGATGCGCGTGCCGTCGTCGGACGTCGCGAAGTACTGCTGTGTGGACAGTCCGTCGGCGGCGAAGAACGCCGGCGCCCGCTTGATGACCTCGACCGTCCCGCCGATCTCGCCGCGGTGCAGCGTGGCCGGCTGGGTGTAGCCGCTGCCGTTGAGGAAGTACTCGTCGTCGACCTCGGAGTTGGTGTCGAGGATGTCCGCGGCGCCCACCTCGGGGACGCCCGCGAGCGGCGTCTTCGCCCAACCGTCGGCGGGGGTGAGGACGTCGAACCGGCTCTTCACGTCCTGCAGTGTCGCGACGATCAGGTGGTTGCGGGTCCACGAGTGGTAGGCGAGCGAGGTGTGCTCGTCCGGTGCGAACAGGACGGTCAGGTCCCGCCCGCCAGCGAGGTAGTCGTCGAACCGGGCGGCGAGCAGCGCGCCGGACGGGTAGGTGGTGTCGCCGACCGTCCATTCGGAACGGGTGCTGATCAGGAGCCACTCGCGGTGCGCGGAGGTTTCCGCGTCCTCCGGAACGTCCACACGGACCAGCTCGCCGCCGGGCCGGCGCAGGTGCTTCTCCGTGCGGTAGAAGTCGGGGCTGCGGTAGACGAAGTCGCGCTCGAAGCCCTCGGTCGGGTCGTGGTATGCGCCGGCCGCGACGTCCTCCGGCTTACCCTCGAACACGACGGTCGCCTCGGACAGGGGCGTGCCGCGCCGCCACTCCTTCGCGATCCTCGGGTAGCCGGACGTGGTCAGCGAGCCGTCGCCGAAGTCCGTGCCGACGTAGATCCGGTCCTCGTCGATCCACCCGACCCGGCTCTTCGCTTCGGGCAGCGTGAAGCCGTCCTCGACGAAGGTGAGCGTCTCGAGGTCGAACTCCCGCACCACGGTCGCGTCCGCGCCGCCCCTGGACAGCTCCACGAGCGCACGCCGGAAACCCGGCCGCAGCACGGCCGCGCCCTGCCACACCCAGCTCTCGTCCTCGGCCTTGGCGAGCGCGTCGACGTCGAGCACCAGCTCCCAGTCGGGGTCGTCGTCGCGGTACCGCTCGAGCGTGGTCCGCCGCCACAGACCGCGCGGGTGCGCCGCGTCCTGCCAGAAGTTGTAGAGGTGTGGCCCGCGCCTGCGCACGTAGGGAATCCGGTTGTCGGCGTCGAGCACCTCGCGGATCCCGTCGCGCAGGGCGGTGAACCGCTCGCCGCCGGTCAGTTCCGCGACGGTCTCGGCGTTGCGCTCCCGCACCCAGTCGAGCGCGGTCTCGTCGGTGACCTCTTCGAGCCAGAGGTACGGGTCGTCTGTCATCCCTCGATGATGCCCGTCAGGCGCCGAGCGCGCGCATGGCCTTCGCCACCTTGCCCGCGAGTGCCGCGTCGACCAGCTCGATCGTCTAGCCAACGACCTCGTCGTCGGCGTGCGCGGCGTGCGCGGCGTACTCGGCCGACCGGGCCTCGGCGGCTTGGCGGTACCGGTCCGTCTGGTCCGTCCACTCGGTGTGGACCCCGAACGCCGCGCCGGCGAAGTCGACGGCCGCGATCGCCGCGGCCAGCTCGTCGCCCCGGTCCGGGCTGAACACCGTGACCGGGTCGCCGACCGCGGTTGTGTGCGGTGGCACGAAGAACTCGTCCGGCAGCACGGTCCGCGCGTGCACGAGCGCGCCGACCGCGACGCAGGAGCCCGCGCCGATCACGGCGAGGTGCAGCACCGTCGCGTTCGCCGCGAGGTAGGCGCACCGGCGCACGTCGGCGCCGAGCACCGTCGCGTGCGGACCGACGAACACGTGGTCGGCGAGCGTCACCGGCGCGTCCGTCACCGCGGTCGCGCGGAGCACCGCGTGCTCGGAGACGATCGAGTGCGCGCCGACCTCGACCCGTGCACCCTCGGCGTCGAGCACCGCGCCGTACAGGACGCGGGCGTGCGGACCCACCCGCACGTCACCGACGAGGGTGGCGGTTGGCGCGACCCAGGCGGTCGGATCCACGCGTGGCTCGGCGTCGCGATGTCGGATCAGCACGACCTGATCGTCGACCGAATCCCGCTGACACGCTGGCGGCAATCGGACCTGGCGTTAGACTGGACTCCTTCCTCCTGTTCCCGTCGATGGCTCCGGCGTGCCGCGAAACGCCGTTCCCATGGCCGAAAGGACCTTCCCGAGCGCGCCGTGAACGCGCGTCCGATGTGGGTGCGCACCAGAGCCGAGCTGCGTGAGCGGCGGCACCGGCGAGCGCACTCCTGCTGGGACCACCTGATCGTCGCGCCCCTCTGGCCCAAGTACGGCGTCAACCTCGGCACGCTGCTGCGCACCTGTGACGCGGTCGGCGCCTGTCTCGCCGTGCCGCACAAGCCGTGGATCCGCGAGGCGCTCGCGAAAGGCAACACCTTGCGCAGGCCGTCGTGCGTGCACTGGGTGAACCAACCGCTCGGCTGGCTCGCCGCGCAGCGCCACACCGAGACCGACATCGTCGGTGTCGAGCTGACCGACGAGTCGATCGGCCTGGCCGAGCTGCCACCAGCGCGGCGCCGCACCGTCGTGGTGCTCGGCCACGAGTCGGACGGCATCCCGCACGAGGCCACCGCGTTGCTGGACACGGCCGTCGAGATCCCGATGCTCGGCACCGGGTTGAGCCTCAACGTGGCCGTGGCCGGCTCACTCGTGGCCTACAAGCTGGCCGGACTCGTCTGACCGCGCTCGGTCGCGTCGATCTCGGCCAGCAGTTCGGCCTTGCGTGCGTCGTCGCAGAACGCGGCCCGCACGCCGGCCCGCGACAGCTCCGCGAGGTCGCCGCGGCTCAGCCCGAAATGCTCGTGCACCAACAGGTACTCGCTGTTCATGTCGGTGTGGAACATGCCGGGGTCGTCGGTGGCCAGCGTGACCGGCACGCCCGCGTCCAGCAGCCTGGGTAATGGATGCTCCGCGAGGGTCGCGACGGCTCTCGTGCGGATGTTGGAGCTGGGACACACCTCGACCGGGATGCCCTCGCCCGCCAGGTGCGCGAGCAGGTTCGGGTCGGCGACCGCGCTGGTGCCGTGCCCGATGCGTTCTGCGTGCAGGTTGGTGAGGGCGGACCAGATCGTCTCCGGCCCGGTCGTCTCGCCGGCGTGCGGCACCAGGTGCAGCCCGCCGTCCCGCGCCATGTCGAACGGGTCCCGGTACCGCTCACGTGGCACGCCGACCTCGTTGCCGCCCAGCCCGAAGCCGACCGTGCCCTCCGGGCGGTGCCGCAGCACCCACTCGGCGGTCGCGACGCCGTGTCTGTAGCCGAGCGACCCCGCGATGTCGAACACCCAGGCCAGCTCGACCCGGTGTCGCGTACGGGCGAGCGCGCGGCCCGCGGTGAGCGCCTCGGCCAGCTCCGCCGGGTCGATGCCGAGCAGCACGTGCGGCACCGGCGTGACCGTCACCTCGGCGTAGCGCACCCCGTTCGCGGCCAGGTCCCGTGCGAGACCGACCACGAGCGCGGTGACGTCCGCTCCCGTGACGATGAGGCTCGTGACTTTCACGTACACGTCGATGAAATGCGCGAAGTCGGTGAACTCGTAGAACGCGCGTAACTGGTCGCGATCTGTCGGCACCTCCTTGTCGGGATGGCGGCGCGCCAGCTCAAGAACGGTGTCGAGCGAAGCAGAGCCGACGAGGTGAACGTGCAGCTCAACCTTGGGGAGAGTTTCGATGAAGTCACGCACGCGCACATGGTGCACCACCCCACCGACAAGTTTATCGATCACGAATTATGCAAGTGGGTCGTGCATCTTCCACTTTTGAGGCATCCGTGCTCGGATTGTCACACCTTGCTGTCGATCCGGAGGTGGCCATGTCCAGATTCCGACTTATCGCGTCCCTGGCCGGCGTCGTGCTCACCGCGAGCACCGCCGTCGTGCTGGGCGCCGCGCCAGAGGCGAGTGCGGCGCCCGCGTTCCAGATGCCGTTCCCTTGCGGGCAGGCATGGTCGGGGCAGACCCGCTCGAACCACAGTCCAGCGAACTCGGTGGACTTCAACCGCACGGGCGACGACGGCGATCCGGTGGGGGCGGCCGCGGCCGGCCGGGTGTCCCGCGTCGCGGACGAGGGAAGCACCAGCTACGGCAAGTGGATCGAGGTCGACCACGGCGCGGGCTGGACCACGCGGTACGCGCACCTGTCCCAGCAGCGGGTCGCGGTCGGCGACCAGGTCAGCCCGGGGCAGCTGATCGGCAACGTCGGCACCACCGGCGGATCGACGGGCCCACACCTGCACTTCGAGGAGCGGTCGGGCGGCACGGCCGTGCGGATCACGTTCAACGGCTCGGGGATCGTGTACTGGGGGAGCGGCACGTACACGAGCCGGAACACCTGCGCGGCGAACAACCCGAACACCCCGCAGGCAGCGTGCGGCGCCGGCTACCAGGTGATCGACTGGGCGGCGCTCGGCACGGCCGGTGCCGTGTACCTGCTGTACAAGGGCGGCAACAACTGCGTCGCGACGATCAAGCACACGTCGATCGGCACGGCGTCGGCGACCTCGGCGTTCCTGGAGGTCGAGGGCGCGGCGAGAACAACGGACGCAGGCTCGTTCGGCTACTACGCGGGCCCGGTGTCGAAGGCGGCCGGCGGGAAGTGCGTGAAATGGGGCGGTTCCGTGGGAGCCAGCTCGTACACGAGTCCCTTCGAGCACTGCGGCTGAGTGGCCGTGTGCCGCGCCCGACACATAGTCCGGGCGCGGCACCCTAGCCCACCCCACCGACAGTTCCGTCGCTCCCGGACCCGTTCCCGGCCACCTGTCCACAACCCGACCGGTTGTCCACAGCAGCCCCGATTCGAGCCCCCGATTGTCGGCTCCTCGCGCATCGTGGACGGCATGACTCCGACGCCATCTCCGTCCACGACGTCCTCGCACACCCATGTGCGCCTGAGCGACCTGTCCGAGCTGACAGCCGGCCTCCCAGGGCTGATCGGGTATCCACCGAGTGAGTCGGTGGTGCTGTTCACGTTCCGGTCGACCCACGACCTGTGGCTGTCCACCACCATCCGCGGCGACCTGCCGACGCCCGACCTGGTCCCACTGGCCGTTGACGAGCTGGTGAAAGCGGCCATCCTGAACAGCGCGGTCGCCGCGATCGCCGTGGTGGTCGGTGGTGACCTGGCCGACCAGCTCCCGCATCGTCCGCTGGTGACCAGACTGCGCACGGTCTTCGAGTCGGCGGGCATCGCGCTGATCCACACGTCGTGGTTGCGCGAGGTTGTGCACGGCGAACCGTGGTACTGCTACGAGGACCCGCTGTGCGGCGGCACGGTCCCGGACCCGGCGACGTCGACGGTGGCCGCGGCGGTCACCCTGTCCGGCCGGGTGACCTTCCCGAGCAGGACGGCCATGGCGGAACAACTGGCCCACGACGACGAGCAGTCGTTGGCCCGCAGGGAGAAACTGCTGGACGAACGCATGGAGAGGACCCCGACCAGATACGACGAAGACGCCTTGGCGAGCGACCTGTCCACGATCAGGTCCGAGATCAAGAAGACCGCGGCCTCCGGGACTTTCCCGTCCCCGACCGACAAACAGTTGGTATGCCTGGCAATGGCATTGTCCCACCCCGAAGTACGAGACGAATGCCTGAAGATCGCGCTGACCACGGAGGCCGATGCGGCAGAACGTCTGTGGATGGCGCTGACGAGATCGCTGCCGGCCCCGGAGCGAGCGGAGCCCGCGTATCTGCTGGCCATGTCGTCCTACCTGAGGGGCGACGGTGTGCTGGCGGCCTCGGCGCTGCGCACCGCGCTGGAGGCGAACCAGTCCCACGCATTGGCGGCCCTACTGGATCAGATCCTCGCGCACGGCGTACCCCCTGAAGATGTGCGGAGACTGCTCACACAAGCGGTCACCGGGGCGACAACCCCACCCGCCGCCCCGGGTCCGGTCAGGCACCCGGACCCATTGCCTGCCAACGAACCAGCGTTGGCAGCGCTCACCGCGTTCCTGGCCGAGGTCGCGGCGGGAACTACACCGCGGCGCGACGCTGGGTGAACTCCCACGCGTCGCGGACGATGACGTTCAGGTCCACGTGCTCCGGCTTCCACCCCAGCTCGTCCCGCGCC
>Ga0193717_1001160_pt1 | contig 16399 bp, 16 predicted proteins | sample U2c2metaG_FD_145900 | JGI IMG/M metagenome (GOLD analysis project Ga0193717, IMG submission 145900) | Soil microbial communities from a riparian zone of the East river system, Colorado, United States - U2c2 | ecosystem: Environmental > Terrestrial > Soil > Riparian zone | place: USA: East River... | reverse complement strand
GTCCGGCAAGTTGTTGGGCGTGCACATCGCAGGCGAGGATGCGCCGGAGATGATTCAGCTGGCGGCGGTCGCCGTGAAAGCCGGACTCACCAAGCAGCAATGGGACAGCACCATGGCGCTGCACCCGACGGCGGCCGAAGAGCTGGTGCTGATGCGCGAGAAGGTTTACGGACCATCGAGCTCGGCCTGAGGTCAGCGCAGGAAAAGCCGCGCGCGTGACTGCAGCTCCTGCGCACGCGCCAGCTCGTCGAACGAGCGCGCGATCATCAGGTGATCCCGCTTGCGAATGCCGTTGGCGTAGGTACTGAGAAAACTGCGCCATAGGCGCGCCGCACCCAGCATCGCAGCCCGCAGGTCGAGCAGCGCCGGATCGGCGAGCGCATCGTTGTCAAAGATCCGGAACGTCAAGTCCCACCAGCGTATTTCGTAGCTGTCGAGTTTGGCGGCAAAATCATCAGGCGTGAGCGCGCTCGCGTTCAGCAGATCGCGCTGCGCGCGGTAGCCGGCTTCGAGTTCGGCTGCCTCCCTCTCGAACACCTCGATCTCTCGTTTCGCGACGTCATAGGCCGCCGTACCGCGGGCGATGGGAATGACGAAATCCTCGGAACGCACATAGTCGCGCGGCAACGGCAACGACGCGGGTGGCGGCAGCACGACTGGCGGCGGCACGAGGAAATCCGGTGTCGTCGCCGATCCGGATTCGGCTGCTCCCGCAAGTGGCGTCGGTGCCTCGTCCGGCCGCACACCGGCGATTGCCGGCGGCTCAGGAGCTTCGACCGAGAGAGAATTCGCGTCGGGCGAAGGGATTGGAGCTTCGACGGGCGCGGCGCGATCGCTTACGGGTGCGGGTGTGGCCGTGATGGGCAACTGCGTCCGTTGATAGACCGCCCATGTTCCGGCCACCAGCGCTGCGAACGCGGCGCCAGCTGCCAACAACACCCGCCAGTCGGCGCGCGGCTTCCCGGAATGAGTCGCATCGGTGCTGTGCTCGATTTCCACCGTCTGGCTGGTGGGCAGCAGCCGCACGATCTGTGCAGCGATATCGCGATCGTCCGCCCAGAAGGGCAACACGACACGCGCGGATTCGCCGGACTGAAACTCGACGCGAAGCGCCTCGCCTTCGCGATACACGGCGCGCAGATTCTCCGTAGGAATGCGTTGCGTCTGTTTCCCGCCGAACAATGCAAGCAGGCTGCGCTTGACTCCGATGCTGATGCCGTGGGCATCGATCTTGAGCAGGCCGCCGCCTTTCCAGCGAAAGACGTTCTCCGGCACCTCCAGCAGTGCTGCGAGCCCCGCGGATCTGGCAAAACGGATGTCGAACGTCTGCGCCATGCCACTCACCCCTGCGGATCGACGCTGTTAGCGCTGACTATCCTCCAACTAAGGAGCCTTCGGAAGTGCAAACGCCATGACGGAGTCCGCCTTGCCCCAGGACTTGCCGTCGCCGCCCGCGGAGATCACCACGTATTGCCGGCCATCGGCGCCGAGATAAGTCATCGGCGTCGCCTTGCCGCCAGCCGGCAGTTTGTATTTCCACAGTTCCTTGCCAGTCTCGATATCGAACGCGCGGACATAGGCATCCAGCGTTGCGCCGATGAAGACGATTCCGCCCGCGGTGGTGATGGCGCCACCCAGGTTCGCCATGCCCGTGCCCTCGGGCAATGAGGGGATGCCGATCTTGTCGAGGCCCTCACTGGTGCCGAGCGGCACGTCCCAGAGTGTCTTGCCGGTCTTGAGGCTGATCGCGGTGAGCGTGCCGAACGGCGGCGCCGTGCACGGCGAACGTTTGCTCGACAGCCAGATCTCGCGCTGCATGATGTAAGGAGTGCCCTGCATGTCGGTGTACTCCTTGCCGACGCGTTCGCCGCTGGTCAGCTTTTCGCGCATCACCTTCCAGGTTTCACGCGGGATCAGCTTGACCACGGCGGCGAGCCGGTTGTTAGGCACGATGGCGATGCCGCGGTCGCTGTCGTAGGCGACACCGCCCCAGTGTGCGCCACCGATGTTGGCTGGAACCTGCACCGAGCCGCGTTCGGACGGCGGCGTGAACGGACCGTCGTAGCGCAGGCCTGCGAATCGCGCGCGGCACTCGGCGAGGTCCTCGGGAGTCGCACCCCAGATGTCGCTCGCCGTCAGCGTGCGGAATCCCGTGCTCAACGACGACAGTGGCTGTGTGGGTGAAGTGACTTCGCCAGGGATGTCGCTCTTGGGCACTGCGCGTTCTTCAACGGGGAACAGCGGCGCGCCGGTCTCGCGATCGAGCACGAACAACTGCGCTGTCTTTGTTCCTTGCAGTACCGCGGCGCGGCCATCGGGTAGCGTGATCAGCGCCGGCGGCGCTGCATTGTCGTAATCCCACAGATCGTGATGCACCGTCTGGAAGTGCCAAACCATTTTTCCCGTCGATGCGCGCAGCGCGACCACGGAGTTGGCGTAGCGGTTGTCGCCCAGCCGCGTGACGCCGTAGTAGTCGACGGCGGGGCTGGTCGTGGGCAGGAATACGAGGTCGCGCGCGGGATCGGCGGCGATGATGGACCAGGTGTTCGCGCCGCCGGTGCGATGCGCGGCCGCACCCGCCCAGGTCTTGTAAGCGGGATCCTCCGGTTCCTGCGGCACGGGATTCCAGGTCCAGCGCAGCGCCCCTGTGCGCGCATCGAACGCGCGGACTTCGCCGGTCGCGCCGACATTTGAGTTGTTGTCCGCGATGGCGGAGCCGACGACGATGAGATCGCCGATGACTGCCGGCGGCGAAGTCTGCTCGTATTCATCGCCGTAGGATTGTTTGTTCCGCAGCAGCGGCACGAGATTGATCTCGCCGCCCTTGCCGAAGCCCTGGCAGTACTCGCCGCTGGCCGCGTCCAACGCCACCATCCGCGCATCGACGACACCGAAGAATATTCGCCGCGAGCAGGGTCGCGGAGTTTTCTCGAGCGGATCGCGCCAGTAGGACACGCCGCGGCTCACCCAGTCGCCGAAGTACCGGTCGCGCTTCACGCCAATATCGCGCACCCAACGTTGTTTGCCAGTCAGCGGGTCGAGCGCCACCACCTTGCCGAGCGGCGTGGACAGATACATGACTCCGTCGATGACCAGCGGCGTCGCCTCGAGCGCGGTCGGGTTGCCCGTCTTGATTTCGGCTTCGCCGGTCTTGAACTCCCAGGCGAGCGTGAGTTTGTTCACGTTCGCGCGATCGATCTGCTTCAGCGGCGAATGCCGGTCGCCGCCCGGCGTTCGACCGTAGTTGGGCCAGTCGCCATCCACCGGTTCGGCGGCCATTGCCCCCGCGGCAAGCGCCGCGCTGCAGAACCCCAGCATCCATCCCTTCATGACACGACCTCAGGTTTTTCTTGCCCATCGCTGCAGGATGCGCGTGGGATTGCCGTTCATCGTCAGCCCGTCGACCTCGATCGATTCTTCCACGTGAAACCCTGCCAGCAGCGCATCGAACCATTCAATCGAATGGTGGCGCAATACCGCGCCATCGGGCAGCCGGAATCGGCCATAACCGCCCAGTTCCGCGGCGAATTGCTCGTAGCGCCGCAGATTGCGATCGTCGGACTGCAGCGGGTAGTCGCTCATCAGCAATAGACCGCCCGGACGCAGCACGCGTTTGAATTCGCGCAGCAGATTCTTCTGCGCGTCGTCCGAGGGAATGCAGGTGAGCACGGCGAACAGCAAGGCGGCGTCGATGCTCGCATCCGCGCGGCGGTCAGGCGGCCCTGGCCGCAGCCGTTGTCGAGAATGCGCGCATCACGGGAAACGGTGCGCGCGAATCGCTCGCGATCGAGCGTGTGCGTGAACTGCCGGGTTGTCGCCGCGCGGTTCCAGAACTCGAGGTGGTGGGGCGCTTCCATGGGAAGCGCATTGTCGCATCGAATCAGCGGGCGACTGACGCCAAGCGCCGCGAACGTTGCCCATCGCCGCCACACTGCCAGATGGAGGCGTATCGGCAAGCCGACCGCGGCGGTGCTCGCAAACCGAGCGGGCGCTTCTTCACTTTGCGCCGGGACTTGGGATTGCAGAGAGCGACCGGACGCGTCGTCACAGTGTCTTACCCAGAAAGCGCGCCACGCAGACATCGCACCCGCGAACCGCGATCACGACGCCGAGCAACGCAATGATGTTGAGCAGCGCCGACACCGACGCGAAGAACATGCCGTCGGGCCGTTCCCAGGCGAAGCGCAACGCGAGAACCGTGCAGACCGTCAGCGCGACGCCGGCCACCAGCAGCACCGGCCGCTTCCACTTGGTGATGGGCGGCGGGTCTCCGACCGTCATGTAGTTGACGAGTCCGCAATACAGGCAGGATTTGCAGCGCGAATGCATGGAGTGAATTTGCCACTGCGCGATATGACAGGGCGGCATTCGTGCACAGTTTTTTGTAGGAGGCGCCGAGAGCCGGCGCACGCATCCGACCAAGGGACACCAATTTGGGAGGGGTTTGGATGGAAGCAGCGGGATTCAGAGCAAGCGCGGCATGCCCTGTGCGTCGACGCTGTGCACAACGCCGGCGCGCTCGAACAGCGCCGTGAGGAACGCCTTCGGATCGGACACCCCCCGATCCAGCAGACGCGCGATGTCGCGACTCAGGTCGGGTTTCTTCGACGCCGCATCCAACGCCGCCAGCCATTCGGCGCGCGTCACGATGCCGTCGGCCCGGTTGGCATGGATGATGTTCTTCACGAAGACGAAGAAGGATTTGCCGGACGCGCTTTCGGCGATGAGCCCGAAGACGGCGCCGCAGGCGTAGTACGCGCGGGATTCATTGCGCTCGCGCGCGGACTCGATGCCACGCCGGCGCGTGAGCTTCGCGCAGTCTTCGATCGACTTGTTGAAATCGGTTCGCCAGTCGTAACCGGGATGCTCCAGCGCCGTGAGCCGCATGGCTAACAGGTCTGCGCCACCCTCGGTGATCCACGCGTCGCGCGCGTATTCGTAGGCGACGGTCTGCCCCAGCCAGAAATGCGCCGCTTCGTGGGCGATGAACTGAAGCCCCTCGATGCGTGCCGCCTCATCTTCCGAGAGCACCCCAGAGCCTTCGTAGGTGAGCGAGATGAGTCCGGGCAGTACGCTGCCCGCACGGCTCGTGATGCCCGGAGTCGGGCCGGCCCAGCTCAGCATGATGGTGGGCTTCATACCGGGCGGCGGTCCCAGCTCTTGCGTGTACCGCGCCAGGATGTCGGGGATGGCCTGCGCCAGCGAGCCGCGGATCCACTCCGGTAATTGCGGATCGACGAACCCGACCATGGCGGGAGTTTCGATCGGCTGGAGGTTTCCGAAGAACACGTAGGTGTCCTTGTTGTCGGTCTGCGCGACGGCCTGCCTCTTGCCGCGCAACCACACCGGCCCCGCTTGATCGCGGAGCACGTACTGCAGCTTTGCGTCCGGCACGAACTGGTTGTTGAGATCGTTGGGCAACGCCTTGACCGCTCGGACCGACTCCATCGGAAAGGCTTCGAACTGCGCGATGTACAGCGCCACCGAACCATCGGTGAACTGCAGCGCCGGCGTGTAATCGTCCTGCAGGCCTTTCGTGAACGGTGTGAATCGGATGCGCACGTTCCGCGGCACGCTGCCCCGATTTGCCGTGAGCGTGTCATACCATCCGCGGCGCTCGAGCCGCACACCTCGGGTCTCTATGGTCCAGCTCAGCGGCCGCCACCATTGCTGGTCGTCGCGCGTCACGTCGGTGCGCGGAAATACCCACACCGGATATTCGCGATCGAATTGATAGTCGGCGGTCCACTCGTTGCCGCGGCGCGTGATCTCCACGCGCACTTGCGCCGAGCCCGACCACTCCGGGGTTCGCGCGTCCGCTTGACCGCTGACGACGAACAGCAGCAACGCGAGACAGCAGCGGAACATCAAGGACGTCAGTCCATGAAGATGGTCGCCGGCTGCTCCAGCGAGTCCTTGAGAGCCTGGATCATCGAGGCGGCGTCGAAGCCGTCGACGAAGCGATGATCGAACGACGACGACAGATTCATCATCAGCCGGATCGTGATCTGCCCGTCGACCACCACGGCGCGCTCGATGGCCTTGTTGATGCCGATGATGGACACCTCGGGCATGTTGATCATCGGCGTCGAGGCGATGCCGCCCAGCTTGCCGAGACTGGTGATCGTGATGGTGGAGCCGGTGAGCTCCTCGCGCGTCGACTTGTTGGTGCGTGCTGCCTCCGCGACGCGCCGGATCTCGGCGGCAAGATCGTGCAGCGCGCGCGACTCGGCATTGCGCACCACCGGCACCTTGAGCCCTTGCGGAGTCTGCGTGGCGACGCCCACGTGTACGGCCTTGTGCTTCACGAGCACACCGCGCGCGGTGTCGTACAGCGCATTGCACTGCGGAAACTTGTCCAGAACTCGAGCGAGAGCCGCGACAATGAACGGCAAGAAAGTAAGTGGTGGCGCGGATGGCGGGCGTCGATCGTTGAGATGCTTGCGCAGTCCTTCGAGGCGCGTGAGATCGCACTCTTCCACGTACGAGTACTGCGGGATGCTGCGCGCGGATTCGGTGAGACGCTCGGCGATCACGCGCCGCAGTCCGATGATTTTCACCTCTTCGGTGCCGTTGCGCGGCTCGTGCGGGGCGTTGGCGCGCGCATTGATGGAGGGCGGCGCGCCGAGCGCGGCGCCCGCGGCCAGCGCGGAATCGATGTCGCCCGGCTCGATGCGGCCCGCGGGCCCGGTGCCGGCGACGGTAGACAGATCGAGACCGGCCTCGGCGGCGCGGCGGCGCGATGCCGGCGACACCATGACTCGCGACGATTTGCCTTCACCGTTGTTGTTAGCGCCGTTGGTAGCCGCGGCGGCGGCGATTTCCTGCTTCTCGCTGGGCGGGGGCGGCGGCGTTTTCGCTGCGGGCGCATCGCCTGCGGCGGCGGAGGTGGCATCGGTGTCGAACACCACGAGCTCGGCGCCCACGGCGACCATGTCGCCGGGCTGACCCGTCGTGGACAGAATGCGCCCCGTGACCGGCGCCGGCATTTCCACCGCGGCCTTTTCGGTCATGACTTCGCACATGACCTGGTCTTCCTGCACCAGATCACCGGGCTTCACGTGCCAGGCGACCACTTCGGCCGAAACCGTGCCTTCCCCCAGGTCCGGCATTTTGAAAACGTAGCGGCTCATGACTTCCCTCTCATTCCTGGCCCATGGCTGCGCGCAACGCGAGCGCCACTCGTGCCTGACCAGGAAAATACTCCCATTCGAACGCGTGCGGGTATGGCGTATCCCAGCCGGCGACGCGCTGGATCGGAGCTTCGAGGTACCAGAAGCATTCTTCCTGAATGCTGGCCGAGAGTTCCGCGCCGAAACCGGAGAAACGTGTGGCTTCATGCGCGACCACGCATCGACCGGTCTTTTTGACAGAAGAACAGATCGGGTCGATGTCGAGCGGCGACATGGTGCGCACGTCGATGATCTCGGCGTCGATGTTCAGTTTCTTCGCGGCCGCTTCGCAGACGTACACCATGGTCCCGTAGGTGACGACGGTCACCTGCTCGCCCGGCCGCACGATGTCGCACTTGCCGATGGGCACTTTGTAATGCCCCTCGGGCACGTTGCCCTTGGCGTGCGTGCTCCACGGCACGGCAGGTTTGTTAGGGTCGCCGTCGAAGGGTCCGTTGTAGATGCGCTTCGGCTCGAAGAAGATGATCGGGTCATCGTCTTCGATGGCCGCGATCAGCAGGCCCTTGGCATCGTAGGGATTGCTCGGCATCACCACTTTCACGCCGCAGATGTGCGTGAAGATGGCCTCGGGACTCTGCGAGTGCGTCTGGCCACCGCGAATGCCACCGCCGCAGGGCGCGCGGATGACGACCGGCGAGGAGAAATCGCCGGCGCTGCGATAACGGATGCGCGCGAGCTCGCTCGCGATCTGGTCCACCGCCGGGTAGATGTAGTCGGCGAACTGGATCTCCGCGACCGGCTTCAACCCGTTCACGGCCATGCCGATGGCCGTGGCCACGATGCCACCCTCGGAGATCGGCGAATCGAGCACGCGCTGATCGCCGTATTTTCTCTGCAGGCCGTCGGTGACGCGAAACACGCCACCAAAATAGCCAACGTCTTCTCCCATGACGACGACGGAAGGATCTCGCGCCATCATTACATCCATGGCGGAGTTCAGCGCTTGAATCATGTTCATTTGCGCCATGGTCAATCTACCTTGGCCACGAGCCCGAGCTCGGCGTTGAGCTTGATCTCTTCGGCGAGCTGCTCGCTCTGGCGGCGCAGGTTATCCGGGAACTCCTTGTAGACGTCCTCGAACATGAGGTGGCGGTCGAGGCGCGGGCCTTCGTTGAGCGCGCCGAAGGACACGGCTTCCTTCCAGGCCGTGACCACCTGGGCGTCGAGCTCGGCGTGCAGGTCCTTGTGCTGCTTTTCGCTCCACTCGCCACGCGCGATCAAGTGATTCTTCAATCTATCTACCGGGTCGCCGAGCGGCCAGTGTTCGTAGTCGTCCTTGGGCCGATATCGTGAGGGATCGTCGCTGGTCGAATGCGCCGACGCGCGATACGTCACGAGCTCGATGAGCGTGGGCCCACCACCGGTGCGCGCGCGCTGCGCCGCCCACTGCGTGACCGCATACACCGCGAGAAAATCGTTGCCGTCGACGCGAATGCCCGCGATGCCATAACCCGGACCGCGCGCCGCGAACGAACGCTGCTCGCCGCCGGCCGTGCCCTGGAACGTGGAGATGGCCCACTGGTTGTTGACGATGTTCATGATGACCGGCGCCTGGTGCACGGCCGCGAAGATGATGCCGTGGTGGAAATCGGCCTCGGCGCTCGAGCCTTCGCCGATCCAGGTGCAGGCGATGTGGTCTTCGTTGCGGATGGCCGCGGCCATGGCCCAGCCCACGGCCTGCGGGAACTGGGTAGTTAGGTTGCCGGAAATCGAGAAGATCCGGCCGGCGTTCCAGTGGTACATGACCGGCAGCTGCCGGCCCTTGCACATGTCGCGCGTGTTCGAGAGCAGCTGGCACATGAGCTCCACCAGCGGCTTGCCGCGCACCATGTAGATGCCCTGCTGGCGGTAAGACGGAAACAGCATGTCGCCGGGCTGCAGCGCCATGGCCTGTGCAACGCCCACGGCTTCCTCGCCGAAGGACCGCATATAGAAGGAGATCTTTCCCTGCCGCTGCGTGCGCTGCATGCGGTCGTCGAAGATGCGCGTGAGCAGCATGTGGCGCAGGCCCACCTGCAGGTCCTCGGCCTCGAGGCGCGGATTCCACTGGCCCACGGCCTCGTGTTTGTCATCGAGCACGCGCACGAGGCCGACCGACACCTCTTCCATGTCGCGGGCGCGCGCATTGACATCGGGCTTGTTGATGGCCCCCGCGGGCGAGAGCTCGACGTAGCTGAAATCCGGCTTGTCGCCCGGCCGTGTGGGGGGCTGAGGAACGTGAAGTCTTGGCATGGGGGCGGATGATACTCGGCTCCACTCGGGAGGCGAATGGAGGGAATGGGCGCGCGCGGCCTCGCCCTCACATCTACGCTGGCTTCATCACCATCAGAAACAGCGCGACCAGGGGAGCTGCCGTCGCAACCAACCCCCATAAGGCCCACGAACGTGACAGTGCTTCGTATTCCGCCTGGTTCCAGTTGCCGGCGAGCCCGGCTTGCGCGTTCGCCAGCAACTTCTTCTGCAGCGGCCCAACCATGAAGGCGAACGCCAGGCCAGAGATGCCAAACAACACCAGTGACCAGACGATCCAGAACGTACGGAGCAGCGGCAGATTTCCAATCAGCGCCAAGGCTACGCCAGTGGCGATGATGAGCAGCACGCCGGGCACGGTGAACCAGCTGTCGCTCTTGATGATGCCGTCGAGCGCCTGCGCGCGTGCACGAAGGTCGCCGGTGCGATCGGCATGGGCCTTCCAGAACACGCCGGTGATGATGTTGCCGAGGAACAGGACGACGCTGATGACGTGCAGGGATTTCAGCACCAGATAGAGCATGTTAGTTAGCCTCGCGTTTGAGCCAGGCGACGAGCCCGTCGGCGTTGAGCTCGAAATCCTTGCCGAGGATGGCGTCGATCTGCGCCGCGCTCATCGTGCAGCCATGTTCGCGCAAGCCTTCGTGCGCCAGCCGGCGCAAGTCGAAGCGCATGCGCGCCACGTCGTCGGGGCCCGCGGCGCGCGCGATCTTCACGTATTCGTCGATGGCGTCGACCATGTCGTTGGCGAGCCGCGCGCACTCGGTCACCTCGCTGTAGTGCGTGAGATAGAGCCGGCGCGGCCGGAATTGCATGAGACGCACGATCGACCCCTTGAGCTGTCCGGGATCGAATTGCGTGGGCGTGGTGGTGGGCATGATCCAAGCGCCGCGCGCCGTATCGAATTCCCGGTACGAAAGTCCAAACGTGTCGCCCGTGAAAATGCTGGTGGTGGCGTGATCGACGATGGCCTGGTGATGCAGGGCGTGTCCGGGCGTATGCACGCATTCGAACAGGCGGCCTGAGATTTCAAAGCGCTGGCCGTCCTGCGCGATGGCGAGCCGTTCGCGATCGATGGGTAGAATTTCACCGTAGAGTTTCGAGTACAGCTCGTCGCCATATACCGCCCGGGTGCCCGCGATGAGCTTCCCGGGATCGACCAAGTGAGGCGCCCCACGGGGGTGCACCACGCAGGTCGCCCGTGGCAGCGCGCGTATGAGTGCGCCGGCGCCACCCGCGTGGTCCAGGTGCACGTGGGTGAGGAACAGCAGTTCCACCATGTCGGGAGCGATCTGCAATTGTTCGAGCGCCGCGAGTATCAGCGGAACGGCAGTATTGGGGCCGGTGTCGACGATTGCCGCGCGGTCGCCCGCGACGACGATGTGCGAGGCATCCATTTGCGGCCGCACGTATTCGGTGTCGACGGCGGTGATTCCGTCGGCGAATGTCGTCAGTCGTGGCATGACTGCATTCATGGCTTACGGCAACATAGCAGCATGAATCGAAAAATACTCCTGACTCTTGTCATGGCCTGCGTATGGCACCCCTCACAAGGCGCCGTCGAAGAACGCGGCAATCTAGTGCTGGACAACGTTCCGTCCGTGGACACACCGCTGACGGCCAAGCTAGACGATTACATGAACTCGCGTGGCGCGAGCTTCGTCGACTGGCTACCCGACGGCGGAGTTCTCATCGCCACGCGTTTCGGCGATGTGGAGCAGTTGCATCGCGTGGCCATGCCGCTCGGCGCCCGCGAACAGCTCACCTTCTATCGCGAGCCGGTGACCAACGCGCGCTCGCCGCAATCGGCGGTGGCGCCGGGATTCGTGTTCCTCAAGGACCAGGGCGGCAATGAATTCGCGCAGGTCTACTGGTATGACACCGCCTTGCGCGCCGTGCGCATGCTGACCGACGGCAAAGGCCTGCATGGTGGCCTCGTCTGGAGCCACGATGGCCGGCGCGTCGCTTTCCACGACACGGGCCGTGATGGGGTCAGCTACGACCTCTTCATCGCCGAGCCGACTAACAACCAGCCACCGCGGCTGATATTCAACGGTTTTCAAAAGAACTGGTCGGTGCAGGACTGGTCGCCCGACGACACCCGGCTGCTCATCAACAATTTCGTGTCGGCCAACGAGTCCCATCTGTACGTGATGGACATCGCGACCGCCGCACTCACGCCGGTCAGCGAAGGCGAAGGTCCCGCAAGCGTGTCCCAGGCGAAGTTCACGCCGGACGGCCGCGGCGTCTATCTGGTCACCAATCGCGACAGCGAGTTCCAGCAGCTGCGGCGCGTGGACCTGGTCACGGGCGCGGTGGAAACGCTCACCGGCCACATTCCATGGGACATCGACACCTTCGCGCGCACCGACGACGGCCGCTACCTCGCCTGGGTGGCCAACGTCGATGGCCAGAGCCGCCTCACCGTGGTGAACGTCGCCACGCGCAGCGAGAACCTGCCGCCGCTGCCAGACGGCCAGATCGGCCGCATTGCGTTCGATCGCACCGGCAAGAAGCTCGGGCTGTCGATCGAAAGCGCGCAGTCACCGCGCGACGTGTTCGTGCTCGAGCTCGAGCGCAACGCACTGGTTCGATATACGAAGAGCGAGGCGGGTCCAATCGATCCCCTGCAATTCGTGCCTGCGGAGCTCATGCGCTTTCCGACGTTCGACCGCGCCAACGGCAAGAACCGCCAGGTTCCCGCGTTCATCTATCGCCCGCGCACGCCGGGGCCCCATCCGGTCTTTATCGATATTCACGGGGGTCCTGAAGCGCAGTACACGCCGTCGTTCACGCCGTTTACGCAGTTCCTGGTGCGCGAGCTCGGTTTCACGGTGATCGCGCCGAACGTGCGCGGCTCCACCGGCTACGGCAAGACCTACATGAATCTCGACAACGGCGAAGACCGCGAGGATTCGGTCAAGGACATCGGCGCGCTGCTCGTGTGGATCGGGATGCAGAAAGACCTGGACGCGAAGAAAGTCTTCGTCGCCGGCGGCTCGTACGGCGGCTACATGTCGCTGGCCGCGATGGTGAACTTCAGCGACCGGCTGCGCGGCGGCATCGACGTGGTCGGCATCTCGAATTTCGTGACCTTCCTCGAGAGCACCTCGGCGTACCGCCGCGACCTGCGCCGCCCGGAATACGGCGACGAGCGCCTGCCGCGTATGCGTAGCTATCTACAGAGGATTTCGCCGCTGACCAACGCGGCGCGCATTTCCCGGCCGCTGCTCGTGGTGCAGGGGCTCAACGACCCGCGTGTGCCGGCGAGCGAGTCTCAGCAGATGGTGGCGAAGATCCGCGCGCGCGGCGGCGAGGTCTGGTATCTCGCGGCGAAGGACGAAGGTCACGGGTTCCGCAAGAAAGCGAACCGCGACTTCTACCAGCGAACCATCGTCACGTTCCTCGAAAAGCAGCTCGCCGCGAAGTAGCTAGTTCGACGACAGGAACGAAGTCTTCTTTGGGACGACCTTCAGCGCCGGCGTCTGCCTGGAGTAGTAAGCCGCGAGCTGCGCGATGTCTTCGGGCGTAAGCGTGGCGGACATGCCCGCCATGACCGGGTTCTTGCGGCCGCCCTTCTTGTAGTCGTGCAGCGCGCGCTCGAGGTAGTCGCGATGCTGTCCGGAAAGGGTGGGGTAGTCGGCGGTGATGCCGACGCCGTTGGTGCCGTGGCAGGCGAGGCAGGTTTCTGATGCCTTCGGGCGATTGGCGGCCGGCACGTCGTTCTTGGAAACGGTCAGCACTTCGGGACCCGCCAGGAAGACGGCGACATCCGCCATGTCCTGCTCGCTCATCGAAGTGGCCTGCGAATGCATGGTGCCGTGCGAACGTTCGCCGCTCTTGTACGCCTTGAGCGCGGAGAGCAGGTACTCCGGACGCTGGCCGTGCAGCTTGGGCACCGAATACGTGGGGTACACGTTTTTGTAGTTAGGGATGGCGTGGCAGCCGTTGCAGGTGTAGGACAGCGATTTGCCGCGCTGGGCGTCGCCGGAAACGGCGGGGACCTGGGCCTGGATCGCGAGCGGCGCGATGAGAAGTAGAACCAAACCTGAAATGCGCAATGCCATGACTGAGTCGTTGCCCCGTGGCTCCCTAAAAACAGGCCGCGATATTAAGGACTTGGGCGCGCAATTGCCACCGGGCACAATCGGAACACCTTGATAGCACTCATCCAAAGGGTCAGCGAAGCGTCGGTCACGGTCGAGAGCCAAATCGTGGGCAAGATTGACGCTGGCGTTCTCGCCCTGATCGGGTTCGAGCGCGGCGATGAGATGGATGTTGCGTCCCGCTTGCTCACGCGCGTGCTCACCTATCGAATCTTCGCCGACGAGGCCGGGCGCATGAATCTCTCGCTCGCGGACACCGGCGGCGGGCTGCTGCTGGTTCCGCAGTTCACACTGGCCGCGGATACGCAAAAGGGCACGCGGCCGGGTTTCAGCACCGCGGCGGCGCCCGAGCTCGCGCGGACGCTGTTCGCACAGTGTCTGACACTGGCACGCGAGCGCCACGCCGACGTCTCGGCGGGTGAATTTGGCGCCCACATGCGGGTCTCACTGGTGAACGACGGACCGGTGACGTTCTGGCTCAGAATGCCCCCGGATGACAAAGAGTTAACTGTGCCTCCCGGGCCGTGATGCGAGTCTCGCCCCCACCGAACTTTCTTAGGTTTGGGGCCTCTGTTGACTTATCATCCCCGCACTTATCTGCGGCATTTATCCGGGGCGTCCCGACCCCCACAGGAGCGGCTCATGGGCCCAATTGGTTTTAAAGAACTTGTAGTCATTCTGATCGTCGTACTGCTGATTTTCGGGGCGAAGAAACTGAAGACGATTGGTTCGGATCTCGGTTCCGCGGTGCGCGGTTTCAAGAAGTCGATGAGCGATGCTGATACCGAAGAGTCGGTCAAGCAGCTGAAGGCCGATGCCGAATTTGCCGATCCCGCGAAGTCCCAGACCGCGGAAAAAAGCGACACCAAGGCTTAAGGCCCGCGGCGCCCCTCGCCGACCTTTGACTCCCTGACCACCGCCGCGCGGCGGAGCACCCCATGTTCGAGGTTGGATTCACTGAACTGCTGCTGATCTTCGCGCTCTCGCTCATCGTGCTGGGGCCGGAGAAGCTGCCCAAGCTCGCCCAGCAGGTGGGCCGTTGGGTCGGACGCGCGCGCGCGATGGCGCGCCAGTTCCGCGACCAGCTCGATGAGGAAGCACACAACCTCGAAACCAAGATGAACATCGATCCGGGCGTGGATACCTCGATGGATCCCAAACCGGCGGCACCACCGGCGTCCCCTGCCGCCAACGTGCCGGCCCCGGCGCCGGTCGTCGAACCCGAACCGGAAGAAGAGTTTTACCCGCCGGATCACCACATGCATTCCTCGCAACGCGAGGCGGCGGCCCCCGAAGCGGCGGTCCCCGAAGCGGCGCCCGCACCCGAAGCGGCGCCCGCATCCGAAGCGGCCGGCGGCCAGGCAGAATTCGACCTAACTACTCCGCGCGACGACGAGTCGCGATCCGCGCCGTGAGCGACGACGAGAAGAAGGCCGAAGACCTCGCAGAAGGCACGTTGATGTCGCATCTGCTCGAGCTGCGCGACCGGCTCCTGAAGGCGATGGTGGTGCTGCTGGTGGCGTTCATTCCCTGCGCGGTGTTCGCCAACGAGCTGTTCACGATGATCGCCCTGCCGCTGCTGGCCAAACTACCCGACGGCACCACGCTGATCGCCACCAGCGTGACGTCGCCCTTCATGACTCCCTTCAAGGTGGCTTTCTCCGTGGCGCTGTTCGTCTGCATGCCCATCGTCATCTACCAGATCTGGGCGTTCGTCGCGCCGGGCCTGTATCGACGCGAAAAACGTTTCGCGGTGCCGCTGCTGGCGTCGTCGGTGGTGCTGTTCTACGCGGGCGTGGTGTTCGCGTACTTCGTGGTGTTCCCGGTGATGTTCAGCTACCTGGTGGGAACGGCGCCCACGGGCGTGAGGTACGCCCCCGATATGACCAGTTACCTCGACTTCGTGCTCACCATGTTCTTCGCCTTCGGCATCGCGTTCGAAGTGCCGGTGGCGGTGGTGCTGCTGGTGCTCACCGGCATGGTCCAGGTCGAAAGCCTGGCCAAGCATCGCGGCTACGTGATCATCGGCATCTTCGTGGTCGCGGCAATCCTCACGCCGCCCGACGCTATTTCACAATGCATCATGGCCATACCCATGTACCTGCTCTACGAGGGCGGACTGGTGATGGCACGCGTCATGCAGAAGATGCGCCGCGACACGGCGGAAGCGGCCGCGAAGAAAGAAGCCGAAGCGAGATAAAGCCGCGCTGGCATGCGGTTCGCCCGAACGGCCGCCTTGCTGGCGCCGGTACGCTTGAGTCAGACTCGGCGCCATCGCGGCGCAACAGCGCCCACAAAGATTCGGGGCAATAAAAAATGAACGATCCGACCACGACGACCATCGTGTCGCCCGACTATAGCCGCAGCTTTTTCGGTCACCCGCGTGGACTCGCCACGCTGTTCATGACCGAGTTCTTCGAACGATTCACCTACTACGGCCTGCGCGCGATGCTCGTGCTCTTCCTCGCGGCATCCGCCACCGGCGCGAATCCCGGCTTTGGAGTCGATGGCGCAACCGCCGGCGCGGTGTACGCGCTGTTCACGGGCGCTGCATACCTCTGCTCCATCCCCGGCGGATGGATCGCCGACCGGTTGATAGGACAGCGCAACGCGGTGTTCACGGGTGGCGTATTCATCGCCATCGGAAATTTCATTCTCGCCATTCCCGCCTCGCCCGCGGTTTTTTACATGGGCTTGGCGGTCGTGGTGTTGGGCATCGGTCTGCTGAAGCCCAACGTTTCGAGCGTCGTCGGCGCGCTGTACGAAGGTCAGGCAGGCGCTCGTCGCGATGCCGGCTTCTCCATCTTCTACATGGGCATCAACCTCGGCGCAGCCGCAGGTCCTTTCATT
>Ga0193717_1001159_pt1 | contig 16424 bp, 16 predicted proteins | sample U2c2metaG_FD_145900 | JGI IMG/M metagenome (GOLD analysis project Ga0193717, IMG submission 145900) | Soil microbial communities from a riparian zone of the East river system, Colorado, United States - U2c2 | ecosystem: Environmental > Terrestrial > Soil > Riparian zone | place: USA: East River... | reverse complement strand
AAGAAGCGCTGGATGCCGTTGCTTTTCTGAAACTGATGAAAGAGAAGATGGCCCTGGTTAATGTTGATCAGGCTTTATTGAGCCGTTCTGTTAATGAGGGTTTTTCTGGCGGCGAGAAAAAACGTAACGAAATTTTCCAGATGGCCATGCTGGAACCCAAACTGGCTATACTGGACGAAACGGATTCCGGTTTGGATATTGACGCCCTGCGCATTGTAGCTAATGGTGTTAATCAACTGCGCAATAAGGACCGGGCCATACTGATCATTACTCACTACCAGCGCTTGCTGGATTATCTGCAGCCTGATTTTGTACATGTGTTGTATAATGGCCGTATGGTTAGATCAGGAGGTAAGGAACTGGCGTTGGAACTGGAAGAAAAAGGGTATGATTTTATTAAGGATGAGGTCAATTTAACCGAAGGCTTACCGGCAGGTACTAATTAAACAGGATCATGACAGATGTAAGTTATTTTAAGGACCGGTTTGAACAGTTGCAGGGCGCAAGCCCGGATAGCGAAATTGCCAAAATGCGCCTGGAAGGCTTTGATAGTTTTAGCAGCGTCGGCCTTCCATCTTTACGTAATGAAGAGTGGAAATATACCAATATCAGCAGTTTGTTTGATAAAGAATACCACGTTGCAGCGGTTGATGAGAAGCCTGTTCTTAACCTGTCAGACGTTGATTCCATCCGCTTGCCGGGACATTCAGGCGCTAATGAACTGGTTTTTGTAAATGGCCGGTTTATACCAATGTTTTCCACCATCCGTTCTCCTGGCAACCAATTAACGGTGGTGCCATTGGAAGATGCTGCAAATGGCGTATATAAAGAACTGGTTAAGGAACATCTTGGGCAAAGCGGTAAGTATGTTAAAGACGGGATCCATGCGCTTAATACTTCATTCATCTATGGCGGGGTATTTATCCATATCGCTAAAGGGCAACAATTGGAGCATCCTGTTTACTTGTACTATCTTTCAGACGCGCGGGAACATCATACACTTTCTCAGCCCCGCAGCCTGATATATGCCGCCGAAGGAAGTAAACTGCAGCTGATGGAAACTTATCAAACGATAGGTGGATCAGATAGTTTTACCAACCAGGTAATGGAAGTGGTGGTTAACGATAACACCCATTTTGAATATTATAAACTACAGAACGACACGGCTAATGCCAACCAGGTAAGCACAACGCATATCCGGCAAGCCGGCCGGAGTTATGTACATGCTGTAACGATTACGCTTAACGGCGGTATGATCCGCAATAATATGAACCTGGTATTGGATGCAACAGGCAACGAAACGCACTTGTATGGTTTATACATGCTAAAAGGCCATACCCATACTGATAACCATACTTTAGTTGATAACCGCAGGCCAAATTGTTTCAGCAATCAGCTTTATAAGGGAATTGTGGATGATAAAGCAACCGCCGTATTTAATGGAAAGATCATGGTACAGCCGGATGCGCAAAAAACCAATGCTTATCAATCCAATAAAAATATCCTGTTATCTGATCAGGCCAGTATTAATACCAAGCCCCAGCTGGAAATTTTTGCGGATGATGTAAAATGTTCACATGGTTGTACCGTAGGGCAACTGGATGAAACAGCCTTGTTTTATTTAAGAGCAAGAGGTATCCCCAAAGAAAATGCGCAGGCTATGCTGTTACAGGCCTTTGCCGCAGATATACTGGCACAGGTAAAACCTGAATTGCTCCGCGAACATATAAGGCAACTTATTACCGCGCAGCTTTTTAATGATAAATAAAAGAATGACAACGTATAGCACGATATCGCCCGTTTTTGATGTGTATGCCATTAGGCAGGCATTCCCTATTTTGGGCCGTATGGTCAAGGATAAGCCATTGGTATACCTTGATAATGCGGCAACATCACAAAAGCCATTAAGCGTTATTAATGCCCTTAGTGATTACTATACCGGTTATAATGCCAACATTCACCGGGGCATCCATAGCCTGGCCGAAGAAGCTACAGCAGCTTATGAGGCATCGCGTTATGCAGTAAAACAATTTATTGGCGCGGCTGCTACTGAAGAGATCATTTTTACCAGGGGAACCACGGAAGGCATTAACCTGGTAGCCTATACCTGGGGCAGGCAAAATATTCATGCAGGAGACGAGATCATCATTTCGGGCATGGAACATCATTCTAACATTGTGCCCTGGCAAATACTGTGTAATGAAAAACATGCTGTACTCAAAGTGATCCCGGTTACAGAAAATGGCGAGCTTTCCTTAAAGGCTTATCAAGAGCTGTTGACCGATAAAACCAAGCTGGTTGCCATTGTTCAGGTATCCAATGCCTTGGGAACGGTAAATCCGGTTAAAGAAATGATAGCCGCGGCTCACCAGGCCGGCGCTTTGGTATTGGTTGACGGAGCGCAATCAGCCGTTCACCTGGATATTGATGTGCAGGATCTGGATTGTGATTTTTTCGCCTTCTCGGGCCATAAAGTTTATGCGCCAACCGGTGTAGGGGTACTATATAGTAAAAGAGCGATCCTGGAGGATATGCCGGTTTTTCAGGGTGGCGGAGAAATGATTAAGGAAGTGACTTTTGAACATACCACGTATAATGAGCTACCCTATAAATACGAAGCTGGCACCCCCAATATAGCAGATACCATTGCGTTAAAAGCGGCACTGGATTTTATGAATACAACCGGGAAAGCCGAAATCAGGAAACACGAGGTTGGATTATTAGCCTACGCTACGGAGCAATTAGAAAACATCCCCGGGCTAACGATTATAGGCAAAGCCAGGGAGAAGGCAAGCCTGGTATCTTTTGTGATCAAAGGCACGCACCCGCAGGATATTGGTATTTTGCTGGATAATCAGGGAATTGCCGTGAGAACGGGTCACCATTGTTGCCAGCCGCTGATGAAACGCTTTGATATTCCAGGGACGGTAAGGGCCTCGTTTGCGCTATATAACACCATGGAAGAGGTAGATAAATTGATTATCGGCTTACATAAAACCATTAAAATGCTGTCATGATGATTACAGACAACAACGGGCAAATGCAGGATACTGAAGCAGCAATTACCAGCGATTTTTCTTTGCTGGACACCTGGGAAGAGAAATATGAATATATCATAGAACTGGGTAAAAAACTGCCTGTATTGGAAGAAAAGTATAAAGTAGAAGAAAACATGATCAAAGGATGCCAGTCGGCCGTATGGCTGATAGCAGATTACCGTGATGGCAGGGTGTTTTTTAAAGCGGATAGTGACGCGGTTATTGTAAAAGGGTTGGTCAGCATGCTGATTAGGGTGCTGTCTGGGCATACGCCTGATCAGATCATCCATGCAAAGCTTGATTTTATAGAGCAGATAGGCATGATGACGCATCTGGCACAAACCCGTTCCAATGGCCTTTTAGCAATGATCAGGCAGATGAAAAACTATGCACTGGTTTATAAAACAATCGGAAATTAAAGCATACAACGATGAATGAAGAAACATTAAAACAGAAGGTCATTGATTGTTTGCAAACCATTTATGACCCCGAGATCCCGGTGAGTATTTATGAACTTGGGCTTATTTATGAAACCACGGTTATGCCTCCTTTGAACAATGTACAGATTGTGATGACCCTGACCGCGCCCGGCTGCCCCGCCGCGCAGTCATTGCCGGTAGAAGTGGAACAAAAAATAAAACAGATTGAAGGCGTAAATGAAGTACATGTTTCTGTAGTATGGGATCCACCCTGGGATAGGGACATGATGTCTGAAACGGCTAAGCTCGAATTGGGTATGTTATAAAAGATATAAGCACACATACAAAATATAAAATTAAATATGAAAATTACGGCCCAGGAAGAGTATGGTTTACGGTTATTACTGCGGATTGCCAAATGCAGTGATAACAGCGGAATGAGTATTCCAGACCTAAGCCAGGCCGAAGGCTTATCGGCAGCTTACGTAGCCAAACTCACGCGCATATTGCGCATAGCCGGGTATATCAGCAGCACACCCGGCTACAAAGGGGGGTATATACTGGCCCGCCCTGCTGGCCAGATCAATATTAACCAGGTACTGAAATTACTGGGCGGTACTTTGTTTAGCAAGAACTTTTGCGGAAACTATTCGGGCGTACGTCCTTTATGTACTAATTCTGTTGACTGCTCAGTCCGTTCACTCTGGCAAATGATCCAGCTCTCGGTTGATCAACTATTGGATCAGATAACTTTGGCCGATCTGATTGGTTCTGAACAAACATCGCTTCAGCTGCTCCATACGCTCATGGCGCAACACACCAGGGTATTGTCCTGATACCACTTACAATATCCGCGACTGTAAGTATTATAGCTTCAACCAATATTTTATGATCTGTAAATAATGGTTCGCCTCCCAGGGCAGGTTCAAATTGAGCCTTGGTAACAATTATAAATTAGCATTTAATGCTTGGTAAAGCTCCATGGCTTTACCGCGTAAACTGCTCAAACACCAGGGGTATCCATCCCGGCAAATTAAAGAACAGGGCTTTTGGTCTTAGCAGGTTCCCGATTACCTATAGCACTGTTGCTCTTGTGAAATGTAACATAAGAAACAATCAGGATTGCCAGGAAAATAATGGGCATTATGCGGTTAGCCATAGGATCGCCGGATGCTGTATGTGCTATAAAGGCCGAGATAAAAGTAAATGCAAACCCGGCATAAGCCCATTCTTTTATCCTTGCAGCAAGAGGTATTAGTAATAGAACTGCCCCGATCAGTTTTGCCACGGCCAATTCTATTCTGAAATAATTAGGGAACCCCAGGTGTTGAAAAGCCTGCAATACGGCTGCCTGGGTCAAATAGGCGTAGGCCGAGTAGACCATCATTAACGCAACTATAGCAGTTGTTGTCCAATAGGTGATTTTTAGTGCTTTCATTTTCTTTTTTCTGCAAACTTAACTATCTTTACTATTAAAAAGATACTACTATCCCAAAGGATAGCGGTATCCTTTGGGATAGTAATCAAGTTATATATGGAAGCCCGGATAGAAAAAATACAACACAGCCCGGAAGCATGCAAAGCCAGTGTTAATGCGGTAAGGGATACACTTTATGTTTTAAATGGTAAGTGGAAACTACCACTCATCGCGGCCCTCTCAAACGGGCCACAACGTTTTAATGATATTCAACGGGCCTTAGGTGAGATCACCCCTAAAATATTGTCGAAGGAATTGAAGGAACTGGAATTAAATGAGTTTGTAGAACGCAAAGTTTTTGCTACCACACCGGTTACTGTTACCTATGAGCTTACACCCTACAGTCAATCATTGGAGTATGTGATAGAAGAATTGAGGAAATGGGGATTACAGCACCGTAAGCGGATAGTAACCAGCCGAAGGGGAGTTTAGCTTATAAAACTATATTCGGGTTTTAACTACAGCAAATGGAATGATTGATCAGGGTTATTAAACAATTTATAAAACTTTCTGCCGCCGAAGAAAGCGTAGTCAAAGGATTATTTACCGAACTAAACCCCCGACCCGGCGATTATTTACTGGAAGAAGGAAAGATATGCAGGCATGTAGCCTTCATCAATAAGGGGCTGGTTCGTTACTTTATTAATAATGATGGGGAAGAGCGGTCATATTTACGGCAGCCATTATCATTCCCGTTTGCGACTGTTGGGTAGTATATACTGCCAATGGCGCTACAGACTGGCCGCATATGCTGATACACGGAGGCACCGCGCTGTATGCAATAGTTAACAGTATTTTATTGTTCAGGCAGCCAATTAATACAATTGTATAATATACCGTAGGGAAAGAAAGTAATAATGGTTAAAAAAACATCGAATATCTTAAATATTCGATGTTTTTTTGATTTTAATGAAATTTTTAGAAAATAATATTGTAATTATGTATTATCTAAATTCGATATGAAGATACATAATAAGTTTATTGGCATAGTGGTAACTACCACATGCGTTCAATAAAAAACACCTTAAACGATTAAGTAAATGCTTGGCATGAAGGCGTTTAAACACATAATTAATCTTTATGAACCCCAACGAATGGCCTGAGAAATGCCTCGTGAAAAATTAATTATTTAAATGGTAAAAAAATTTGGAAATACATTGAATGTATGTATGTTTGTACATATACAAACGTAACCAATTTTTTACAAAGTGTGTTTTTGCCTAATGAAAATCCACTTTAAACCATATCTGCATACTTAAATTATACTGCATGAAGCTACCTGTACTTGCTGTTTCTATTTTCTTATGCCTATTTTATCTGAACACCCAAGCGCAGGTACAGGACAGGTATGCATTGGCAAGTTCCATACTTGCCGATAACCGTTTAGATACCATTCAGGTCAGGGCTTTAAAATTACTTTCAGGTTTTTCGGCCGGTACATCATATAATGAAGTATGGATCCGTGATTTTAACACATTTATAAAAGGATCGTTAAAAGTACACCCCAAAGAAAAAGTTAAAGAAATGCTCCTGATGTTTTTTAAAATTCAGGGCGATGACGGTAATATAGTGGATGGGGTGGTTGATAGTGCCAGGGCAGGTGTAGGTTATAAATACCGCTACTCGCGCTTACTGCCTGGTTGGGCAGCGCACAAGAATACAGTTGAAACTGATCAGGAATCTTCCTTAATACAAGCAGTTAAAAAGTATATTGATATTACCGGCGACAAGTCAATTCTTAATAAGGTAATAGGTGCTAAAACGGTTCTGCAAAGGATGGAGGATGCTCTTGCCTATATCCGCAAAGACAGGTGGTCTGAAAAATACGGACTGGTTACCGGAGCTACCACTATTGACTGGGGTGATGTGCAATCAGAAACAGGTTGGGGGGTAGCCATTAACGATAAAACCAAATGGGCTATTGACATTTATGATAATGCTATGTATGTAATAGCTATTCATGATTTCATGGCCATGAAGCCTAAAGATTATAAAACAAAAGAAAACCGGGCTACGATAACAGCTAACATTAAAAAAAACGTACGTAAATATTTATGGGTGCCAGCAGCTCAAAAGTATCTGCCTCACATTTATTTAAATGGCAGCCCATTTTCAAAGGACTTTAACGAGCGCGAAATATTATACACAGGCGGCTCTGTATGCGCCATACTGGCCGGATTTAATACCAATACCGAAGTTAAAGAGATAAACAGTCAAATGCTGGCTGCTGCAGCAAAAGAAAAACATGCTACCATCGGTATAACGGTCTATCCACCCTATCCTAAAGAACAGTATCCAAACATGCACCCTTATCACTACCAAAACGGTGGCGACTGGACATGGTTTGGCGGACGCATGACGGAGGCGTTAATTACAAATGGTTTAATAAAAGAAGCCTATGCTGAGTTAACGCCAATGGTTAACCGGGCAATTGCCAACAAAGGCTTTTATGAATGGTACGATGTGCAAACAGGCGCTCCCAAGGGTTCTGGTGATTTCAGAGGTGAGGCAGGTGTTTTGTTTGATGCAATTACAGTTTTAAAACAATGGGCTATTAAAAATAAATAGACTACTTATTAGTATAAAACTTTAAAAACCAAGTAAAAATGAATTTAATGAAAAAAGTTAATGCCATGAAGGTAGCAAGAATGGCTTTGCTCTTTTTTAAGCAGCAATTAAGCCTTTACTGCTGCCAGCCACCGTAATAATTACTGATGGTTTCCAGTATCCATTGTGATATATCTAAAAGATCAATTCCCATTTTTAAAATAATGTTATGAAGAAAAAACTTATCTACTCAATCCTGTTTTCGCTATTATCCCTGCAGGTAATGGCCCAGCTTAAAATTAGCGGAAAGGTTACCAGTTCGAAAGACAACTTACCTTTACCCGCGGTAAGCATTAGAATAAAAGGTACCACAGCTGGTACACTTAGTGATGCTAATGGTAATTATACCATACAGCTATCAGATGCCAATAATATTTTGGTATTTTCCTATACCGGTTTTACTACACAGGAAGTAAACGCGGCCGGTAAAAGCGTAATTAATGTTCAATTACAAGAATCATCAAGCGCGCTTAGTGAGGTAGTCGTAATTGGTTATGGTACGGCCAAGAAATCAGACCTTACCGGTTCCGTGACTACGGTTAAGGCCGAGCAATTACTTGATAAGCCTGTTCCTAACTTATCACAGGCCTTACAAGGTAAAGTTGCCGGTGTTGATGTAAGTGTTAACAGTAACGCGCCGGGTGCGGCGGCAAAAGTACGCATCAGGGGTATCGGCTCTATCAACTCTAACGTTGACCCCATTTATGTGGTTGACGGCGTGGTTGGAGTTGATCCTAACTCCATTAACCCGAATGATATTGCTTCTATCGAGGTTTTAAAGGATGCCTCATCAACCGCTATTTATGGTGTGCGTGGTGCTAACGGTGTAATTATGGTAACCACCAAACGTGGTAAAAAAGGTGCCACTACGGTTAGTTATGAAGCCAACGCAAACATCAGTGAACTTTACAGGCACGTACCAACCCTTAACTCAAAACAGTTTGTTCAAATTTATAATGAATCATTTGCCAATGGTGCAAAATTTGATCCTAATGGAGTTGTGCAAACGCCAGCCAAAGAATTAAATCATACCAACTTTCCTTTGTTGTTTGATACTAACAACAACCCCATTTATGATACCAACTGGGAAAAGGAAACGTACAAACCCGCTTTTTCACAAAGCCATCAACTGAATGTTCAGGGTGGTAGCGAAAATTCGATTTATAGCTTATCATTAGGATACCTTAATCAGGAAGGTTTAACACCAACATCAAACTTTAAACGCTATTCAGTTAAAATGACCATGGATAACGACGTTAAAAAGTGGTTAAAAATTGGTGGTAGCATCAATGGTATCTTTAGCCGCCAGCGTTTGGTAACTGATAATAACGGTGGATTGAACGTACCGCGTGCCGTTAGTGAAGAAGTGCCAATTGTGCCTATCAAATATCCTGACGGAACATGGGCAGGTAATTATGATATAGCAGGACTTGAAGGTGCTCCTAACCCAATACAAACTGCCAATGAGCGTTATACCATTAACAATAATTTGCAGGTACTGGGCAACATTTATGCGCAATTTAAGATCACATCTGAACTTGATTTTAAAACAGATTTTGGTTATAACCTTGCCGCGCAAAAAAATAACTTTTATTCGTCTTTAGGTTTACAGCATGTATCTGCCGATCAGGGTGGTGTGGCCAATATAAACTCTAACACCAATTATTTTTGGCAAACGGAAAACTACCTTACCTGGAACAAAAAGATCAATGATCATCAAAGATTTACAGCATTAGCTGGTATATCCTTTAGCAGGTCTGTGTATGAACGGTCAAATGTAGAAACGCAGAACTTTATTGATGATTTTTTCCAGTATAATAACCTGGGGGCTGGTTCTCTTAGAAGTGCATCCGGGTCTGATGAAAATCCCCTTGTACCACAAGCGCTTTATCCGGGCTCTTTAAATTCTTACTACGGTCGTATCAGCTATAATATTGATGAAAAGTATTTATTTACCGCAACAGGGCGTTATGATGGTTCATCAAGGTTCAGTGAGAAAAATAAATTCGCTTTCTTCCCATCAGTAGGTGCAGCATGGCGCGTATCTCAGGAGGATTTCCTGAAAAACAGCCAAACGATATCCAACTTAAAGTTAAGGGCCAGCTTTGGTTACACCGGTAACCAGGAAATTGGTAACTATCGTTCACTGGCCCAGTATGGTACCGGTCAAACGGCGCAGAACGGGCAGGCGGTGATCTCTTTATTACCAAGCTACCTGGGTAATCCCGATCTGAAGTGGGAAAAAACCCGTCAGATAGATGCCGGCATAGAGCTGGGATTGTTTCAAGGCAGGGTAACTTTAGATGCCGATTATTATCAGCGTACCACTACCGACATTTTATTGCAGGCCCCGATTCCATGGAGTGCAGGTTTTACCACAGCCAACGTTTATAAAAACATAGGCTCCATGAAAAACTCGGGTGTTGAGTTAAGCCTGAGTACCGTAAACATTAAAACTGCTGATTTTCAATGGGTAACCAATTTTATATTTGCAGCCAATCAAAATAAAGTAACAAAACTGAATGATGGCAATGCGGATATATTCCCTGGCCCGAACTTTTTGGGACAAAACTATGTAATACGTGTTGGCGCGCCAATAGGATCATTTTACGGAATGACCCGTGTAGGAACGTACAGCAATTCTGCTGCGGATATTGCCGAAGCCGCGACGCATGGTTTAAAATCCGGCGACAGAAAATACATTTATAACCCTGATGGTAGTAACTATTATAGTATCATTGGCCGTTCTAATCCAAAATGGACCGGTAACTTTAACAGTACTATTAAGTATAAAAACTGGGATTTTTCATTTGATATCCGTTTTGTACAGGGTGTAAATACTGCGGCTAACTTTAAACACTCCGTTGAAGACAGGCAAACCATCTCCAACAGTTTAGCTACTGTGTTAAACGGATGGACTCCTAATAACCAGAACACCATGATCTCGCAGGTGCGTAACTACAAATATGCACAGGATTCGCATTTTGATACCTGGTGGGTAGAGGATGGTTCATTTATACGTGGTCAAAACTTCGTATTGGGTTATAATTTGCCTGCTTCTGCACTGAAAAGTATGCATGTGAGCCGTTTCCGTATCTATGCAAGTGTTCAAAACCTGTTTGTTATTACTGATTATACAGGGTATGATCCTGAGGTTGATACCTTTAATAACTCTTATGGTTCAAACCCGGCTTTTACGCAGAACATAGACTTCTTTGCTAATCCTCGTCCGCGTATCTGGAACCTGGGTGTGCAGGTAGGATTTTAAAACTTGTGGGTATAATTAAAAAAACGATAGAAAAATAGTAGCGAAGGATTTAATAACAACCACCTAAAATCATTAAAAATGAAAACATTAAAAAATATATTAGTAGTAACCTGCCTATTACTTACTTGCTCATGCAAAAAGTTTTTGGAAGAACATCCTAAGTCTGTTCTGACGCCGGATGCCAACCTTTCAAGTGCAAAAGTGGCCCGGGCACTGGCCAACGGTGCCTATCAAAACTTCTCTGGTTTACTGGCCGGCCAACCGGGCTCATATGGTGGTAACACCTGGAACCTGATGGAGTTTATGACCGGTAAAGCGAACAGCGATCTTGGACAAACCGGCTTTGTAAATTTCCAGACGCTTATTTACAGCAATACATCATTCTATTTTGATACCTGGTGGCAGCAAATGTATCTGGGTATTGGTGCATGTAACCTGGCCATACAAAGAATACCTACTATTAATGCAGCAGGTTTAACTGAGGCCGATAAAACCAATATGGTAGCCGAGGCCCGTACCATGCGCGCACTGTATTATTTTTTCCTGGTTCGTATGTATGGTGCCGTACCTAGTGTGATCGAGCCGGCAAAGGATCTTAATCTGCAGGTTGCGCGTGTGCCAGCCAAACAGATCTACGATGAAGTGATCATCCCTGATTTGTTGACAGCCGAAAAATCAACCCTGCCATGGAAAGATGGTACCGGTAAAGTATCGATGGGTGCTGTAGAATCAATTCTGGCCGATGTATACTTAACTTATGCAGGTGCAGCCATAAACGGAGGAGCTGCAAATTATGCAGAATCGGCCAAACGTTCACTGGCAGTAATTCAGAATGGTGGCTATACGCTGTTCCCGAATTACACCGATATGATAAATCCTGCCAATAAAAATACCGGCGAGTTTATCTTGCAAGTGCAGTATGCGGCAGCTATTCCAATTACAAACCCGCTTACGCCGCTTACCATTCCTAACTTTTCCGGAGTCTCTAAATATGCAGATGAGTACGGATCAGTTTGGCCAACAGATCAGTTCATTGCCTCGTTCCCGGCGGGTGATAAACGTGTAGCCGAAAGACAATTCTTTTACACAAGCTACCCAAGTTCTAAAACACCTGGTCAAACCGTAGTGTTTAAAAACCATTACATCTACAAATGGTTTGATGTGAACGCGGTTACCAATACTTCCAGGGCTGATTTAAACTACACCGTTTATCGTTTGGCTGATGTTTATTTAATGTATGCAGAAGCATCAAATCAGGCCGAAAACGGGCCAAATGCTAACGCCATCGGTTATGTAAACGCCATTCGTGGAAGGGCTAATCTTGCTCCGATTGGTGCATTATCAAAAGATGCATTTCAAAATGAAGTGTGGATACAACGTTATTATGAGCTTTGCTTTGAGAACAAAATGTGGTTTGACATGCTGCGCACCCGTAAGGTACATAATGATGTTACCGGTAACTGGGATAATTTTGTAGGTCATAGAACGATATTTAACGCTACGTTTGCCGACAAACAATTGCTGTTCCCTTTACCAAAACAGGAAACAGATGTTAATCCTAAATTATTACCAAATAACCCTGGTTTTTAATTAAAGCAGGTTATGAATAAAAAAGGGACCGGTTTTATTTAAACCGGTCCTTTTTTTATTCGTTTTTCTGGTTATTCTTTTCGGCTTGTTTTATTTTTTCCTGTATTTTACTGAAAAGGAGCTCGCTTCTATCGATATTATTTTGTTCTTCATCATCGTACCACCAGTTAAATAGCTGCTTTATCTTAAGGGAAATATCCGGATATTGTTGTAATAAGTTATCCAACTCCTGAAGTTCTTGTTCAGAAGCTTCATCTGATAGCTTTTTAGTTACCAGGTTTAAGATGTGATCTTCCATGTTCATGCCGGGCAATTGGTTTTCTTGGTAGCGGCATTTATATTATAAAATGTGTGCCATTATATAATTAATTGATTAAAAGATGTTTATTTCTGGATTTCGTTGCATGGGATGTTCGGATTCGTACATATTGTTCGGTTTTGAACCTTGATATATATATGATATGACCCGTAATTATTAATTGCAAAAAACTGTAAATTGTCCTTTATACCTGTTATTACGGTACCGTTTACTGAAATTTGAATAAACAAAAAATTACTATTATGGAAAATACTAACGAACGTATCACTATTAGTGAAACAAAGAAAGTACTTGATGTAAGCCATGCTCTTGTTGATAATTCAAGCTTTAGAATGATGAGAATGAACAACGCTTATTTTAATGATGTGTGCATGACCACACTTAAAATAAGCAATGCCAATTTGAGCGATCTGGAAATTGAAGGCGCACAACTGGGGGGCGCTTATATACATAATATTGGTATGCCGCCAAAGGGACACCCCGCTTATGATGAAAATGCCAAACAAAGGCCATTACGGTTTGAAAACTGTAACCTTGAAAATAGTACCATTACCAATTGCAATCTTCAAGGTGCAGCATTTAATCATTGTAACATGGCCGGAACAACCATTAATGGTATATTGGTTGAGGACCTCCTTAAAAGTTACCACGAGTAAATACTTATATCTCTTTCAAGCCAAAAGCCTGAGCACTATAATGTTCAGGCTTTTAGCTTTACTTTATGCTTCTTCACTTGCCGCGGTTAATGAGATAATCCCTATCTCTAAAAACAATAAAGTAATTTCATTTCCCATGTTTTTCTGTGATGATCAGCGGCGCAGAAGCTGCATGTAAAAAAATATAGTACTATGTATTGTATGGTACTTTGTTTTGTGTATGTTTGTGATGGGTTTTACCACGCACCAAATTATAGCCTTACAAACAGACTATCATGAACACCAAAACTTTATTATCCACAGGTATTCTTATTCCTGTAGTTTTTTGGCTTTCGACCTTTATAGGTGGTTTCATTCATGGGGGATATAACCATCTGACCGGAACCATCAGCGAGTTAGGAGCCATAGGTACCAGATCTGAGCCATTAATGGCAACCTTAACCATGTTTGGAGCAGTATTAAGCATGTTTTTTATCATTGGCTTGTACCGCGCTTGTAAGCAATTAGGGCTCAGTACTATTCCGGTATATACGCTGCCCGCATTTACTATAATGATGGGCTGGGCAGCAATGTTTCATTCAGGTAACAGGCTCCACGCTACTGCCGGGCCAATTTTTTTATTACTTTATCCCGGTACCTTGTTAGTTATCATTTTATGGCGCGGTAAGCAGGAGTTGGTATCGGTCAGGTTGTTGTCGCTGGTAAGTCTTGTAATTATGCTGCTCCTATTTCTACGCTTTGTCCCATCAGTTCAAAATAACTATCCCGGCCTTATTCAAAGGTTTGCTCATTTGGGCTGGTCGGTTTGGTTCGTGTTTTTAAGCACCAGTTTAATTAAGCTCATCGCTGTACAAGAACAAAAACAACAACGGTTAACATAATTTAAAAAAACATACATCATGAAAAAACTACAATTAATTGCTGCAATGGGTTTAATGGCGCTGGTAGCTGCCTGCGGAACAGGGAAAAGACATACAACTATTGTGGAGAACGGTAATGGCACAACGGTAAGAATAGAATACCTGGGCCAAACTTATTTTAATGCTGAAGGCACGGCCATTAAAAGTATTTCGCCAAATGGCTATGTAAAATATACCAGGGACGGTAAGGAGTTAGTGGCCGAAAGCGACTACCATGGCAGGATCACTTATGAACTGAATGACGGCGGCAAACTAACCATGCTTGATGATGGCGGCAAGGAATTTTTGGCCCAGGCTGTTAAGGATATGATTAAGCATGGTCATAATGCTGACGGCAGGTAAAACCTGATATAACATTTACTTGCGGCGGGTATTAATAATACCTGCTTTTTTGTAAATAATTAAAAAGACCTATAATATTTAGCTGGTTTAATCTGTTAAAAGCATATGAATATGAAATTTTATAGCCGCATATTAGGATTATTTGTAGTCTTTCTGTTTAATTACAGCTTAGTTAGCGCACAATCAGCACCAATGAAAACTCCCAAAGGCACCGACCAAACTTTGCAAATAAGCCGGAAGAAAATTGATTCCCTGGATAAAGCACTGATAACACTACTTGGTGAGCGGGAAAGCGTGGTAAAGGAAATAGGTGTTTATAAAGCCCAGAACAACATCCCGGCGCTGCAGGCCGACCGGTTTAAACAGGTGATTCAAAAAAGTATTGAAGCCGGAAAAAAAGAAGGATTATCAGAAACTTTTGTTACCGAATTAATGAATGCCATACATAAAGAAAGTTTGCGGATTGAAGAGGAAATTAAAAGCCAAAAGTAATTCCGCCTTGGGAAATTGACCATGCTTTGTTAAGCGGCGGGTACAATATTTCCATTAATGCCTTATATGGTAATAGGTTATGCGGTTAACTACTGAAATGTATTTAACCGCATCAAAAATTTAATTTATCCATTGATGCCATTAACGGAACGTGCTGATTATGAGATTTTTTTACCCGGATTTGTTCGGTATTAAACCGTGTCAATTTCTTAACAAGTTATTATAAATCAATTATTTATATAAGCAGGCTTGCTTTATTCTAATTAACTTTAATAAATTTGAATTGCCGGAACCGCTAAATTTTAGTCGCTATTCAATTCCGGCATTCTATTACTATAAATCATGAAGAAAAAATTTTTAATTGCCTGTTTTATTGCAGGCGGCCTTGTAAAAGCTGGCTTTGTACATGCCCAGGGTACCTCACCGTTTTCTATAAATAATAAAACGGTTAAGGTAATTGTTTCTGAGAAAGAAGCAGGGTATAAGTTTACGCCAACCGAAACACTTCAGTTTTCTGATAAGCCACAGCCCGCCGAAACCGATGTCTCGGTTTTTGTTGACCCAGCTAAAACATTCCAAACCATGCTGGGCGTGGGGGGCGCCTTAACCGATGCATCGGCCGAGGTGTTCTACAAGTTGCCAAAAGATAAACAAAAAGAATTTTTAACCGCCTACTATGATCAGGATAAAGGTATTGGTTATACCATGGCCCGTACCAATATTCAAAGCTGCGATTTTTCGAGCGCAAGCTACAGTTATGTTAAAGAAGGTGACGCCGACCTCAAAACATTTGACATCGCCCATGATAAAACTTACCGCATACCATTTATAAAAGCTGCTATGGCTGCAGCAGGTGGTAAATTAAACCTGTTTGTTTCGCCATGGAGCCCGCCGGCCTTTATGAAAGACAATAATGATGTATTGCACGGCGGTAAACTTAAACCTGAATTTGACCAAAGCTGGGCCAATTTTTTTGTGAAGTTTATAAAAGCATATGAAAAAGAAGGTATCCCGGTATGGGGACTTTCGGTACAGAACGAGCCTATGGCTAAGCAAACCTGGGAATCATGTATGTTTACTGCCGAAGAAGAGCGCGATTTTGTAAAAAACTTTTTAGGTCCAACTTTACACAAACAAGGTCTTGCCGATAAAAAACTGATCATTTGGGATCATAACCGAGATTTGCTTTACCAACGTGCCAGCACCGTATTGGAAGACCCTGAAGCCGCAAAATATGTATGGGGTGTGGGTTTCCATTGGTACGAAACCTGGACCGGCGCAGGTCAGCAGTTTGAA
>Ga0193717_1001158_pt1 | contig 16433 bp, 15 predicted proteins | sample U2c2metaG_FD_145900 | JGI IMG/M metagenome (GOLD analysis project Ga0193717, IMG submission 145900) | Soil microbial communities from a riparian zone of the East river system, Colorado, United States - U2c2 | ecosystem: Environmental > Terrestrial > Soil > Riparian zone | place: USA: East River... | reverse complement strand
TGCCCCGCGCCCCGTTTCTTCGGCCAAATGTGAAACTCGCCCGACCTCGATTTTTTGATGGCCCATTTCCCCCAGATGCCATTTTCATCGGCATAGCCACTGTACTCCACCGAATGAGCCCCCACGTAAGTCTTTTTAAGCTGGCAGGTCTCGGCTTAGGTGTCGTAGGTGCCGGTCCACGTATAGGCGCCTACGGGATCCGATCCGTCGCCGGAAATGCTACCGTTCGAAAAATCGAGCGTCATGGCCATCTCCCCTTTGGGGCGGCTCCCGCGGGGGTCGTTGTAAAATCCTTCCCAGTCGCCGCTGGGGAAGTAGGGGTGTTGTTCGGAGGACGTCATTCGCCCACAAGATAAAGATAGGAGGCGATTTCGAAAAGGTGCTTTTTCGATTGCATTGAGAACCGATGATCGAACGCCGCAAAAATTTTGTTTCTTCGATTTTAATTTTATCTTTGCACCGAATTCCTTATTGCTCACTCTTAAAATAAAGGAATCATGACAGAACATCTCTCCATATCACCCCGTTCACTCACTGCCTAACAGGTAGGCGCAGACTGTTCCTTTCTTTTTACTGAAAGTCTATAGTTATCCAATGGATCATTGTGTGTATTCCGCACCGATCCACGGTGTTATGTTCGCCTGCCTGAAATCTTAACGCAGCAATTATCCAATTTGTTAATGCAAATTTTATGCACACGAACGATAGGGTTCTTCATGCCCTGCCGTATAGGCTGAGGTCTGCCCGGCAAAAAAAGCGATCTCAAAAAAAAGATTTTGAAAAGCGATTGGTACAGCTTCATAAACAACAGATCAGACTGTGGATCAAAAAGAAGTCTCTCCCCTGGATTCCTCTGTCTGAGCCATATCAGAAAGGATGGAAACGTTCTTTTGTTCTGAGAGAAGATGTTCAACGGTCTAACAACGCCGCCTTTTATCAATCGCTTCTTGAAAAGATAAATACTATCCAATACAGTAAGGACAAAACCTTCAAAATAAAAAGAAGGCGAAGAGGAAAGAAAGTATCTGAAGTCAAGAAACAATTCGTCCACGAATTCTGGGAATGGGAGTGGAATAGCTCCAAACTGAAACTTACGGAAGACGAAAAACGTCTTTTCTATCGCAAAGAAACTCCTTCTCCCAAACATAGGTACACTATTGTAAAGTATGTCTATACAGAGCCCTGGCGTTTTATTTTGCGGATAAGTCCACACATCATCACCCATGCAAAAATGGTCGATGAAGATCTGGAACAGGAAATTCAGCTGTTGGGTAATTATGTCCAGAACAATTACCTGCGACACAAAATTTATAAAATCCACAAAGGCCGAAAACAAAACCAGCGAAGATTTTATAACGTTAAGCCAAAGTACGACCCCATCAAAAACATGTCAATACACACCATTTTGGAGGAGTGTAAAAAAGAAAATTTATGAGCACGTTAAAAGCAAAAGACCTAAGTAAGATAGGTTACACCAACGATCAGGCAAGAAGCCTCGTCATCAACACCGTTTCGAAACACTATAAACATCATTCCAGAGAGGAACTGATCACATTATTAATCGATATCCGGACCCATCCCGAAACCTACCTGAACGACGAGAAGGCTGGTAAAATAGCAGCGACCTTCCTGGACATCGGGAAAGAAGAACATTTCAATGTCTTCTCTCTGTCGGAAGAACCTGGCCCGCTGAAGATCATCGGCGGGAAAGAAATAGAGTCGTCAGCCAAACAACAGATGGAAGGGGTGATGTCCTTACCCGTCACTATTCGGGGCGCGCTGATGCCGGACGCCCACACCGGGTATGGACTACCCATCGGGAGTGTAGTCGCCGTTGACAATGCCGTTATCCCGTTTGGAGTGGGAGTAGACATTGGCTGCCGCATGGCGCTCTCTATCCTGGATGAAAGCGACAGCTTTCTGCGGCGTTATTCACACCATGCCAAACAGGCATTAAAAGAATACACGCATTTCGGAATGGAAGGCGGTCTGGGTTTTCCCCAGGAACACGAAGTGCTGGATAGCCCTGTCTTTCAGTCGACCGATCTGCTGCGGAAATTACAGGGAAAGGCTTCCCGGCAATTGGGCTCTTCCGGCAGTGGCAACCATTTTGTAGAGTTCGGAGAGATTGAATTGCTGGAGAACAATTCACTGGGACTTCCTCCCAAAAAATATCTCGCCTTGCTGTCGCATTCGGGTAGCCGGGGACTGGGGGCGAACATCGCCCAGCACTATACGCAGATAGCTATGAATACCTGCAAGCTGCCTGCCGAGGTGCAGCAGTTGGCTTGGCTGGACCTGGACAGTGAGGCGGGCAAGGAATACTGGCTGAGCATGAACCTGGCCGGCGACTATGCCAAAGCATGTCATGACCGCATTCATGCCAACCTGCTGAAAGCGCTTGGCCTGCAGTCGCTGGTTACGGTGGAGAATCACCACAACTTCGCGTGGAAGGACAGACTGGGGGATGGGCGGGAAGTCGTCATCCATCGCAAAGGCGCCACGCCGGCCCACGAAGGAGAGTTGGGGATCATTCCCGGCAGTATGACAACGGCTGCCTACCTGGTAAAAGGCCGGGGTGTTGCCAATGCCTTGTATTCGGCTTCCCATGGAGCAGGCCGGGCCATGAGCAGGAAAAGGGCGAAGGAGAAAACGACGGTTTCAGCGCTGAAGAAAATGCTGGCCGATGCAGGAGTGACGCTCATCGGCGGCAGCGTCGAGGAGAATCCACTGGCGTATAAGGACATTGAAAGAGTGATGGAAGCACAGCGGGAACTGGTGGAGATCGAGGGTCGATTTTGGCCGAAAATTGTACGAATGAATAAAGAATAGCGCAAATGGAAAAGGTAATTATACAAATAACATCGGGGAGAGGTCCTGTCGAATGCTGCCGGGTAGTTGCTAAAGTACAGGAAAGAATGTTGGCGGAAGCCAGGAAGATGGCGATAGAAATAGAAGTGCTGGAAAATAAGAAGGCGGATATCAAAGGGGCCTTGCTTTCCGCAACCATGCTGGCAAAAGGAGCCCATCTTCAGCCATTTATAAAGGAGTGGAGGGGCACCGTTCAATGGATCGCTCCGAGTCCCTACAGGAAATTGCACAAACGGAAGAACTGGTTTGTCGGAGTAGCCATATTCGATGTAAAGGAGTTGCTGCAATGGAACCCCAAAGAAGTATTGCTCGAAACCTGCAGGGCTTCCGGGCCCGGCGGGCAGAACGTGAACAAGGTGGAGACCGCTGTCCGGGGAATCCATCTTCCTTCGGGTATTCGCGTACTGGCGATGGACAGCCGGTCGCAGTTACAGAACAAACAACTTTGCCTGGAGCGGCTGCAGGCAAAGGTCCTGGCTTGGCAGACCGACCAGTTGATCAGCCAGCAGCAGGCCCGCTGGCAGGAGCACAATGAGCTGGAAAGAGGCAACGCCATCCGGACCTTCACCGAGCACCTGTAGCAGCTCCCGAAGCCCGCCAACACCCGGCGGGCTTTATTTTTTAAATTTGGGCTCACCGGGGCGAAAATGCACCTATATCCACTAAGGGGACGACGACGAGATCCATTGTAGCTGCATTCGATTAACTTGGAAGAAGTTAGGATGCTTTTCTACCTTTATTGTTATAGAAGGACAAGTCTGAAGGGTGGCGGACAATGCGCTGGTGGCGCTCACGCTGATGATTGCCGAAAGCAAGCCGGATGAGAAGGACATGATGACAAAGGTCGTGGTCAGCCTGATCAATGCGCATAACTGATCCCCGAACCCCTTCCCTATCCGCAAACGCCCGCATTGAAGCCGTCTCCGAAGGCCGAGGTGGAATATATCCTAAAAAAACCGTTTCCCTCTTGGGGGACAGAAGGGGGGGTGGTTTATCGTCGCTGCGCTGGCACTACAACGCTTGCAAAACCTCGATGATCGCAGCAATCACGTCTTTGGCCGGCGGTTTTCCCGAAAACCCTTCCGGGAGTAGGGCCCTAAATTCGCCCGCATCATCCCGCTCCAGTGTCACTTCCACGCCGTCTACGTTGACTAGGAATCGCAGGCCATATCGCCAGACCTGGACCTGGGCGATAAAGGTCCGCTCGACTCCGGAGATCTCTACGGGGATTTCAACCGTCTGTTCCATGGGCTGCAAATTACTGCTAATTTATTGATCCCTGGTAACAGCCACCGGATACCTAACGCAGGTAAGGTGCATCGGTGAATGCAAGGGTGGCGAGGCGTCTTTTCTTCAGCAGGAACAATTCCTATAAATTGAAGACGCCGTTTAAGCACCTGTTCGGCGTATCGATCGGTCAATACAATAAGGCGGCCTTCATGGAGTATGCCCGGCAGTTGATTCTGGATACGGACAATACGCTGGATGAGATTGCGATGCTGCTCGGGTATAATTCGCAGCAAAGTTTTACAACGGCGTTTAAGAACCATTGGGGGTATTCGCCGGGGTGGATAAGGAGGGGGGGGGTATCCACCCCAAATCGCTTTAGTAAGGTGCAACTATCCGTTAGGGGTAGTTTATTTACCCATCTTGAGCATATCGTCTTGAAGCACAAATAAAGTATTATCCTGTAGTTACAAAATTACAAACAGTTTTTACAAAGTAATATATCATCCGCCACTAAGCATACATCGAATTTAACGCTTGCGACAGGTTGTTTTAAGGGTCAAGGCCATTCCATTTCTGGGGTGGCCTTATTTTATGCCTGCGAAACATTATCCCTCTTTATCGGGTTCATTGGGTGGAATTTAATCGACGGTTTTTCAACACAGCAGGAACGGTATCATTGGTCAGTACATTTGCGAGAGGACCATCCTTTTTTGCATTGAATCAAATCTGATTCATCAGACTTGTTAATTCCTTACATTTGTCTTTTATTATATCACACTGTTTATTAACTATTTATAACTATATTTGTTAATTGTTATAAATTAGTAGTGCAAATTTGTTTGTACATTTGTATATGCATTTGTTTGAAAAATTGCTTTGCAAATGCTAAGCAAATACCCAAAAGTAAATAAACTCCTGCCTATGGCCGAACCATCCACCCCATTTCCACTGCAACTGGTCGAACCATCGTTCGATTCGCCGCTGACTGACCTGATCATTGAGCTGGTTTACCTTCGTAAAAAGCCGCTGGTAGGGTCCACCCAGCCGCAGGTATTCTTCCAATTGAAGCATATCTTCCATACCCTTGAAAGTATAGGATCAGCCAGGATCGAAGGGAACAATACCACTATTGCCGAGTACATCGAAACTAAACTGGAGGACCAGCGTCAGGTGCCACCCAGCATCCAGGAAATCCGAAATATCGAAGCCGCGATGGATTTCATCGACAGTACGGTTAAGGACTATCCCATCAATAGGGCCTTTTTGAGCGAGTTGCACAAAATGGTCGTTGTCGACCTGGCTCCCCCACCGACGGGAGAAGGGGACGCAACGCCTGGAGAATACCGCCGGCATGCGGTCAAAATTAACAAGTCTTCGCACGTGCCACCGGAAGGCATTCTTATTCCCGGCTATATGGAAGAACTGACCACCTTCATCAACCAGGAGGACAGCCCTAAATATGATTTGCTTAAAGTGGCCATTGCCCATCACCGCTTTGTCTGGATCCACCCCTTTGGCAACGGCAATGGGCGGACTGTACGCCTATTTACTTATGCCATGCTGGTGAAACTTGGTTTCAATGTCAACGTTGGCCGGATACTGAACCCTACGGCTGTTTTCTGCAGTAACCCCAATGACTATTACCGCTATTTGTCAGGGGCGGACACCGGATCGCGGGATGGCCTCCTGGAGTGGTGCATGTATGTATTGAAAGGATTAAAAGAGGAGATCGAAAAGATCGACCGATTACTCGACTATACGGTATTGCAGCAGGATATCCTGCTCCCAGCCATCCGCTATTCACTGGATCGCCAATATATTACGGATACCGAGGCCAGGGTGCTGGAGCGGGTAACGGAAAAACAGGTGATCCAGGCCGCGGATGTGAAGGATATTTTTGCTGGCAAAGCCAGTGCGGATATCTCCCGTCAGCTGCGGCGGCTCATCGAAAAGAACATGCTTATGCCGGTAAAGGAAGGCACCCGGAAGTATATTATCCGGTTCGACAACAGTTACCTGCTGCGCAGCGTCATTCAGGCGCTGGGGGAAAAGAATTTTCTACCGGTGAAAGAATAGGTTGCCTCCTCTCGTTAGACGATAACAAAATTGTAAACCAAGAAAGTCGAACTACCGCAAAAAACAATGAAAATTTGCGAAGATTCCGGGATTTCAATTCGCATCTGTGATTGCGTCCCGTTCATCGGTAGTTTCGGGAAGGATGATACCGGTCAAGTCATGATATAGGTTTTCAAGATGATGGACATAAATGATCGGTCTACTATTTACATACTCATTATTGTGCCGAATGAAATATCCGTGATCCTCTTGCAATGAATCATGCCAATACGATGCCATCCCGCTCCATGAGGCTCGAATCCAACAATTGTCAAATACCCTGTTGTGACCGGAAGAGCGTCTATATCACTATAATTCAGCCGAAGTTGGGAACCATTGAATAATCGGACCACGGTAAATTCGCGATGTAATTCCAAAATAGTACCATGTTGGATATGGTTTCCGATTCGTAATTCAGACCGATTGATTGGCATTTGATAAGTTTACGGAAAATAAACGTACATCATTTTTATTCCTTTGAAAGTCTTCAAATAAGGGACTTCGAAACGACCCATCCCCACCCCAATGTAGTCCCCTCCTCCCTTGGGTGATGGTACCGTAGGCGCCTATGCGGCCGGTGAAAAAAACGGTACGTAAATGAAAACAGTTGCCTATCTTGTTGGGTCAACCAAATTACTGCGAAATAAAAGACATCTCAATAAACAAAGTAATAATTGAAGACTTTCCTGCCAAAACCTTCAAACGCCCCGAATGGGGAAAATGGCTGAATGACCTCAAAGCTCGAAAGCATCAAAAAATAAACCTTTCATTATTCACCAAATGGGACCGATTTAGCCGAAATACCGGGGATGCCTACTACATGATCAGCGTTCCAGCCGTTTGGCATTCTTATTGAAAAACATAAGTTAGGGGTTAAGAGGTTTAGCATAGATACTTAAAATTCCCGTGAATTCAAATAGCGAAGTAGCAGTATAGCACAGCTGGACGAAACGCACTTAAGCTTGGACGGAACCCACATCAATTGATGCCCGATCCTGTGCCACCTAACATAGAACCCATTTCAATAGAACGCTTTCTGAATTCGATGTACAATTTTATGCTCGTTCTTATCGGCTTAGTAGCTTTTGCTTTTCGGCCAGAAATTCCTCCTCTGTCAGGATACCCTTCGCCTTTAGGTCGGCCAATTTGATCAATTCATCACTAACGCTGACGGGGGCTGGGACCGCGCCAACGACAGTGGTCGTCCTATTCTGATCATAATTGTTCATCAGCTCGGAAATGACCGCAGCGGTATGCTCGGCCTGCTTCTTATCGACGTTGGCAATTTCGACTTCATCTCCTGAACTACGGATAAAGATTGAGGACATCGCTAATCCCTTGCGGACAGACGCCGCCGATAATTTTCCTATGGGAAACTCTTCCTTAGTCGTAGTGCCAATAATGCTCTTTCTAAAAAACACTACCCTCTTTTTCGTGACGAAGACAATTCCGACACCCACCTCCTTTTTATTGTGGACGTATTTTAGGGCGCCCTCTGCGACGGCCAGCAAGCTCTCATCCGCAGTGAGCAGTTTGGGCAATTCGTTCAACTCCGATTTGGTAATAAAGGGCTTGAACCCAAAAGACGCTGCAAAGGTTTTTATTTCGTCGATAGATGGCATGAGTATTTATTGAGGTTAAACAATGCCATTTAAACGCAATTCCTTTTATTTTATATCGGTGCCGGATGAACGAATTACAACATATAAATGTTTCCACTTAGACCATGAACGAAGTCACATATGGCATTGAGGGAAGGGTTCGGAGAGTTTACTAATATTGCTCAAAATAAAAAAAAGGGTAATTTGTACTATGACCATGATTGCTACTACCTTGAAAAATGGAACTCTACTTGTCCTCGGAGACATCTTAATTTCAAGCCAACAACAACCTCCCCATTTTTTATTGCCTACCTTATTGGACGATGTCTTGCCTTATCTTCCTGCATCGGCAGTTTACCAACCTGTTGATCTTGCGCAAAAGATTTACCTGTTAAAACATAACGTATGCGCCACGTTTTCCGGCAAGCTCGCAATTGTCAAACCATTTTTGGAAGACCTGACCATGTATTGCCGTTATCATACCGAGGTCAAAGTAAATGACTTGGAAAACTATTTGCAACAATATGTAACCGGCACCGACCTAGAGGATACCTCTATTTTGATACTCGTCTTAGAAAAAGTAGACGGAGTGTCGCACATACGCCTCCTAAAAGCCGGCAGTTGGCAAACAGCCTTCTCCCCTCTCGTGGGAGAAATAATGGCGGCAGGATCCGGCGCAACAGACTTTATCGCCATGACCCAGGTGAAGGGCGACTTGATCATGCCAGTGCAGCAATATGGAGCACTTGAGGAAGCGATCCTGACAAACGTCAGCATATTAACGCGCATCTTGGCGCAGGAGAGGGCGATCTTGACCACTGTAAAAAAACATTGGGGCGCTGGGTTTGAAGTTGCCTATGTTGCCGGAGGCGCTTTTCACAAGTTGGATGATATTACCTACATTATTAACCAGGGACAATTTGACGACTCCAGCTCGATTGAGACACCTGTTCCTGCGTTCGTTCTCCACTATAAATATCACAATAACACTTTGGTTATCACTGTGCTTGCGGCACAGGAAGGTAGCACACAAACCACCGATCAGCACTATATTTTCCGCTTCAAAAAATTCGTGGTGGACCAGTTCCGAGTAGAACCAATTTCTTTAATGGGCGAAACTATAAAAGACAATGTCGACAGTTCTTTCACCAGTACCCGGGTAGGAATGGGATATATCCTGGATGCTGGGAATGGCTACTTCACCCCTGCTAGTTTACACTTCGAACATGACTTAAAAGTGGAGTACCACCACAAAAAAAGTGTCACCATTACTATGAAAAAAGAGATTAATGACTTCCTCCTTCAGCATGTCAAACATCGATTTGCCGAACGTCGGTCATAAGCAGTCACTTCGACGGGACAAAGCTCGTACAAATCTGTGTAGACCCTGAAAACCAAATGAGGAAATCCCACCAACGCCGATCTGGCCAGAATTTCCTAAAGTATTTCCACTGAAGACTGACAATTCCTAAAGACCTCCCAGGAAAAAAGGTCTTCCCCCGGCACCTGCCGGTGGCGCCCAGCCTCCCTTATTCAATCTGGCCTCCGTTTCACTCCGGCCAAACAACCAAGGTCAAAGCACGGCCATTTTGTCAAGATTTTGGTTCAGCGGCTGTCAAGAAAGTATACATATTTGGGCGAACACAGGCATCCCTTGACGAATGTACAAATTAGGCCGAAGGAAGGCTGGCAAAAGAAAAACCGCCATCACAGTGGATTTGAGAACGTAAGTCAGGTAGAGGTGAGGGTTCACCAATCGAAACCCTTGCTCCTATAACATTAGTTGTCAGTGAGATATAAAATTTAATTTAAAACGATACCAAATCTTGAATTTTTCAATACAGAAAATGAAAAGCACCTGGTTTTATGGCGTTTGAATGGAAGATTAGTAACTAACTTACTTATAGTTGCCGGACCCGTATTTTTTTTGTCGTAATAGTTGCAAAAAACGGTCTTTGTAAAGTCTGTGTCTTTAAAAGATAGATAAGAGCATGTATGATCTCCTCCAACTCATGAAATGAATACCGTAAGAATAAGACGCTTAAGCCTTTTGCGTGATGCGCGAATACCCATTCGCCAAAATCTTTGTCTTCAGTGAGAAGCAGAAAATCATACTTCAATGCCATTTCAATAATCTGTTCATCTTTGATCCCCCTAGCTGATTCGTATATTGAAGTCACTTCAAAACCTTCATTCCGAAGAGATTTTGTAATCTCAAAAGGGATGTTCTCATCGGCCAGGATCATGCAACAGCAATTATTGTCTCATTAGAAATTACATCCGAGGCATAAGCTAATACTGCATTAATGGCCGCTTCTGAAAGATTCGGATAAGCCATCATTAACTGCTGGGGCGAGGCACCTTCTGATAATTTTTTTAAGATCAAGGCAACAGTAAGCCTTGTTCCCTTAATTACAGGTTTCCCAAGCATGATATCAGCATTTGATTCGATATAATCAGTGTATAACATAAGCATAAATTTAAGCCTTTTTATTTAGGCAAATTAGGTAAATTTAAGATTGATTATCAATCTATTAAAAGTAAAAGGGTATTAAAAGTGAACCCTTCAAAGAATCCCCCCTTTACCAGGGCCATCGGCAGGCTACCGAATGCCCAACCGAGCACGATGCCGTAGGGGACGGTGAGTAAACAAATTAGAACAGGGTGTGGTGGATGGCGTGTATCGGTCAAGGTGAATAAATTTTTACTGCTTTGTTCTACTTTTTCTCCAGGTTCGCAAATCGATCGCCGTACCGTTGATGGTATCGACGTACAATATCCTCCCGGTTCGAATATAGACGTGGAAGCCAAAATGCGTCACGAAACACATCCCGTTGTCCTCTCCTACAGCTACCCAATAGTAAGGTTGCTGCCTTGTAGGCTCCCCGTAGATCATAGCAAAGATCTTCCGTTTGTCTATCGAGTGTTGCAAGATATACGCATTGGCTTTCCTGACCTCGGGTAAACGCATCACCATCTCTATCGCCATCTCTTTCGTAAGGACCTGCTTCGTCCCGACCTTTTGGCCCCGGACTTCCAACGCAAGGAGTGGAAGGAGATATGTGAAAATTAGTATTTTGTTGGCCATCGGTAACGATAAAACGTTCTACAAGGCGAATATAGCTTTCAGCCCACACTCCTGCAACAGTGCCTGCGGTATTTATTTCCAATACGGTTTTCAAGCTGATAGGCCCGGTAGCTACGTTGCTAGTACCCTACCCTTATCATTTCGATAATAAAGGAGAAAGTGCTAGATTTGGCAACCTTAAACTGGAACAATCAGGTGGCACGCATCGGCATTATTTTACTCTGTTTCGGAATCCTATATGTAATTAAGCCCAATATCTTCCGCAGAGGGATTTGGAAAACCACTGATATCGCTCAGCGACGCCTGACCCCGACTCATTATACCCGATACATGCGGGGATTGGGGATCGTTTTTATTTTGGCGGGGATTGTACTCGAAATCCTGGCGAGGCAGCAAATGTGACGTAAACAAGGGGATATCTATCACTGACCCTCAACACATAGAATCAGCCCCGTTAAACAAGTCGTGGCATATGCTAAAGTTAACAAAAGACAATGCCTTGTCCTGATCACAGTTGGCGAACAAGGCACGAAAAAAAATTCCCTTATGCCTTCGAAGTGAAGGTCCCCTTTCTCGATGTGTCCAGCAACCAGACGCGTTATGTGCGGTTTTTATAAAATAGACGGCCAGTGGGCCTTTATTGAAGTTGTTGATTAGCCGAGTACTCGTTTTTGACGATTGGACACACTAATAAACGAACTAACGGAATTTAACAAATCGTGCCGGCAGCGGAAAAGGGTGTCAAAAGTTAAATTCCTATCCTTATCACCATGAAATCTTCTCCTGGCCAACAAGTCATTGTATTAGGTACCACGAATAAAAATATTGCCAAAGGGCTGAAGCGATCTTCATCCAATAATATGCTGCAAGACTTCATTCATATCATTAAAAAAGTGCAGGAAAAGATTTCCGATGACTCGGATGTGGTATGGACAAGGTATTCCACTCCAGAAGAAATGCGAGCCGGCCTGGATATCTATCTTCAGCAGTTACAGGCAGGCAACACCAGTTGCCTGCAGGACCTGAATATACTTTTTGCACCCACCGGCGCCTTTCAGGAACATTCTATTTGCTACGGCTGGGCCGATGAATATCTACGACTGGCAAAAGAATTTGACAGTCTGTACAAAAGCAACGCATGACCATCAGCGACATCATAACATACTCCATGAACACCTTTCCCATCTGGCATTTGGCCAACGTAGCTTACAACGGAGTCAACCTATATCGATCCGATGATTCCACTATATCGTAACGAAGGACGGGGAATGGACGCCCCTGATCTCGGGTGGACTATATACCATTATCAACCAGCCATTGCTGTTCTTCTTCCAGCAATATCTCATCGTTCCCCTTCCTGCTCATGTTGTTTCCAGCTAGCACCGCAGTTTAGCTCAATATATTGAAGGGTATCACCGCATTTATATAAAAGAGCAAATCACTCCGGAGACCCTTCGTACCGCGGATCATGTGGGGATGAAGATTTGGTGTCACGAAAGTAGCGGCGGTATTTTTATCTCTGCTGCATTAAAAAACGCCCTGGAGCAATCGGACATCAAAGGAGTGGAGTTCGAACACCACTTTTTGTAAAACCGGGCCGCAAGGAATTCCTCCTCATACACCTTCATTTCCTTTGCAATATCTTTAGAACTCTTCAAATCAAACAGTTGCATGGCGGCGCTTTTGAGTCGGACACGATAGAAAATGGTCCTTGCTTTTCCATTTGCATTCGTCTTAATGAATCGCATAGAATAATCACTTCAGGTGGTCATCGATGTCCTTGAGGGTCAGGGTGGCGGCTTTTATTAACTGGATTTTTAGGTAAGCCAGTGTAGTGAGTGCGGCGAGGGTAGGTTGGCCGATTAACACCTGGTTGCACCAGTGATCGGGAGAGATCATCTGCCTGGTCAGCTGTAGGGTGGCTTGCACGCCGGGCAGTTGTTGTTTACCCACGAGGCATATTTCGCAACGATGGGCTGTTTCTTCGATCGCGGCCCGGAGACTGTCGCCGAATTCCGTATGAACCAGGAGCTTGCTTGCGGTTTTTGTATCCCCTCCTGCGGAGTCTGTTTTACGTAGGATGTCCCGTGTCCGTTCGATCAGGGCTGTTGTCAACTCGACTTGGTTATGAAGATCGATGGCTTTACCTGCCCATGCTATATTTTTTTGGGCTTTTAGGAGAATATCCGAGTAATATTGTGCATAGGCGTTTTCGACAGAAAGTTGCCGGTTGGAGGCTTCGAGTGACTGGTTAACGTTCTTAAAGGCGTCCATAGTTGGGTCCGAAGAAGTACCACAACTTTCAAAGGCAAGTACGAAAAGGAGACAGTAAGGGATTTTCAATGCCGTCGAATTTATGGTTAAAATAGGAAAAGCTTGTGTATTCTCCCTTTTTAAATTTATTTTTTTGCAAAGATATACCGATCATAAAATTCACCCGTCCCTTTTGCATCCAGCCTTCCTATAATAACCCTTTCCGAGCTTTTACTTAATCCACATCCTGAACGAAGATGCACGTGTTCCCTTGCTCCTATTGGAAGGGCAACATTCTCGCACTGATTAGTGTCCGCTAATTTCATCAAGAGCGTGGCTAAGGACCCTAGGCATTCCGGATCTCCATGAATCAGGATTTCCTGCGATTTTTCTATCTATCTCGCGGCGGGTGAGTTCTCCCGTGAAGTAGAGGTCCAGCGTCAGGCTGCATTCTATCGGGAGGCCCGCGATAGCTGCCTCGACGGCGACTATGTCTGCCTGGCTTTGGATCCGGTATAACAAATCTTCGATCATCTGTATGGCGACAGGCGCGGTTTTTCTGCTGTCCGGGAGGGTTCCCGGCGTTTTGCTTATAATTTTATAAGCAAGGTAGAATATCCATTTCATTTCCTTGCACGGGCGATGAAAAAAGCAGGAAAATCGAAATTCGACCTCGCGGTCATCCGGCTCGTTAAGGCCTACCGGGAGGCCCAGAGCTATAGGCAGGACGACCTTGCTTACTTCCTTGTCCAGGCAGTCTCCTACCGGGTGGCCTGCCCATCAAGAGGCTCGCGCTAGCGCACCCCTGCATTTTCGATTGTTCCGCTTTGACGAGCCTGCCCCCGAAACTTCGAATAAGCTTAACTTACTCGGACTCCCAAAATTTCCGGCTCGTCACGCTGCTCAACAAAAATGCCCCACTCCCCAAAGGGGAGCGAGGCACTACTTATTTGATCTGTGGAGGTGAGGGGATTCGAACCCCTGTCCAAACATAACCGCCAAAAGCTTTCTACATGCTTATTCCGGCATTGATTGTCGGGAGATAACAGGAACCGGACACACCGATCACCTCCTTAGCTGTATAGTCTTAAGCAACAGTCACAGCCTTGTGTTGCAGCATCCCGTATTCTTTTTAAGTCGGCAGCGCAGCTTGGTCACAGGCCAACCCGCCGCGGGGCCCTAATGACTATCTAATCACTGATTAGGCAGCCATGGCATACGAAGTATTGCCATTTGAGATTTTGAATATTCAGATTAACGTGCTAATTATCCAACGCACGACATGCTTACACCTTCAAAGATCTATGCTGTCAAAACCAGGCACCCCCAGTTTCAGTCTTTCTAAATCGATGCGGCCAAAACCACATCCCTCAGAAAAACCGCAAATACAAAATTACGAAAAATTATCGGTTCAACAGCCGCAAAATCAAGCAAAGACCGGCGGCACAGCCGCCGCAACAAAATCAAATGGCGCCGGCTCCGCCGGCAATTCAATTCTAATAAGGCCGGCGGCAAAGCCGCCGCAATCTCATCAATTCGGCCTCACTACATGAAAAATATCCAGCCCCAACGCATAGATCATCAACCCAAACAACAAAACCATCCCCACCATCTGCGCATACTCAATAAACTTATCACTCGGCTTCCTCCCCGAAATAATCTCCACCAGCGTAAACAACGCATGCCCGCCATCCAACGCAGGGATCGGTAACACGTTCATAAACGCCAGCAGAATACTAAAGATCCCCGTCAACTGCCAGAAACTCTGCCAGTCCCATACCGACGGAAACACACTCGCAATGCTAATAACGCTTCCCAGGTTATCCTGCACCTTCACCTCTTTGGAAGTAAACAACAACTTCAGATTCTTTATATAATTCTTCAGCGTCTGCCCCGTCTTACGGATCCCCGCCGGTATCGCCTGCACAAGCGTATATGACCGGTGATCCTCACCCAAAATATCCTCCATTGCCTTATATATAATGCCATTCCCGTCCTTCTCGTTCTGCGCCACCACAGCATGAACCGTGTCCTGCCCGCGACGGAACGTCACATCGATCATCTTCTTCTCCTTCACATGCTCCAGCACACTATCCTTAAATAGATCAGATACATATTGAATAGGATAACCGCCAATGTTTATCAGCGTATCACCCTTCTGCACCGTCCCCTCCTTGATCTTGATCGACGGCAGCAGCGAGTCCACAACCAGGGGATAACGCACAATTGCCATTCCCCTCAGCCGATTCTTACTCAGCTGGCTGATGATCCCCGCAGGCACATTCAGCTCCACATGCTTCCCATCCCGCAACACCGTGATCGTCTTCGCCTCATTCATAATGATCTCCGACCCCGCAGTACCCTGCCGGATGATCGGCTTCCCCGCAACAGCAACAATATTGTCCCCGTCCTGCATCCCCATCCGGCGACCCAGACTGTCCGCATAGACGCCATATTTCAGATTCTTGATCGGCACATATCGGTCACCCCATACCCAGGCAATCATGATAAAGATGACAAACGCCAGCAGAACATTCACAGTCACCCCGCCCAACATGATGATCAACCGCTGCCAGGCCGGCTTGCTCCGGAACTCCCAGGGCTGCGCAGGCTGATTCATCTGCTCCTTGTCCATACTCTCGTCGATCATCCCCGAGATCTTTACATAACCGCCAAAAGGAATCCAGCCAATGCCATATTCCGTCTCACCGATCTTCTTCTTGAACAGCGAAAACCAGGGATTAAAGAACAGATAGAACTTCTCGACCCGGCACTTGAACCAGCGGGCCGTCAGGAAATGCCCCAATTCATGAAGAATGACAAGAATACCGAAGGATAAGATGAACTGCAGTACCTTGGTACCTATAGAAGCCCATTCAATTGCTAATAGTGTCATATTGCTTTTACCAGATCCACTTTTTGTGGGTATTTAATGATAGGTTAATGAATAAGGCCAATACACTTAGTCGTCCGGGCCTTCCAAAAGTTTCCCAATTTAACGTCTTTTTAATCAAACGCCTTAACCGTTGATCCACTTATAACAAAACACCTACAATTTGATCAAAGACGCCGCAAAATTACGCGCCTCCCCATCACTCTCAAAATATTCTTCCAGCGTAGGCTTCTCGATAAATGGCAACTCATGCATCGTCCGCTCCACAAGGTCAGTCATATCCAAAAACCCGATCCTGTTCCGCAGGAACGCAAAAACAGCGATCTCATTCGCCGCATTCAGCACACAGGGCAGATTCCCCCCCTTATTCAACGCATCCGTC
>Ga0193717_1001157_pt1 | contig 16458 bp, 20 predicted proteins | sample U2c2metaG_FD_145900 | JGI IMG/M metagenome (GOLD analysis project Ga0193717, IMG submission 145900) | Soil microbial communities from a riparian zone of the East river system, Colorado, United States - U2c2 | ecosystem: Environmental > Terrestrial > Soil > Riparian zone | place: USA: East River... | reverse complement strand
CGAGGTGGTAAGCGTCGGCCATCTTGTTCGCCTGGGTAGCGTTGAACCCGAGGGTGTCAGCCACCTTCAGGAACCGTGCGCGGGTCTCGCCAGCCTGGTTGTTGATCCGCTCCAGCGCAGTCCCGACCGGTACGCCCGACTTCACCATGTCAGCGAACGACCCGACCGAGTCAGCCGAAGCCTTCGCCAGACCGTTGAGCTTGTCCTGCAGCTTGGAACCGTTGGCAGTGAAGGTATTGATGGTCCCGTCAGCGTTGATCATCGATCCGTTGAACTCGCCGGCTTCCTTCGAGGCTTTCTCGAAGCCTTCCCCGAAGCCGCGGAGTTGGTCGTTGATCGATTGTGTGGACTCCTCGAACGACACCGCCCGGCCGGACAGCCTGTCCAAAATGGACAGCAGTGCCGACCCCTTGTCGGTCGCGCTGCCGGCTGACGAGGCGACCTTGTCGAACGCCGCGGACAACTCTTGTGTCCCCGCGGTCGCCAGCGCCGACGCGACCGGGATCATCTTGGTGGCCTGCTCCGCCTGGTGCGAAGCGATCACCGACTCCTGATAGGTCTTCACCTGCTGCTGGACAGCCTGATTCAGGTTCAGGGTGGCGAGGATCTGATTGCGTTGCGGCTCCGACATGCCGTTGAAGGCCTCGGTCACCGACGCATACCGCTCGATGACCTTGTCCGCCGAGTCGCCGGTCTTGACCATCTCCTTGGCGACGGAATCGAAACTCCCCGCCATGACCTTGTTCCCGTTAGTGCCGGCGAGCACAGTCTTGGCGAGGTTGCCGCCCACCAAGCTGTTGAAGTTCGACAATGCGGCCGCGCTGCCTGTCGACGCATCGGCCACCGTGCCGTACGAGATGCCAAGGGCATCGGCATTGCCCTTGGCGTTCTTCTCCGCCAAAGACTTCTCGATCAACGCCTGTGACGCCTGCCCAATGACCCCGTTGTCCTGCCGGATCGCGGAGGTCAGATCATTGACGGCCCGCTTGTGCTCCTGCGCCTTCTTCGCTGCTTCTTCCTGCTGCTGGCCGTATGCCGACAGCAGAAGCCCGCCACCGACGAGGGCAAGGCCGAGCGGGTTGAAGCCGGACGAAGCGATCGCGCCGAGCCCACGGGACAGCTTCGATCCGCCGGCTTCGGTGTCTGCCAACGCTTGTTTGAACGGGCTGGTCTTGTTGCCGGCCTCGTCCATGGAGGTGGCGAACGCTTTCAGGCCGAACCCGGTCTCGCCCAAGCTCGTCCCGAAGATCTTCGCGATGGAGCTGATCGCGAGCAGCTGCCCGCCGGCTGCGCCGAGCGGCGCGGTCCACGAACCGAGCCCGCTGGCCAGGCCGTTGATGATGCCGAGCCCGCCGGAGATCGTGGAAAGGAACCCACCGGTGGCGCCGGACAGAGCCGGCATGCCGTCGGAAGTCAGGGTGTCGAGGACGTGCTCGACTTGCTGCAGCGCACTCTGGAACTGCGGGAGCACCCCGGCGCTGCCGTTGGCGAGGTTCGCGAACAGCTTCCCGGCGAACCCGAGGAAGTCCTGGATGATCCCGCCGAGGCTGTCGAGCCCCTGCTCCGCACCCTCGGCGCCCTGGGTGGCGTTGACGAAGAAGTCGGTCAGCCCGGAACCGGTCTGCACCAACAGTGAGGACAGGCCTCGCATCGGCGCGTCCGAGCTCGCGATGGCGGCATTGAACCCGGGCATCGCGTTCTGCGCGAACCCGACCACGCCATCGGTGAACTCGAGCAGCGCCGGGCCGGACCCGAGGAACGCTTCCTGGATGGCCGGCTTCAGCTGATCGAACCCGAGTCGGGCCTTTTCGGACGCCGCGACCAGCGGCCCCTGCAGGACACCGGCCATGTCGTGGATGCTCGACGTCGCGTCCTCGCCGAGGTCGTTGAACGAGTGCCCGATCTGCTCGTTGTCGCCGAGCACGGAGAACGCCACGCCCGCCATGAGGAGCGGTATGGCGGCGAGCGCGAGCCCGACACCAGCGGCGCCGATCGCGGCCGCGGCAGGCATCCCCACCGACAAGGCGGTAAACTTCATCGCGTCGAACTGCGCGTTGGCGCGCTTCGCGACGCGTTCGGCTTCCCTTTCAGTGTTCTGGAAGCCTTTCTTCCCGGCGTTGTCCGCGTCCTGCTGCGCCTTGGTGAACCGAGCGGTGGCCGCGGCGGAGTTGTCCGCCGCCACGGCCTGCGACCGGTGCGCGCTCGCCAACTGCTCCTGCGCCGCAGCGAGCTGTGACGCCTTTGCCTTGCCGTCGGCCTGGACCTCGTTGAGCCTGGCTTGGGCGACCTTGACCCGACCAGCGGCGGATTCCTCGGCGTCGAGTGCCTGCCGGACTTCCCTGGCCGCCTTCTCCAGGTCCTTGTTCGCACCGACCGCGCCGCGGGCGCCGCGCATGTACTGATCGACGTCCATCCGGAGCTTGACGTTGACGGTGCGATCGGCCACGGCGGTGCCCCCTTATTCAGTTTTCTTCAGTTCGCGGCTTCGACCGGCCACAACACCAGGGACTCGAGGTCCTTCTGGTCCTTGTATTCGTGCTGCATTCCGTGGATCGCGGTGCAGCGGTGACACCGGCCCGGGGCGGTGGCCTTGAACTTGTTGTCTGGGTTGGTGGTGTCTGGGAGATGTCCACCGCACCCGCGGCACTGCAAGGACTCGTAGTCCAAGAGCGCGAGCACGGCGGAGCGGCCTTCGTCGTCCCATTCCGGCTCGCGGGTGGTGACGGAGCGGACTAGCCGGCCGTCTTCCCAGATGTGCTCGGTGACTTCTTTCGGCTCCCAGCCGCCGAACCGTTTGTGGGAGATGCCGAGCCGGACAGCCGCTTCGATGTCTCGGCGGAACTCGTGACTATGTACGAGGCGGCGCGTGAGAAAGGGACGCTCACGTCCTGCTGGTTGAGCCGCCACGCGGCGTCGGTGAGCACGTCGTACTGCCGCGGAGTGATGACGTCCAGCAGCGTCTTGAGGCGCGCCTCGTCGAGCCCGGGCGCCACGAGGGACGCGGCGATCAGTGCGGGGAAGAACGTCGTGACGTTCAGCGCTGCCCTGGCGTCGGAGGCGTTCCCTTCGCGCGGGCCGTGCGCCTGGATGAGGTCCATCCACGGCGTCCGCGTGAGCGCGCGCAGTCGCAAGTGGAGGGTGGACCCGGCCATCTGCTCTTCGAGCGCCCGGATCCGGACCGCGAGCGAGGCCTCGACCGGGTCGCTGCTGCCCGCGAGGGTGGCGGTGGACTTGGTTCGGAGGTCGGTGAGTTCTTTGTCGAGCGCTTCCCAGTCGGCCTGCAGGTCTCCCCGCGTGCAGATCGGGACGGTCGTTTCGGGCTGCCGTGCGGCAGCGAGGATTGCGTCGACTTCGTCGAGTTCCACTGTGGTCTCCCTGACCTTGTTCCTGGCCTTGGGTATGGAAACGCCGCCGCGACCCGGCCAGGGAAGGGGAGGGGAGGTCGCGGCGGCGCGTTGGAGGCCGCTGGTTAGGCGGCGACGGTGGCCTTTTTGGTCGGCGAACCGGACGGATACGCCTTGGAGATGACCTTCTCCACGCCGTCCATCTCCGGCTTCTGCTCGGCCTGCACACCGAACTTGACGGGGTACACCTCGGCCTTCTGCGCGGCGGCCCACCCGGTGGTGACCGGGATCCCGCGGCGCACCACGAGGAACCCGACGAGGTTCGGGATCAGAGTGGTGTAGGCGACGTCCTCCAGCACGACGTCCTTCCGCACGTACGTCAGCGCGATGTTGGTCTTCGACCGCCCCGGCGCCTCACTGATCGTGGTCTCGCAGAGCTTCGGCACCGAGACGACGTTCTCGTCGGTGGTGATGTCCAGACCGTCACCGGTGATCAGGCACTCGAGAGAGGTGCCCGCGGCGAGTTCCGCGACGGTTGGCGCGGCCTGGTTCGCGATCGCCGGGACGTAGCTGACCTTGACGTTGCCATCGGACTGCATGTCGCCCATGGGTTACTCCTTTTCCTTGCTGGCCGACGACTTGTCAGCGGTCTTTGGGGTGTCCTTGCGGAGCACGGCGATCTTGGGCCGGTCCGGAACGGGACCGGCGGCTTCGACCCAGCCGGGGTGCATCCCCGCCTTGAGGGCTTCCCTGCCGAGGGCCGCGAGGTGGCCGGTCGCTTCGCACTTGGCGCGGACGAAGTCATCGGGCAGCGCCACGACGAACACGGCTTCTTCTTCCTGCACTGCTTCGGGGGTTTCGTCGGCCATCGCGGTCAGCCCCGGAACGCGTAGAAGTTGACCGACGTCGTCGCCGACGCGGTGAGGTTCACGAGACCGTCGGACGCCTGCCGGAGGTCGTAGTTGATCGGCCCGATCACCACCAAACCAGTGGTGGCCGGGACGGAAACCGAGGTGATGGACGGGTTCTGCTGCCCGTACGGCGTCTTGCCCGGGTCCGCGACGGTCACCGTGATCGGTGCGCCGCTCTTGTTCTCCACGAGCACGTAGATCTTTGTGCCGCCGGTGTCACCCGGCGGGCACTTGTCGGGACCAGCGGTGGCAGCCGTGGCCACCAGGGCGGTCCCGCCGATCTTCGCCTGTACAGGAACCATGGTCGCCATGCTGTTTAGTCCTTTCGGGACGTGAAGGAATACGTGTCCACGCCGAACATCGGGTGGGCGTTGTTGCCGGGGGCGGTGACGTCGCGGTCTTCCTGGATGGGGATGGACGACTCACGCCGGATGGGGGTGCAGACCCGCCCGGCCACGACGGGCCGGACGTCGATGAGCAGGGACCGCGCGGCGTCGGCGACAATCTCCACCGCGGTGGCGGACAGACCGACCGACGTGATGTAGAACCGGAAGTCCGCCCGGCCGGACGTCCCGCACAGCCGCTCGGCAGTTTCGTTCCCTGCGCCCATCCGCAGCACGCGGTACGGGAACGACGGTTCGTTCGGGACTTGGCCGTCGTAGTAGGGGATGGACGCGAGGAGCAGCCGGACCGCCGCGTTCACCTCGACGATCACAGGATGTCCTCGGCAACGTCGGCGATCGCGTCGACGAACCGCTGATCTTCCTTACGGAGTGGGCCTTCGAGGTCGAGCACGGGCGCGTTCTTCGACGTTCCGAAGTAGAGGATGTTCCCGAGCGCGCCTTGCACACGGGACTTGTCCGGCCCGATCTCCGCACCGAGCCCGCCATCGATCTCGTCGAAGCTGATGGACCGCGAGAAGTGCCGGTAGCTGCCTCCGGACGCGGCGTCGACGCGCATCCCGTTCTTGATGTTCACCGCACCCTTGGTCACAACCCGCTTCAGCTGCGGCAGTTTCTCCGCCGGGATCTGCTCCAGCTCTCGGTTCAGGGCGTCCAGTTCGGACGTGTCCAGAGTGGCCATCAGTTCACGACCTCCTCGACGTTGAGCCGGAGCGCGGTCTGGAGTGATTTCCGATCGCCGGACTTCACCCGAAACTTCCGGCCGACGTTCGCCGGGTCCATCGCAGACGCGGTGATTTCGAGGATGTGTCCGGTGTCGACAGTCCCGGTCCCGGCGACCGGCAGGTGGATGAAGGTCGGCGCCACCGTCCACTGGTGTTCGCCGGCGTCCGGGTTGGACGGGAACGAGCGTTGGTTCTGGATCTTGCACTTGCCGGTGTAGACCGCAGCTCCGTACGCCGGCGTGACCACGCCCGTCGATGGGTTGGTGGTGTTGCCAGTGACCGGCCGGATGGTGCAGGTGTCGAGCATGAGCGCTTCGGCTTGCCGGCGACCAGCGCGGACAAACCCTGTGACGCTCACCCGATCCTCACCAGACGGCCGCGGTGGCCGTAGGTCTTGCGCAGCAGCCTCTGCAGGTTCATCGGGATGAGCCCAGCCAGGTCCGAGTTCGACGACTGGCTGTACTGCTTGGAGAAGTCGTCGATGGACATACCGACAGCGCCGTCGGGGTTGTTCGTCCACCTCGACGCCAACGCCAGCACTGTCGACTGCGCCAGCCCGAGTTTCGAGTTCCCTTCGGGGTAGCCGTGGGAGTAGACGACGTCCACAGCGGACGGTTCGTACGAGCACGCCGCCCACCCCGAACGCCGCCACAGCCGGTTCCCGACGTGCTTGAAGTCGGTCACCGCCACCCCGTCGAGCGTCACCGAAGTGACCGACACGACGGGGATCTGCGGCAGGTCGAACCACGCCTCCGTGGTTCCCATCAACGTCACCGAGTCGTCGAGCGACAGAACGATGTCCTGCTGCGCGACGGCCTGCACGGCGCCGGTCGCGATCCGCAGGATCACGTCGGCTTTGGCGTCAGGCAACGATGTTTCGTCTGCGTCGAGGAGGGCGCGGAGGTCCGCAGCCGTCGCGAGTAGATCAGACATAGGACCTCCGCACCTCCCTTACTTCTGGTTTTCGCGGATGGCCGCGGCGATTTTCTTGTCGCCCCACCGCTTGTCGATCTCGACACCGAGCCGCTCGGCGAGCTCGACGAGATGGTCCTTGTCCAGACCATCCAGTTCGTCGGGATGCTCCTGCTCGACTTCGTCCGGCTCGCCGGGTTCGTCGAGCGCCTCGACGGCGCCACGCGCGAGCAGCGCCTTGAGCTGCTCGTCGGGGACGTCGTCGGGGAGCACCGAGCCCCGCGGGTGATCCACGGTGGCCCGGCTGCCGCGTTCGTTGATCTGGGTCTCCGCGGACACGGAGCCCGCCGTCACCACGTAACGCATCGCGACCTCACTTCAGGTTGGTGATCTTGGCGTGGGCCTTCTCGTTGCCGTACTCGAGACCGACCTCGCCGTAGATCTGGTTGCGGTCCTTGGCGCCGGTCTTCGCCAGCGGCTCCTGGAAGAAGTGCCCCTTGCCCGGCACCTCGAGATACACGGGGCGGCACTGCTCGAGCGACACCACCGCGAGGGAGCTCTGCGACATGAGCCGGTCCAGCATCACGTTCAGGACACCGAAGTCCGTCTCGATCTTGGTGACGTTGACGCCACCGACGTTGCCGGTGAGTTCCTTGGTGACGTAGCCGGCCGCGACGTAGGCCGCGGTGACGGCGCGCTTCTGCGCCGACCCGACGAGCAGCGTCGCGGTGTCCTGCTCGCTGATGCCGCCGTTGTCGTAGGCCATCTGCAGGGTGTCGTCGACCATGGTCTTGGTGAGCGCGATGCCCTTGGACCAGATCACGGTTCCGTCGACGGTGATGTCCACCGCCGTACCGTTCTTGGTTCCCGCGACGGAGTAGGTGTTCGCGGACGACGCGACGACGTAGTAGCCCCTGCCGACGACGAGCGGGACGGCCGCGCCGACGCTGGAGAACGTGACCGTGTCACCGTTCACGAGACCGTGAGCGGTGAGGGTGATCAGGTTCGTCGCGGCGGCCGCCGTGCCGGTGGCGGTGACGCCCGCGGCCGCGTCGGTGGCGTTCGTGGCGATCGCCGACATCAGGCCCCGGGTCTTGCGGGCCGTCGTGTTGTCCGACGGCAGCTGGTAGACGCCGTTGATGAGGCTGAAGTCGATGTCCCGGACGACCTGCTTCAGCGCCTGCTCGGTCTGCCAGTCGAGCTCGGCGGTGACCGGGTTGGCCTGCATGTTGTTGAGGCCGGACTTCCGGCCGGTCGCCGCCTGCTTGGTGTACGAGACACCGACGGTTTCCTGGTGGATCTGGCAGACGTTGGTGACGTTCGCCCGCACCCGGTTCTGGTCGGCCGGCGCGTCCGCGCCTTCCAGCGCGGTGTTCTGGTCGGCCGCGCGGAGGTCGAACGTCTCCCACTCGATCTGGGTGTCGGTGACCTGCCCGCCGCCGCCGGCGAGGCCACCGATCGCGGAGAAGAACGTGGTGTCGGCGGGGGTGAGCTGGTAGAGGATGCCGGAGTAGTTCGGCAAGTTGTACGTCGTGCCCAGTGCGGTGATCCCAGACATCTGGGGTTCTCCTTTTCAGTCTGGGCGCACGGGGCGCCCGGGTTATGGAGTGGCTTTCGCCAATTTCTGGTTCTGGAGCTTCAGCGCGGTCCGCCAGTCGCCCTTGCCCTGCGCCTCCGCGATCTGGGAGTCGAGGTTCGCGCCGGCGCCGCCCTGCCCGCCCTGGCTCGGGTCAGGCTTCGGCGTGCCGGGCGCCGCAGGTGCTGTCGGGAACAGCACCTTGAGCCGCTCGGCGTGCGCGGCCAGCTCGTCGCGTGTGTCGCCACGGAGTTCGGCGGCCTGCTCAGCGGTGAAGCTGTGCTGGTTCGCCAGTTCCGCGCGCCACCGCGCCGAGCGTTCGGTCTTCAGCTCTGCCTCGTAGCCACCGAGTCGCTCGGTGATCTGCTCGAGCTCGGTCTTGCCTTTCGAGGCATCGCCGCCGCCGAGCGCCTCGGCGATCTTCTGCAGCGGCGCGAGCGCGGTGAGCTGCTTTTCGAGCTCCTTGCGCGCGTCCCGCTCGGCCTTGAGCGCGGCGAGGCCGCCTTCGCCGAGTGGTTCGTCGGCCTTCGGCGGATCGCCCGCCGGAGGGGTGACTGGTGGGGTTGCCGGGTCCGCGGCCTTGGGAGGTGCGGGCTTCGGGGGTTCCGTCGGCTGTCCAGCTGGAACAGCCGGCGGAGTGGTTTCGCCGCTTCCGCCGAGGATCGGCCAGACCGGCCGGCCGCCGACGATTCCGACTGCACGCAGTCCGGTTCGCGGGTGGGTGGGTAGCACTTCGGACATGAGGACTTCCTCCATCGCAGAGGGTTGGACCCGGTCCGCATCGCGCGGGCGGGAGTTGTTGGGGCTACAGGAGGTAGCCGTTTTTCCGGAGCAGCTCGAGCGCGTTCTCGCGCGACGTTGCGTCGCGGTAGATCTGCTCGGGCATCGCGCGCGGCGCGCCGCGGAGTCGACGGCCTGCGGTGGCGGAACGGCTGGTTCCGGAGGTGGTGAGTTTGCGGAGCCCGGCGACGTACATGCCGGAGTGCGCGTTCACCACCTGAGCCATGTCGGCGCCGTCGCGGATCGCTTGGGTGTCCGCCTTCGACAGGCCTTTCACGCGGCCTTGCTCGAACGCGAGCTTCGGATCGGTCGTGTAGTCGCCGGCGACGTCTTCCCGGCTCGGCATGTTGACGCAGTTGCACTGCGGGTGCCGCTCGAAACCGCTGCTGTACGGGTAAAACTGGCCCGCGAGGATCACACACCTGGAGCAGGAGTCCCCGACAAGCATCCGCACGTACCCAGTCTTGGGCCGGGCGGCGACCGCCACACCCGCTGCGACCCGGGAGGCGTCGGCGACCTGCGTCCGCAGCGTCATCTCCAGCCGGGCCTGCCCGGTGGCCATGGCCCGCGGGACCGTCGCGCCGTGCGCAATGGCCTGCTTGGTCGCGATCACCGGACCCATCAGCAACGACTCCAGCGAGCCACCGCTCGACGACGACCGGGAGAACGCCGTCGCCGCGACCCTGCCTTCCGGTTTCGGCTTGAAACCCTGTGCCCGCAACGCGTCGTCGACGAAGGTGTCCGCATTGGACGCCGCCGAGATCTGCGCACCGCGGAGAGTGACGAACAGCCTCGACAGCCACGCCGACCACGACGCCGTCAGCGCGAACGGGTCGACCTGCTGCCACATCGCCACACCGGCCGCCGCGGTCGCCTGCACCAACTCCTTCTGCGCGGCGTACTGGACTTCGGCGACCTCAAGCGCCGACGGCACTGAACACTTCCGGCTGCTGGCCCGGCGGGAGGCCGCGGGCGATCACGCCGAGCGGGTCCCGCTCGGCAGCCAGCTTCGCCGCTTCCTCCGACGCCCTCTCCATGCGCAAGATCTGCGCGTTGGTGAGGCCCAGGGTTTCCCGGGTCTGCCGGAGATCCACGAGCGGCTCCGGCGAGGTGGTGTACAGCTTCACCGCGGCGTCGGCCTTCTGTGCCACAGTCGGGGTCGACGGGTCACGCCACCGGGTCTCAAGCTGCTTGTATTTCGGGTCCCAGTCTTTCTCCTGGAACCGTTTCACGATCCGGCACATTTGCTCGTACGCCCCGCCCCACGGGCGCTGCTTGCGCTCCGCCCTTTTCACCAGACGGGACTCGGCCGAGCGGATTGCGTCCGCGGAAGCCGGGTTGTCGGTGGTGAAACCGAGGTAGTGCGGCGGCAACCCAGCGAGCGAGGCGACCATCTGCGCGAGCCGGTCGAGGGAGTCGTGGAACCCGCCCATCGCGGCGCCGGCGAAGGAGAATTCCTTCGCGCCTTCCTCCGTGCCGACCGGGATGGTCAGGAATCGGCGGAACAACGCCTGCATCGGAGTGAGCTGGTTTCCCTGCTTGTCCACGAGGTCTTCCGGGCTGATCCCGAAGAAACCGTGGATCGGCAGCGCCTCGAAGTCCAGCGCCAGCATCATGTCGGTCGCGATCTTGTTCGCCGCGTCCGACAGCGGGATGATCGGCGACAGCTCCGATCGGCCATACCTCGACCGCGCCGAGTTCGTCTGCGTTCGGTTGCTCGACAGCCGGCCGCGGTTGATGAGCGACACCACCGGCGGCATACCGAGCCTGTGATCGTCCCGACCGGATTCCGCCCACGCGCCGTCTTTGCGGCCGTACCAGACTGTCGCGTCCGGCAGGTACAGCGTCGCCGAGCGTTCCGGCTCCCGCGCGTACGAACCGTCGTCGATGACCCGGCGCAGCGCGGCGCGGAGCTTCCGGGTACGCGGGTCGACGTCGGCGTACATCTCCAGCGGCGACTCCGCGGCGAGCAGCGGCGTCGCGTCGTCGTCCGCGTCGGTGCCGACGGTGATGTACGACCGCTTCATCACGAGCGAGTCCACGGACGCCAACTGGGACTGCTCGTCCATGTCGTTGGCCTGCCACACCCGCCACAGCTCGGTGTCTTCCGCTTCCTCACCAGGAAGCCGGAAACCTTCGACGTCGAGCCGCTCCTCGATCGAGTCGACGACGAGCTGCGGCCAGCCGATGATGACCGGCTTGATGGACTCGCCGACCTCCCGCATCACGTCGGGATGCATGTACGCCAAGGGCTGTGTGCCCTCGTAGTACGCGTTCAGCGCTTCCAGTTCGGGGAGCTCCGCGTCGTGCCGGACTGACAGGTACTGGACCCAATCCTCGTCCTTGGTGGGGACTGCCACTGGCCCTCCTCACCTCACATCGCGATGATCTTGCGTCGTTTCTTCACCGCCAAGCCGGCGGCGATGACGTCCCCGGCTGCTTCGTGCGTGATCACGGACGTGACACACGCGTCGATCTTCTGGTTGGTGCTGGCCTTCACGAGCACGTACCGGTTCGCCGGGCGGGCGGCCGCGCGAGCGTTTTCGACGTGCGCCTGCGTGATCTCGCAGCCGTCGTGGCTGAACGACGAGTCCTGTTTGGTCACGTCGGTCTTCAGCCGCTCCGCTGCTTCGTGCATCTGCACTGGGCGGCGGGTGTGCCAGCGGATGACTTTCTTCTCGCCGTACGCGTCGGCCCACTCGTCGACTTCGGTGTCCCAGTACGGCGGGTCGGCGTAGAGCCGGATGACGTCGAAGAACCCCATCAGCTCTTCCATCGCGGCTTTGACCTCGAGCCGCGGGACCTGGCCGCCGTAGTCGGCGGGGTTCCAGATCGTCGGCAGCTTGTCCGGCCCGTACGTCGGGGTGAACTGGTACCCGATTTCGGGGATCTCCGCGCGGATCGCGGTCCAGTCGTCCACATCGGACCCGTCGAAACCCAGCACCAGCCGGGTTTTCTTCGGCACCACCAGCGGTGACACCTTGCGGGCGTCCCATTTCGCGCCATCCAGCCATGCCCCGGCGCCGGAGACGATCCGATTGCCGAAGAACCGCTCCGCCTGCGCGGGGTCCTTCTCGATGAGCTCGGCAGCCTCGGCCTCGATGGAGTCGAAGTCGACGTGCTTGGAGCCGGCGTAGACGTAGGCGTAGATCTTCCGCCGGTGGGCTTTGTTGGCGAACGACAACGACTTCGGCGCCTTGGGGAAGTACTTGAACACGTCCGGGCGCTTGGACGTGTAGGTGCGTTCGCCGACGCTGCCCTGACTCGGGTCCCACGTGTTCGTGGTCTCCATGGACCTGCCGCCCATACCGGCGGCGCCGCGGCGCTGGGTCTCCGCGACGTTGATCATTTTGTTGGTCGCCGTGTACGTCCCGGTCTCGTCCTGCAGCGCGAACGTGATCGGGTTACCCAGCCTCGACAGCGCAGACGACGTCACTACGTCGATCAGGCCGTCGTTGGGGAGCCGGATGAACTCCTCGCCGACCCGCATCTGCTCCCGCAGCGGCCACATCCGCGCCATGGCCTTCAGCGGCCGGTAGACGTTGTCCACCTGAGCCTGCGACGTCGCCAGCAACTGCACTAGCGGTGTCGCCCACGGGATCGCCATCGGTTCGCCCGGCTGGTACTCGTAGGTCCAGCCGCACCCGCAGTTGTGATCACTGCAGTCGTATACCTCGCCGCCGTCGGCCCACCCGTCGCACACGATCGTCGCTGTCCACGGTCCCTTGCCGCACTTCTGCGGCGCCACGATCTGCGAACGCCGGTTGGCGAACGCCGGAGCGAGCTGCCCGCGGGTCGCGGTGGGCCTGATCCGGTAGTGGTTGACGGTGCACCACAGCTGCCATGGGTAGAGCTCGAGGTCCGAGCCCTTCGCCGCACGGTCAGGGACCGGGCAGTGTTGCTCGATCCAGTCCGGGACGATCCAGAGCGTCGGGAAGTCGACGACGAAGTCTTGCTCAGGCCCCTTCGCCATCGGACTCGACGACCGTCAGCCGCGTCCGCGACGACGCGCGCCGCTGCTTGGCCGGCGCGGCGGCGGGGCCGTCGGTGGCCGGCGCGATCTTCCAGCGGTTGCGGAGCATCCCCTGGACCGAGAGCCCGAGGGAGTCGAAGTCCTGCCGGATCGACTTGCGGAGCTCGACGGACGCGCGCGGCAGCTCAGCCTCGCACATCTTGCGGACGAAGAACGCGACCTCGAGTTCCTGGCCGAGTTCCCGCCACACCACGCTCTGCGGCTTGCGCCACTGCTCAGCCCAGAACGACAGCTCACGAGGAGTCGGATCGATCAGCGGCCACTCCGGCGGATCCTGCTTCAGGACTTCGCGGGACAGGGTCCGCCACCCCGCGGCGTCGGACGGCCGGTCCCGGCGAAGAGCGTTCGGGTCGGGCGGCGGACCGGAAACTGCCCGCGCGCCACCGCTAACCATTCGGCACCTCGCCGTGAACGACCTGGACGTCGATCTTGCCCTCGAACGCGAACACGCCCTTGGCGTTCGGGAGCGCCGCCCGGATGTCCTCGACGGACTGGGCGTCGACGGCCGAGTCAGCGATCCCGCCGATGAGAACCAGGTCGCCCGGTTCGATGACGATCACGTGGGGTTCCTGCATGTTGATCACTCCTCAGCCGCATCGCGCGGCACGAAGTTGACCGCCGCATCGCGCGGTGGCCGAGGACCTTTTGAACCTGACGCACATCCCAGAGCCCTCCCCGGCGGTCCGGGTGCCGGTCGGGGTGGGGGTCACCCCCCAGGGGTATGGATGTCAAGGGGTTCGCCGATGTTTCTTCGGGAACTTTGGGTGACCTTGATGGTCACGAATGGTTATCGAATGTTCCATCCGCCGGGCTGCGCGCTCGCCGTCTCCACCGAGTGGCAGCGATGGCACAAGCCTCGACCATGGATCGGATCGTTCGGGTCCTCACCACGCAGCACCAACGTCGCTCGGTCCACTGGATGGTGGTCTGCATGCACGGACCACTCGAAGCAGCCTGGTGTCTGGCAGATCGGATGCTTGGCCAGCACGCCGGTACGGAAGCGGGACTCGTGGCCTCGGGTGTAGCCACGCTGACGTGAGCTACCTCGACGTGCCTCAGCTGCCTGGGTGCAGGCCTGACACCTGCCACTGGGCACTACCTCAGGGCAGCCAGGGGTGGAGCAGACCTTGCTAGCCCGCTTGGCCATCGGGCTGAGGCAGCTTGGTCAGTGCAGTGCGGACGCTGGCTACCCAGTCCATGGCAGCGGCCACGTTGGCCCGCATGTGCTCGGTGGTGGGTGACTGGCGGCCACGCTGGGCGGCGGCGTCGAGACGGTGGAGGGCTGCCTCGTAGTCGTCGAGGGGTGCGAGTGCGGCGTCCATGGGGCTACCTCTCCGTCAACCTGGGTTGCGTCTCAGCCCCGTGGATTTCGGGGTAGTTCGATCTAGGTCCGGCCGTCCCACGCGTTGTGGGTGGACTGGAACGTCACAGCCCCATCAGGACACTCGATGGGTTCGATATGAGGGATGCAGGCACAGTCGTCGACCTCGTGGCCCACGGTGTCGTTCAAGGGCACGACGTGGGAGTTGTCGCCATCCCACGCGAGTAGCCAGTGCTTGCAGTCCGTGTGGCAGGACGTCTTCGCGATCTCTTCGAGAAGGTCCACTGTGGCCTCCCGTCAGGGCGTGTCGTAGCGGATGTGCTTGGCCATGCCCGCCGACAGCTCGCCCGTGATGTAGGCGAGCTGCTCTTCGTGGGTCCCGCAGCCCTTGCCGAGGCGCATGTCGGCCTTGACGTTCATGCGGTAGATCCAGCACGCGGCGTGGACCACCTCGTGAGCGACGATCTCCGGAGTGACGAGACCTTCGGCAAAGCGGAGGATCCCCGCGTAGCCGTTGCGTGGCCAGGTGGGCCAGCCGTCGACGACATCGGAGAACCCGATGGGCTGGAAGCAGGCAGACACTCCGAGCCCTGCCCAGTCGACGCCTTCGCCGCCCTCGGTGGGCGCTGCTCGATCGGCCGCGCGGTACAGGTGCTCCAGCGTGGGGTGGATACGGACCTGGACCCAGCGGCGAGGCCCGACCCGGTCAGTGGAGATCGTGAACCCAGGAAGAGGCAACGAGGGTCTCCCGCCGGTGAGAGGTCGTGACTTTGCGCAGGTCAAGACGTTGGCGCGATTGGCGTCCGGGGACGGGAGCTGAACCCGCGACCTCCCCGCCGGAACGGAGCGCTCTACAGGTTGAGCTTTCCCCGGACGCCAATCGCCACTCCGCGCGCTGAGGGGACAGCAAAAAGCCCCCGGTGCCTGGGGTGAGGCCGGGGGCTTGACGGGAGCGGGCACAGTTGTGCCGCTGCAACAGGTGGATTCAAACAGACCTAACCGGTCATTGCAAGTAGCGGGTTACGGCGTGTCGCGGCGTAGTCGACCACCTCGCCAATGAGATGCAGCGGCGCACCTGACTCCTTGTCGTAGCCCTTCGTCTCGATCTTCCCGCGAGCGGCCCACGTCCGGATGGTCTTCGCCGAGAGGATGCCGCCGGCCACAGTGCCCGCCGCGACCGCGATCTGGGCTGCGGTGGCTTTTTTCGCCCGGAGTTCGGCGAGGAAGTACGGCCGCAGCTCGGCCACTGTCCACACGGCACTGCAGGCACGACACCGGAGAGATGCCCGGCCCGGCGGGGTGTACAGCTGGGCCCGGCACACGGCCCCGGCGTACTCCTCGGCGTCCTGATCCATCATCAGTCCGGTTTCGTCCACGGCGGCCGGGCAGTTGCCGAGGTACTCGCGGCCGGGCGAGCGGTCCACGATCCGCCCTGCGAGGCGGTAGACGGTGGTGAGCTCGTCGTACAGCTCACTGGCGGCCGGGTGTGCCTGGACCCAGGTCGGGTGTCGGAGGATCCACGCAGCGAGCGTCACCGGGTGCGGTGCGACGTCTAGGCGATCGATCACCACGCCCCACGAGCCGGGGCAATCGGCGATCGCGTGCGTCTTGTCGCCAGCGAACCACGTCGCCCGGCAGCCGTCGCACCGCTGGTGACGGATGGCGTAGGTCTCCCACAGGTCGCGGACCCAGGATGCGAGCGTGTCGCGGAGCGCGGTCGCGGCGTCGCTTGCACCCAGGTTGACCGGGAGCCGCCAAGTGGACGAGTTGGAGATGAACCCCACCGATGCCGAGCCGCCCTTGACCTGGCCGGTGACGACAAGCTCGAGCTGTTCCACCAGCCACGCGGTGGATCGGAGGTCGGTTTCGAGCTGACGTCGGCAGTCTGGGCACATCCTTGTTGCCGACTCGCGGGAACAGCCAGTTGCACACAGCTCGGTCATCGAAACCCCTGTCGACGAACTACCTGAACGATCGTCCCAAATTCTACCTTGGAAGATCGGTGAGGTAGCGCTCGGATGCTGTCCGGCGACCGTCGCCTCTTACATAACAGGGATGCGCAATTGAAGCTGCGGCTGCGGCTCAGCAGCTCAGGAAGTCCCGTGTTGTGACGTCAACGAGCCGACGAGGTGCTGCCTAGGCTGACTAGTCGACTCTCGACCTGTCGCCTCACATCGTTCCCCTGGTCGAAGAAGGCGATGTCCGTAACCCGCGCGAGCTCATTGATGACGGCGTCTGGCCAACTGTCACGCTTACCAGCGGCGACAGCCAGCACCTTTTCTCGCGGCACGTCGGTGTTGCTGAACACGTAGTAGCAGTGTTCTGCCGACTGATCCCGGTTGCTGGCGCTGATGGCTTGGACATAGATCCGATTGTCGACACTAGGCCCCACAGCGGCTGTCACCTGGCGGGTTCGTCCCGATGTCTGAGGCAGCAGAGCATTGGGGGTCACTTG
>Ga0193717_1001155_pt1 | contig 16461 bp, 20 predicted proteins | sample U2c2metaG_FD_145900 | JGI IMG/M metagenome (GOLD analysis project Ga0193717, IMG submission 145900) | Soil microbial communities from a riparian zone of the East river system, Colorado, United States - U2c2 | ecosystem: Environmental > Terrestrial > Soil > Riparian zone | place: USA: East River... | reverse complement strand
AGGAGACTCAAGACCCTCCGCGGCCTCACACCCTACGAAGCCATCTGCAAACTCTGGACCCAAGAGCCAGACAGATTTACACTCGACCCCATCCACCAAATGCCGGGACTAAACACCTAGTGACACACACATATCTGCCATAGCTGTGCGGATACAACGTTATCAATTCAGAACTCCGCGAATCAGCTGGTCCTGAAGGAGGATCAACGCAACGCAATCAAGCAAAATTAGGAATTTGAGCGCAAGTTCCTGGGTCTCAAAGCCAGTGAAGACACCATGCGCGATCCCATGACGGTTGATCTGTTGCCTCGGGTCGGCTATCGTGCTCGTGTTGTTCCAAAAACTTCCGCTGTCGATAAAGTCGATGACGAGGTTCAGCGCGAAGCGTGGGAATAGAAGTACCTTCCTAGACTCGATCAACCGTTCGAACTCACTCAATGTGTCCCGGAACCTGCTTGCAACAGCGCCTCCAGAAGAGCGCACGTAGTCGTTAATGATGCCTTCGAACTGTGGAACTGCCACGTAGATGGCGGAAACATAGTCGCCTTCCAAATATTCTTCGACTGCTTTGCGGATGTATGGGGTACGAGTCGAGAAAATCCTAAGTTCACTCCAAAGAGCGATTCGCCTCGTCCAGTATTGCGCTCCGTGGATAGCAACGATCGTTGAAGCGATCATTTCGGGAGTGTCACCGCCGGGATGAGCCATGGTCTGGATCAACGATGGATAATATGTCGGCGATGGCGGCCAGCCGAGCTGTTTGAGCCTGGTGAGCAATATCTCCGGTGGATTTGCCTGAATGAAGTTACTTCGAGCGGCAAATTCCTGAAGTTCATACGGCGGCTTCCTCTGGGTTTCAGGAGTCCAATCCGGCGCATTAGGGCTGAAATCGAAATAGACTCTCAGATCCATGAAGCTCGAAAAGAGCAGTAGGTATGCGACAGGCGCTTCGTTGATCGTCGGGGGAACCAGGTGCTCGCTTCCGGGGACGATGTCTGTGGTATAGACCGGATCGCCAGGCTTTAGATCCCTGCGTGCGATGCCTTCGACGGTCATCTGAACTTCGCCATTGACCTGAACCACGGGGGACGCGGATGGGGGCCAGAGAATCTGCAGCTGTTTTAGTTCTATGGGTAAAGATGCGGCGCTGATGACCCCTTTTGCGACCTTTTGGTCGATCGACGGTATGACCAACATTGGAATCATTTGCGATAAGGGTCGATATGTGAAGAGTTCGCCGCTGATGTCCGAGGCTCTTGCGGTTGCCCAAGCCCTTTCTTCCGCTTCTGCCTGGCTCCAGTTTGCATCCGGGTCCTGCCATCTCTTCCCAGTACGATTCTCGAAATGGAAATACGCCCGGGTTCTGATGTCGTTCTCATTCACCATCGATTCCTCTGTGCCTTGCCGGCCTCTTTCATTGTCTCCCGTGGAACTGTTAGGTCCGACGCAGGGGCCCATAATACAGAACGATATCTTGCAGTGAATCTCCTTTAACCAAACTTGGAGACCTAACGCTGGAATTACGACCGTAAAGTCGACTTCTCGGTAGTAGCCATGTGGATTAGGGCAAGACGGCTGTTCGTGCATGGCAGTGGCAGCGGCTAAAACCTGCCGATTTCTTTCAATTTGGGGTGCTCAAAAGGGTGCCGAAAAGTTGCTCAATCGTCAACAGAGGCGCGTTTTCGGGGACTTCATACCTATCGACTCAGCGTCATCTCCGAAAAGAAGAAAGCGAAAGAGCCTATGTCACCTATGTCAAGTTGTCATTCCGTCTTCCTGGCTCTCATCATGCGCAGCCCAGTTCTGCGTCAGTACCGCTGTTATCGGTTGTTGGCGGCGAGCCAAGGCATATCTCGGTAAGAATCGGCGATTATCCAAGCACCAGCCATGAGTGCCGCGCTAAGAATGGTCTCGCTCCACTGGAAGGGAACTTTGGAGCCTAGTGCCACGATAGGTATCCATACCAGAAACAAGAACAATGCGATTTGCAAGGCGGAGAGGGCGGCTGCCATTCGTGCATAGAGGCCGATGAGCACCGCGACGCCCGCCGCGACGAAGGCACAGCCCGTGAAATATGCCCAGAACAGGTGGGCCGGCAGCCAGTTAGGGATTAGCAAAAGCGTGTCTTTCACGTCGATGAAATGGGCCACACCGAAGAAGATCAACGAGAGGCCGTATAGTACGCGCGCGATGCGGAGGCCGTTGTCGCTACTGATAAAGCTAAGATGTTTACGGTCCCAGTCAGCGGCGAACCAGACATAAAGCACCCAGGCGGCGGCCAACATGACCACGAGGGGAAACACGGACCAGCAGGCTTCGAAAGGGGGTGCATGAAAAAAGTTTGGCAACCGGAAAAGCAGCAACCAAAGTAAAAGAGTGGCGAGTAGCAGGCGCGCGGCGCTGGTTGCCATGCGCGGAACAAGCAGACCAATGCCAGACGTTAGGGAGATGAGGGCGCCGAGGTAAACAAATAGTTCGTGGGCGGGGACACTGGCGGGAACAGGATTCCACACCGGGACGAAATCGCGGTACAGAGAAGACCCACAATTCCGAGACCGATCATGGTGGCCGAGAAGACCGCTTGACCTATACTTGCGATGCGCATTGATGTGTTCTCCAGGGCTGGTTCAGTTTATTGGAGAGAGAGGTGCACTGGTGCGACTGGCCTCCACAATAGCGCGATCATATGGTGAGAAGGCTGCCTATGTACGGCAGAGGTTTTACGGGTAAACCCAACGTTCACTCCATTCAAGGGTGCCGAACAGGGTGCTGAGATGACTCGTTCACCACCTTCCGACGGCGATTGTCTCGGCACTGCTGTGACAATCGTCAGGATAAAGTTTCGTGCCTGATCGCCACTGCTGTGCGGCAGAGGTCTTGGCTTGATTTCCTGGATTCGTGCAATTTGGGGTGCTGACGAGGGTGCTGAATAATGCTCTTGCCGGGGTACTAGCTAAACTCTCGCTATGACAATCGGTGCGAGCCTTCGTCAGCCAGAGCCTAGTCGAGAAGCGATCTCAGCAGCCGCCAAAGAGCCGTCTTTGATTGCGCTCCGCACTGCACTTGCGAAATTTGCCTCGGAGACATTCGGGCAAGTGGGAATCGTACTTCATCTTGCCGGTCATATCATCGGGCCGGACAGAACACTTGGTGCATCGCCATTCGGTCACGGTTCTGATGAAGTGGTCGCCATTTCGATGTTGCTTCGAATCGCGTCTCAACTTGTTTCTGCCAGCGCAGATTTGTTCTCAGATGGCCGCCCCTATGCTGCGGCGGCACTGGTGCGGCAAATTGTCGAAGTTGAATATCTGGCATGGGCATTTGAATCAAGAGATCGCGATGCGGAGCGATGGCTAAGGAGCAATGAGCAAGAAAGGCAGAACTTTTTCAAGCCAGCCAAGCTGCGGAAAGCAGCACAAGGAAAGTTCCGAAGTAAAGACTACGGCTACCACTGTGAACTTGGTGGCCATCCTGTTCCCAAGGCAGCAATCCTACTTGCCGGTGATCCTGCGATTTCTCAGCTTCTTCTCTCCGATTTGCTAGGGCACGTAGGAAGAATTTGGGATCATCTTGTCGGCTGGGCAGAACTTCGTAAATTAAGCTGCCCTCCTCAGCCAAGCACCTGAAATGTCGCGGAGGTTTAGGGATTGGAAAACGAAGGATCCCCTCGTGGATTTGCCGCCGCCGTCATAACGTTAGTACGGCCCGTAGCATAACGGGAACAACCAGATGATGCCTCCGCCGGCCTTTGCCTGCGCACGGCAGTGGCAATCGCTAAAACCTGCCGGTTCCTTCGATTTGGGTGCTAAATAGGGTGCCGAAAACCTGCTTAATGATCAACGGAAGCGCGTTCCACGGGACTGATAGTGAAAGTCACGATTCGAATCCGCCGGTTTGTTTCCTGGTTTCCGCGGTGCCCAACGGCGAGGAACCTGTGACAACTATCTCTTGTAATTAGATTGACCCTTCAGGACCTAGCCACCCTGTCCAATTGCAGATGCCCATTTTGTTTCCATTTACTATGAAGCTGGCTCAGAAAGCTGCGGGCTGCCTTTCCTGTATCGGAGTATTTTAGGTGTCGCATGGCGAGAAAGAGCACGACAAAATCTGTACAGCCTCGAACTCTCACTCAATTCATAGAGGCATTTGCGGAATACTCTTCCAACTCAACCTACCTGAAATGCTTTCGCGGGCAGCGGGACTCCTCTTGGCCAAACGTAGCGGGTATATTCCGACCTGATCTCAAAGAGCTTCTGAAGAATGAGAAAAGGGAGATTCGCGATCTAATCTCAGTTCATCCTTCTGAATTCGCATCCGACGAAACCATGTTTGATAAGCTCGTCCGGATGCAGCATTTCGGACTGCCAACTCGATTGCTGGATGTTTCGCTGAACGCGTTGGTCGCGCTCTATTTTGCAACGGATCCAGGCCCTGACGGCAGATCAAGTGACGGCATGGTGATAGCTTTGGCGATCCCGCCGGAACGCGAGAAATATTTTGATAGCGATTCAGTGAGTTGCCTTGCCAATTTGGCCAATATGACGTCTGAGGAGAAGGACGAAATTGATCGGCTGAGAGAGTCGCTAAAAGTAGATATCTCGAGTGCCGGAAACATCAAGAAATTCAATAAAAACGCAGTTATAGAACGACTTCATCAATTTATTCGGTCTGAAAAATCTTATTTCCAATCGATCATTGATCCCATAGATTTATTTAAGCCGTATTATGTTCATCCCAAAATGAGCAATAGGCGAATTCTGGCACAATCTGGTGCGTTCATCCTTTACGGGATAGATGCACGCAAGAAAATGTTTTTCCCGGACACAATTGAAGAAGCCCCATTCATTGTTCCGCATAGTGAAAAGAGCCGCATTCGACAGTCACTTGAAAATCTTGGCATCAATGAAAGCACACTCTTCCCTGAGATCGACAAGGCGGCAGCCCGAATCAAGAATCAGTACAAGAAGAAGTAGGACGTCGACTTCGAATCTAGGCTGAGAGCCGGCTAAAAGAACATTCAAACTGCCTCTTTCCGGGAGAAACAGGACGATTCGTCCTTTAGAATCGCGCGGTGACGGACTAAGGCGTTATGCTTTCCGCCACTTGTCTCTGCTGCCGACTTTGGTGTCACGGACGCGCTCAACGTGGACTGCTGCATCCGGCTTAATCTCGCGAGCTCGCTCAATGGCTTCAGCTTGGGTCGGGAGGATGGCACTGGCTCTTTCCGAACCTGGTTTCCTTACTGCATAATCTCCCTGCTCACGCCTTTCGATATATAGTGCAGGCTTGGCCATAAAGCCCCCTTCCTACGAGTAGAATACACCGCGCCTATGCTTTCGCGACGGTGCAGTTCGAAGTCCGCTGAGTGCACTGCCTCATCTGACTAAACTGTTTCTATGGACGACGCAACCGGCAAGCCGCAGACGTTTCTTCAATCCATCGGGCAGCGCTACGCGGCCGAGAAGTTGAGAGCTCAAGAGAGGCTAAAAACCTACGGACGGGACGAATGGAACTTTGCCATCGTGGGACTAGATTGCGATTTGACCGTCATTGACCTAGAAGGTCTGGTGACGCTCCGCAAAGTCGTAGAGTCTCCAGGAGAAATCTTTCTCGCCGGTGCTCTTGAAAACCCAGCCGCTTTCGGAGCTATAGGCCGCTATTCGTCTCAAATCAAGCATGAGTTGGCCGTGAGCAGGAATTTCGCTGGCGATGACTTTCAAGCGGTTTGGAATTTTGCATGGTGGCTCATCTCCGGCCTCAGAGTCAAAACTCTGGCCGAGTTTTTGGTTCCGGTTACTGCGGATTGCTCGTGGTCTGTCATCGCCGGAATTGATGACCACACCTGCAAAGCAAAGCTTCTGGAGGACGTGCCTCAAACTCGGAGTTTGGCCGAGCCCGTGAAGGTCGTCGAGGGGGACTTACGCTGGGCGTTCAAGAAGGCACTCATCATGGGCGACTTGTTGGAGGTTCCTCGATTCCGACTGGCTGTTGAAGCCCTTACAACTCATCAGCATCTGCTCAGCCCCCGCATGATGGCGGCTTCCATCTGGTCGGGTATTGAAGCCCTCATGGACATCAGTCAAGAGCTGACGTTTCGGCTGGCGCTTTCAGTCGCTTCGCTGCTTGAGCTGAGAGGTGAGCAGAGGTACGAGCGGTACCGCCAAACCAAAAAACTCTACGAGATTCGCTCCAAAGCTGTGCACGGCGGGGAGTTGACTGACGACGCCATCCGGCAACACGTCATTCAGAGCCGGAAGCTGCTCTCTGACCTAATCTGCCACATGCTCGACGCTCGTAAGGTTATGAGCAGAGAAGAAATCGAACGCGTTATGCTTGGATAATAGTTTTTGAAGACAGCGAAGGGCTGATGATTTGGAATGCCTTTGGAAGTTAGTAATGGCGAGTCGCCTTATCGGTAGATATCCGGACTGCGGATACGATTGCTGCCCCGCCGCGGCAGAGGTCTTCGTTCAGATTCGCCCGATTCGCGCGATTTGGGGTGCTGAAAAGGGTGCTGAAGATTTAGCTGGGCATTGGGCCGAAGGGGCGTAGACGTCCCCACTGGACGGGTGCGCAATACTTCTTCTTCTTATTTGATTCAAACGAAAGGTCCACGTCCCTTTAGGCAGGCAGTCAAGCAGGCAAGCAGCTCAGGCACTAGAACCATACCCTGTACCTCTGCTTGTGGGCATGTTCGGCTACCATCCTAGACATCGGAGATCCACACATGAAAAGTCTTTTTGAAGACAACGGCCTTTTACCGATCTACCGCATACAAAAAGCATTCTTCGACGAGTATGGGTCGCCCGATAAACGCATCAAGAAGTTCGAGAAGGTGACACGATTCCGGGTGGACGCGTGTGAACTCGCGAAGGGAGCGGACGGGAATCCTCTCTCAAGCGTCTGCACGATCTGGGCAACTGTGAAATCTGAAGCTGAGATCGCAGTCCATCTGAGCGGCAGTCTGCCGCTTGATGGTGCCGTGAAAGAGTGGATCGATTCGACAGGTAAGTCGATCGTGAAGGGACAGAAGGGCTCGCTGACGCTGTCCTTGAATCCAGGAGACCAGACCAAGCTGGCGAGCCTAGCAAAGGCCATGAGGACGCGAGCTGCTTCTGGCGAACCCTACAAGAGTGCATCACACGGAAACAGCGCCGTCGAGATAGCTCAAGCCCTTGAACATCTGCAAAAGGTACTGGACATCGCTTGGAGGTGACCTATGACTTCGACCTCCGATGGAGCGATCTACCGCGGGTGCATGTCACTTCCTAGAACGGTTTCAAGAATTCAGTTTCCAGACCAGAGACCAGCTTGGATCTGTAGCCGTCAAAATCCACTGGCAATGGTTGTAGCGCACGTTTTGGATTCGAGAGATCCGAGACGTATGCGTCGTAGCGATCTAGCACAGACTTTCCGAATCCTGCTTTTTCGAACGGGGACACTGACTCACCAAGGAGAATGTCTCTCAGAAGCGTTGCAACCTTGAGGAGAGCTTTGTCCTGGGAGCACAAAACGGTTAATTCATTCGTCTCCACCTGAACCTTGATTCTCTCGAACCATGCAGTGATATAGACCAGATCCCACACAGCATTCTCAACTCCTCTGAGTGCCTTTTTCCGATCCGTGGATCTGATGTTCTTGAAGATATTTTTGGGAGGATCGTGTGACAAGGCCTGCGTTGCCAAGAGAAGTGCCGGCGCACTGAAGTGCCAATAGTCGTAGACCCAATCGAGCAGCTCCAGCATCTTCTTATCCGGTTTTCCACCCGCCATGCTTATTAATGCCATCTTCAAGGCGATTGGGTATACGAAGCCATAAAACCGAAGCTTTGCCGTTGGGTCGAAGGTCTTAGAAGCTTCTGATTTAAGACGCTTGCCCGGAATGCGGCGGTCAAACCGTTCAACATGTCCGAGAGCCAACGCAGTCCAGTTCGCTGGATGAATGCCATCTGCCTTATGAAAGAGCTGTAAGTCTCGTTTCCAAGCCTTTCGAGCGCCAGAAGCTGAACCTTCATACAGTGCGAGATTAGTCTCAATCTGCGTGTTAGCACATGAAGCGAACGCCATCGCTGCGGCGGCAAAACGGGTACTTTTTGCAACTGGACTGCCCTTAGCAAGTGCTATGGCCTGTGAATATAGATTGCGATCAAACAGGAATGTTGTCTCGGTTCGAGACGTTGCGTATTGCATGATGTAGGTTTCAACAGAGTAGGGATCGGCCCCCACGAAGGACGCAACGAAGCAATTAGACTCGCGGAGAAGATCCTGCAAAGCAGCCGTATCTCGGGAAGGGATAGGAGTGTGATAAATGAGCTGATCATCGTCCAAAAATATGAATTTCACAGTCAGGTAAGGATAGCCCCTGCGGCGCTCATTCAGCCCTTGGTTGCGGGAACCCAACAACAGAAGACCTTGTGCCTCTGCGCGGCAGTGTATATAGGTGTCGAGGTCTGTGTGCTATTCTTGCGCAACTTGTGCGTGTAGTGGGCTGCCCCGAACGAGAGCGTTGATCCTCACAGGAGATTAGCCAGTTGCTGCACATTTAGGATCTCAACCCCGTACTCTGATTTCAGCCACGCACGGTTCTCCGCGTCGAATATTGAAGAAGAAACTGCTGATCCGCCGCGATCTTCAGTACAGAGGTAGTCGTTGCCAAATGCGATATGCGCGGCTGCCACGTCACCATCGGCTGATTCCGCAAATGCCTTCTCTATTTGCTTCTTTTCTTTGCTGAGCCCTGATACGCAGGCCCACTCATAAACACCGTAGATGAGTGCGCGATCTGGGTATCCGACCGGCAGTGGGCCGTCTAGGCGTGCCTTAAAGTCATTTGCGAGAGCCGGAAGCACCCCCTCACCTACTCCTCTATCAACGATGGTCCGAACGACAGCGCCGAACCGCTCGTTGTAGTTAGCGGTCGCGAAGACCTCTTCGGCGTAATTGTCCGGATTGTTCCGGAGGCGATCAGGGACCGACAAGCCAATGTACGGCGTTGTGAGCAACTTGATGCCAATCGCAAGAGCTTCATTTAGCTCTTCTTCAAATTCCTCACCTATGCCAGGATGCATGCTGTGATTCGCCTCGATTTCGAGAGTCATACAGTGGAGACCACTACCGTAGGATTTGTTCGTCACCTTTACCTTCGGCACATTCTGAGCATGAAACTTTGCACGATTTTTTCTCTTTATTGCCTCTACCGTCCCGAACCCTTCGCTGATAAAGCCGCGTAGACGCCCACCTTTGAGCGCGTTCTTGATTTCTACCATCGAAAGGTAATTAGGGCTGTTTATGTGCCGCTCCGGAAAGACCATCCTATTCCAGACATTTGTATCGAATGTGACCCTCATCGTTGGACCTTCTTTCACCGCTCTCACCTCAACCCGATTGCTCATGACACCCTCCGACGTTTTTGAGCGCGCAGGCGCTCACTGTCTCGGAAGCCCGAGGTTTCCGTCCGTTTCTGCCAGTAGGCTCGTTTGTGAGCGAGACGGTGCTTCGCAAAGCAGTCCTCATGATAGACGGGGCTTCCTGCGAGCCAACGCGCTCTCTGTCGATTGCCAGTTGGTGTGCGCGGACAAGCTAGAGCCTGTTTGCAATGGCTGCAACGGAGAACCCAGCCTGTGCGTTCAAGGTTCTGCATGAGATCGAGATACAGCGCGCATTCGAAGTCCGCCGGAACGATGTCAAAGCGCTGTGCGACCAATCCACCCTTTTTGTGTATGGTCTCCATCCGAAGAGTGAATTCAGCGATCTTCTGTTGATTGGAATCGCGCAGCTTTGCAACCCGCGCGGCGGCTTCCTTAAGTTGCACGGCAGACACGCCTTTGGTTTCAAGCCAGGCCATCACCTCGGCACGAGAAATCTGAAGCCGATCGGCCTGCGGCGTTTCCATCAGCACTTGTTTAAGAAACCCGGAACGCAGCTCGTCCGATAGCTCGTAGTCCCCACCTACGGCATCCGCGAGGATGGCGAGCGCCAAGTTGTAGGGACCATGACCGCCGTAGCCCCAGAAGAAGCCCGTTCCTGGTTCCACCTTGTAAGGCGACCGCGGAAACTTGAGGGGCCAACGATTTCCGTGGCTGTCGACTATCTCCACGAAAGCACGAAACTCTTCGTCAACCGTCCCGACGTACGTTCTATCTGCTTCATCGCTGTCCAACTCGAAATATGGAAACGACGTGTACTCCATCGAATCTTCGTAGAGTGATTTCTCCTCGATCAGATCGGGACTCGCGCGGCGTATCTGTTGACGGAGATAGGCTGCCTGATCCCTAGGAAGCCAGAAGTCCTCGCCCCAGCTCCCTTGCCCAATGAGCGCGTCCTCCCGTTCTCGCTCCATCCGCGCCTCTAAAATCCACCGCAGGTTCTGCTGAATTGGAATCAACTGTCCAATTGAGGGTGTGATCTCAGGAACGAGATACGCAGGATTGCTGCTGAACTGCTGATCGAAATACGACTCAGAGTTGTTGCCCACCAACTGCTGCCAGAGAAGCTTTGCCATCCTCATCTTGGGGGCACCACTCCATCCCCAAAGATGTTCGAGGAGATCCTCGGAGTCCATCGGCTCTCGATCGTCGTCTGCCAGCGGGTCCGTCGCGGGAAGCCAGCCGCACAACCAGAGTATGAATTGTGACACCTCTTCTGCTGATTCCACATTCATGCGGGCGAATCGCAGGCTGGGCCACTCTTTGTTCTTTTTCATTGATTTCATAGTGTTTCCGTCCCTCCAGAAATACTTTGACAGGATTACCCTAGACACACAATGGGCAGCTTACTGTCCAGTACGTTATCTTCAGAAGCGCCGTGATCATAAATATTTTGTCGCTCTGGAACGAATTCGCTTAGAACTGTCGTTATCAAGTCGGAGGTAGAAACGCCTCGGAACACTTTGACGAGAACGAGTTGATTCAATCCCACCTTGCCAGCGGAGAGGAGCTTGGCCCAGATCGATTTCCTGAGCTCTCGACACTCTCGGCGGCATTCTTTTACGACTTTGTACCCGTGGCAAAACAGCCGGAGAGACCGGAGCTGATTTTCGTTCCGACAAGCGACGAAACCCGCCTTGAGAGGCTGGGCACGATGGCAAGCTGGAATTTTCTTTGGGAGGCAGGACAGTTCCGTAAGGAGGCATTTCAAAACTTCCGGATGGCGAAGGAGAGTCACAGCTTGAGTAAATGGATTGAATCGCTTCCAGATTCTAATGCTTATCTGATACCGGACACGCCCAGCAAATACGACGCTTATGCGCCTCTCTTCCATTTGCTGCCGAAGACTCTCTTAGACAGATTCCGCCTCCCCGCACTGAAGCGACCGCTCTGGCCGAGCAGCGATGTCGCTTGGAACAGAAGGCTCATGCCACAGGATTTTGAGGAGAGATTGAGCCAGGCATTTGCGGCACACGTTTGGCGTCGCCTCGATTCGGGCTCTGGCCTTCGCGCCTTCAGTGAATCAGACCCACTGAGATTGCTGTCTCACAGCTTGGATTTTTGGCTTCCATACGCGCTGATCGTCCTCGAAGACCTAATGAGGAATTTCGAACGCTGCGATCCAGAGAATGAAAGACAAACCAGCCTGCTCGCACAAGCGCGTCAAGAGGACTTTGCTGAGGTGGCGATTGATCGACCTCGCAAAGGCGGCACCCTCTGGATTGGTGAGGAAGACGCGAACGATGTCACGGACCTGATTGTCGAGTCAGCCGATCAGCACGGCAAGCTCTATGAGCTGATCGATGCTGTCCGATCACATCGCGTAGCGGATGATTTCTCTCCGATGTGGTCTTACGCGCGAGAGGACTTTGAGCGAAAGCTCTATTCGAAGCGGTCTAAAGTTAAGGTGTCATTCGTTGAGTTCTCCGGAACTCTGCCGGTCCACAGCGCCCGAAGCGAGTACACTGACGATCTTCTTTGGCAGGATTTTATGTCATTCCTCGACCCCAAGGAGAGACATATCGTTGTGGCGCTGCGGAGTGGAACCACGAAATTAGGTGATATCGCGTCCACACTTGGATACGCGAACCATAGCCCAGTTTCGAAGGCTCTTGAGAAAATAAGGAAGAAGGCTGCAGCCTTACTCAATCTCAATTAGGCCCGGCTAAAGGCAGAGGTCATGCCGATAAGCCACTGGAAGTACAAGGCACTCTGGAGCAAGGGTGCTTCAACATCCGACTCGTCTTCTGCATGGCAGAGCCCTGGGCAGGGACTCCTCTACGAAGAAGCTACGGGCAAGACCGTCGACTTCATCCGCTATTCGGAACAGTCGAGCGGCTGGGCTGCGTTCGAGATTCGGTTCACAGACGGCACATTCCTTTTCATCGAGCCTGTTCCGAAGGTCCAGTTTCGGGTACGCCTCCTGAAGGCAAGTAAAGGAAACGTCAAGGTCATCCGAGACTATGGGGTCACCAGGTAACTGATTGGGCGGCGACCCGCGCCCCATCCAAGAGGCGCGAGTACGGTGAGAGATTGAAATCGCGGTCCTCGATAGCTCGCGACTTCACCGGATACCAATGAGCAGACCGGCAGACATTCCAATCGACTGTTGATGTCCCCCAGCGAAACTATAGTCATAAGCCGGCTCCAGATACCACCCAAAGCGGTGGCGTCCCGTGGGCCAGAACATGAAGTCTCCGGCCAGTTCTGCCGAGAACAAATCTTTCGTCTTTCCGCTTTGTCTGAGATGAGCCCATTGCGGTCCCACGCCCAGCATGAACTCGGCTTTCTTCGAGAGGTCCCAGGGTTTCTTAAACAGAAAATCCGTGTCCCATTCCGTCGCGTGACGTGTGTAGAAGGGCGAAACGCCTGCCTCCAGTTCTAGCCAGTTTTCGATGGGGGTACACTCTGCCGCAAGGTTGGGCGCGAACGTAGCAGCGCCTCCGCTGAAGTTCCAGTTGGTGGACGCCCCCACTTCCAGAATGGCGATGGTAACCCCGTTATCGGTGTATAGGGTTCCAAAGCAAATCAACGTCGCCCGAGTAGAGATACTGCGCGAGTATCTCGAGGATTATCTGCTTGATAGTGATTGCGTCGCCATGGCAACGCAGTTCGAGGGCCGCTACTCGACTGGCGACCCGGCCTTCGAATCCGTGATGGGTGCCTCAAAAGGACAACATGCGAAGCTCAAAGGCCGCGAGATCTGGCTAAAGCGTGTTGAGCACGTCAAGGCGGGAGATCAGTATTCGGATACCTGGTGTAAGAGGAGTCAAATATGCCAGTGGTGATCGCTTTCGATTCCGGCCAGTTGGAGGGAATATGTCGGGTTCTCGGAGACCCCGATACCCTAGTGGCGGTGAGTGACGTCCCCGGAGTGATCGCTGATTTTTAAGGAAGTTCAGTTCAATCCGCATAGGACGCTTATTCATTCGTTATCAACAGATCGAGAAGAGCGCGCCGATCAAGAAGCCCAGCCTCATATGCACCGTGACTCCCTTGCTTTAGCAGACATTGGATGCACGCATTTGTACATATTGCATTGTGTTGAGCATTTCGAAAAAGTACGAGCTTAAGCACAGCAGGCAATTCATGGTGCCTCTCAGCCAGTTCAAGGATGTGCCCGACGGCGTCCCCTCAAGGACAGTGCGAGCCAGGTTTATCTGCCTTTTACACCTTTCAGAAACTCGCTGAGAGACATCTCAAAGGCCGCTGCCAGAGCCGCCAGGTGGCGGAGACCGACCTCGCGTGCACCTCGTTCGAGATCCGATATATGAACCTCATGAATACCAGACTGTTCGGCGAGGTCGATCTGCCGCCAACCCCGTTTCTTTCGGAGTTGCCGGATTCTTTCGCCAAGGTCTGCGCACACATCAGAGGGCATTCCTCAAGCATTGACTTAGTGGAAGCACTATATTTAGTGGATGCACTCTCTCGCAAAATTCGGGTCGAGGATGGTTCTGTGGTCCCGGTCTTGCGCATTGCCCCGGCTTGCCAGGCCGGGCTGGCGACACGACGGCAGTGGCTGGGATGTCAGCCCAAACCGAAAATCCTACGAATCCTTCAACCAGGGAAGGGGATCACAGCCACGCGCTGTGGTCTGCTAAAGGAAACGGGTAACGATGATTCATTGTAAAGAACTGAGCGACAAAGTCGTGCGCCTCCTCACCATCTACGAAGATGGTGCATACGGCCCCGAGGTGCATATCGAATTCACCGATGGCACAACCTTCTCTGCATGTCTGAAGACCAACGTCTCGATTGAGGCGAAGTACATCCACGATCAAGGTGGGGAACCCTGTATTCTTCGGGACTACTCTACGCCGGCGATTCCGCGCTAAGCCGCCGACCCGATCCTGCAGCTTCGCCAGTCCGGCTTAAGCAGTCCCGTACTTATACTCTCGGCACGAATGTGAATATTGATAGGAAAAGGTCGAAAGCCTTCCCCTCGGAGAACGGACACCGAAATTGTAGCCACTTCCACGCGTAGCGCAGGAGTGATGTTCCGGTCGTGTTTACTTCGGGAACGAGTCGCCGAACATTGGATTCCCGCTCTTGGACTGTTGCCTTGTAGCCTCGTCCTGAATGACATCCCAGTGTTCGACGAGTATCCCATCCTTCAAGCGAACGACGTCCGCCGCGATCCAACTCACCGGCAGTCCGATGTTGGAGAACCGGCCATGAACGATGACGTAGTCGTCTTCTGCAAGAATTACCCCGGGCTCATACTTGAGTGACGGCGGCGCGGCCTTGATGAGGTTGAAGAGCCCGTCTCGTCCTGGCTCGATGTGCGCGCTGTGTTGAATGTAGTTGGGAGACCAGAACGGCTCCGCCGCCGTGTAGTCGCGTTTATTGAATAGGGTATCGAATGCTTCCAGTACGATCGCCTTATTCTTCTCCGCATTTAAATCGCTCATTGTTCTTCCTCTCTGCAAATCGCTGTTGGACGTGTTTGTTCTGAGTCGGTTCATGAAGCTCGCTCAAGTAGCGTGGCAGCACAGCGGTGTTCAATCAGATTTGCGCTCTGCCGCCATCAACGAACAGTTCGATACCCGTGACGAAACTGGAGTCATCCGAAGCCAGAAACAACGCTGTCTTGGCAATTTCATCGGGCTCCCCCATGCGTCCCATTGGGATGGTGGACACAATCCGTGCAATGGCGTCTGCAGGTTGCCCATCTACTGCTGGCGTATCGGTCGGGCCCGGGCTAATAACATTTGAACGAATGTGGCGGTCCTTGAGATCCGAGGTCCAGGTCCGCACGAAGGAACGGAGGGCGGCCTTCGTCGCGCCGTAGACACCGAAGGCGGGCGTACCTTTCACGCTCGCGACCGAGCCGTTGAGAATGATAGAGCCACCGTCATTCATTAGAGGAAGGGCCTTTTGAACTGTGAACAGCGTACCCTTAACATTGATGTTGAATAGTCTGTCGAAATGCTCCTCCGTGATCTTTCCCAAGGGAGCAAATTCAGCGACGCCGGCGTTGGCGAAAACGACATCGATTCTCCCCTTCGACTTGACGGCCTCATAAAGACGGTCAAGGTCGGTCAGTTTGGCAATATCTCCCTGAACGCCAGTAACGTTGCCACCGATTGCTTTCACGGCCTCGTCGAGTTCCTTTTGACGACGGCCCGTGATGAAGACGTAGGCACCCTCTTTCACGAAGAGCTTTGCTGCAGCCAACCCGATCCCTGTTGTGCCACCAGTAATCACTGCTACTTTTCCTTGCAGCTTCTTAGTTTCGGTCATCGGTAGTTTCCCTCATTCTCCCTTGGTCTGTTGGGGTGTTGTCTTTGGCATGGTCAGGTCCCAGGGATATCTTTCGATTGTTGGTAGGTTGGGTAATCGGAATAGCCACGTGGCCCCGAGGCGTAGACGGTTTCCCAATCCACTTCGGCAAGAGGAGCATTCTCTGCATACCTCTGGACCAGGTCAGGATTTGCGATATAAGGGCGGCCGAACGCCACCAGATCTGCCAACCCTTCCGCGATAAGGCGATTGCCGCGATCACGGTCCATCTTCACGTTCGCGATCAGTGTGCCTTTGTAGAGAGGACGGAAATGCCGGAACATGCCATCGTCGGCCAATTTCTCGAGTGGAGTATCAGAAAAGTCGGTGGTGTTGCCCATGAGCAACAAGTGCGAAAGATTGTAGGTGCTCAGCTTCTGAATTGCATATTCGGTGACGGGCAGGGTCTCGTTGTTGGCTTGAAACGCACCGCCTTCGTGCATCGGGCTGATCTTGACTCCAACCCGTTGTGCATCGACCTCACCCAGGACCGACTCGACTACCTCGAAAAGAAAACGCGAGCGATTTTCCAGGCTCCCGCCGTACTCGTCTTTACGCAGGTTGGTGGTGGCGTTCAGAAATTGCGAGATCAGATAGAGATAATTGGCGAGGATCTGGACACCGTCGAAGCCGGCTTCCATCGCGTTGCGCGCGGCTCGCGCGAAGTCCGCAACCGTGACTTGAATCTCCTGCTTCGTCAGAGACCGCGGTGTTACCGTCGGCTTCCTGCCCGTCCGCGTGAACGACAGCTG
>Ga0193717_1001154_pt1 | contig 16471 bp, 17 predicted proteins | sample U2c2metaG_FD_145900 | JGI IMG/M metagenome (GOLD analysis project Ga0193717, IMG submission 145900) | Soil microbial communities from a riparian zone of the East river system, Colorado, United States - U2c2 | ecosystem: Environmental > Terrestrial > Soil > Riparian zone | place: USA: East River... | reverse complement strand
ATCCCTACCTGCTGGCCGATCCGTTTCTGCGACCAGTTCGTATAGCCACCTGAAGGCTTCTCGCAGGCTTTTTGGATCACTGCTGCTTTCTGCTCTGCCGTGATCACCGGCGGCTTGCCGCTCCGGGCCGCATCCTGCAATCCATCGATGCCGTGCCGGCGAAAACGCTGACGCCACTTATTGACTACCGGGCGGCTTAGACCGGTGATTGCCATAATCTCCTCAAGGCGCTTACCTGCCACGCTTAATAAAATAATTTCAGCCCGTTGCGAATACCGCTTCTCTATTTTGTGAGATCGTTGCATAACTAAAAGTTGCCGATGCTGATCCTCTGATGCTACTATCGGCTGTGCTATTCTTGCCATGTAGCTAATATAACACTTAATTAGTTAATTAACTAACAAATTGTTACACTAGATAACATATATAAGTTAATTACGACCTAATTATATAAAGCAGCATCCTAACGGGATACCCTTTTTACAGTATAAAGGATAATCAGTATTATAATTATTGTTATAACAAGAGCAATAATGCAATTTAAAACGCGCAACAAATGCTACGAAAATTATCTTCCTGGTACACGTTAATGGCGGTAAAGCCCTGAAAATCGGAAATACCAATTCAAACTCACGATACTAATCGTTTTTAAATTATTTGCAATTGGTTTAAAAGCTTTATTTGTTCAACCATCGTCAGGGGACCTGAAGTTTGTTGCTGCATTTGTGCAGTTAACTAAGGGGTCCGATTCGTTTGGGGTCACAAATCAACCATTGTTCTGATGGGAGATTTTGTAAAATGGAGCAGAATCGTTTGTGTTAGTATTTTCCTAACTCGTTAATGAAGCATAGCTTTTCGATTACATCCAATACGCCACCTTCATTATTATCTTTTTCGGTTATGAACTTTGCAGCTTCTTTCAGTTTAGGATAAGCGTTCTTCATGGCATAACTATAGGTTGCCGTTTTCATCATTTCATAGTCATTCATCAAATCACCAAAAACAAGAGTCTCATCGGGTGTGATATCGTGCAATCGTTGCAGAAACTGCACCGCTTCACCTTTATTTGCCTTTGGCATAGTAACGTCCAGCCACGAGGCCCCGCCAACAGCGACCTTTAGGCTGTTTTCGAATTGCCGGTAATACTTATAGCTATTTTGTTCAGCTCCGGCAAGGTCGCAAAGGGAAAGTTTTATTATGGGGGTATCGATCTTAGTGAGGTCTTCTACTACCCTGTAATTCTTTGTATACAGGTGAACTTTATTAATAAAAGCTTCGTCCGTATTTTCCAGGTACCAGGTATCCTTTCCGCACAGTACCGGCCATGCATTTTTAATACCACGTGCAACCGAAACCAAAGATTGGATTTCGGCTTGCGGCAATGGCTTACTTAGCAGCTCCTGCTTACCATTTCGAATAAGACCGCCGTTATCGGATATAGCATATAGCTGACTTAGAATCGGCGCGAATTTTTCGGCGATGCTGGAATTCGGCCTGCCGGTCGCTATAGCTATTTTTATCCCAACCGCAAACAGTCGCCGCGTTAGTGGTAAGAAGCCCCCCGGCAGCTCCAGCCTGTCAGTAAGTAGCGTACCGTCCAGATCGGTAACTATTAATTTAATCATGCTTTGCAAATATGAGCAATTTTGCATATTATTGCAAATAGACCTGCAAATGATTTTTGAATTACAATACAACACCCATACGATTACAAGAGCCCGCAGAGCGACTCAAGTAATATCCCTGATATACAACTATATGCATTTGGAGCCAGTTTTCAACTTAATTTCGTTACGGATTAATGAACAATTTAAAACGCGCAAAAAAAATGCCGCGAAAATTATCTTTTTGGTCTGTGAAGGTTAAATCTATCCGTAATTTAAAATGAGTATGCTTAAAGAGGAACGTTTTGAAATCATTTTAAAAGAATTGAGGGCTGCAAATCAAGTCACATTCGAAGCTTTGGCGAAAGACCTGGGCGTATCCGAAGATACAGTACGCCGGGACATCGAACAGCTTAATAAAAGCGGGCTTTTGGTTAAAGTCAGAGGGGGCGCGATCAGCCCGGCGAAGAACCCGTTGTCTTTCCATGACAGGGAAGGGATTTTTACGGAAGGTAAAAATGCCATTACATTAAAAGCTATACAATTGTTAAAAAATGTCCGAACGGTATTTATGGACGGAGGAACAACCATTCAAGTATTAGCTTCGACACTTCCCAAGGACGCTGCATTCCGGGTAATTACTAACAACGTGGCATTGATCCCAATTTTAAATTCTTATAAGGGCATTGAGATCATCGTTTTGGGGGGACATTATAACCGCATAACTCAAACTAATGTTGGTCAGCTAACCTGTGCTGAAGCGGGTATGTACCAGGCTGATCTTTATATGATGGGGGTCTGCGCAGTGCACAGTGAGGTTGGTATTACTGCAGCAGTGCTTGAAGATGGAGAGGTCAAAAAAGCCCTGATGAAATCATCCCGGAAAACCGTCGTGCTGAGCAATTTCGAAAAACTTGAAACCACTGACTTTTTTAAGGTTTGCAGTTTAGATGACGTGGATACGCTTGTAACCGATCTGCACAGCGACGACAAACGCCTTGATGCGTTCAGGCATTTTGATATAGAAATTTTATAGAAGCCGGGCAGCGAGGTAAGAAGATCATATTATTTAAAAAATCAGTTATTTCCAGCAATCTTAAAGTAATTCAAAAAGAGAACTATAACCTACTACAATATAAAACAACAGAGCACTTATGGCACAGACAACTTATCTTGAATCAAAAAATCATTACCCGATTCTGGATGGCCTCCGTGGGGTGGCATCGGTTTTGGTAATCATCTTCCACGTTTTGGAAACGTTTACTGGTGGCAATAAATTTATACAGATTATTAATCATGGTTATCTTGCGGTAGACTTTTTTTTCTTGTTGTCAGGTTTTGTCATAGCCTACGCCTATGATGACCGCTGGGGCAAAATGACGCAGTGGGATTTTTACAAGCGCCGACTGGTGCGTCTTCAACCTATGGTTATTATGGGGTCATTGATAGGTGCGGCGTTGTTCTACTTTCAAGTTAGTCCGGCAATGCCTAACATAGCAAACACTCCCGTATGGGAGATGCTGCTGGTAATGGTTATCGGCGCAACCTTAATTCCTGTGCCTATGTCAATGGACATTCGTGGTTGGCAAGAAATGCATCCTTTAAATGGCCCGGCATGGTCGCTCTTTTTTGAGTACATTGCTAATATCCTTTACGCCCTGATCGTCCGCCGGTTTTCCAAATTTCTTTTATCAGTTTTTGTAACACTTGCAGCCCTCATGCTTATTCAATACCTGGTGACCAGTAAAAATGGTGACCTTATCGGCGGCTGGTCGCTAAATTCTGAGCAAATGTACATTGGTTTTACAAGGCTTCTTTTTCCTTTCTTCGGCGGTGTATTGCTTTGCCGGATCGGAAAACTGATCCGCATTAAAAATGCATTCTGGTGGTCAAGTCTTCTAATTATAATAATGTTGAGTATACCGCGCATTGGCGATGAACATCATGTTTGGATGAATGGAATTTATGAGTCAGTTTGCTTAATCGTCGTATTCCCTTTAATTGTTTCTATTGGCGCCGGGGGAAAATTGCATAATGCACGGTCAGAAAAGATCTGTACTTTTTTAGGGGAGATCTCTTATCCATTGTATATCACCCATTATCCGTTGATCTATCTTTTCACTGCATGGGTTGTAAACAACAAGGTTCCTTTGGGTATAAAAGGACTGCTAATGGGCCTTCTGGTCGTAATCACAGGTTTGGTTATTGCTTATTTATCACTTAGGTTTTACGACAAACCGGTTCGTGAATGGCTAAAGAAGAAAGTCTTGGCAAAAAAGGATGACACTGTATCGTAAAAATGGTTTTAAACTGATTTGCAATTGATTAATTGTCTTAATTTGTATAAGATATTTGCTAATCGTGAAAATACTAATCATTGAAGATGAATCTCGTATCGCTTTGTTGGTAAAGCAGGGGCTGGAAGAACAGGGACATATAGCTGTTGTAGCATACGATGGAATGACGGGGAAGAAATTGGCACTTCAAAATGACTACGACCTGCTGATCTCAGATATTATTTTGCCGGGGATAAATGGAATTGATTTATGTAAAGAGGTCAGATATGCTAAGCCCGAACTGCCTATTATATTGCTAACTGCCCTGGGAACCACTGATGATAAGGTAGAAGGTTTTGATGCCGGAGCGGATGATTATTTGGTAAAACCTTTTGATTTCCGGGAACTATTGGTACGTATCCGGGCCGTGATGAACCGAAAAACCGGTAAAACTATTGCTCATTCCGCCATCTTAAAATATGCCGATTTGGAATTAAATAACCTGACCAAAACGGTGACACGCTCGGGTAAAACGATCAGTCTTACGCCAAAAGAATTGAAACTGCTGGAGTATATGATGCAAAATAGCGACAGGGTTTTATCCCGTGCAGAGATCGCTGAAAAAGTATGGAATACCCATTTTGATACCGGGACAAATTTTATTGATGTGTATATTAATTACCTTCGAAAAAAAATTGATAAAGATTTTACCAATAAACTGATCCATACCAAACAAGGGCTTGGGTTTATTTTTGCAGCAGAAAATGACAATCCGTAACCGGCTTACCTTTCTTTTCACAGCTATCATTGCGGCTTTATTGCTAATCTTTGCATTGGTTGTTTATTTTTCCTTTTCTCAAAACAGGGAAGAAGAGTATTATAGTTCATTACGTCATACGGCTATTACAAAAGCTAATTTATTGCTGGATGCAAAAATACCGCCCCGTGTTTTGCAATTGATTTATAAACATTCTCCTAACACCTTGTTCCAGGAAGAGGTAGCTATTTATGATACTTCCTTTCATTTACTGTATCATGATGCGGTTGAAATTGATAAAGTAAAAGAAACCAGGCAGATGATTGATGAGATCGTAGCCAAAAAGCAGATTAAATTTTACCAGGGTGAAATGCAGGTGGTTGGTATTCTTTATAATCATGACAACAAAGATTATATAATTACTTCTGCAGCCAACGACCAATATGGTTATGCGAAACTCCGTAATCTAAAATATACGCTTATCACCGCTTTTTTTGTCGCCATTATCTTTATTTATATCGCCGGGCATATTTTTTCCAGTAAGGCGCTTAAACCGGTTTCGGATATGGTGGATGAGGTGGAAGAAATTACAGCCACCAACCTTGACCTGCGGATCAAGGAGGGAAATGGCAAAGATGAAATAGCAGAACTGGCGGTTACTTTCAATGCGATGCTGAACCGGCTCGAAAAATCCTTTGATGCGCAAAAAGAATTTGTATCCAATATTTCCCATGAGTTAAGAACACCAATTACTGCTATGCTGACTGAATTTCAGGTAACGGTAGAAAAGGAACGAAGCAATGAATTTTATAAGGATGCTATAAATCACGCCATTAGTGACACCCAAAAATTAGTCCGGCTATCTAATAGTCTGCTCGACCTTGCTAAGGCTAATTACGATCACACCGAGATTTCATTTAAGGAAATTCGTTTAGATGAAGTTTTATTGGATGCCAGGAATGATACGATACATGATCATCCCGACTTTAAAATCAGTATCATTTTTGAACGGGAAATTGAAGATGATGATTTCATATCCGTTTTGGGAAATGAATATTTAATGAAAGTCGCATTTATGAACCTGATGGAGAACGGGTGCAAATTTTCATTGGGCAAAGAGTTATCTGTAGCTATCACCTATTTTAAGGATAAAACCATACTGCGTTTCCAGGATCATGGAATCGGTATTAGCGAGGATGAAATACCTAAGATTTTCAATTCGTTTTACCGTGGTGGCGACAAAAAATTTGTCGGGGGAAATGGAATTGGCTTATCGCTAACCCAAAAAATAGTAGAGCTGCACAAAGGTCTTATTTCCGTAAACTCCCAGATAGGAATAGGAACCACATTCACCATTGAACTCCTTCATGTGTAACGCTTATCGCAATCGCTGCCTTTCCATTGGTTTTCTAATGAATTTATAATGAAATTATAAAGGTTCTCTAATAGCCGAACCGGCTAATACACTTTACATTTGCAGCATTCCAAACAGGTTTAATAACCTGTTTATTTAATCATAAAAATATGGATACTGGTCCGAGTACAAATTATCAAGATTTTAAAATTTCCCGATAACCGGACTACTCATTTTATGCAGTCCCCTTATCGGGGCAACAACTTTTGTTATGCATAAAAGAAAAAACACTAATAAGACTTTTCAGGATAATAGTAAATTTTCCTATTTAAAGTCATTTGATTCTATTGCTCCTATTGAGAGAAAAAAACACATTTCCCTGAATAATTCGGCACCGGCTGGTGTGTTAACCTTCTCTTTCCAAGGGATTTCATTTATTGAAGTTGGCGATCAATTAGATGGAGGGGTATGATGAGCATTTTCACATTTGCTATTCGTTTAATAATGGCCTTGTGTTTAGGTGCTACCATTGGTATAGAGAGGCAATGGCGCCAAAAAAGTGCAGGCTTGCGGACAAATACATTAGTATCACTGGGTTCTGCAGCCTATGTCTTATTGTCTATCCACATCGGTGGTGACGCGCCTGGCCGGGTAGCATCATACATCATCAGCGGCATCGGTTTCCTGGGCGCTGGCGTGATTATGAAGGATGGGCTGAATGTTCAGGGGCTAAATACTGCGGCAACTATCTGGTGCTCGGCCGCTGTTGGTTCATTAGTAGGTTTCGGGCTTGTTGGCGAAGCCGTTGTTACAACATCCTTGGTCGTCCTCACCCATTTATTGCTTCGCCCGCTCGGATCGAAATTAAGCAAAATTACTTTTTTTGAAAAGAGTGAGCCGGTACAATCAGAGTATGTCATTAATATTCAATGCCGTGAGAAGGTAGAGAACCATCTGCGGGTTTTGCTGATGCAGTATTTAGGGAATGATGATAAGCTGATGCTCAGGGCGTTGACAAGCCATGAAACGGAAAATCCATCAATAGCCTTAGTCGTCGCTGAAATCATTACCGTTGGCAAACAGGACTATCTGATAGAGAAAATGGTAAGCCGCCTGACAATAGAGCAGGATATACTGAAGGTCAGCTGGGAGATCATCGGTCAGCAAACAGAATTGTAAAATTAGTTATCCAAATGAGTCTACTTTATAACATAGCCTTAGTGGCATTAGCTGCCGGAGTAGCATCAGACACCCTGGTGATCGCTTTTGTAAGCGGAAACAGTATAGCTATGTTTAAAATATTGGGCTCAAAAGAACCGAAATTAAAAGCACGAAATATAAGATGGCTATTCATATTTACTTTGCTTTTCATTATACAAAACATGGTATTGATCTATGGTTATTGGTTTGGCCAGTTCACCAAAGACATGTTAAAAGGAGAAGAAAGGCTGGTAGCTGTCGGCTTATTATTTTCCATGGGCATCAGGATGTTGCAGGAACTGAAAGTTAAAAATGAAACCAGTAAGCAAATTTCCTTAGATACCCAGCGGTTTTTAGAAGTCGCATCCGGAACTGCCATTTATGTATTTGCCTTTGGCTGTGCCATCTGCTGGTTAAACATGGACCGTCAGGTGGTAAGTTTTCTATTGCTGTCACTGCTCATCCTTAGTATGATCTCCGGCATAGTATTAGGCAAATATCATTTTGAAAAAACATTTAAATATCTGAATACCATATCCGCTTTACTGGTAATCGCAGGAAGCCTTTGTTTAATTATTGGACTACTTAAAAATTAATAAATATGGCAACATTAACCGCCAATAAAATGAAAACAACTAATAAATCCATATCAGGATTTGACGACGTTGCCGTTACAAAATTACGTAACATATCCAGGGGGGATGAAGCCAGCCTGTTTTATGCGATGCTTGAAAGCAGTGAAGAAGGGTTAAGCCGGCCTTCTGTTGAGGAAAAGAGACGCAAATTCGGCCTCAATGAAATACAGCACGAAAAGGCTCCTGCCTGGTACGTGCAATTATTCCAGGCTTTTTTAAATCCGTTCATCGCCGTATTGATCATACTGGCCAGCGTGTCTTTTGTTTTAGATGTCCTGATGGCTGCCCCCGGTGAACAGGACTATAAAACTGTAATCGTAGTTGGGGTGATGGTTATCTTAAGCTCTTTGCTGCGTTTCTGGCAGGAATACAGCAGCAACCGGGCCGCCGAAGAACTAAAAAGTATGGTAAAAACCACCGCAACGGTGTTAAGAAAGTATAAAGGCAGAAGAGAGGTCAATATCATCGACCTGGTTCCGGGAGATATTGTTTATTTAAGCGCAGGCGATATGATCCCCGCTGATTGCAGAATTATTCAGTCAAAAGACCTGTTTATAAGCCAGGCCATGCTGACCGGTGAATCCCTGCCTATTGAGAAAAGTGAACAAGTTATATTAAATGCAGATGATAAATCTCCTTTAGACCTTGAAAATATTTGCTTTATGGGTACCAATGTGGTAAGCGGAACCGCTACTGCTATTGTTGTGACCACAGGCAGTCTAACTTACTTCGGAACTATTGGTAAAGCGATAACAGGTAAACGCGCCGAAACCAGTTTTGACAAAGGGGTAAATAAAGTGAGTTGGCTGCTCATCCGGTTTATGATGGTGATGGTGCCGTTGGTTTTTTTAGTGAATGGGCTAACCAAAGGTAACTGGTTCGATGCGCTGCTTTTTGCCATATCGGTTGCAGTAGGGTTAACCCCTGAAATGTTGCCGATGATCGTTACCGCTAACCTGGCCAAAGGGGCTTTAAATATGAGCAAGCGCAAAGTTATCGTTAAGCGCCTTAATGCCATCCAAAACATCGGTGCTATGGATATTTTATGCACCGATAAGACCGGAACTTTGACTATGGACAAGATTGTTCTTGAAAGGCACCTGAATGTTTTTGGTGATGAGGATGACGAAGTGATGAAATGGGCCTACCTGAACAGTTTTCATCAAACGGGCTTAAAAAACTTACTCGATGTAGCCGTTTTGGAACATGCCGAAATTCACAGTTGTGTCAATGCAGAGGAATATTTTAATAAGATCGATGAGATTCCGTTCGATTTTCAGCGCAGACGGATGAGCGTGATTTTAGAGGAGAAAAGCGGCAAGCACCTACTGATCTGCAAAGGTGCCGTGGAAGAAATGCTGGAGCAATGTTCTTTTGCTTTTGACCCTGGCGAAGATAAGCAGCTTCATACTGAGAATGATAAGATTGTTCCGATGGATGACGCTATGCGTAGCATTATTTTAAGTACATCAAAAAAATTAAATGAAGAAGGGTTACGGGTTTTATTAGTGGCCATAAAGGAATATGATGAGCGTCCGCTTACTTACTCGGTAGCTGACGAAACTAAAATGGTCTTAACCGGGTTCATTGGTTTTCTCGATCCTGCCAAACCATCAGCCAAGCCTGCTATTGAAGGTTTGCAAAAATTAGGGATAAGCATCAAGGTACTTACAGGGGACAACGACGTGGTTACCAAAAAAATATGCCGTGATGTAGGCATACCGGTAAAGCATGTTTTGCTGGGAAAAGAAATGGAGCTGTTAAGCGATCAGGAACTTACTGACAAACTGGATGAAACCAGTATCATGGCTAAATTGAGTCCTATTCAGAAAGCAAGGGTAGTTAAATTATTGCAGGCCAAAGGCCATACCGTTGGTTTTATGGGTGACGGCATCAATGATGCTGCCGCATTACGTGATGCAGACGTAGGCATTTCTGTTGATACCGCTGTCGATATTGCTAAAGAAAGCGCCGATATCATCTTATTGGAAAAAGACCTCATGGTCTTGCGGAAAGGCGTAATTTATGGCAGGCGTACTTTTGGCAATATTATCAAATATATAAAAATGACTGCCAGTAGTAATTATGGAAATATGTTCAGCATGTTAGGGGCGAGCGCGTTTCTGCCCTTTCTTCCAATGCTTCCGATTCAGTTACTGGTGCAGAACTTACTATACGACATTTCACAGATTTCCATCCCCTGGGACAGCATGGACGAGGATTTCATTGAAAAGCCACAAAAGTGGGATGCACAGGGAATCCGCAAGTTTATGTTGTTTATCGGGCCGATCAGCTCTATATTCGATTATGCGACCTTTGCTGTAATGTGGTTTGTATTTAAAGCCAATTCACCCGCTCATCAGACCTTGTTTCAAAGTGGCTGGTTCATCGAAGGCCTTTTATCCCAAACGCTGATCGTCCACATGATCCGCACGCGTAAAATACCTTTTATTCAAAGCTGGGCAGCTGCGCCGGTTGTAGCATTAACTTCGATCATCATGATGATTGGCATTGCGATACCTTTTTCACCCCTTGCACACATTTTGAATATGCAGGCTTTGCCGTTGAGTTATTTTCCATGGCTATTTGGAATTCTGATTTCCTATTGCCTGCTGACACAATTTATCAAAAACTGGTTTATCAATAAATTTCATCAATGGCTATAAAAAAATCTGACAAACAGTGGATATGGGCGATTATTTTGATGGCTATCATCGTTGCGCTTATTGATTACCTGGTAAATCATTTGTAAGAAGATATAAATTATTTATAAAAGCATAAACGATGCTTTTCAACCCCATAACCCGATAGTAAAATGAAAATACTAATTGTGGAAGACGATGAACGCATAGCAATATTAGTTCGTAACGGCCTTGAGGAAAATGGCTATACTGTTATGCTTGCTTATGATGGGGAGATCGGAAAAAAGCTGGTGCTTCAAAATGATTATGATCTGATCATATCAGATATTATTTTACCTAAAATTAATGGAGTCGATTTGTGTAAACAGATCAGAACGATAAAACCCGCCGTACCTATTATATTATTAACCGCGTTAAATACAACAGATGATATTGTAGAAGGCTTCGACGCTGGCGCAGATGATTACCTGACCAAACCATTTGATTTCAGAGTATTATTGGCCCGCGTCCGGGCGTTGTTGAACAGAAAGGAAAGAAAAAATGAACCGGAATGTATTATCATGAAATACGCCGATCTTGAACTTAACAATCATACGAAAACTGTATACAGGTCGGGGCATGAAATCACTTTAACTCGCAGGGAATTTAATCTTTTGGCCTATTTAATGTCAAATAATGAAAGGGTTTTGTCTAAAACTGAACTTGCAGAAAATGTATGGCATACCATATTTGATAATACTTCCAACTTCATTGATGTATATATTAATTACCTCCGAAAAAAGATCGATAAAGACCATGAGGTAAAACTCATCCATACCAGGCCCGGCATGGGGTTTATCTTCAAAACGGGCCAATAAGGGTAATAGGAGTGGGAAATTATAATGAATCTCTAATTGAACTATAATAAGTCTCTAACGACAAGTAATTACCATTCAATTTAGATTTGTAAAATAATAAGGATAAGCAATAATAAATTAAAAATGGACACAGGCCCGAGTTATAGTTATCAAAGTAAAAATGCTCTTCCAACAACCTATATGGTCTTCAGGGAGTGTAATGAAATTGATGCTGCACAACAGTATGGTATTTCTTTTTACGCTTCAATCAGCAGAAAATAAGAAAACTGCTTTTGGCAATGCTCATTGCCCTCATTTTTCACCAATAACGCACAATTCGATAGAATTAAATTCCTTTTACAAATCCTGTAAAAGCGTGCATTCCAGAATATTTCATTTCTTCCACTTTTCTCTTTTACAGAGACTTGAATTCAATGCTCTAAAAATCAGAATGGTAAAGCTTAATTATTATTTATGTTATGAAAAAGATAATCAATTGCATTGGAAAAATAGTGGCTTGCATGAAACCTTTAAGAGAAGCAGATCGTGAAGGATTATTCTTTCTTTCAAAAGAACAATTTCTTTCACTTTTTAAAAATCAGTAGCCATGTTTAAAATATTAGCAATAGAAAACGATAAAAAAATCGCCATGCTTATCGATCGTAAATTAATGAGCCTGGGTTATAATGTAATACTGACCTATAGTGAATTTGTAGGGGAAAGATTAGCATTAAATGTCGAGTATGACCTGATTATCACTGATTTTTCTTTATCAAAAAACAATGGTTTAGAATTTTGTAAAAAAATCAAAATCGAAAAGCCGGACACACCGATCATGATGTTAATGGGGTTCGACAACAACAAATTTAAAGTTCAGGAATTTACTGAACCTGCCGGAGACTCCCCGATTCAACAATTAAATTATGAGGATTTAGAGATAAGCATAAGCTTGTTAATGAAAAAGATGCAAGGCCCGGTCAGGATAAACTAATCGGGCCGCAAACATCTAATTTATAATGAATTTCTAATAGAATTATAATGAGTATATAATTAAACTATAATAGATCTCTAACAACGAGTAATTGCACATCAAGGTAGATTTGCAGAAGAATAAGATCAAGTAATTTTTGAATTTAAATTAAAAATGGACGCAGGCCCGAGTTATAGTTATCAAAGTAAAAATGCTCTTCCAACCAGCTATATGGTCCCAGGGAAGTGCAAAGAGGTTAATGCCGCACTGCGGCATAGTATCCCGCTTTGCCTTTCAACCAGCAGAAACTAAAAAAACTGCTTTAGGAATAACTCATTGCCATAATTTTATAAGTTCCGTTTTAAAACGCTTAATACCGCCCTTCATTTGCCGCGTTTACAGCAATTGTATTTTACATAATTTTTTCTCTCCATTTCCTTCATTGCCGCGTGTGGTCTCATTTTCAGAGATCTGAGTCTGCATTTGACCATTCAATTCTATTCAGGATATAAAAACTATAAATAATTTATTAATGATAAAAGGAGGCCGCCATGAAAGCGCTCAAAAACAAAAAGAAATCTATGACTAATCAGTACAATATAAGCGACAAGAAATCAAGCCTAAAAAAAACCGCCATTCAAAATCAATTAGAACAACGGTTTGCAGGTCATTGTAAAACGGGCTCCTTTAGCTTGTCATCCATGGATGTTATTACCAATTATTTGGTGATTTGATTATTGATTAAACGCAAATGAGTAAGAAAATCATAGGAATACAGGCAGCGACCCTTTCCGGGAGACTTGCCAACAGCAAAGATGAGCAGCCTGACCTTCATGTGCACCTTAATTGCACCTCCTGCAAGGCAACATTCAATCTTTCTGTCAGCAAAGTCCCTGACATTAAATTGCCAGATGGCTTTACTTCATTAGGAGCAGACCTTTTTGTTAAAGGGGTCTGTGAAAAGTGCAAAATTATTAAAAAATGAACCTGGTCCATGTATGACCCATTAACGGTTAACCACTTACTAAATACACACGCAATTAATTAAAACATTATACATCAAAACTCAATGCATGATTATGAAAGTTACTAATAAAGTAAATCAATTTGTTTGGCTGCTAAGTGCCGCTACGCTATTAACCGCCTGCAGTCAGCATAAAACGGAACAGGAAGCTGATATGTTCGAAGCTAAGGGAGACACCATTTCGATACCCAAAAACTCTCCGCTTAATAGCAAACTCAAAACAATTACGGTATCTCCTGAGGCTTACCAACTACAAATGCTTACGGCCGGGACGGTCAAAGCGATTCCGACACAATTCGCAGAGGTAGCGCCTCCTTTCCAGGGGAGGGTAACCCGGACTTACCTGAAACTGGGTATGAAAACAACTCCTGAAACGCCCTTGTTTGAAATCAGTTCTCCCGATTTTATAACGGCACAAAAAGTTTTCTTCCAGGAAAAATCACAGTTGCAACTGGCGGAAAAAACTTTAAAACGGCAGCAGGATCTGACAGCTCAGGGCGTAGGTGCTCAAAAGGATCTTGAAGCGGCGGAAACCACTTACGAAATAGAAAAGCAAGAGTATGCGAATGCTGTGATCGGCATTAAGATATTCAAGGCAGACCCTGACCATTTATCATTAGGCCAGGCCCTGATCGTTCGTGCGCCAATCTCAGGGGAGGTTATTGAGAATAAGGTTGTTTTAGGGCAATTCATTAAAGACGATGCAGCGAGTGTGGCCACCGTGGCAGAGTTGTCGAAAGTATGGATTGCGGGCCAGGTCAAAGAAAAAGACATCCGTTTTATCCATGAACGCGATGAATGCAATATTGAGGTAGCGGCCCTTCCTGAAAAACATATCAAAGGCAAAGTGTATCATGTAAATGATATCGTAGACGATGATACCCGTAGCGTACAAGTATTAATAGAAGCTGATAATTCAGACTATACACTAAAGCCCGGCATGTATGTAACGGTAGATTTTATTGATGCACCCTCACAGACCATCCTTATTCCTGCAAAAGCCTTATTTCAGATGAACGATGCCAATTTTGTCTATGTAGTCTCTTCTGCCGGACAGTATATCAGGCGCAAAGTAGAGACAGGCGGGACAGACAGCGACAAGGTAGTGATCAAATCCGGCCTGAACAGCGGCGATGTCATTGTATCTGAAGGCGGCTCCTATCTCTTAGAAGCCAAATAATAACCCTATAAAGCGATAAAATATATGAAACAACTCATTTTTACAGCAATAAAAAAACGGTGGCTGATTGCTGCATTATTCGTACTCCTGGCGCTATTCGGTTATTATTCATGGAAACAATTATCCATTGAAGCTTATCCGGATATCGCTGACGTTACTTCCCAGGTTGTTACCCAGGTACCGGGGCTTGCAGCCGAAGAAGTGGAACAACAGATCACTATTCCTATCGAAAGGGCATTGAACGGCTTGCCGGGTATGCATGTGATGCGCAGCCGCAGCATTTTTGGCCTTTCACTAATTACCATGGTATTTGAAGACGGTGTGGATGATTACTGGGCAAGACAAAGGATCCAGGAACGCCTGACGGACGTGGAGCTTCCTTTTGGAGCAGCGCCTGGCCTTGACCCGCTTACCTCACCTACCGGGGAAATTTACCGCTATATCATAGAAAGCAAGAACCATGATCTGAGAGCGGTTACCGATCTCCAGCAATGGGCAATTATCCCACGGCTTAAACAGGTAGTTGGCGTAGCCGATGTGTCTAATTTCGGCGGTATCACCACACAATACCAAGTGGAGATAGCCCCGGACAAATTAGAACAATACAAAGTTTCTCTTACCGATGTGCAAACTGCGATTAATAATAATAATACAAATGCAGGGGGCAGTAAATTAGACCGTGGTGAACAGGGTTATGTGGTACGTGGTATTGGATTAGTCAAGGATCTGGAGGTCCTGGGTAATGTCGTGGTCAAGTCAGTCAATGGTGTTCCGGTCTTATTAAAAGACGTTGGCCAACTGAAATACGGGACGCTGGAACGCAAAGGGGTATTGGGTTATACAGACCACCAGGTAAACTACTCCGATGGCATAGAAGGCGTTTTGGTGATGCTGAAAGGCCAAAACCCTTCTGTGGTGCTGGATGGTATTCACCAGGCAGTAGATGATCTCAATAAAAACATCCTTCCCAAAGGTGTATCCATAAGGCCTTACCTGGACCGTACCAATCTCGTCAACACGACACTCGAAACGGTATCTCATACCCTATTGGAAGGAATGGGCCTGGTGATCATTGTACTGATCGTCTTTTTGGGTAACTGGCGCGGCGCATTGATCGTAGCTATTACCATTCCTTTGGCGTTGTTGGTTGCCTTTATCCTGATGCATTTTACCCATATTCCGGCCAACCTGCTTTCTTTAGGTGCAATTGACTTCGGGATTATTGTAGATGGGGCTATCGTTATGATGGAGACTATCTTGAAGAAACGGGAGGATAGCCCGGAGGATGAATTAGAGGAAACAAGTATCGGCAAAAGGGCATTGGAAGTTGCCAAACCTATCCTGTTTTCTACCATCATCATCATTACGGCCTACCTCCCCTTGTTTTCTTTTGAACGGGTGGAAAAAAAGTTGTTTACGCCAATGGCTTTTACCGTTGGCTATGCCCTGCTCGGTGCATTGGCTGTAGCCTTGTTATTGATCCCTGGATTGGCTTATGCGGTATATCGCAAGCCGCGAAAATTATATCATAATAAATGGCTGGAAAAATTGTCCAATTTATACGAAAACCGGATTCAAAAAATCCTGAACAAGCCCAAAAGGGTTTTCATCCCGCTCGCATTTGTGTTGACAGGGGCTGTCATATTATCCATCACCGTTGGCAAGGACTTTTTACCCCCGCTGGACGAAGGTTCCATCTGGTTACAGGTTACCCTGCCGCCGGGAATTACCCTCCAAAAATCTGCCGAGATGAGCGATGCTTTGCGGGCGGCTACATTAAAGCATCCTGAAGTTAGGTATGTAATGGTGCAGGCCGGCCGGAATGATGATGGCACGGATTATTTTACGCCTTCTCATTTCGAGGTTTCTGTCGGTCTGAGACCCTACAGCGAATGGAAAGGCGGTAAAACCAAGTATGACCTCATTGGTGAGTTGTCAAAAGAATATGCGGCTATGCCTGGTTATGATGTGGGCTTTACCCAGCCTATGATTG